>ERZ772993.20-NODE-20-length-99667-cov-8.899801_pt1 | contig 99667 bp, 85 predicted proteins | sample MGYA00580670_ERZ772993 | MGnify/ENA primary metagenome ERZ772993 (study PRJEB29015, sample SAMEA2737936) | human oral metagenome | biome: human oral; feature: human-associated habitat; material: dental | place: China | collected 2136 ... | reverse complement strand
GGAGTACGCACACAAGGACCCCGATTTAAGAAACACGCACCGCACACAAGGGCGGGATCAAGCCCTTGTATGCGGCGCAGTGTTGCGTAATTCCCTCCCTTGTGTGCGGCACCAGCGGACACGGACACCGAAAAAGGACGGAGCGAAGGAGCAGACCCACCAACCAACGGCGAACCAAACCAGCAAACCGGCCAACCCGCGGAGGAAGGGACGGCTAACCGCATGGGGCCCGCCCGCACCACCTGGGGAGCCGCGCCCGCACCACCTGGGGGCCCGTGCCCGCACCCCTTCGCAGGAACCCCCTGGGCCCCTCAAGCGGCTGCGGGCGGTGCCGCCAGCCACTCCTCGATCCGGGCGAACCAGCGGAGCTTGGAGGAGGACGGGGCCAGGGAGGCCTCGATGGACTGGCGCGCCAAACCCGCCAACTCGCGGTCGGACAACCCGAAGGCGTCGCGCGCCTGGGCGTACTGCTCCACCAGGCGCGAACGGAACAGCAGGGGGTCGTCGGCGCTGAGGGCCACGGTCGCGCCCGCGGAGATCAACGACGGCAGCGGCACCTGCGAGAAGTCCGTGTACACCCCCAGGTGGACGTTCGAGGTGGGGCACACCTCGAAGGCCACGCCCTCGGCGATCAGGCGGTCGAGCAGGCCCGGGTCCTCCGCTGTGCGCACCCCGTGCCCGATCCTGCGGGGGCAGAGGGCGGCCACGACCTCGCGGATCGACTCCGGCCCCGCCAGCTCGCCGCCGTGGGGGACCCCCACCAGGCCCGCGCGCCTCGCGATCCTGAAGGCGGGCGCGAAGTCCGCGGTGGTCCCCACCCTTTCGTCGTTCGACAAGCCGAAGCCCACGACCTGGCCCGGCCCGTCCCCCGCGTACTGGGAGGCCAGGCGCGCCAGCACCCGCGCGTCCAAGGGGTGGCGGATCCGGGAGGCCGCGACGATCAGCCCCACGTCCACGCCGGTGTCGGCCGAGGCGGCGCGCGCCTCGTCCATCACGATCTCCAGGGCGGGGGTGATCCCGCCGACCCACGGCGCGTAACTGGTCGGATCCACTTGGAGCTCGACGCGCACAGAGCCCTCGGCGGCCTCGTCCTCCATGGTCTCGCGCACCAAGCGCCGCATCGTCGCCTCTGAGCGCACCAAGTGGCGCGCCGAGTCGTAGGCGCGCTGGAAGCGGAACCAGCCGCGCCCGTCGGCGGGCATGTTCATCGGGTCGATGTACAGCAGGTGCGGGGGCAGGCGCACCTGCTGCTCGCGCGCGATGTCCACCAGCGTCGAGGGGCGCATCGCCCCCGTGAAGTGCAGGTGCAGGTGCGCTTTGGGCAGTGCGGCCAGGTCGCGGCGCCCCGGGGGAGTGGGCACGGGCGCTGTGAGGTCGGGGACGGCGCGGACGTCCATTCCCTCAGTGCTCACCCAGCCACGCGATGATGTCGCGGATCAGGCCGGGGCCCTCGGGCTCGTTGAGGAGCTCGTGGTAGGCGCCGTCGATGACGCGCAGGCGGATGTCGAGACCGGGGTTGGCGGCCTCCGCCTCGGCGACGAAGTCCCGCGACGCCGCCAGGTCGGCCATCCGGTCCGCGGAGCCGTGCATCACGAGGATCGGCGTGCGGGCCAGGTGCGCGTGGCGCAGCACCTCGTCCCCCTGGATGACCATCGTCACCCCGGTGAGCAGTTGCACGCCGCCGTGGTAGCACAGCGGATCCGCGTCGAAGGCCTGCTGCACCCGCGGGTCGCGCGACAGGGGCGACTCCCCGCCCGCGGGTTCGGGCGGGCGGACCACCAGTGAGGGCAGCAGGCGCGCCAGCGGCGCCGCCTTGCGGGCCAACGAGGCGGAGGCGGGCGGCAGGGGGCGCATGGCGGGGGCGGACAGGACGGTGCCGCGCAGGCGCTCGGGGTCGATGAGCGTCGAGGCCGCGGTGACCACGCCGCCCATGGAGTGCCCGAAGAGGAACAGATCCGGCGTGCGCGCCCCGGCCAGCGCCAGTCGCCGCATCGCCAGGTGGTCGCGGATCAGCGCGCCCGCGTCCACGCGCCCCCGCGGCCCCCCGGAGGTGCCGTGGCCCGTGTGGTCGTAGAAGGCGATGTCGTAGCCCGCGCCGACCAGCGCTTCCTGCAGAGGCAGGTAGCGGCCCGAGTGCTCCCCGTACCCGTGGGAGATCAGGACCGTCCCCCGGGGGCTGCCGGTGTCGGCGAAGCGGCGGACGAGCCTGCGCGCGTCGGCGCTCATGACAGCAGCTCCTGGACGCGCCCGATGCCCTCGACCAGGTCGTCGTCGGCCAGGGCGTAGGAGAAGCGCAGGAACCCGGACCGGCCGAACGCCTCGCCGGGAACGGCGGCGACCTCCACCTCGTCCAGGATCAAGTCGGCCAGCTCCGAGGACGTGGTGGCGGTGCGGCCGCGGATCGGGCGGCCCAACAGCCGGTCGACGCCGACGTAGGCGTAGAACGCGCCCTTGGGCGTGGGCACGTCCAGGCCGTCGATCTGGCGCAGCATGTCGATGATGGTGCGGCGGCGCCGGTCGAAGGCGGCGCGCATCTCGTGCACCGCGCCGAGGGGGCCCGAGACGGCCGCCTGGGCGGCGCACTGGGCGATGTTGTTGACGTTGCTGGTCAAGTGCGACTGGAACGAGGTGGCGGCCGCGACGACGTCGGCGGGCCCCATCATCCAGCCGACGCGCCACCCGGTCATCGCGTACGTCTTCGCCACGCCGTTGAGGATGACGGCCTGGTCGGCCAGTTCGGGCACGAGGGCCACGATGTGGGCCGTCTGGGCGTCCTCGTACAGCAGGTGCTCGTAGATCTCGTCGGAGATCACCCAGATGCCGTGCTCGAGCGCCCACTGGCCGATCGCGGTCAGTTCGGCGGGGGTGTAGACGCTGCCCGTCGGGTTCGACGGCGAGCACATCAGGAGCACCTTGGTGCGTTCGGTGCGCGCCGCCTCGAGCTGGTCGACGGTGACCTTGTAGTCCTGGTCGGCCCCGGCGAACACCTCGATGGGCGTGGCCCCCGCCAGCTTGACGACCTCGGGGTAGGTCGTCCAGTAGGGGGTGGGCAGGATCGCCTCGTCGCCGGGCCCCAGCAGGGCGGCGAATGCCTGGAACACCGCCTGCTTGCCGCCGTTGGTGACGACGACGTCGGCGGGGGAGACCTCGTAGCCGGAGTCGCGCAGGGTCTTGGCGGCGATGGCCTCGCGCAGTGCGGGCAGGCCCGCGGCGGGGGTGTAGCGGTGCATCGCGGGGTCGCGGGCGGCGCGGACCGCGGCCTCGACGATGTAGTCGGGCGTGGGGAAGTCGGGCTCGCCGGCCCCGAAGCCGATGACGGGCCGGCCGGCGGCTTTGAGCGCCTTGGCCTTCGCGTCGACGGCCAGGGTCGCCGAGGGCGTGATGGCGGTGAAACGGGCAGAGACACGTGATGCGGGCGTAGGAGTCATTTCCCCATCGTGCCACGAGGCGGCGCGCGGGAGTGGGCAGTGCGCAGAATGGACAGGTGAGCTACATCTCAACACGTGGTGCTTTGTCGGTATTCCAGCGGAAAGGGCGGCGCGCTGGCCGGGTCCGCTGGACAGTGCGAGCCCCGATCCCCTACACTCGCTCAGGCAGGTTCGCCTGCTTAGGGCAGTGGCGCAATTGGTAGCGCACCGGTCTCCAAAACCGGCGGTTGTGGGTTCGAGTCCCGCCTGCCCTGCCATACGGCTTCACCACAGGGAGGATTCAATGGCCAAGCACAGCGCCCCGAGCGCCGAGTCCTCGCGCAAGGACCGTGGGAAGGCGCGCGAGGGGAAGGGGGCGGCCCGCAAGGACCGCACCAAGGCCGGGGCGACCCGCAAGCGCGACGAGGCCGTGGCCGTGAAGGAGAAGAAGCGCGGCCTCTTCGCCCGCATGTGGCTCTTCCTCACCCAGGTCGTGGCCGAGATGCGCAAGGTCACCTACCCCACACGTTCCGAGACGTGGACCTACTTCGTCGTGGTCGTCGTCTTTGTGACCGCAATCATGGCTTTCACTGGTCTCCTCGACTTCGGATTCGGTAAACTGAGTGCACTGATCTTCGGCTGAGACCGACGAACCCGCCCGCAGCTCCTGCAGGCGGGTTTCTTCTACGGTCCGGCCCGTGCCAACCGCCAGGAGGAACCATGAGCGACGAGAACGCCCCCGGGCCCGATACCTTCGACCGCCCCATCGCCGACGAGGGCACCGCCCCCGCCCCCATCGACATCGAAGCGGCCCAGGCGCGCGCCCTCGATGAGAGCGCTGCGGCCGAGGCAGACGGCGCCGCGCAGGAAGTGGTGGACCCCGCCATCGATGAGGCCGCGCAGGACGTGGCCGACGGGGAGGCCGCCCCTGCCCCGGAGGATGGTGCTGACGGGGGGGCCGCCCCCGCCTCGAACGCCGGGGGCGCGGAACCTGCCCCGGCCGCGGAGGATGGTGCTGACGGGGAGGCCTCCCCCGCCGCGGAGGACGAGGGCGCGGAACCGGACCCCGCCCCGGAGGACGACCCCGTCGAGAAACTGCGCCAGCGCCTGTACATGTCCCCCGGGGACTGGTACGTCATCCACACCTACTCCGGCCACGAGCGCAAGGTGAAGGCGAACCTGGAGCAGCGCATCACCACCCAGAACATGGAGGACTCGATCTTCAGCGTCGAGGTGCCCGACGAGTACGTCATGGAGTACCGGGGCACCGCGAAGAAGCGCGTGCGCCGCGTGCGCATCCCCGGGTACGCGATCGTCTGCATGGACTTCAACGAGGAGTCCTACCGCGTCGTGAAGGAGACGCCCGCGGTCACCGGATTCGTCGGCGACCAGCACAATCCCGTCCCGCTGTCCATCGACGAGGTCGTCATGCTGCTGACGCCCAACGTCCTCGAGGAGGCCGCGGAGAAGAAGAAGGACAAGCCCGCCCCCGTGCAGGAGATCCGCACGGCCTTCGAGGTCGGGGAGACCGTCACCGTCATCGACGGCCCCTTCGAGACCATGTCGGCCACGATCTCCGAGATCATGCCCGAGGCCCAGAAGCTCAAGGTCCTCGTCACGATCTTCGAGCGCGAGACGCCGCTCGAGCTCGGCTTCGACCAGGTCGAGAAACTCGAGCAGTGATGTCGCGCACCCGGACTTGGGATCGTGTCCGGGTGCGCGTTACAATTCCCGTTTGTGTGCATTGGGCTCACTGTGCCCTCCTCGGGGAGGGCCGAGCGCCCCGCCGCCCCCTTGGCGGCGAGCCCGTTGGGGCGATGCGCCCCTGACCGGCGGCCGCCGGTGAGGAAAACCCGTAGAAAGACCCGTTTCAATGGCACCGAAGAAGAAGAAGGTTACCGGCCTGATCAAGCTTCAGATCGCAGCCGGCGCCGCCACCCCCGCTCCGCCCGTCGGCCCCGCTCTGGGCCAGCACGGCGTGAACATCGTCGAGTTCACCAAGGCTTACAACGCCGCGACCGAGTCGCAGCGCGGGAACATCGTCCCCGTCGAGATCACGGTTTACGAGGACCGCTCCTTCACGTTCGTCCTCAAGACCCCTCCCGCGGCGGAGATGATCAAGAAGGCCGCTGGCGTCCAGAAGGGATCCGGCACGCCCAACACCGCCAAGGTCGGCTCGATCACCATGGACCAGGCCCGCGAGATCGGGCAGGCCAAGATGGCCGACCTCAACGCCAACGACGTCGAGGCCGCCGCCAGGATCATCGCCGGGACCGCCCGCTCCATGGGCATCACCGTCGAGGACTGACCCCGATTCCATTCCCCGTGGTAGGGCAGGCGCTGCCCGAAGCCCACGACTGCAAGGAGAAGAAGCAGAATGACGAAGCGCTCCAAGAGCTACCGCGCCGCGGCCGAGAAGGTCCACGCGGATGTGCTGTACACCCCCTTCGAGGCCATGAAGCTGGCCAAGGAGACCACCGTCACCAAGTTCGACTCGACCGTTGAGGTCGTGCTCCGACTCGGCGTCGACCCCCGCCAGGCGGACCAGATGGTCCGCGGCACCGTTTCCCTGCCGCACGGCACCGGCAAGACCGCCCGGGTCTTGGTCTTCGCCGTTGGTCCGCGCGCGCAGGCAGCCATCGACGCCGGGGCCGACGAGGTCGGCGGCGACGAGCTCATCGAGAAGGTCTCCAAGGGCTACACCGACTTCGATGTCGCCGTGGCCACCCCCGACCTCATGGGCAAGGTGGGCCGCCTCGGCCGTATCCTGGGCCCCCGCGGCCTCATGCCCAACCCGAAGACCGGCACCGTGACCATGGACGTGGCCAAGGCCGTCAAGGAGATCAAGGGCGGGCGGATCGAGTTCCGCGTCGACAAGCACGCCAACCTGGCCTTCGTCGTCGGCAAGGCGTCCTTCACCGCCGAGCAGCTCACCGAGAACTACGGCTCCGTCCTCGACGAGGTCCTGCGCCTCAAGCCGTCCAGCTCGAAGGGGCGTTACCTGCTCAAGGGCTCCGTGTCCACGACCATGGGCCCCGGCATCCCCCTCGATGTCACCAAGGTCAAGGACCTTCTGGAGGGCTGAGCCCCTTTCCGTCGGAAGCGCCGTGGGGCGCGGGCATTCGCGCCCGCGCCCCGCTCGCGTACTCCTGGCGCGTCCGGGCTCTTGCGCCCGCGCCCCGCTCGCGTCCTTCTGATCCTCCTGGCGCACCGGCCGGGGGAGGACGTTGACGCGGCCTCCCAGTCATGCCGGGTCCTTCTGCTTCGCACGGGCCGTGTCCGGTCTCCTGGTGCTGCTTCAGGTCGGGTCGCTGTGCATTGGGGTAGGTAACGGTGCGTTGGGGCAGGCTGTTTGCCTGCCCCAACGTGGGCTAGCCTGCCCCATTGCCTGGTTTCGTGCCCCGGTGCTGCTTCAGGTCGGGTCGCAGCGCATTGGGGTAGGTAACGGTGCGTTGGGGCAGGCTATTTACCTGCCCCGATGTGGGCTAACCTGCCCCATTGCCTGGTTTCGTGCCCCGGTGCGGCTCGCCGGGGTCCGTTTTCACAGCGATACCTCCGCTTTCACAGTGATACCACGTTCTGCAAGCGTTATACCGCTTGTGTTATGTGTCAGGACATCGGTGACAGTTCGGGGGTGTGTGGTGGTGACAGTTGTGAATCCAGAATCGGGGTATGAGAAGCGATGATGGTGGCAGCAAGGTTGTTCCGGTTGATCCGAGTGTGCGTTTGGCGATTGCGAGGTGGCCCCGGGACGCTCCCCGTGGGGCTGTGAGCGCGTTCTGCGCGGAGTGCGGTATCAGCCGCAACACGTTCTACAAGTTGCGCAGGCGGGCCGTCGATGAGGGGGAGGCCGCTGTCCTCGAGCCGCGCTCGCACCGTCCGGCCTCGAGCCCGACCCGCATCGGCGACGAGCGGGTGGCCCAGGCCCTGCGGGTCAGGGCCGCGCTCGCTTCTTCGGGCTTGGACGCCGGGCCTGTGTCGGTGTGCGACAAGATGGCGTCGATGGGCCTTGACGCCCCCTCCCCGTCCTCGCTGGCCCGCATCTTCCGCCAGGCGCGGGTGGCGCGCGCCGATCCGGCCAAGAGGCCGCGCGCGTCGTGGAGGCGCTTCGTCCACCCCGCCCCCAACGCGTGCTGGCAGATGGACGCCACCGGGTACGTCCTGGCCGGGGGACGGCCCGTGGTGGTCTTCCAGCTCATCGACGACCACTCCCGTTTGGCGGTGGCGTCCCTGGTCGCCCAGGGGGAGACCTCGCAGGCGGCCATCGAGGCCTTCGACCGCGGCGTCGCGCGCCACGGCGTGCCCCAGCGGCTCCTGACCGACAACGGGGCCGCCATGAACCCCACCCGCCGGGGCCGCAAAGGGGCCCTGGTCGAGCACGTGCGCGCCCTGGGCGTGGAGGCGATCACCGGCAAACCCCACCACCCCACCACCCAGGGCAAGAACGAGCGCTTCGGCCAGACCCTGATGCGCTACCCGCGCACCCGGCCCCTGGCCCGCTCCCTCACCGAGCTGCAGGCCCAAGTGGACGCCTTCGACCACATCTACAACACCCAGCGCCCCCACCAGGGCCTCCCGGGGCGGATGACCCCGCAACAGGCCTGGGACGCCACCGCCAAAGCCGACCCGCCCAGGCCCCGGCCCGCGCCCACCAACACCCCGCCCCCCGTCGGCGGCGCCCCGGCCCCGACCACGCCCCGACCACGCCCGCGCCGCAAAGCCCTGCCCCCCACCGGCAGCGCCGAACGCGTCATCGCCGCCAACGGCACCGTGCGCCTGGGCGGGATCACGTTCCTGATCCGCCGCGCACGCGCCGGGCACACCACCACAGCCACCTGGGACCACCGCCACGTCCTCTTCGTCGACGCCGACGGCGCAGTCCTCGCCCAGTACGCCTGGCCACCACCGGGAACCCACTACGTCTCACCACACGCACCCGGCCCCACCCGCCAACACGACCAACCACACCCCAAAACAACCCAAGCCCCACCGATGCCCTGACACCCCAAATGTCACCGATGTCCTGACACCCCAAGTGTCACCGATGTCCTGACACAAAACTGTCACCAATGTCCTGAGACATCACAACGCGCGCTCATGTCAACAACGCGCGTCGGTGCGGACAACGCGCGTCGGTGACAATAACGCGCGTCGGCGGCGGCGCTGGTGCCCATCGTCAGTGCCTGTAACCGCCGTGTCAGTGCCGAGGGCGACGGCCGCGCGGGGCTGTCGGCAACGTGCGCTGGCCCCAGTACGCCGCGCGGGGCTGCCAGCAACGCGCGCTGACGAGGCAGCGCGCGTCAGTGCGCCCGTAGCTCACCCGCCGGGCCCTCTTCCCGTGCGTCGGCCCCAGCATGCCCCGCCAGTCGGGCCCCGGGCCCGCGTCAGTGGGAGTTCAGGACGCAGTTCGCGATGAGGTAGTCGATGCGCCGGACGTCGATATTGCGCCCGAGGTTGACCCTGACCAGGCCCGCCCGGGTCCAGAGCTTCACTTCCGCGGTCATGTCGATCGTTCCGGCGTTCTCCGACGACCACATGATGATGTCCCTGTAGGGCAGGGAGTAGATCTCCACTTTCTTCCCGGTGATCCCCTGCGCGTCCCGGACGAAGAGGCGGTGCGACGTGAAGACCGCGGAATCGCGGGTGGTCGCGAACGCCGCGTAGGGGGTCTCGCCGGGGACGAGGATCCCCCCGACGTCCTCGGGGATCGGTATCTCGTTGAAGAACGCCCACCGGGCGATGGCTGCGGCGTCGGCGCCTGTTTGTTCCTGCATGGGCATCATGGTAGTGAGCCCATTCAGCGTGCGGCAACCGTCACGATCACGAGGTCCACGGCGCCCGCGCGGTCCGAGGCGGCCACGTCCACCAGGGCGGCGATCCGCCAGTCGTGGTCGCCGTCGGGGTCGGCGAGGGTCTGCTCGGCCAGCCAGTAGGAGCCCGGTGGCGCCTCGTCGACCAGGTCCGCCAGCGCCTCGGCGCGCCCGGCCAGGCGCCGGTCCGCGTCCGAGGAGGCGGAGGCGGGGAGCGCCGCCAGCACGTCCTCGCGGGTGGGCGCCTCGTTCAACGCGCACATCGAGGCCGAGCGCGCCGCGGCGTCGATGCCGATCCAGTCGTGCTCCGCCCAGTAGCGCTCCAGGGCGCGGTCCCAGTCGTCCGCGCTCCACGGGCCCGCGCCGGCCAGGGCCCCCGGTGCCCCGGCGCCGTCCAAGCGCGCCAGGCCGTCGACGTCGTCGCGGCTCATCAGCTCCACGCGCGCGAACATCGCGGCGCGCACGGCGGTGCGGAACGCGTGCTGGTTCGCGCTGAACGCCACGGTGCCGTCCTCGTCGGCGCCGAACGCCAGTTCCGCGCCCGCCGAGGCGTCCGCGTCGCCCGCCTGGTCCCACGAGCGCCCCTGCGACAGGGCCTCCCACTCGTCCAGCAACGACGAGTCCACCGCCCGGATCAGCGCCGCCAACCACTCGACGATGGAGCGGACCTCGTCGGTCTGCATGGACTCGGGGACGATCTGGCGCAGCGCCCTGTACGCGTCGGTGAGGTAGCGCAGCACCACGCCCTCCGAGCGCCCCACGTCGTAGCGGGACACGAGCTCCGTGAAGGTCATGGCGTTCTCCACCATCTCCCGCACCACCGACTTCGGCGAGATCTCCAGGGCGCCCACCCACGGGTTCGCCGCCACGTAGGTGTGGAACGCGGCCTCGAGCAACTCGGCGAGAGGGCGGGGCCACGTCACCTCCTCCAGGGCCTCCATTCGCTCCTCGTACTCCATGCCCTGCGCCTTCATGGCGGCCACGGCCTCGCCCCGCGCCGCCTTCTCCTGCGCGAAGAGCAGGGGCCGGGGGTCCTCGAGCACGGCCTCCACGACGGACACCACGTCCAGGGCGAACTCCGGTGAGGATGGGTCCAGCAGCTCCAGGGCGGCCAGGGCGAAGGGCGACAGGGGCTGGTTGAGGGCGAAGTCGTCGGGCAGGTCCGTGGCGGCGCGCAGCCGGGGGCGCCCCTGGGCGGCGGCGCGCGCCGAGGACTCGTGCGAGACCACCCCCGCGCGCCGCATCGACGAGTAGATGTCGCCCAGGCGCCGCAGGTGCGGGTTCGAGGCCGTGGGCGGGTCGTCGTTGGAGCGCGCCAGCCACACGAGGTGCTCGCCCGGATCCCGCCCGGCGCCCTCCGCGCCCGCCAGGACGTTGAGCACCATCGCGTGCGTCATCTCGAAACGGCTCCTCAACTGCTCGGGGGCCGCCCCGACGAGGCGGTCGAAGGTCGAGCGCGTCCACGAGACCGAGCCGTCCGCGGGGCCCTTGCGCTTCTTCGCTGCCTTCTTCGCGGCGCGCTTGGCCTCGCGGGCGTCGCGGGCCGCCTCCTGCGCCGCGCTGAGGCGGGCCCTCTCGCGGGCGGCGTCCACCTCGTGCTCGGGGGCCAGGACCCGCACGAAACCGACCGTGTCGAAGCCCGCGCGCCCCGCCCGGCCCGCGATCTGGTGGAACTCGCGGGCGCTCAGGTGGCGCATCCGCGCGCCGTCGAACTTGATGAGGGAGGTCATCAGGACCGTGCGGATCGGCACGTTGATGCCGACCCCCAGCGTGTCCGTGCCGCACACGATGGGCAGCAGGCCCCGCTGGGTGAGGCGCTCGACGAGGCGCCGGTAGCGCGGCAGCATCCCCGCGTGGTGGACGCCGACGCCCTGGACCAGCAGGGAGCGCAGGGTCTGGCCGAAGCCCCGCCCGAAGTGGACTCCCGCCAGGGCGGCCCCGATCTGGGCCTTGCGGTCCTTGGGGACCAGGGAGTTGCGGTCGAAGGACTTGGCGGTGGCAACCGCGTCGCGCTGGGAGAAGTGCACGATGTACACGGGCCAGCGGCCCTCGCCGAGGAGGCGCTCGACCGTGTCCGGCAGGCGGTCCACCACGTACTCGAACTCCAGGGGCACGGGCCGCTCGGCGTCGTCGACCAGCGCCACGGGGCGGCCGGTGCGCTCGCGCCACGCCTCCTCGAAGCGCGACGTGTCCCCCAGGGTGGCGCTCATCGCGACGAACTGCGCGCCCGTGAGCTCCAGCAGCGGCACCTGCCACGCCCAGCCGCGCTGGCGGTCCCCGTAGAAGTGGAACTCGTCCATGACGACCATGTCGCAGTCGAGGCCGGGGCCCTCGCGCAGGGACTGGTTCGCCAGGATCTCCGCGGTGCAGCAGATGATCGGGGCGGTGGCGTTGAGGGAGACGTCCCCGGTGACCATGCCGACGTTGTCGGCGCCGAAGAGGGCGACCAGGTCGAAGAACTTCTCCGACACGAGTGCCTTGAGGGGAGCCGTGTAGTAGGAGCGGCCCCCGTGGGCCATCGACACGAAGTGCGCGGCGAGCGCGATCATCGACTTGCCCGAGCCCGTGGGGGTGGCGGCGATGACGTGGTTGCCGGCGAGGATCTCGATGAGCGCCTCGTCCTGGTGGGGGTAGAGGGGGCGTCCGGTGCCCTCCGCCCATCCGGCGAAGGCCTCGTAGAGGGCGTCGTCGTCGGTGAGGCTCCCGGAGTCTTCCAGGTCGTCGAGGAGGGCGTTGAGCATCGCGGTCATCCCCCCATTGTCCCAGACCCGCGCGCCGCACCGGGCCGGGGCGCGCGACGGGAGGCGCGCCGCCGTTTTCCCGCGCCCCGGCGTGGACGCCCCGGACCGGTCCGGCCCCGGTGTGGCATGCTGTCAACGTCACATCAGGGCGGCGCCCGGGGTGCGGCGCCAGCGGGCGGTCCCGTCGGCGGCGTTCCGGCGCCGGCACAGTAACCGTAAGGAACCGAAGTGGAAGAATTCGCCGCGGTAGAGAAACAGATCGCCGACTGGATCACCACGCACTTCACCATCGTGATCCTGCTGGGCGTGGGCCTGCTGCTCACCATCGTCTCGCGGGGCGTGCAGGTGCGCATGCTCCCGGAGATGGTGCGCACCGTGTTCGGCTCCCGCCAGGGGGCCAAGGGCGGCATCTCCTCCTTCCAGGCCTTCGCCATCTCCCTGGCCGCCCGCGTCGGCGTCGGCAACGTCTTCGGGGTCGCCGCCGCCCTGCTGCTCGGGGGCCCGGGCGCCATCTTCTGGATGTGGGTCGTCGCCCTGGTCGGCATGGCGACGGCGTTCTTCGAGGCGACGCTGGCGCAGATCTTCAAGGTCCGCCACCCCGACGGCGCTTTCCGCGGCGGGCCCGCCTACTACATGAAGCGCGGCATGCGCAACCGCGCGATGGCCAACGTCTTCGCGGTCATCACCGTCCTCACGTGCGGCGTCGTCATCACCTCCGTCCAGTCCAACGCGATCGCGGGCACCCTCACCGAGGCGTTCGGCGAGGGCGCGCGCCAGCCCCTCGAAGGCGCGGGCGGCTTCTCGGCGGCCCAGCTCACAGTCGCCGGCCTCGTTTTCGTCTTCTCCGCGATGGTGATCTTCGGGGGCATCCGCACGGTCGCCAGGGTCACCGAGTGGATGGCCCCGATCATGGCCCTCGTCTACGTGGTGATGGTCGCCGTCATCTGCGTCCTCAACATCGGGCAGTTCGGCACCGTCCTGGGCCAGATCTTCACGTCGGCGTTCTCGCCCGAGCCGCTCGTGGGCGGACTCGGCGGCGGCATCCTGGCCGCCATGGTCAACGGCACCCAGCGGGGCCTGTTCTCGAACGAGGCCGGCCAGGGCACGGCCCCCAACGCCGCGGCGACGGCGACCGTGTCCCACCCGGTGCGCCAGGGCCTCATCCAGTCCCTCGGCGTCTTCATCGACACGATCGTCGTGTGCACGGCCACCGCCTTCGTGATCCTCATCGCCGGGGCCGAGGTGTGGGGCGGTCGGGGAGTGAACCCGTCGAACCTGACGACCCTGGCGGTCTCCCGCGAGTTGGGGGCCTGGACGATCGTCCCAATGGCGGTCCTCGTCTTCGTCCTCGCCTACTCGTCGATCATCGCCGCCTACGTCTACTCCGACACGAACATGTCCTTCGTCTTCGGCGGCCGGGCGTGGGCGACGTGGGTCGTGCGCGTCGTCTGCGTCGCCTCGGCCACCGCCGGGGCGCTGCTCAGCCTCGATGTCGTGTGGAACGCCGTGGACATCGCGATGGCGGTCATGACGATCACCAACCTCATCGCCCTGGTCATCCTCATGCGCTGGGGCCTGGGAGCGCTGCGCGACTACCAGGACCAGCGCAGGGCGGGGATCGCCGACCCCGTGTTCGTGGGGGAGGGCAACCCGCTGCTGCCCCGCGACGTTCCCGGGCGCGTGTGGAAACGCCCGAAGAAGTCCCGCGCCCGCAAACCCGGCAGCGCCGGTTAGGATCGCGCTATGAGAATCGTGCGCTTCTCCGACGGGTCGAGCCCCTGCTACGGCGCCCTCGACGACGGCTCCACCAGGATCGTCGGCCTCAAGGGCGACCCCCTCTTCGCGGCCGTGGAGCCCTCGGGCCGCGTCTTCGAGCTCGACGAGGTCCGCCTGCTGTCCCCGGTGATCCCGCGGTCGAAGGTGGTGGGGGTCGCCGGCAACTACTCCGACCAGCCCGTGCCCGACGCCGACAGGACCCGCCCGCCCCTGTTCCTCAAGGCGAACACCTCGGTGATCGGGCCCGACGACCCCATCGCTATCCCCGCGTGGTCCGACGACGTGGTCTTCGAGGGCGAGCTGGCCGTCGTCATCAAGTCCCTGGCCAAGGACGTGCCCGTGGAGGAGGCGCACCAAGTGGTCCTGGGGTACACGGTCGCCAACGACGCGACCGCCCGCGACGCGGTGGACGGGGGGCCGTGGGCGCGCGGCAAGTCCTTCGACACCGCCTGCCCCCTGGGCCCGTGGATCACGGTGGACCCCGGGCTGGACCCGACGGACCTGGCGATCCGCTCCACCGTCAACGGCGCGCCCGCGCAGGACGGGTCGAGCGCCGACATGGTCTGGAACGTCTTCGAACTGGTCTCCTACGCCTCGATGGCGTTCACCCTGCTGCCCGGCGATGTCGTCATCACGGGGGCGCCTCCCGGGTGCGGCCCCGTCAAGGCCGGCGACCGCGTCGAGATCACGATCGAGGGGATCGGCACCCTGTCGAACCCGGTCGTGCGCGCATAGGGGGAGTGCCCTCCCAGCCGTGCGGAGGGGGCCGCTCCGCCGGGGGCGCCCGCGGCCGCCACCGCACAGGGGGGTGTTGCGCGGCGCGCGCACTGACTATGCTCTATGGTGCAGATCCCAATTGTCATAGGAGCCATCAATGTCCGATTCCTCTGCGCCCACTCCGGGCAATGCCCAGGGCGGCCTCGCCGTCGAAATGGCGGGCCTCGACGTCATCCCCGAAAGCGACCGAAAGGGCAGGCCGTCGGACCTGTTCATGCCGTGGTTCGCCGCGAACATCTCGGTCCTGGGCATCTCCTGGGGCTCGTGGGTGCTGGGCTTCGGCCTGTCCTTCCCCCAGGCCGTCGTCGTCTCAGTCATCGGCGTCTGCCTGTCGTTCCTGGTGTGCGGCCTGGTCGCCCTGGCGGGCAAACGCGGATCCGCCCCCACCCTGGTCCTGTCGCGCGCGGCCTTCGGCTACAACGGCAACCGCGTCTCCGCGCTGATCTCGTGGATCCTCACCGTCGGGTGGGAGACCTTCCTCTGCATCATGGCCGTCCAGGCGACTGCCACCGTCATGGGCGCCCTCGGATTCGAGAACCACCTGGTGGCCCAGGTCCTCGCCCTCGTCCTCGTGGTCGTCCTGGCCGCCGGGTCGGGCGTGCTGGGCTTCGAGGCGATCATGCGCGTGCAGACGTGGATCACATGGGCGACCGCGGTCCTCACCCTCGTCTACCTGGTCCTCGCGGCGCCCACCATCGATATGGGCGCCCTCATGGCGCGCCCCGCTGGACCCGTGGCGGCGGTCCTGGGCGCCGGGTGCATGCTGCTGGTCGGCTTCGGCTTCGGGTGGATCAACGCGGCGGCCGACTACTCGCGCTACCTGCCGCGCACCGCCTCCACCAAGGGCGTCGTGGGGTGGACGACCTTCGGGGCGGCGCTGCCCACGGTCGTCCTCGTGTTCTTCGGCGTCCTGCTGGTGGGCTCCAACTTCGACGCGCTCTCCCAGGCGATCGGCGACGACCCCATCGGGGCGCTCACCACGATCCTGCCGACCTGGTTCCTCATCCCCTTCGCCCTGGTCGCGATCCTGGGCCTGATCGGCGGCATCGTCATGGACATCTACTCCTCGGGCCTGTCGCTGCTGGCCACGGGAGTCCCCGTGTCGCGTCCGGTCGCCACCGCCATCGACGGCACGATCATGACGGTGGGCACCATCGTGGTCGTGTTCTTCGCCGACTCCTTCCTCACCCCCTTCACCGCCTTCCTCACCACGCTCGGCGTCGTCATCGCCGCGTGGGGCGGCGTCATGCTGGCCGACATCGCACTGCGCCGCAAGGACTACGACGAGCCCTCCCTCTTCGTCTCCGACGGGCGCTACGGCTCCGTGAACTGGGGCGCGGTGGCGACGCTGGCGGTCGCCTCGTTCGTCGGATGGGGACTGGTGGTCAACACGAACGCCTCGTGGCTGTCGTGGCAGGGCTACCTGCTGGGCCCCCTCGGCGGGCGCGAGGGCGACTGGGCGGGCGCCAACATCGGCATCCTGCTCGCACTGGTCGTCGGATTCGCCGGCTACTGGGCGACCAGCGCGGGCCGCGTGCGCGCCCAGGAGGCCCAGCCCTCGCGCACCTACGCCCAGGGCGCCCCCGAGGGGGAGCGGTGACCGCCCCGGGGGGCGCGGACCCGCGTTTCGCCTCGGCCCTCCTGGACGAGGAGGCCACGGCCGCCGCCTCCGCCCTCCTCTCCCTCGTGGGAGGGGAGCCCCGCGCGCTCGTCGTACTGGGATCGGGGCTCGCCCCTGCCCTCGATGCGGCGTGGCCCGCTCCGCGCACCCGCCTGCCCCTGGCCTCCCTGCCCGGCTGCCTCGCGCCCGTCGCCGACGGGCACGGGGGCGAAGTGCGCGTCTACGACCACGCCTCGGGCCCTGTCCTCGTGGCGACGGGGCGCACCCACCTGTACGAGGGCCACGGGCCCCGGCCCGTCACAGCCCTCGCCCGGGCGGCGGCGGGCGCGGGGGTCGAGCGCGCCGTCCTCACCAACGCGAACGGCTGCCTGCGCGACTGGCAGCTGGGGGACGTCATGGCGGTCACCGACCACATGAACCTGTCGGGCGCCTCGCCCTTCGACGGCCCGCTCTTCCTGGACGTGTCGGCGGTGTGGGACCCGGAGCTGACAGCCGCGCTGCGCGGCCCGTGCCAGCGCGAGGGCACCTACACGATCCTGCGCGGCCCCGAGTACCAGACCCCCGCCGAGACGCGCGCCCTGGCGGGCATGGGGGTCGACTGCGTGGGCATGTCCACGGTCATGGAGGCCCTGGCCCTGCACGCGCTCGGCGTGCGGGTCGCCGGGATGTCGGTCGTGTCCGACCTGTCCTTCGCCGCCGCCCCGACGGACCCGGGCCTCGTCGTCGAGGCGGCGGCGCGGGCGGGGGAGACTGTGCGCGCGGGCATCGAGGCCGCACTGGCGGCTTAGGGGTTCTTGCTGGGCCGGGGGCCTCGGAGGGACGCGCTAGCGCGAGCGGCTGCACCGGCGCAGGGGGCTCCCCGTCGGCCGGGACCGAGGGGGCGCTGGCCGTAGGGCACCGCCCAATGTCCCGCCCCGCGCGCTTGTGCGACCCATTCCACCCCCCAGCGGGAAGAGGACGCCCCATAAGAGCGCCTCTGCTTCGCTGGCGCTTCCCACGCACCGTAGTTTCGGCCGTCTGCCACTCCTGGTGGTCCAAAATGCGTCTGAGTCTCGGGCGATTCCGGGGGCTTGTGGGTTGGGTGGTCCAAAATGCGTCTGAGTCTGCCCGGAATCGCAGGAATCGGCCAGATAGCGTCGAACTCAGACGCATTTTGGAACAGTGCGCCCTGGTGCCCCTAGAACGCGGCGAAGCCCAGACGCATTTTGGACCACCGGGCAACCGTTGCGGGGATGGCCCCCCGCTCCCGCTAGCGGAGGGCGTCGAGCGCCAGCACGCCGTCCACGATCCGCCGCGCCACGTCGGGGGCGCAGGCCAGGTTGATCCGCGCCCACTTGTAGTAGTCGGCGCCAAGGGTCAGTCCCTCGTTGGCGGCGACGCCCGCCTCGTCGCGCAGCACGGCGGAGGGGGAGCGGCGGCCCAGGTCCACGCCCTCGAAGCCCCACCACGTCAGGTAGGTGGCCTCGGGCCGCACGAAGTCGATGGGGGAGCCGGACAGGCGGGACTCCACCAGGTCCACGTTGGCGCGGATGAGGTCCTTGATCTCCCGCTGCCACGCGCCGCCCTTCTCGTAGGCGGCGATGGCGCCCACGGTGCCGATGACGGTGGCGTCGTGGGCGACCTCGTCGCGGAAGGCGTCCCAGCGCGCCCGCAGTGCCTCGTCGGGCAGGATCACCTGCGCCGACGGCAGGCCCGCGATGTTCCACCCCTTCGAGGCGGCCGTCGCCGTGACCGTGTGCGCCGCGCAGGAGCCGTCCAGCGACGCGTAGGGCACGAAGGGGACGTCCTCGTCGAGGACCAGGGGCGAGTGGATCTCGTCGGAGAACACCAGGGCGTCGTACTGCCCGACGACGTCCGCCAGGGCGCGCAGCTCCTCCTCGCGCAGGACCCGGCCCGTCGGGTTCCACGGGTTGCACAGGACGACCAGGCCCGCCCCTGCCTCCAGGCCGGCGCGGATGCCCTCCAGGTCGAGGGCCCACCCGTGCCCGCCCGCGCGGGTCCCGCGCAGCGAGGGGACCTCGATGACGGGGTGGCCGAGCCTGGGGGGGATGGTGAGGAAGGGCATGTACGCGGGCGTGGGGACGACGACGGGGGAGCCGGGGCGCGCCAAGTGGCGGATCGTGGCCTCCAGGGCGGGCAGCACCGAGGCCGCCAGGCGCACCTGGCCGGGCTCCACCTCCCAGCCGAAGCGCCGGCGCTGGAAGGCGGCGGTGGCCTCGGCGACCGCGCCCTCGAGCCAGGGCGGCTGGTAGCCCAGCAGGCCGTCGTCGATGGCGCCCTTCATGGCGGCCGCAACCTCCGGAGCCGTCCCGAAGTCCATCTCCGCGACCCATGCGCCGATGGTGGGGGAGCCGTCAGAGCGCGTCACGCCCGTCCACTTGAGGGAGCCGGTGCGGTAGAGCTGGGCGTCGGTGAAAGTGCGGACTGTCAAGGCTGCTCCTCGGATAGGCGGCGTCGGGCGCGACAAGCCTATTGCCGCCCCCTCCCCGGCGCAGCGCCGGACCGACTGGTGGGCCTTCGCAACAGCGGCGCTGGAGTAGGATTGGGCAATCATGAGTGAAACAACCGCAACCGGCGCCGACGTGCGCGTCCGATTCTGCCCTTCGCCCACGGGGACCCCCCACGTCGGAATGGTCCGCACGTGCTTGTTCAACTGGGCCTACGCCCGCCACACTGGCGGCACTTTCGTCTTCCGCATCGAGGACACGGACGCGGCCCGCGACTCCCAGGAGTCCTTCGACCAGATCATCGAGTCGCTGCAGTGGCTCGGCCTGGACTGGGACGAGGGCGTCGGCAAGGGCGGCCCCTACGGCCCCTACCGCCAGTCCGAGCGCATGGGCCTCTACCGCGATGTGGCCGCCCGCCTGCTCGAGGCCGGCTACGCCTACGAGTCCTACTCGACCCCCGAGGAGATCGAGGAGCGCCACCGCGCCAAGGGCGAGGACCCCAAACTCGGCTACGACGGCTTCGACCGGGACCTGAGCGCCGAGCAGGTCGCCGCCTACCGCGCCCAGGGGCGCCAGCCCGTGCTGCGCCTGCGCATGCCCGACGAGGACATCACCTTCACGGACCTGGTCCGCGGTGAGATCACCTTCAAGGCGGGGTCCGTCCCCGACTACGTCATCGTGCGCGCCAACGGGCACCCCCTGTACACGCTGGTGAACCCCGTGGACGACGCCCTCATGAGGATCACCCACGTGCTGCGCGGCGAGGACCTGCTGTCGTCGACCCCCCGCCAGATCGCGCTGTACAGGGCCCTGGAGGCCATCGGCGTCGCGGGGGCCATGCCCCGCTTCGGGCACCTGCCCTACGTCATGGGCGAGGGGAACAAGAAGCTGTCCAAGCGCGACCCCGAGTCGAACCTGCTGCTCCACAAGGAAGCGGGGATGGTGCCCGAGGGCCTGAACAACTACCTCGCCCTGCTGGGCTGGTCGATCGCCCCCGACCGGGATGTCTTCTCGATGCGGGAGATGGTCGGCGCCTTCGACATCTCGGACGTGAACCCGAATCCGGCCCGCTTCGACCATAAGAAGGCCGTCGCCATCAACGCCGAGCACATCCGCCTGCTGGACGGGGCGGACTTCCGCGACCGCCTGGTGCCGTTCCTGCACCGCGACGGGCTCGTGTCCGCTGATTCCTTCGGCGCCCTGGCCCCCCGCGAGCAGGAGGTGCTCTCCGAGGCGGCCCCCCTGGTCCAGACGCGCATGCAGGTGCTCGGCGAGGCGTCGGGGATGCTGGGGTTCCTCTTCGTCTCCGACTCCGGCTTGGAGGTGGACGCGAAGGCGGTCGCCAAGCTCAAGGACAACGCGGGGGAGGTGCTCGACGAGGCCATCGCCTTCGTCGAGGGCCTGGGGACGGAGGAGTTCGCCACGGACCGCCTCGAGGCGGGGCTGCGCCAGAGGATCGTCGATGGGATGGGCATCAAGCCGCGGCTGGCCTTCGGGCCCCTGCGCGTGGCGGTCACGGGCCGCCAGGTGTCCCCGCCGCTCTTCGAGTCGATGGAGATCCTGGGCCGGGAGTCGTCGTTGGCGCGCCTGCGGGCGCTCCGCGAGGCGCTCGCCTGATCCGTGAGGGGTGCCACTTCCTGCGGATTTGGTTTCGCCGTGGGGGTGCGCTAAGGTTTCTACCTGTCGCCCGCGGCTCGCAAGGGAAGCGGCGATCCCACATTGGGGTATGGTGTAATTGGCAACACAGCTGATTCTGGTTCAGCCATTCTAGGTTCGAGTCCTGGTACCCCAGCCATCCGGCGAGCGATCGCCGGGAAGGCCCCCATCGTCTAGCGGCCTAGGACGACGCCCTCTCACGGCGTTAACACCGGTTCAAATCCGGTTGGGGGTACTCCTGCGGGAGGGCCTAGCGGCCCTCCCGCTTCTCGTTGTCGCGGCCCCCCGTCCTGCCCTCAGCGCGGCCCGCGCGCGTACTCGGCGTAGAAGTCGGCCAAGTGGTGCGTCCCCGTGGCGGGCGCGACGCAGTCGTGGAGCATGTTCCACACCGCGAAGCGGGCGGTGTCGCCCTTGCGGGGGCTGGCCATTGCCGTGGCCCGGACCGCGGGGCCGACGAGCCATCGGGGCGCGGTGACGACGCGCGCCCGCCTGCCCAGGACGTGGAACGCCGTGCGCGCCCACTGCTCCCATGTGAGGGTGTCGGGGCCGCCCACATCCCACTGCCCGGCGTCCCCCGATTCCACGCGGTCGGCGATGTAGCGGGCCAGGTCCGCCCCGTGCACGGGGTTGATCCGCGCCTCGCGCCTCATGACGGCGACCAGCCCGTGGCGGGCCATCGACAGGAGGGCCATCATGTCGGAGAAGTAGGCGGGCGGGTTGATGATCTGCGCGGTGATCCCGGATCCGGCGAGGGCGCGCGCGAAAGCGGTTTTGGCGCGGGTGAGCCGGGTGGGGCAGCGCTCGGCGCCGAGGGCGTTGACGTAGGTGAAGGAGTTGGCCCCGTGGCGCAGGGCCGAGGCGAGGACCGCCTTGTTGGCGAGGTTGTCGATCGTCCACGGATCCGCGTTCTGCCTGGTCACACCAAGCGCTGAGACGACGTGGTCGCTCCCGGCGGCGGCTCCGGCCGTGGTCCGGGGGTCGGTGACGTCCCCGACGATCCAGTGGTCGACGAGGCCGTCCAGGGATGGGGCGCCCCACGGCCCGGCGGAGCAGGCGCGTTCGGCGTCCCGCACGATCGCCGTGGTCGTGTGGCCGCGGCGGTGGAACTCCGCGACGAGGTGCCTCCCGAGGTACCCGGTCGCCCCGGCAATTGTGATTGTGCTCATCCGCGCTTCCTCCACTTCATTGTGAGCGCCCGCGGGTTGGTCCGCCGGGGCGTTCCCAGCTTACCAATTCGTGGACAGCTATGTCCAAGAATTGGGGGGGCGATCCGGACCGGGGCGCGCGGGCCCTCAGGGCGCGCCGGGCGCGCCCAGCAGCCGCGCCATCACCGCGCGCACGAGGGCGCGGGAGTCGGAGTGCCCCTCGGCGCGCGAGGCCATCCACCGGTCCAGGGCGGCCGCGACCGCCCACACGAGCTCGGCGTGGAGCTCTTCGGGGAGCTCCTCGTCGAGCGCGCCCAGGCGGCGGCCCGCGCGCACGACCTCGGCGCACCACCGCCTCGCCCCGCGCTCGAAGGACGCGCGCCTGGCGGAGGCGGGGGCGTCGGACATGTGGAAGAGGCGCGCGGTCGCCGCCAGGTCCGGGTCGGTGCCCGCTTCGGCCAGCGCGTCAACGAAGCCGAACAGGCGGGGCCAGAAGGTCTCGGCGGTCAGGGCGCCGGGGTCGGGGGGCGGCGCGCACACGGCGAGGCGGGACAGCCCGTCGGCGAAGGCCTCGTCGAGCAGCGCCTCCTTCCCGTCGAAGAAGTAGTAGAAGGAGCTGCGCGGGAAGCCGGAGGCGCGCAGGACGGAGCTCAACGAGGTCCCCGCGTACCCCAGGCGCGCGAAGGAGGAGCGCGCCTCGCGCATGAGGGCGCCCCGCCGGTCGCTGTCAATGGGTTTGCGGGGACGTGCCATCGTCTGCCTCCGCGGTGGTGGGGATGCGGTCGTCGGGCACCAGGCTACCCGAGGCGCCCACGCCCGCTCCCGCCGCCGCTCTGGGGACCGCCGGTCGTCGGCCGCCGGACCGCCGAGTGAACCCGCTCCCGCTCCTGCCGCCGCTCTGGGGACTGCCGGTCGTCGGCCGCCGGGCCGCCGAGTGAACCCGCGCCCGTCCGGCGGACAGAGCCCTGGTGAGCGCCCATTGAGCTTTTGCAGAAACCTTGCAGAAACAAATCCGGGGCTTCTAAAGTGGAGGCACCCCCGTCCCCCGGGGCGACCAACACAATGGACGAAGGAGTCTTCGTGCGCACTCTCATCCGCTGGAAACACAGGAGAAAACACCGGGCGTCGATAAGCGCCGCCCTCGCCGCCGCGGCCTCGCTGGCCCTGGGCGGCCTCTCGTCGCTGGGCGCGCCCGCCCTGGCGGCGGACACCCCGCCCACCGGCGCCCAATCAGGGGCGCCCACCGAGACCGCTCCCGACCTCGTCACCATCCCCGGCTCGCACAACACCGCGATGGGCTGCGCCTCGCAGTGGCAGCCCGACTGCTCCAGCGCCGCCCTGGCGCGCGACCCCGAGTCCGGCCTGTACACCGCCTCCTTCGACCTGCCCAAAGGCGACTGGGAGTACAAAGTCGCCATAGGGGGGACCTGGGATGTGAGCTACGGCGCCAATGGCACCCCCGGCGGGGCGAACATCGCCTACTCCACCACAGAGGCGGCCACGGTGACCTTCTACTACGACCCGGCCACCCACCGCGTGTGGAACACCGCCGACGGCCCCGTCATCACCCTGCCCGGATCCCTGCAGTCCGAACTGGGCTGCACCCGCGGCGACAACGGCGGCGACTGGGCGCCCGACTGCCTCGCCCCCCTCATGGTGCCGCGCGGCGACGGGACGTGGACCTACTCGACCGATAGGCTGCCCGCGGGCTCCTACGAGCTCAAGGTCGCCCACGGGCTCTCGTGGAACGAGAACTACGGGGTCGACGGCGCCCCGGGCGGCGCGAACTACTCATTCAACACGAAGGCCGGCAATCTCGTGACATTCACGTACACGCTCGCCACCCACAAACTCGACATCGATGTCGCCGACGCCCCCCTCAAGGGCGTGGGCGAGCAGCGCGCCTACTGGGTGGGTGAGAAGACCCTCGCCTGGCCCGTCTCCCTGCTGCCCGACGGCGTCAGCCGCGAGCAGGTGGTCTCCGGCGAGGCCGGACTGGCCTACACGCTCGTCACCGCTCCCGAAGGGGGCGCCGGCGTGGACGAGGGCGCGGTCAGCGGCGGCGACAGCCACCCCCTGACGGTGACCGGGGACCTGCCCTCCCAGGTGACCGACGCCCACCCGAACCTGCGGGGCTACCTGGCCCTCGGCATCGGCGACTCCCTCACCTCCGAGCAGGTGCGCGAGGCGCTGCGCGGCCAGGTCGCCGTCGCGCAGGGCCGCAGCGGCGGCGCACTCAGCGCCTTCACCGGGGTCCAGCTGGCCCCCGTCCTCGACGAGGTCTACGCCGCCACCGCGCGCGACGGCGCCCTCGGCGTCACCTGGGCCGACGGCGCCCCCTCCTTCGCGCTGTGGGCCCCCACCGCGCGGAAGGTGTCGCTGCTGACGTGGAACACCTCCGACCCGACGGGCTCGGCGGCCGAGGCCGCCGACGAGGCCGTGCGCACCGAGGCGCAAGCCGGCGCGGACGGAACCTGGCGGGTCGCGAACGCGGACGGCGCGATCACCAAGGGCGCCCAGTTCCAGTGGGAGGTCGAGGTCTACGTGCCCTCCACCGGCAAGGTCGAGACGAACACCGTCACCGACCCCTACTCCGTCGCCCTGACCACCGACTCGACGCGCTCGGTGGCCATCGACCTCTCGGACGGGGCGCTCGCGCCCGCCCAGTGGGCCTCCACCCCCGCCCCCAAGGTCCGCAACGACGCCTCGCGCGCCATCTACGAACTGCACGTGCGCGACTTCTCCGCCAAGGACCAGTCCGTGCCCGAGGAGATGAGGGGCACCTACAAGGCGTTCACCGTCTCCGGCTCGGCCGGCATGACGCACCTGGGCGAGCTGGCGGGGGCCGGGATGAACACCGTCCACCTGCTGCCCACCTTCGACATCGCGACCATCCCCGAGAAGCGCGCCGAGCAGAAGACCCCGCAGATCCCCGAGGGCGCGGGGCCCGCCTCCCAGGAGCAGCAGGCCGCTGTGAGCGCCGTCGCCGACGAGGACGCCTTCAACTGGGGCTACGACCCGCTGCACTGGATGGCCCCGGAGGGCTCCTACGCCACTGACGCCAACCAGAACGGCGGGGGGCGCACCGTCGAGTTCCGCGAGATGGTGGGCGCTCTGCACGCCACTGGACTGCAGGTGGTGCTCGACCAGGTGTACAACCACACCGCCGCCTCCGGGCAGGACGCCAAGTCCGTGCTCGACAGGATCGTGCCCGGCTACTACCAGCGCCTCAACGCCTCGGGCGGGGTGGAGAACTCCACGTGCTGCTCCAACGTGGCCACGGAGAACGCGATGAGCGAGCGGCTCATGATCGACTCCCTGGTGATGTGGGCGCGCCACTACCACGTCGACGGATTCCGCTTCGACCTCATGGGCCACCACTCGCGCCAGACCATGGAGCGCGCCAAGGCCGCCCTGTCCCAGCTGACGCTGGAGGCCGACGGGGTGGACGGGTCCAGCCTCTACCTGTACGGGGAGGGCTGGAACTTCGGCGAGGTCGCGAACAACGCGCTGTTCACCCAGGCCACGCAGGGCCAGCTCGACGGCACCGGGATCGGCGCTTTCAACGACCGGCTCCGCGACGCCGTCCACGGCGGCGGCCCCTTCGACGAGGACCACCGCGTCTACCAGGGATTCGGCTCGGGGGCGTTCTCCGACCCCAACGGGCTGGACACCAGGAGCGAGGCGGAGCGCCAGGCCGACTACCAGCACAGGGTGGACCTGGTCAAGATCGGCCTGACGGGCAACCTCAAGGGCTACGCGATGACCACCTACGACGGGCGCGCCGTGACCGGCGAGCAACTGGACTACAACGGCCAGGGGGCCGGCTACGCCTCCCAGCCAGCCGAGTCCGTGAACTACGTCGACGCCCACGACAACGAGACGCTCTTCGACCTGCTCACGTACAAGCTGCCCACGTCCGTGCCGATGGGCGACCGGGTGCGCATGAACACCCTGTCGCTGGCGACCGTGGCCCTCGGCCAGTCGCCCTCGTTCTGGTCGTCGGGCACGGAGATCCTGCGCTCGAAGTCCCTGGACCGCGACTCGTTCAACTCGGGCGACCACTTCAACTCCATCGACTGGACGGGACAGGACAACGGCTTCGGCGCTGGCCTGCCCGTCGCCTCGAAGAACGGCGACAAGTGGCCGATCATGAGGCCGCTCCTCGAGGACGCCTCCCTCAAGCCGGCCCCTGCTGACATCGCGTCGGCCAAGGGCCAGGCCCTGGACCTGCTGCGCCTGCGCGCCTCGACTCCGCTGTTCGCCCTGGGGTCGGCGGAGCTCATCGGGCAGAAGGTCACCTTCCCCGACAGTGGCGCGGCGCCCGGCTCCCTCACGATGCTCGTGGACGACACAGTGGGCGCGGACGCCGATCCGGCCCTGGACGGGGTGCTCACGGTGTTCAACGCCTCGGACAAGCCCCTGACCCAGACGGTCGGCGCCCTGGCCGGGCGGCCGTTCCAGCTCAGCGACGTCCAGGCGGGCGGATCGGACGAGGTCGTCAAGGGCGCCACGTTCGACGCGGCGACCGGCACGCTGACCGTTCCGGCGCGCACAGTCGCCGTCTTCACCCAGGCCACTGGCGGGGTCGGCCCCCAGCCGCTCACCGGGCAGTGGATGAAGGACGGATCCCGCTGGTGGTACCGCTACTCCGATGGCACGTACCCGAGCTCGACCCGGCTCACGATCGACGGCGCGGACTACGCCTTCGACGCCCAGGGCTGGATGGTAACAGGTTGGGACAGCACGGACGGGCAGTGGCGCTACTACGGCTCCTCCGGCGCCGCTGTCTCGGGCTGGCTGCGCGACGGCGGCTCCTGGTACTACCTGGATCCGGCGACCAAGGCCATGGCCACCGGATGGCTCGAACTGGGCGGCACCTGGTACCACCTGGCGCCGTCGGGCGCGATGTCAACCGGGTGGGCCAGGGTCGATGGCCAGTGGTACCACTTCGGCCCCTCGGGCGCGATGGACCGCGGATGGCTGTACGTGCGCGGCTCCTGGTTCTACCTCACGGACTCGGGCGCGATGGCCATCGGCTGGGTCCCCGTTGGCGGGTCCTGGTACTACATGCACGCCTCCGGCGTCATGGCCACCGGAACCCAGGTCATTGACGGCACCACCTACCGTTTCTCCTCATCAGGGCGGTGGATCGGCTGACACCTTCGTGAGAAGGCGGGCGGGGCCCGCGGCCTTCGGGTCGCGGGCGCCGCCCCGTGTTGTTGTGGGTGGGGCGCCGCCCCGTGTTGTTCTGGGCCGGGGTCCGCGCCTGGCGTGGGGGTTCCTAGCTCTGGTTGATGCCGCGCCCGGCCGCTCGGGTTCCCCTCGTCGGAGTCATGCACTGAGAAGTGGTCCGGCAGGGGGGGCGAGCGCCGTTCGTTCTGCAAGCGATACCGCGTTCTCAAAGGGAGGCCGCGCCCGTCAGGCGCACGACCGGACCCCGACTGCTCGCTGACCAGGTGCTATCGCTGTGAGAACGGGCCCGGATTAGCCCGCCGCTCTCCCTGCGGGTCCGTGAACCGCATTGGGGTAGGGAACCGCCTATTGGGGTAGGCAAGTTGTCTACCCCAATGCACTGTTGCCTACCCCGATGTGACTGAGCCCGTGCCCTCCTGGGGCCGTTAGGCAAATTGCCTACCCCGATGCGACTGAGCCCGTACCCTCCTGGGGCCGTGTGTTAGGAGTCTGCCTGGATCGCCTGGACGGCCGTTCAACGCCACCATCGATGTGCTCATCGCGCGTCCTGCAGTGGCCTCCTGAGTCAGGCCGACCGCATCGGAGCGGGAAAACACCCATTGGGGTAGGCAAGTTGCCGTGCCAGTGGGCCTGCGCGACCGTCGCACCTGGCGCCGGCGAGGGCCACCGGCGCGGACGTTGGTTATAGGAACCGACGCGCGTTATTGGCACCAGCGCGCGTTGTCGGCACCGACGCGCGTTGTTGACATGAGCGCGCGTTATATCCCCCTCGCGGTGTCGACGACCCCCTCACAATGTCGGCAACCCACGCCCGTGTCGGCAACCCCCTCACAGTGTCGACAACGCGCGCCCACGCCCGTGCCCGGAGAATGCCCCAGTCCGGCCTCGGACTGCAGCTCGGAGAGATTATGCCCCCCGCGGCCTGGGGGATTCCCTCGGAAGGCGGAGAGCACCACGGGATGCCTCGGATGCCCCCCTGCCCGGGGGATGCCCTATTTTTTGTTGCAGTGGGAGGAACGAAACGAAAGATGCCCCCTCGTGTCTAGGGATTGCCTGTGCCCGCCCCGCGTCAGGGGAACGCCCGCACGCGCCAGGGCTGGCCGGTCCTGGCGGGCGACGAGGACGCCCCGCGTCAGGGGAACGCCCGCACGCGCCAGGGCTGGTCCCCGGTCCGGCTTCCCCCAGGTTGTCCGCCACCCCTGGGGGTACGCGCACAAGAACCCTGATTTACAAGCACGCACCGCGCACAAGGGAGCGATCCCGCCCTTGTGCGCGGCCCCGTGTTTCCTAATTCCCTTCCTTGTGTGCGACACCGAGAAGGAGCGAGGGCAGGACCCGCGGGGAACGCGGCGAACCGGCCACTCGTGCTGCACTGCCTAGAAGTCGGCCTCGTCGACGCTGTGGAGGAACTCGGAGAGGCGGTTGGCGGCGGCCATGACGGAGGGTCCGTGCTGGCGCCCGGGTTGGCGGCCCATCCTCTCGATGGGGCCCGAGATCGACAGGGCCGCGAGCACCCGCCCCGATGGGCCGCGCACGGGGGCGGAAACGGAGGCGACGCCGGGCTCGCGCTCGCCGACGGACTGGGCCCAGCCGCGGCGGCGGACCTCGGAGAGCATTGTGGCGTTGAAGGAAGCGCCGTACAGGCCCCTGTGGAGGCGGTCGGGCTCCTCCCAGGCGAGCAGGACCTGGGCGGCGGAGCCCGCGCTCATGGACAGGGTGGCTCCCACGGGGATCGAGTCGCGCAGCCCCATCTCGCGCTCGGAGGCCGCGACGCAGACCCGGTAGTCGCCCTGCCTCCGGAAGAGCTGCGAGGACTCCTTGGTATGGTCGCGCAGGGCTTGGAGGACGGGCATCGAGGCGGCGAGGAGTCGGTCCTCGCCCGCGGCGGTGGAGAGCTCCTGGAGGCGGGGGCCCAGGATGAAACGGCCCTGCATGTCGCGCGCGACCATGCGGTGGAACTCGAGGGCGACGGCCAGCCGGTGGGCGGTGGGCCGTGCGAGGCCCGTGGTGGAAACGAGTTGCGCGAGTGTCGCAGGGCCGGGCTCAAGGGCGCTGAGGACCAGCGCCGCTTTGTCGAGGACTCCGACGCCGCTCGATGTCTGCTCTTCCATGCACCTATTTTCGGTCTCAATTAGTGAGATGGCAACTCTTCGAAATGTGAAACAGTACGGGTTCTGACCGCTGGAATCCCGCTCCGTGAGACTGTCGGTCCGGGAAATGAGATATGCGCTTGGATGGGGGATCGGCGGGGAGAATGGTCCACCGCGGTCGAGCAACAGGGGGAGGGCCGGACGATGAGCGGCACAATGGCGGAGAAGGTGTGGCGCGACCACATCGTGTCCAAGGGCGCCGACGGCGCCCCCGACCTGCTCTACATCGACCTCCACCTGGTCCACGAGGTCACCAGCCCGCAGGCGTTCGAGGGCCTGCGGCTGGCGGGGCGCCCCGTACGCCGCCCCGACCTGACGATCGCCACCGAGGACCACAACACCCCCACGGTCGACATCGACCGCCCCATCGCCGACATCACCAGCCGCACGCAGATCGACACGCTGCGCGAGAACGCCCGCGAGTTCGGGATCCGCCTGCACTCCCTGGGCGACGCCGACCAGGGCATCGTGCACGTCGTCGGCCCCCAGCTCGGCCTGACCCAGCCCGGCATGACGGTCGTGTGCGGCGACTCCCACACCTCGACCCACGGCGCGTTCGGGGCATTGGCGTTCGGGATCGGGACCAGCCAGGTCGAGCACGTGCTCGCCACCCAGACCCTGCCGATGGCCCCCTTCAAGACGATGGCCATCACGGTCAACGGCTCCCTGCCCCCGGGTTCCACCGCCAAGGACATCATCCTGGCCATCATCGCCAAGATCGGCACTGGCGGCGGCCAGGGCTACGTCCTGGAGTACCGCGGACAGGCCATCCGGGAGCTGTCCATGGAAGGGCGCATGACGATCTGCAACATGTCCATCGAGGCCGGCGCCCGAGCGGGCATGATCGCCCCCGACGACACGACCTTCGCCTACATCAAGGGACGCCCCCACGCCCCCGAGGGCGAGGACTGGGACCGCGCGGTCGAGTACTGGCGCTCCCTGGCCTCCGACGACGACGCCGTCTTCGACGCCGAGGTGGTCCTGGAAGCAGCCGACATCGAGCCCTTCGTCACGTGGGGGACCAACCCCGGCCAGGGCGTGCCCCTGTCGGCGGCCGTGCCCAGCCCGGAGGACTTCGCCGACGAGAACAAGCGCGCGGCCGCGAAACGCGCCCTCGAGTACATGGACCTCCAGGCCGGCACCCCCATGCGCGACATCGCTGTGAACACCGTGTTCATCGGGAGCTGCACCAATGGGCGCATCGAGGATCTGCGCGCCGCCGCCGGCGTCCTCAAGGGGCGCCGCAAGGCCGACGGCGTGCGCGTCATGGTGGTCCCCGGATCCGCGCGCGTGCGCCTCCAGGCCGAGCGCGAGGGCCTCGACAAGGTCTTCACCGACTTCGGCGCCGAGTGGCGCAACGCGGGGTGCTCGATGTGCCTGGGGATGAACCCCGACACGATGGCCCCCGGGGAGCGCTCCGCGTCCACCTCGAACCGCAACTTCGAGGGGCGCCAGGGCAAGGGCAGCCGCACCCACCTGGTGTCCCCAGTGGTGGCCGCCGCGACCGCTGTGCGCGGCACCCTGTCCTCGCCCGCCGACCTCTGACCGACCCAGGAGCAACGCTATGGAGAAGTTCACCACCCACACGGGCGTCGGCGTTCCGCTGCGCCGGTCCAACGTCGACACCGACCAGATCATCCCGGCCGTCTACCTCAAGAGGGTGACGCGCACCGGCTTCGAGGACGCGCTCTTCGCGGCCTGGCGCTCCGACCCGGGCTTCGTCCTCAACCAGGCCCCCTACCGCAACGGCTCCGTGCTGGTCGCTGGACCCGACTTCGGCACCGGCTCCTCGCGCGAGCACGCGGTGTGGGCGCTCAAGGACTACGGGTTCCGCGTCGTCCTGGCCCCCAAGTTCGCGGACATCTTCCGTGGGAACTCCGGCAAGCAGGGCCTGGTGACCGGCATCATCTCCCAGGAGGACTGCGAGCTCCTGTGGAAGCTCCTCGAGACGGAGCCCGGCACCGAGATCACCGTGTCCCTGGAGGACAAGACCTTCCGCGCCGGTGCGGTCTCGGGCACCTTCCAGATTGACGACTACGTGCGCTGGACCCTCATGGAGGGCCTCGACGACATCGCCCTGACGCTGCGCCACGAGGACGAGATCGCCGCTTACGAGGCGGGGCGCCCCGGCTTCAAACCGGCCACACTGCCCGCCAGGACCCTGCCCAAGGAGGAAGTCGCCTCGGCGCGCGGATCCGGCTGACCCGTGGCCGGGCCGCCGCGCCCGGCGACGTGCTCCACGGGCCGAGCCGCTGCGCCGACCGCGCCTCCCCGCGGGTAGCGCAGGAGTGCGGATGCGCGCGGCGGGTGGCCACTCAGTCGGCGGCGCGCCGAGGCCGCGCTCCGCCGGCTGGCGGCGCGCCCGGCGGTCCGCACCGCGCCCGGCAGTCCGTACCGCGAGGCGCTGGGGCGCCAGCAGTCGGCGGCGCGCCCGGCGAACGCCGCCCGTGTGTTCGAGACGACCGGCCCCGGGGTCCCCGGGGGAAGCCCGGTGGCTTAGAGTAGTGGCCAGCCACTTCAACCAACCCAGGAGCGACCACTATGTCATCGGTGCTGCGAGTCGAGGGCGGCCACCCACTGCGCGGGGAGATCACAGTGCGCGGCGCGAAGAACTTCGTGCCCAAGGCGATGGTGGCCTCCCTGCTGGCCGACACCCCGTCCGAGCTCTACAACGTCCCCCTGATCCGTGACGTCGACGTCGTCTCCGACCTGCTGGGCCTGCACGGCGTGACCGCCGACTTCGACCAGGACCGCGGCACGATGATGCTGGACCCCACGAACGTCAAGATCGCCTCGCGCTCCGACATCGACACACTGGCCGGCGCCTCGCGCATCCCGATCCTCTTCTGCGGCCCCCTGCTCCACCAGCTCGGCGAGGCGTTCATCCCCGAGCTCGGCGGCTGCGCCATCGGCGGCCGCCCCATCGACTTCCACCTCGACACGCTGCGCAAGTTCGGGGCCGTCGTGGACAAGCGCCCCGACGGCGTGCGCATCAGGCGGCCCGCCTCGGGCCTGCACGGCGCCATCATCGAGCTGCCCTTCCCCTCCGTGGGCGCCACGGAGCAGACCCTGCTCACCGCCGTGCGCAACGAGGGCATCACCACGCTGCGGGGCGCCGCCATCGAGCCCGAGATCATGGACCTCATCAACGTCCTGCAGAAGATGGGCGCGATCATCTCCGTCGACACGGACCGCACGATCCGCATCGAGGGCGTCGGGAAACTGCGCGGCTACCGCCACACGGCGCTGCCCGACCGCATCGAGGCCGCCTCGTGGGCCGCCGCCGCCCTGGCCACGCACGGCGACATCTACGTGCGCGGCGCCCTCCAGCCCGACATGACGACCTTCCTCAACACCTTCCGCAAGGTGGGGGGCGCCTTCGACATCGACGCCGACGGCATCCGCTTCTACCACCCCGGTGAGCGCCTCCACTCCATCGCCCTGGAGACCGCCGTCCACCCGGGCTTCATGACGGACTGGCAGCAGCCCCTGGTCGTCGCCCTCACGCAGGCCGACGGGCTGTCCATCGTGCACGAGACCGTCTACGAGAACCGCTTCGGCTTCGCCTCGGCCCTGCGCCAGATGGGCGCGACCATCCAGGTGTACCGCGAGTGCCTGGGCGGGACGCCGTGCCGTTTCGGGCAGCGCAACTTCTTCCACTCCGCGGTCATCTCCGGGCCCACGCCCCTGCACGCCGCGGACATCGAGGTGCCGGACCTGCGCGGCGGTTTCTCCCACCTCATCGCCGCCCTCGCTGCCCGGGGGACCTCCACCGTGTCCGGGATCGACGTGATCTCGCGCGGGTACGAGCACTTCACCCGCAAACTCCACCAGCTCGACGCCCGCGTCAGCTACGTGGACTGACCCGTGGCAGTGGGACCGGGCCGCCCGGCGATGCGGCTGCTCGTGTCGTCGATGTCGGCCGGCGGACGGGCGCTGCGCGTGGGGCCGTCGGTCGTCGCCGCGCTACGAGGCGGGGGCTGGGACGTCGAGGTGGTCGTGACGACCGCGGGAGACGACCCCGCTTCGATGGTGGCCCCCGGGGCGGACGCCGTCGGCGCACTGGGCGGGGACGGGTTCCTGGCCGCGGTGGCGCAGGGGTGCCACGACCACGGCGCGGTCCTCGTTCCGGTGCCCGGCGGGCGGGGGAACGACCTGTGCCGCGCGCTCGGCGTGGGGGCCGATCCCCTCCAGCGCGCCTCGGGCCTGGCGCCGCTGGGCTCGGACCGCGGGGCGATCGGCGGGTCCGTGCGCGCCATCGACGGCATGTGGGTGCGCGGCGACGGAGCGGGCCGCCGCCTGGCGCTGGGGATCGTCTCGCTCGGCCTGGACGCGCGGGCGAACCTGCTGGCGAACCGGTCCGTCCTGTCCAACGGGCCCCTCGCCTACGCCTACGGGGCCTTCGCGGCCCTGGCGACCCACAGGCCCGCGCCGATCCGGGCGCGCGTGGACGGCGAGGAGCGCGACCTGTCCGGGTGGATCGCCTCGGTGTCGAACTCGGGCCGTTTCGGCGGCGGCATCGCCCTGGTCCCGGGGGCGGACATGTGCGACGGTGTCCTGGAGGTCTGCCACGTGGGGCCGATCCCCACCCGTTCGGCGCTGGCGGCCCTCGCCCGCGTCGTCGCTGGCCGGGGCGCCCACGACCCGCGCATCCGCGTCAGCAGCGCCCGCCTCGTCGAGTTCCTGGAGCCACAGGGGATGACCGCCATGGCCGACGGCGACGTGGTGGCCACGGTCCCCTTCACGGTGGAGGCGGCGCCCGGAGCCGTGCGCGTGCTCGTCTGACCGGTTCCGCGCGGCGCGGCCGTGATCCCCGGCGACGACTTCGCCTACGCCCCCGGTCTGACCGGTTCCGCGCGGCGCCCGCCTCCCGGTCCCGTCGCGCGTCCAGCCACCGAGTGCGCTGCTCCCGGCCCCCTCCCGCTCGGTCGGGGCGTGATGCGGGCCGCGCCCAGGGGCGGGACCGGGGCAGGGGTCCTCGGATACACTTGCGCCCATGAGTCGAGTCACCGGTTTCTACCGATTCGCGAAGTGCGTGCTCACCCCCATCATGACCCCGTGGGTGCGCTTCGACGCCGAGGGCACCGAGAACCTGCCGGCTGAGGGCGCCTTTCTGCTGGTGAGCAACCACCTGTCGAACGTCGACCCGCTGTGCCTGTGCTGGTACTTCATGAAACGGGACACGGCGGTGCGATTCCTGGCGAAGCGCTCGATGTTCAAGGTCCCGTTCTTCGGGTGGATCTTCAAGGGCATGGGACTCATCCCGGTCGACCGCGATCAGAACCCGGCGGCTGTGCTGGCGCCCACCCGCGAGGCCCTGGCGGCGGGGGAGGTGGTGGGCATCTACCCGGAGGGCACGCTCACCCGCGACCCCGGCGAGTGGCCCATGGCCTTCAAGTCCGGCGCCGCCCGCCTGGCCCTGGACACGGGAGTGCCCGTGATCCCCGTGTCGCAGTGGGGCGCCCAGCGGATCATGGAGCCCTACAACTCCAAGGGGATCAACCTCAAGCCCCGCCGTCCCCTCACGTACCGCTTCGGCGCGCCCGTGGACCTGTCGGATCTCATGAGCGGGGCCGGTTCGGCGGACCACGCGGCGGTGGACGAGGCGACGCGCCGCATCGCGCTCGCGGTGCGCCAGGGCGTGGCCGGGATCCGCGGCGCCGAGGCGCCCGAGGAGATCTGGGATCCGAAGACCGAGGCGGGGCCGTGGTGGGAGCACGAGCAGCGCAAGCGCGCCAAGAAGGAGCGCAAGAGGGCGAAGAAGGAGCGCAAGGGCGCCCGCGAGGGGGAGTGACGCCCCGCATCCGATGGCCTCGGCGGCGCCTGCCCGGGGGCCGCGGGGGGCGCGGTGCTCCGGCAGTGGCGCCCGCGCCCGTTCCCGGCCGGGCGCCGGGGAGCGCGGACCCGCCCAGTCGATGCCCCCGCGCGATGGGACCGAGTACCCTTGGGGGCATGAGCGAGGAGAACGGGTACGAGCGCGTGGCAGTCCTGGGGACGGGCGCGTGGGGAACGACATTCGCCAGGGTGGTGGCCCACGCCGGCGCGGCAGGGGTCACGGTGTGGGGGCGCAACGCGGCCGTGGTCGAGTTCATCAACGACGGCGAGAACCCGGCGTACCTGCCCGGCATCGAGCTGCCCGGCTCCGTGCGCGCCACCACCGACCTGCGCGGCGCGGTCTCCGGCGCCGACCTGGTGGTCGTCGCCGTGCCCGTCAAGGCCGTGCGCCCCACGATGGAGGCCGCCGCCTGCGCGATCGACCCGGGGGCGGGCGTGCTCTCCCTGGCCAAGGGCATCGAGCTGTCGTCCTTCAAGCGCGTGGACGAGATCATCGCCCACAGCGCCGGCGTCGACGAGGACCGCATCGCCGTCCTGTCCGGGCCCAACCTCTCGCGCGAGATCGCGGAGGAGAACCCGACGGCGACGGTGATCGCCTCGGAGAACCTGGAGCTGGCCAAGCGCGTCGCCTCGACGTGCCACACCCCGTACTTCCGCCCCTACGTGTCGACCGATGTGATCGGCACCGAGATCGCTGGCGCCACGAAGAACGTGATCGCCGTGGCCATCGGAGCGGCGCAGGGGATGGGCCTGGGCATCAACACCCGGTCGACGCTGCAGACCCGGGGCCTGGCGGAGATGACCCGCCTGGGGACCGCGCTCGGGGCGGACCCGGCCACCTTCGCGGGGCTGGCGGGCATCGGCGACCTGATCGCCACGTGCTCGTCGCGCCTGTCGCGCAACTTCTCCCTGGGGCACCGCATGGGGGAGGGGATGGGCCTGGAGGAGGCCCTGGAGCGCTCGCCGGGCGTCGTCGAGGGCGTGGCGTCGGCGCGCCCGATCCTGCAGCTGGCCCGCGGGGCCGGTGTGGACATGCCCATCACGGAGGCCGTCGTCCGCGTCGTCGAGGGGGACGCCACCATCGAGGACATGGGCCGCATGCTGCTCTCGCGCCCCCGCAAGATGGACGGGTGGAAGATCACGTTGGTCTGAGCCGTCCCCGGATGCCGCTACTCTTGAGGCATGACTGACTTCGAACGCCCACGCGTCCTCATCGTTTTCGGCGGCCGCTCCAGCGAGCACGAGGTCTCGTGCGCGACCGCCGCGGGTATCCTGAGGGCCATCGACCGCGACAAATGGGACGTGGTCCCCCTGGGGATCACCAAGGACGGGCAGTGGGTGCCCGCCAGCGACGACCCCGCGCTCCTGGAGTTCAAGGACGGCAAGGGGCAGAGCGTCGAGGCGGGGGCGACGCGGGTGGCGCTGACCCCCGGGGGCGGCAGCCTGGTGGAGCTCTCCTACGACGGCGACCCCGCCGACCCGGGGGCCCGCGTGGTCGGCGCCCGCGACCTGGGCCGCGTGGACATCGTGCTCCCGCTGCTGCACGGCCCCTACGGCGAGGACGGCACCATCCAGGGCCTGCTCGAGATGGCGGAGGTCCGCTACGTGGGATGCGGGGTCGCCTCGAGCGCCGTCTCCATGGACAAACACCTGACGAAGGTCGTGCTGGCGGGCGCGGGCATCGACGTGGGCCGCTGGGAGCTGATCACCCCGCTGCAGTGGGAGGCGGACCAGGGGGCCTGCCTGGAGCGCGCCGCCGCCCTCGGCTTCCCGGTCTTCGTCAAGCCCTGCCGGGCCGGGTCCTCCGTGGGCATCTCGAAGGTGGAGTCCCGCGAGGGGCTGGCCGTGGCCGTCAAGGAGGCCCAGAACCACGATCCGCGCGTCATCGTCGAGGCGGGCGTCGTCGGCCGCGAGGTCGAGTGCGGCGTGCTGGGGGGCCGCTCCGACTGGCGCAGCGCGACGGCGCCCCTGGGGGAGATCGAGGTTCCCGACGGTGAGTTCTACGACTACGAGCACAAGTACGTCGATGACGTGGTGGGCCTGGTGTGCCCGGCGGAGGTCGCCCCCGCCTACGAGGAGCGGGTGCGGGAGACAGCGCTGCGCGCCTTCGACGCCCTCGAGTGCGAGGGCCTGGCCCGCGTCGACTTCTTCCTCGACGAGGACAGCGGGACGGTGCTGGTCAACGAGGTGAACACGATGCCCGGTTTCACACCGATCTCCATGTTCCCCCAGATGTGGGCCGCCGCCGGGGTCGACTACCCGTCCCTCATCGACGCGCTGCTGGAAGAGGCGGCTGCGCGGACCGTCGGCCTGCGTTGAGAGGGCTCCCCGCCGCGGCGTACGGGGTGGTCGGCGCGTCCGCGGGAACGCCGCCGCTGCCGTGGGCCCCCGCCCCCGTGTGGAAGCCGCACGCGGGGGCGGCCGGGTCGGCTACCCTGGTCCTATGACCTCCAAGCCGAAAGTGACTCTGGTGACCTGCGCGTCGATGCCGAACCTCTTCCACGGCGAGGAGGGGCTGCCCGACGAACTCGCCCAACGGGGCTGCGACCCCCGGATCGCGGTGTGGAACGATCCCGATGTGGATTGGGACGACGCCGGGATGGTCGTCGTGCGCTCGGTGTCCGACTACGCGGCGGACCGCTCCGCGTTCCTGGAATGGGCCAGGGGCCTGCGCCGTGTGCAGAACTCGGCGGACGTGCTCGACTGGAACACCGACAAGCACTACCTGCGCGACTTGGCCGCGCGGGGCCTGCCCACCATCCCCACCTCCTGGCTGGAGCCGGAGCACGGCCTGTCCAAGCACCAGATCCACACGCGCTTCCCCGCTTTCGGCGAGTTCGTCATCAAACCCGCCGTGTCCTCGGGCGTGCGCGACATCGGGCGCTACACGACCCTGTCGATCTCCCAGAGGCAGGCGGCGATGCGCCAGGTGCAGTCCCTGCTGCGGGAGGGGCGCTCGGTCATGGTGCAGCGCTACATGGAGGAGATCGACGTCCACGGCGAGATCTCGCTGGTGTTCTTCAACGGCCTGGTCTCCCACGCGGTTGAGAAGCGGGCGGCCCTGCACCCCGCCTCCGTCACCGATCCCACGGTCCACGAGGCGGTGGTCACCGCCGAGCCGGCCGACTCGGTCGCGTGGAAGTGGGGCGAGGAGATCCGACGGGTCCTGCACGACTACGTCCGCGAGCGCAACGGGCACGACGACCTGCTGCTCTTCAACAGGGTGGATCTGGTGCCCGACGGGCAGGGGTCCTTCATGGTCATGGAGGTCTCCCTGGTGGACGCCGACCTCTACCTGGGGACGACCCCGCGGGCCCTGGGCAACTTCGCCGACGCGATCTCCGCCCGCGCCCACTGGTGAGGGGGCGGCCCACCCCGTTGCGGTGCGTTATGGCGCACGCCACCACTGGTGCGGACCGCTTGATTTCCCTCCTGCCGGGGCGGGGTGCTAGTCTCTTCCCGTTGCCCTTTTGCGGGCCCAATGGTGGCTGTAGTTCAGTTGGTAGAGCACCTGGTTGTGGTCCAGGACGTCGCGGGTTCGAGTCCCGTCAGCCACCCCAGTGAACCCCTGGGACCAGTAGGTCCCAGGGGCTTTCCCGTTCCCGGGCCAGAGGATTGTGGGGCGCGGCCGCCACCGGACTCCGACTGTTTGCGCGGTAACCCCCTTGTTCCGGTGGGATACCGGGTCTAAAGTGGGTACGGAACATGAAAGGGGTCCGCACACATGAGCGCACAGCCACAGGTGACGACGGCGCGCATAGCGGACTGGCTGTGGAGCCAGGACCTGGGCTACACCATCGACGACGACCGCAATATCGTCCTCCGCTTCGAGGCGTTCACCATTTACATCTTCGTGGGCGCTGAATTCAGCGACCTGCTGCCCGTGCGCGGGTACTGGCGCCCCGAGCTGGTGGACACCGACCTCGAACGCGTCGACGCGCACATCCGCCAGTACACGCTCGGCGGCGTGGTCGTCAAACTCGGGATCTCCAGGCGGGCGGCGCCGCCGCCGCGGTACCTGTTCGCCCAGACGACGGCGTTCATCGGGAAGGGCATGAGCAATGAACAGCTAGCGGACTACCTCAATATGGCGGTATCCGTGATCGGGGGAGCGCTGCAGGAGGCGGCGGAGGCGCTCCCCGACTTGGCCCAACGGCAGGGGGCCCGCTGATGGCATGGTGGACGGACCCGGACAACGCGGCCACGCCCCCCGTCACGATGGACCGCGTGGCCGCCTGGCTGGAGCGGATCGGCTGGGAGTACGAGCGCAGGAGGGGCGGGGACTACGACGAGATCCACACGGGGGCCGGGCGGACCCAGCTCCTCATCGAGATCCCCGATCCGCGTCTGCTCAGCGTCAGGGGGCGCGAAACGTACGGCACCGGGCACGGCCCCGGCGCCCAGGAGCGGGTGGCGGCCGCGGCCACCCAGGTCAACGAGTCCTGCTGGGTGCCCTCGGTCTTCGCCCTGCCCTCCCAGGGCGACGCGGCCACCGTGGCGGCGCGCGCGCTCGTCAACATCGAGGCGGGCGCGAACGACGAGCAACTGCACGACTACCTGGGCTTGATGACCACCACGACCGTGGAGCGCTTCAAAGCCCTGCGCGAGTTCCTGGGAATCGACGACGAAGAGGAAGCGGGGTAGGCGTGGCGCAGTTCCACGTCGACTTGCGGGGCATGGTCGACCTGCTCTCCCGCAACCTCTACTCCGGCCCCCGCGTCTACATGCGGGAGCTGCTGCAGAACGGGGTCGACGCCATCGCCGCCCGGCGCCAGCTGGAGCCGGACTGCCCCGCGCGCATCGTCCTCACCGTCGGGGACGGGGGCCTCGCCTGTTCGGACACGGGGATCGGCCTCACCGAGGAGGAGGCCGCCTCCCTGCTGTCCACCATCGGGGCCTCGTCGAAACGCGACGAACTGGGGCTGGCGCGCGCCGACTTCCTCGGGCAGTTCGGCATCGGACTGCTCTCCTGCTTCATGGTGAGCCCGGACATCACCGTGGTGTCGCGCTCAGCCAGGGCGGGGGCCGACGGCGCCATCGAGTGGACGGGTAGCGCCGACGGCACCTACTGCGTGCGCCCCGCGCCCGCCCACGAGGCCCGGGGCCTCCCTCCCGGCCCCGGGACCCGGGTCGTCCTGCGCCCCTTCCCCGGCGAGGCGTGGATGGAGCCCGCCACCGTGCGCGCCCTGGTCGACGAGTTCGCCTCGCTGCTGGACGCCGATATCGAGGTCCGGGGCGGGGGAGCGGTCACCCGCCACGGCAGGGCCGTGCCCGTGTGGAGGATGGGCGGGCGCGACCGGGCCCAGTGGTGCCAGGAGAACCTGGGGTTCGCCCCCATCGACGTCATCGACTTCGACATCGCAGCGGCAGGGCTGCGCGGCGCCATTGCGATCAGCCCGCAGGAGGGGCGCGTCGGCGACGCGCGCCACACGGTCTACGCGAAGGGCATGCTGGTCTCGCGCAGCGCCTACGGGCTGGCGCCCCCGTGGGCGTACTTCGCGTGGGTCGTCGCCGACTCCGCGCACCTGCGCCTGACGGCCTCGCGTGAGCAACTGGTCGACGACGAGGCGCTGGAGGACGCCCGGACGGCGGTCGGCGAGCGGGTGCGCGCCTGGCTGGACGACCTGGCCCGGCACGCCCCCACACGTTTCGCCGCCTTCGTCTCCGCCCACGCCATGGGCCTGAGGTCGGTGGCGACGACGGACGGGTTCGTCCTCGGACTGGTGGTCGAGCACGTCCCCTTCGAAACCACCCAGGGCCCCAGGACCCTGGCCCAACTGGCGGGCCTGGGCGTCCCGGTGCGCTACACGCGCACGGTCGACCAGTACCGCGCCCTCGCGGATGTGGCCGCCAGCCAGGGCGTGGTCCTGGTGAACGCGGGCTACGCCTACGAGGAGGAGGTGCTCTCCGCCTTCCTGGCCAGTCCCGCGCTGGGCGGGTCGGGCGCGGACATCGCGCTCGTCGACCCCGCGCGCCTGCTGGACAGTTTCAGCCCGTGCTCCCCGACGGAGGAGGCCGAGGCGGCGGGCCTCATGCTCGCCGCCCGGCGGGCCATCGACCCCCGCGACTGCGAGGTCGTCATGCGGCGCTTCGAGCCCGCGACCATGCCCGCCCTGTACTTGCCCGACCCGGACCTGGCGGGCCGACAGGTCGCTCGCGCCTCGAAGGAGGCGGCCTCGGGAGTGTGGGCGCAGCTGCTGGGCATCGACGACCCCTTCGCGCGCACCCGGCCGCCCCGGATGGTCCTCAACCGCGCGAATCCACTGATTGCGCGACTGGCCGCCCTGGACGAGGGCGGGGCGGCCGCCGCCCAGGTGCTGCGCGGCCTGTACGTGCAGTGCCTGCTCCAGGGCCGCCAGGCGCTGGGCCCGAAGGAGCGCGCGTGGGCCGGGCAGGTCCTGGGGGCCCTCATCGACGCGGCGCTCGACCACCCACGGAAGGACGGACCATGACCACAGCCGACGACATCCGCCACAGGCTCGCGCAGACCGGGGCAATGGGCTGGGGGCCCGCCAGGTCCGCCCAGGTGGCCGAGGCGGCCGCGTGGTCCCTGGACGTGGACGACCTGGGGCTGCGGGCTGACGCGCACCTGGCGCTGGCCGACGCCTACGCCTACGGCAACGAGGGCTGGAAGGCGATGGCGCCCTTCGCGTGGTGCCTGGCCGCCTTCGAGGAGCACCCGGAACTGCTCACCGGGCGCCGCCTGTTCCTCTTCGAATGGCGGTACAAGTGGATCGTGGAGTGCGCCGCCGACAACCCCCGTGTGCCCGTGGACCAGGTCCGCCGCCTCATGGATGGCCTGGAGGGGTTCTACCGCGCGCACGGCGCCTCCATGCACACGGTGCACGGCGCTGCCGTGTACGTGGACCTCAGCCTCGGGGACATGGGGGCCGTCCGCCGCGACATCGCCGCTTGGCGCGCCACGGGGCGCGACCGCCTGTCCGACTGCGTGGCGTGCGACCCTGAGCGGCAGGTGATCGTGGCGAGCGCGGAGGAGGACTGGGAGCGCGCCGTGGCCAGCGCCGTGCCCGTCCTCAGCGGCGAGCTCGGGTGCTCCCACCAGCCCGCCAACATCCAGTCCTCCGCGCTGCTGGCACTGCTGGCCAGCGGACGGCCCAAGGCCGCGTGGGACGCGCACGTGCGCTCCTACCGCTTCCAGCGCCTCAACCCGAATTTCACGAACGGGTTGGCGCGGCACATGCAGTACCTGGCCCTGTCCGGCCACGTGGGCCGCGCCGTCAGGGTCCTGCGCGAGTCCCTGCCCTTCGCGTCGCGCGCCGACAGCGCCTTCTCCCTGCTCCTGCTGCTGCGCGGCGCCGCCGTGGTCCTGCGCGAGGCGGTGGCCGCGGGCCGTGGGGACGAGGAGCTCGGCGTGGAGGTCGCGGGGGACAGCCCCTGGTGCCCCGCCGAGGCGCTGGACGCGGCCGCGACGCTGTCCCAGGCGCAGGCGCGGGTCCGCCAATGGGCCCTCGACGTCGCCGGGCTCTTCGACGAGCGCAACGGCAACGGATTCATCACGTCGTGGACCGCGCGCGAACTCGACCGCCCCGCTTTCAGCGCCGCCGCGGACGCCTTCGCCGACGCGGGGATCGGCCTGCTGGAGGCCGGCGAGCAGCTGCCCGAGGGCGAGCGCCTCGCCGAGGACGGGACCGTGGTGCCGGCCGAGCCGCCGGCCCCCGCGAACGAGCGGCTGGCGGGCGACGACGACGCGCCGCCCTACCCCGCCGTCGATACAACGCGCCCCGCCCCCCTGGTGGGCGCTGAGGACGCGCTGGAGCGCTACGCCGCGGCCTTCCTCGACCCTGGCGACGGGGCGGAGGGCTCCTTCGTGGTCGACCAGGCGTGCGCCCGGGGCTTGGGCCCGCAGCTGGAGGCGATGGACGGGCGCGACATCGAGCGCTTCATGCTGCTGACATCGATGCGCCGCAACGTCGGGGACCACGACGGAGCGTCCCAGTGGCTCCGCGAGGCGCGGGGCGCCGTGGCCGGTGCGCTCGACCGCGCCAGCGGGGATCCGGGTGCCGGGGCCGACGGGTACTGCGCGTGCGTGCTGCGCGCGCTGGGCGTCCTCATCGACGCCTCCTTGCTGAGGGAAGCGCGTCCCAGTGGGGGCGTCGTCCTGAGGGACGAGCGCGTCGAAGAGGTGCGGCGCCTCGCCGACACCGCCCTGGCCTGCGCCGCGGAGGATTGCGGGCCCGCCCAGGCCGGCGAGCACGCGGCCGCTGTCTCCTCCGCCCTCTCCGTGATCGCGGGGCTCGCGTCCTCGGTGGGCGACCACGACTGCGCCGGATCCGCGCTGGAGGGCATGGAGGCGCTCGCGGGACGCGCTGAGCACCGCCGTGACGCGGAGGACCTGGTGCGCCTCAACCGCGCCAGGGTCCTGCTGGAACGGGGCAGGACCTACCAGGCGTGCGCCGCCGCCTACGAGGTGGTGCGCGGCCACGACCCGTGCCCCCCGGTCACCGCCATGCGGGCCAGGAAGGTCATCGCGGACGCCTCCGACGCGATGGCGGAGTTCTGCGAGGCCATCGCCCAGCTCCGCGAGATCGTCAACGTCTGCCTGGCCGTCGGCATGCCCGTGCGCGCCGCCTCGGCCCTGCGGTACCTGGGGGAGGTGCTCCTACGGGACGAGCGCCGCCTGGAGTGCGCCGAGGTCGTCGAGTCCGCCCTGGGCCTCGTGGAGGGGTGCGGGCGCACCCCGCTGGAGTACGCGCTGCGCGAGACCCTGTGCCGGGCCCTCATGGGCCTCGGCGAGCACCAGGGCGTGTTCGACAACTCCCGCGAGCTGGCGCAGCGGGACATCGAGGGCGGCGACCGGGGCGCCGCGGCGTCCCACCTGCGGCGCGCCGCCGAAGCCGCCGAGGCCCTGGAAGACCGCGATGGGGCGGTCCGCGCCTACACGGAGGCCGCCTGCCTCCACGACGGCGACGGCCTGGCCGACCGCGTGCTGCGGGGGCGCTGCCTCCGCGACGCCGCGAGGACGGCCATCAGGGGCCTCGCCCAGGAGGAGGCCCGCCTCCGCCTCGACGAGGCGCGGGCCCTCATGGAGCAGTCGCGCGCCGCGATCGCGCCCCTGGGCGATGACGGCGACTACTCCAGCGCTTACGAGATGGGGGCCTGGCACGACCAGTACGCGGCGTTGCTCGCAGCCAGTGGTGAGTTCGGCGAGGCCGTCGAGCATTGCGAGGCCGCGTGCGCGGGCTACATGGTGAAGAACGACCTGGAGGCGATGGCGCGTCCCCTGCACTGCATGCTGTGGTGCCTGGAAAGAACGGGCGACACCGACGGGTGCCGCGCCGTGATCGCCCGCATCCGGCAGGTGTACGCCGCGCCCCGTTGGAAGGACCAAGGGCCGCTGCGGTACGCTGCCGTGGTGGAGCAGAGGCTGGAAGGCGGGGAGCTGTGAAGGGCGCGGGACGACGCCGGGCGGCGCTCGGCGGGATCGGGCTGGGCGGGCCGGTGGGCGCATGAGGTTCTTCCAGCAGCTGTCGGTAATGCCGCGCCGCCAGGGCAGGCTCGTTCTCGTCGTGTTCCTCTTCGATTTCATGGTGTTCGGCCATGGCCTGCTCCTGATGCTCAACTCCCCGGAACGCGGGGATCTGGTGCTCCTGGGGTCCGTCGTCGTGGCAGCGGCCGTCCTCGTTGGGATCGCCGCCGTCGTCCGCCTGGTCAGGTGGGTGGGCCGGGGGTGCCCGCAGGTGCCCCCCACCGTTGAGCTGCTCGGTTTGGCCAAGGGGCTCGGAGTCGGCGCGGTCGTCATGCTGGTGGTCTCGCTCGCCCAGTTGCTGACCGGGAACCCGGTCGCGGTGCAGTGGTACTTCCTCCTGATCGGCTGCTTTCTGGGCGCTTTCTGGGCGTTCTTCGACATCACCGCGGAGAACGGGGAGTAGGGGCCGGGCGCGCGCCCGCCGTCGGGGCGGCGGCTTGCGCGGCGCCCGGCTGCACCGTTGCGCGTACGCGCACCACTTAGGCCGCCGACACGCTGGGAGAACCAGGGGTCTTCTGGTCCTAAGTGGTGCACAACAGGCCTAAGTGGAGCGGACAGAGCCCGACGGCTCTGTCCATGGCGCGCCCGCCGTCGGGGCGCGTCGCAGTGGGCCCTGGGCTCAGTGCCCGGCCTGCTCCCACAGGACGGTCCCGCCCCCGTCGCGGATGGTGGCCCGGGGTGTGGACGTCAAGTCGATGGAGACGTCCAGGCAGGCGCTGGAGTCGGCCGCCCGCACCCTGTAGGTGTAGCGCTGGTTCTCCAGGGCGACGGCCGACGTGGTCGCGGTGGTGAGCCACGGGTTGCGGCGGCGCAGGCCGATGAGGTCCTGGTGGGCGCGGTAGACGCCCCATCCCCAGGGCGCCAGTCCGTCCGGCGAGGCGGGGAACGCCGGGCGCACGGCGTCGTCGCCACCGGCGCGCTCCTCCTTGACGCCTGTGAAGCCCTGCTCGTCGCCGGAGTAGATGGAGGGGATCCCGCCCACGGTCATGAGGACGGCCAGCGCGGTGACAGCCCCGTCGGGGCCGACGGCTGAGGCGATCCGGGTCACGTCGTGGTTGCCGATGAAGGTGTTGGGCGTGAACGAGGAGAGGAAGGCGTTGTGGCGCTGCAGCGCCCAGTCGAGTTCGAAGAGGTTCCGGTCCTTGATCGAGGACCAGACGGCCTTCCACAACTCGTACTGGGTGACCGTGTCGACGCCCGCGGCGGCGGTGAAGCCCGCGTAGTCGCCGTGGATGACCTCCGCCAGGAAGAACGCGTCGGGGTGCGCGGCCCTAACCCCGGGCAGAACCCGCGCCCAGAAGTCCGTGCTGACGGAGTACGCGGCGTCCAGGCGCCACCCGTCGGCGCCGCGGTCCAGCCAGTGGCGCATGACGTCCGCCGTGTACCCGGCGGCGGCGGACGAGGCGTGGTCGAGGCGCGCCAAGGAGGCGTGCCCCTCGAAGACGCGGGGGGCGGGGCCGCCGGGGGCGCCCCAGTCGATGTCGAACATGGCCGCCGCCCCGCTGTCCGGTCCCTCGGCCAGGGCGCGCCGCAGGAGGGGGTGGCCGCTTCCCACGTGCGAGAAGACCCCGTCGAGCAGGATGCGCAGGCCGCGCTCGCGGCAGGCGCCCACGAGGGCGTCGAAGTCGGCGTCGGAGCCCAGGCGCGGGTCGATGCGGTAGTGGTCGAGGGTGTCGTAGCCGTGCGTCGCCGAGGCGAAGACGGGGCCGAGCAGCAGGCCCGAGCAGCCGAGTCCGACGGCGTAGTCGAGCCATCCCATCAGGGCGCGCAGGCGGGGCCCGGGGTGGGGGTCCGCCTCGTGGATCGGCGCCCCGCAGAATCCCAGGGGGTAGACGTGCCACCAGATCGCGTAGTGTTTCCAGTCCATGGGGAACTCCTAGTGAATCTCGTTCATTAAGCTTAGTGATCGTATATCACTAACGGTAGGATGAGCAATATGGTGAGACAAGACCGCACCCCCCGGCGCCGACTCGACCCGGACTCGCGGCGCGAGGCGATCCTCGCCGCAGCCGCGGCCGCCTTCGCCGACCGCCCCTTCGCCGATGTGACCATTGCCTCCATCGCCGCCGACGCCCAGGCCTCCAGCTCACTGGTCTACCGTTACTTCGCCGGCAAGGAGGAGCTCTACGCGCAGGTCGTCGGCCTGGCGATCGAGGAGCTGCTGGACAAGCAGGCCGCCGCCCTCGACGCCCTCGACGAGGGGGTCCCCGTGCGCGACCGCATCGGCGCGGCGACCCTGGTCTACCTCGACCACGTCGCCAGCCATCCGGACGCCTGGGCGGCGCCGCTGCGCGGATCGAGGGGGGAGCCCCAGGCGGCCGCGGAACTGCGCGTCCGCGTCCGCGCCGATTACGTGGAGCGCCTCGCGGGCCTCCTCGCCCCCTCCGAGCAGGCCCGCCACGAGTACGCCCTGTGGGGGTACTACGGCTTCGTGGACGCCGCCTGCCTGCGGTGGGTGGACAAGGGCTGCCCCCCTGACGAGCGGTGGGCGCTCGTGGATGCGGCGCTCGGGTGCCTCGGCGGGGCGCTGGGCGACTGGGCCGCTTGACGGCGGCCTCCCACTGGGGGTGCGGGGCCCGCCCCGGACGCGGGGGAGTGGGGGGTCGGCCTCGCGCCAGGATGTGGGGGCCGGCGTGACGCCGGGGGCGCGCGGGGGTCGGTTTGTCCCCCGGGCACCGGCCCCGCTGCCGGGAGGGCGCGACGGACCGCCGTCTTTGTCCGGTCAAAAAGGGGTGTGTGGCGTAGGATTGGAGGGACGGCCCCACGATTGGAGGAGCAGCGATGCCCCAGGTACTCGCCTACGCGTGCGACGACGCGACCACCCGTTTCCACAAGACCACGATCGACCTGCGCGAGCCCGGCCCCGGGGAGATCTACTTCGACGTGAGGTACGCGGGCATCTGCCACTCCGACATCCACACCGCCAGGGGCGAGTGGGGGCCCGTCGCCTACCCGCTGGTCCCGGGCCACGAGTTCGTCGGCGTCGTGGCGCGAGTCGGCGAGGGCGCCACCCGCTTCGCCGTCGGCGACCGGGTCGGCGTGGGCTGCATGGTGGGCTCGTGCGGCCAGTGCGAGATGTGCGGCGCAGGCTACGAGCAGTGGTGCACGGGCACGCCCGGGACGCTGTGGACCTACCGCGCCGACGCCGACGGCAACCCGACGACCGGCGGCTACTCGCAGGGCTTCACCGTCTCGGAGGACTTCGCCTGCCGCATCCCCGACCAGATCCCCTTCGACGCCGCCGCGCCCCTGCTGTGCGCGGGGATCACCATGTACTCGCCGCTGCGCCGGTACGGGGCGGGGCCGGGCACGCGCGTCGCCATCGTCGGAATGGGCGGCCTGGGGCACGTCGGCGTGAAGCTCGCCGCCGCCATGGGCGCCGAGGTGAGCGTGATCTCCCACGGGCGCTCCAAGGAGGCCGACGCGCGCCGTTTCGGCGCCTCCGCCTTCCACGCCACCAGCGAGGAGGGGACCATCGAGGCCCTGCGCGGATCCTTCGACCTCATCATCTGCACCGTCAGCGCCAACAACCTCGACTACGAGGGCCTGATGGGGACGCTGCGCCCCTACGGCGTCTTCGTCGACGTCGGCCTGCCCGAGGAGCCGGTGCGCCTGCCGCTGCGGGCGTTCGTCAACGGCGCCAAGTCCTTCGCGGGCTCCCAGATCGGCGGGATCCGTCAGACGCAGGAGATGCTGGACTTCTGCGCCGCCCACGGCGTGGCGCCCCAGGTCGAGATCATCGGCGGCGAGGACATCACCGGCGCCTACGACCGCGTCGTGGATTCCAAGGTTCGCTACCGCTACGTCATCGACACCGCGACCTTCTGACGCGCCGTCCGCCTGCGGCGGCGCCGCGGCGTGGAACAATGGTGGGATGTTGAGAATCCCACCGATGTTCCTCACCGTCGGCGCCTTGGCCGTACAGGCGCTCGTGCCCTTCCCGGACGCCGGCCACCCGTGGTGGCGGTGGGCGGCGGCGGGCGCGTTCGCATTCGCGAGCGGGGTTCTGCTGGTCGGCTCGTCGATGCGCTTCTACCGCGCAGGCGTCTCGGCGGACCCCGTCGGGGTCGACCACCCCCGCGCCCTCGTCAGCACAGGGGTCTACCGCGTCACCCGCAATCCCATGTACGTGGGCATGGCGTGCGCGCTCGCCGCCCATGCGAGTATCCGCGAGGCGTGGGCGTGGCTCCCCGCAGCGTGTTTCGTCGTCCTGGTCGACCGCGCGCAGATCCCCGTTGAGGAGAGGGCGTTGCGCAATGCGTTCCCGGACGAGTACGCCGCCTACACCCGAAGGGTGCCCCGGTGGGTCGGGGTGCCGCGCGCTTGATGCGTTGGTCCGTCCGTATGCACCGCCCGCTGTTTCCGCTTTATTAAGGGCGCGGGAACGCGAGGACCCCGGACCGATTGGGTCCGGGGCCCCGCCGTGGAGCGGATGACGGGAATCGAACCCGCGTGATCTGCTTGGAAGGCAGAGGCTCTACCATTGAGCTACATCCGCGCGCCCCCTGGCCGGGGACCCCCCAACCTTAGCGGACCGGGAGGCGAATTGCGAAACGGGCGCGGCCCGTGGGTATGATTGCGCAGGGGGAGTGCCCCCGCCGGGGTGTGGCGCAGCTTGGTAGCGCATCTGCTTTGGGAGCAGAGGGTCGCAGGTTCAAATCCTGTCACCCCGACTTCGAACGGAAACCAAGGGGGTCCTGTGCGGTCGTACCGGTCGATCATGGCAGTGGGCGCGGTGCGCGCCGGGCACGACCCCCGCGAGGTCGAGGCGGCGGCCCGCAGCGCGGTGCGCCTGGAGTCCTGGGACATCGCGGTCGTATCGGGCCAGCCGCGTGCCACTGCCCGCTTCGCAGCCGCGGACGACGACGAGGCCCGGGCCTCGCACGCCGCGATCCTCACGGGCGTGCGCCGAGTCGCCGAGGTGCCGGGCGCCGTGCTGGCCGCAGTGGTGCGCGGACGCTCGCGGCCCATCGCCTCCGCGCCCGCCGACGCGGGCCGGAAGTGATCGGTCGGCTTCGGAGGCAGCGCGCCAACGGGGAACGGGGCGCCGGCAGGTTGACGGCCCACTGCTGCCGTGCGAGAATCGGCGCGCCGGGCGGAGGAGCCGGGCGGCCGGATCTCGTGGAGTCGGCGTCCACGGAAAGGTGATCGTGCGGTGAAGTTCCTCAAACGCTCGTCCAGAAGCGCCGCCGCCAAGGGCAGCGGGGGCGCGAAAGGGTTCGCGCAGATCGGATCGGGCAGGCTGGAGGCGTTCAGCGACGGGGTCATGGCGATCGCCATAACGTTGCTCAGCCTTGATATCAAACTCCCCGAGTATAGCGGGGACCTACTGGGCGATCTGGCCGCGCTGTGGCCCACCTACGTCGGATTCGTCCTGAGCTTCATGCTCATCGGCCAGGTCTGGCTCAACCACCACGCTGTTTTCCACATCCTCCGGGCCGTCGATCAACGGGTGCTGGTCTTCAACCTTCTGCTGCTGCTGGACGTCGTCTTCCTGCCGTTCGCGACTTCTGTGCTCACCAACAGCCTGGAACGCGGGTCCCAAGCGCGCGTGGGCGCGGTGTTCTACGGCGGCGTGATGGTGGTCGGCGGCCTGCTGTTCAACGCCCTGTGGCACTCGGCCATCCGCAATCCCAGCAATCTGAGGCACGAGATCCCCCGGTCCGTGGTCCGCAGGATGAGCCTGCGCTTCGCCCTCGGCCCGGTCCTCTACGCCTTCGCGTGCGTTCTCGGCGCCATCAACGCGTGGTTGAGCATAGGCACCTACGTCTGCCTCATCGTCTTCTACATGATGGACTCCATGGCGGCTCCCCGTAACGGGGCCTGACGCGGCAGCCGCGGGCCGCCCGCCCGGAGCGCCGCCGTCCGGATCAACTCCGGCCCACGGTGATCGTCTGCCCGGGCGAAGCCACGGCGGCGTCGAGGCCGAGGCGGGATCGCAGGGCGCCCGCGAGCGCGCTCGCCGAGTCGGGTTCGCCGTGCACGCAGAAGATCCGCCCTGGGGCGGGGGACAGGCCGCGGGCCCAGTCCACCAGCTCGGAGGCGTCGGCGTGGACGGAGAACTCCTCGTCGCGGACCACGCTGGCGCGCACGCCGACCTCCATGCCGAGCAGTTTGAGGGACTGGGCGCCGTCGGCCAGCGACCGCCCCCGCGTGCCGACTGCCTGGTAGCCCGTCAGGACGACGCAGTTGCGCGGGTCGGGCAGCATCCTCGCCAGGTGGTGCAGGACCCGCCCGCCCGTGGCCATGCCCGACGCGGAGATGATGATCGCCGGAGTGCCCAGGGTGTTGAGGCGCTTGGACTCCTCGACGGTGCGCAACTGGGTGAGGCGCAGGTGGGGCAGGCGCAGCCGGGCGCCGTCGCGCAGCTCGCAGGCCTGGGAGGGGGCGCGGTAGATCTCCAGGGAGCGCAGGGCCATGGGGGAGTCCACGTAGACCGGGACCGGGGGGATCCGCCCCTCGGCGGCCATGCCGTCCAGGGCGGCCAGGACCACTTCGGTGCGGTCCACCGCGAAGGCGGGCACCAGCACCGACCCGCCGAGTGAGACGGTGCGGCGGATCGCGGCGGCGAAGGCCTCGTGCGGGGAGGCGGGCTCTATGTGCTCGCGGTCGCCGTAGGTGGATTCGATGAGCGCCACGTCGGCCCCCGGGGGGATCTCGCGGCTGCGCAGCACCGGGTGGGTGGTGCGCCCCAGGTCGCCGGAGAACAGGACGGAGCCGTCCGGGGTGGCGACCCGGATCGACGCCGAGCCCAGGATGTGGCCCGCCCGGTACCAGGTCGCCTCGATCCCGTCGCCCAGGTCCAGCGGCCGGTGGAACTCGACGGAGCGCATGAGCGGCAGGGTCTTGGCCACGTCGCCGATGCGGTACAGGGGCAGGGCCTTCTCGTGGCGCGAGAACCCGTGCTCGTTGGCGAAGTCGGCGTCCCGCTCCTGCAGGTACGCCGAGTCGCGCAGGACGATCTCGGTGAGCGCCTGGGTGGCGTCCGTGCCCCAGATCGAGCCGCGGAACCCGTGCTTGACCAGGCGGGGCAGGTAGCCGGTGTGGTCCATGTGGGCGTGGGTGAGCAGCACGTCGTCGATGGACACCGGATCCACGGGGAAGGGCACCCAGTTCGCGCGGCGGAGCTTCTTCATCCCCTGGAAGAGTCCGCAGTCGACCAGGATCCGGCGCGGTCCTGCGCCCGGGCGGTCCGGGGCGCCGCCGGGCGGGTCGATGGCGAGAAGGTACTTCGACCCGGTCACGGTGCGTGCCCCGCCGAGGAATGTGAGCGTCGTTGCCATGGATCCAGTGTGCCCGAAACCATGGCGGAAGACCAGGGATGCGGGGCGCGTTTGCCCACTAAACGAGGTGGCGCGGCGACACGGGCGGGGCACTGTCGTAGACTGAGCGCGTTATGTGCCCAGAAGGGCGCGGAATCAGCCAGACGTAACGGAGCATACGCACGTGAAGAGCAGTGTCGAGACACTCGAGCCGACCAGGGTCCGCCTGACCGTTGAGGTTCCTTTCGAGGAGCTCAAGTCCGAAATGGACAAGGCGTACAAGGACATCGCCGGCCAAGTCAACATTCCGGGGTTCCGCAAGGGGCACGTGCCCCCGCGCATCATCGACCAGCGTTTCGGCCGGGCCGCCGTGATCGAGCAGGTCGTCAACGAGGTCCTGCCCGGGCACTACTCCAGTGCGGTCGCCAGCAACGACCTGCGCCCCATGGCCCAGCCCGAGGTCGAGGTCACCGAGATCCCCAACACGACCGGCCCCCAGGGCGGCCAGTTGGTGTTCACCGCCGAGGTCGCCGTCGTGCCCCCCTTCGAGCTGCCCGCGATCGATGAGTCGATCGAGGTCGTGGTGGACTCGGCCGAGGTGGCCGACGAGGACGTGGACAAGGAGCTCGAGGAGCTCCGCGGGCGTTTCGCGACCCTCAAGACCGTTGACCGCGCGGCTGCGGCCGGGGACTTCACGACCATCGACCTGGTCGCCCGCATCGGCGGGGAAGAGGTCGACTCCGTGTCCGACGTGTCCTACGAGATCGGTTCGGGCGACATGCTCGACGGCCAGGACGAGGCGCTGTCCGGCGCCAGCGCCGGCGACGAGGTCGCTTTCACCGCCGTCCTCAAGGGCGGCGACCACGAGGGCGAGGAGGCGGAGGTCTCCCTCACCGTCAAGTCGGTGAAGGTCCGCGAGCTGCCCACGGCGGACGACGACTTCGCCCAGATGGTCTCCGAGTTCGACACCATCGGCGAGCTCACCGAGGACCTGAGGAAGCAGGCCGCCCAGTCCAAGGAGTCCCAGCAGGCCCTCCAGGCCCGCGACCGCCTCATCGACCTGCTGCTGGAGCGGGTGGAGATCCAGCTGCCCGAGTCGGCTGTCGAGCACGAGCTCTCCCACCGCGTCGAGGCGGCGGGCGAGTCCGCCGACCAGGACGCCCTGCGCGCCGAGGTCGTCAGGGAGATGCGCTCCGAGCTTTTGTCGGAGGCGGTCGCCAAGGAGTTCGACGTGCAGGTCTCCCAGCAGGAGCTCATCGACTACGCGATCCAGATGTCGCAGAACTACGGCGTCGATATCAACCAGCTGTTCTCCTCCCCCCAGCAGATGTCGAACGTCGTCGCCGACCTCGGGCGCTCGAAGGCCCTCATCGAGGCGCTCAAGCGCGTCACCGTGAAGGACTCCTCCGGAGCGGAGGTGGACTTGTCGAAGTTCTTCGGCGAGGACCCGGCCGCTGCGGAGAACGCCGAGATCGTCGGCGGGGCGGATTCCGACGAGGCGGAAGCCCCCGCGGATGCGGAGGACGCCGCCGAGTGAGGCCCTCGGCCCACCAGCCTTGACGGTGCCCGCGCCAGTAGGCGCGGGCACCGCCGCATCCAGCCTCCCCGGAGCCCGCCGCCGGCCAGTCGGCTCCGTGGACTTGCGCCCACTAACTTAGGAGCTTAAGTTAGTGCTGTGGACCTCGCCTACGAACTGCACGACCTGGTGCTCACCCTCGACCGGTGGGCGGAGCGCCGCCTGCGGTCCGTCGGGTTGAACTACAACCGCTACGTCGCACTGGTCGTCGTGTGCGAGCACCCCGGCGTGAGCGGGCGCCAACTCGCCGGCCCCCTCCGCGTGTCGGAGGCGGCCGCGAGCGGCATCGTCCGCTCCCTGCTGGACGCGGGCCTCGTTGAGGACACCGCCCAGAAGGGGGACGGCAACGTGCGCCGCCTCAGGGCGACGCCGGCCGGCGCCGAGCTGCGGGCGACGTGCTCGGAGCTGCTCGGCTCCGCCCTCGACACCGCCGCCCGGGGCATCGGCGTCGATCCGGAATCGCTCGCGCTGTCCATACGGGCGCTCCACGACCAGGTGCGCTCCCCGCGGGGCGGGATGGGCGGGGCGGGCTCCGCCCGATCCGCACAACAGACCCACTGACCGCAGACCCCTGTTTGGAGATGAGTCCCGATGGCGACCGTTCTCGCCTGCGCTGCCCTGGCCCTCGGCGTCGCCAGGACCGCCATGTTCGTCGCGCTGCACCTGGTGCCCAGCGACTACGACATCGTCCACCACGCGGTGAGCGACTACGCGGTGGGCCCCACGCGCCGCCTCGCGGCGGCCATGACCTGGACGTCCGCGGTGTTCTGGCTGGTCCTGGCCGCGGCCGTCGCACTCGCGCCCGCCAACGGCGGGCCGGGGCTGGCCGTGTGGATGCTGGCCCTCGCCGCGGTGTTCGCGCTCCTGCCCCTGCTGCCCACCGATGTCGAGGGGAGCGCGCCGACCCTGGTTGGGCGCCTCCACATGCTCGCGGCCATCGCGTGGTTCGCGATCGCCTACTCGTGCATGGGCGGTTTCATCCGGTTCTTCGCCCCGAGTGCCCCCGGCGGGCTCATGGCCCTCCTGGTGGCCGTCAGCTGGGTGGCCGCCGTGGGCCTGGTCGCCCTGGTGTCGGCCCTGGTGGTGCGCCCCCTGCGGCGCGTCGCATTCGGGATCTCCGAGCGCGTCTTCCTGCTGGCGGTCCACGTGTTCTACATCGCCGTGGCCGTGGGCCTCGTGCTCGTCTGACGCGCGCGTGCGCCGGCGCCTCTCCCGCGTCTACGGCCCGGACAAGACGCGCCCGCGCCCGTCCACTGGCGGGTGCAGCGCCACACCGCACGCGGGCGCCGGTGGAGAGCGGGCGGGCCGCATGGAGCGCGCGGGCCCAACCGCCTCCGGCTCCTGGCATGGCGCCGTGCCGTCCTCCGGGCGGGGCGCGGGTTCGGCGAACCTGCGCTCAAAGCGAAAAGGTCCGTGCTGGGGCGCGTGGGGGGCCGGGAACCGCTACGTTGGTAGCAGCCCGACCCGGGAAGAGGGTCTACGTATAGGAGGAGGAGCGCGTGAGCGTGCACATGGCCGGCCCTGGCGCCGAGAGCATCATGGGGCTGGGGGACTCTGTCTACCAGCGCCTTCTGAAGGAGCGCATCATATGGCTCGGCGGAGAGGTCCGCGACGAGAACGCCAACATGATCTGCGCCCAGCTGCTGCTTCTGGCGGCCGAGGACCCCGACCGCGATATCTACCTGTACATCAACAGCCCCGGCGGTTCCGTGACCGCGGGCATGGCGGTCTACGACACCATGCAGTACATCAAGCCGGACGTGGTGACGGTGGGCATGGGCCTGGCCGCCTCGATGGGGCAGTTCCTGCTGACGGCCGGCGCCCCCGGCAAGCGGTACATCACCCCCCACACCCGGGTCCTCCTGCACCAGCCGCTGGGCGGTGCGGGGGGCTCGGCGACGGAGATCCGCATCAACGCGGACCTGATCCTGGGTATGAAGAAGGAACTCGCCGAGATCACCGCGCAGCGCACCGGCAAGTCCGTGGAGCAGATCGAGGCCGACGCCGACCGCGACCACTGGTTCACCGCCCGCGAGGCGCTGGAGTACGGTTTCGTCGACCAGTTGATCGAGGGCCCGCAGGAGATCGGCACCCGAGGAGGACAGTTCTGATGACCACCCGACCCTACTTCGAGGCCGCGGCCCGTCAGATGCCGCAGGCCCGCTACGTGCTGCCCGACTTCGAGGAGCGCACGGCCTACGGATTCCGCCGCCAGAACCCCTACACGAAGCTCTTCGAGGACCGCATCGTCTTCCTCGGCGTCCAGGTGGACGACGCCTCGGCGGACGACGTGATGGCGCAGCTGCTGGTGCTGGAGTCCCAGGATCCCGACTCGCTCATCACCATGTACATCAACAGCCCCGGCGGCTCGTTCACCGCGCTCACGGCCATCTACGACACGATGCAGTACATCAAGCCGCAGATCCAGACGGTGTGCCTGGGGCAGGCCGCCTCCGCCGCCGCGGTCCTGCTCGCGGCGGGCAGCCCCGGTAAGCGCCTCGCGCTGCCCAACGCGCGCGTCCTCATCCACCAGCCGGCCATGGAGGGCATGCAGGGCCAGGCCTCCGACATCCAGATCGTCGCGGACGAAATTGACCGGATGCGCGCATGGTTGGAGGACACCCTGGCGGAACACTCCGGAACCCCGGTCGAACAGGTGCGCCGCGACATCGAGCGCGACAAGATCCTGACCGCTCCGCAGGCGGCCGAATATGGCCTGATCGACCAGGTGCTGGAATCGCGCAAGGCGCAGTGAAGGAAGGGCCTGTGGTGTGTTCGGTATCTATCGGACTCCACGGGCCCTTCCCGTTCGATAAACGCAAATTTGTGGCGCCGGTCATGGAAACTGGCGAAGGGTTTGAGAAAAACTAACCTAGCGGTAAGTCGATTGTTTCTCGCCCTGCCCGATGGGGCGGTCCGTTCACAGCGGCGGATAGGGGTGGAGACGGACCACGCGATGGCGGGGTGAGGAAGAGGAAATCGCGACATTTCGCGGGAAAAACCTTGCGTGTTCTCGCGCGTGCGCTATCGTTGCAATAGTTTGAACGACTGAAACACCGCCGGCGTACCGGCGCCGTCCCAGGGCGGTATCCCAGCAACCTTGGAGGTCCCGTGGCTCGACTCACTGATGGCGCAGAACTGCTGAAATGCTCTTTCTGCGGGAAGAGCCAGAAGCAAGTGCGCAAGCTCATCGGAGGCTCCGGCGCGTACATCTGCGACGAATGCATCGAGTTGTGCAATGAGATCATCGAGGAGGAGCTCGGCAAACAGCCCTCGTCCTCGGCTGCCTCGCCCCTGCCCAAGCCCCGTGAGATCAACGAGTTCCTCAATTCATGGGTGATCGGTCAGACCAGGGCCAAGCGGGCGCTGTCGGTCGCCGTCTACAACCACTACAAGCGCGTGCGCTCGCGCGAGGCCGGCCATGAGGAGGACATGCTCGGCACCAAGTCGAACATCCTGCTCCTGGGGCCCACGGGCACGGGGAAGACCCACCTGGCGCGATCGCTCGCCCGCCTCCTCGAAGTCCCCTTCGCCATCGTCGACGCCACCGCGCTCACCGAGGCGGGCTACGTGGGCGAGGACGTGGAGAACATCCTGCTGCGCCTCATCCAGGAGGCCGATGGCGACATCAAGAAGGCCGAGCGGGGCATCATCTACATCGACGAGATCGACAAGATCGGGCGCAAGGCCGAGAACGCCTCCATCACCCGCGATGTCTCGGGCGAGGGCGTGCAGCAGGCCCTCCTCAAGATCATCGAGGGCACCGTCGCCTCGGTGCCGCCGTCGGGGGGCCGCAAGCACCCCCACCAGCAGTTCCTCGAGATCGACACCTCGGGCATCCTCTTCATCGCCGCCGGCGCCTTCGCCGGCATCGAGGAGATCGTCAAGGCGCGCCTGGGGCAGCGCTCCACGGGCTTCGGCTCGGAGCTCAAGTCCGCCTCGGAGATGGGGGACCTCTACGAGGCCGTCAACGCCGAGGACCTCCACAAGTTCGGGATGATCCCCGAGTTCATCGGCCGCCTGCCGATCCTGACGTCGACGAAGGAGCTCACCAAGGAGGACTTGGTCCGGGTCCTCACGGAACCCAACAACTCGCTGGTGCGCCAGTACCAGCACCTCTTCGAGCTCGACGGAATCGAATTGGACTTCACCCGCGGCGCCCTGCTGGCCATCGCGGCCCAGGCCAACGAGCGCAAGACCGGCGCCAGGGGGCTGTCCTCCATCATGGAGCGCACCCTGTCGGACCTCATGTTCGAGCTGCCCAGCCGCGACGACGTGGCCCGCGTGGTCATCACCCGCGAGCACGTCAACGGCGTCGGCGCCGCCGAGCTGTACACGGACCGTTCCTCCGAGCGGGTGCGCAGCGCCTGAGGGGCTCTGTGATGGGGAACGGGTCAATGGGGGACGAAGCGGCGGGCCCCGCCGACCGCGGCGTGACGGGGATCCCCGAGGCGCTCGCCGAGGCGCGCCGCACCATCGACAACATCGACGCCGCGCTCATCCACATCCTCGCCGAGCGCTTCCGCTGCACGCAGCGCGTGGGGCACATCAAAGCGGTCCACGACCTGCCCCCGGCCGATCCCGAGAGGGAGGCGCGCCAGGTCGCGCGCTTGCGGGCGCTGGCGGTCCGCTCCGGCCTGGACCCGGACTTCGCGGAGAAGTTCCTGTCCTTCATGGTGCGCGAGGTCATCCGCCACCACGAGGACATCAAAGCCGAGTACGAGGGCGCGGGATAGCGGGCCGTGCCTCGTCGGTTCGTTACCGAATTGTGACGGGAACTGGGATTTTGGTACTAGGGGAGCGCCTTCCCCGCCCCCACGGTTACTGAGAGAGGTTGTTTCCGGTCTGACTCCAGGGTTCCTTTAAGGAAACTTCCAGGGATGCCGTCTTGAATGTTCAACTGCGAGCGTGATCCGCCGCAAAGACACGTACATTCAAGGAGTTTTCCCATGAAGAAACACCGCCCCGCCCGTGCCTTCGCCGCAATCGGCCTGGCTGTCGCCGTCGGCGTCCTCGGCGCCTGCTCCAACGGCAACTCGGGCGCCGCTGGCAACAAGCCCTCCGCCAGCGCGTCGAGCACCGTCAAGTCCGCGGACGACGCGAACCTGATCTTCGCGCAGTGCATGCGCGGGAAGGGCTTCGACGTGCCCGACACCGGTTTGACCCCGGACAACCTCTCCGACACCTCGGAGGCGTTCAACAACGCCCTCAACGAGTGCCAGCAGGAGATCGGCCCGGCGCTGGGCGAGGAGAACGACCTCACGAAGGACGCCGACGCCCAGCAGCAGCTCGTCAAGGGCGCTGAATGCCTGCGCGGACTCGGCTACGACGTGCCGGATCCGGAGCCGGGCAAGGGCCTCAACGTCAAGGACGTCCCGCAGGACGCCCTGCAGAAGTGCTTCAACAACCAGGGGGCCCAAACCAAATGACGACGGAGTCGACGGAAACGAAACCGCCGCGTAAGCGCCGGATGCTCGTCGTCGGTGCCTGCGCTGCACTGGCGGTCGCCCTCGCAGGGGTGGGAACCGCCTACGCGCTGGGCAAACTGCCCGGCGGCGAGCAGAACCAGTCGGAGGGCAACGTCTTCACGGGAAGCACCGGCGTGGTGACCCGCGGCACCCTGGAAGGGGAGACGACCGCAGTGGGAACCCTGCGCTACGCGGACCAGTACAAGTTCCGCGGCGCCTTCGAAGGCGTCATCACGAAACTCCCCACCCCGGGCACGACGCTCCACCAGGGGGACATGATCCAGCAGGTCGGCGACGAGCCCACCTACTTCATGCACGGGGCGACCCCCGCGTGGCGGGCCTTCGAGCCCGACATGAGCAACGGCGACGACGTCACCCAGCTGGAGACCGCGCTCAAAGAACTCGGGTACTTCACCGGCGAGCCGAACACCCACTACGACTGGCTGACGCGCGCCGCCATCCAGAAGTGGCAGAAGGACAAGGGCCTCACGCAGAACGGGATCCTCCCGCTGGGCCGCGTGGTCTTCGCGCCCGAGGACCTGCGGGTCGGCACGATGATCGCCCGCCTCGGTGACCGCGCGACCCTGGAGACCGACCTGTTCAACGTGTCCAGCACCCGCCAGGTGATCAGCGCCAACCTCAAACTGGCCGACCAGAAACTGGGCGTCGTGGGCAACAGCGTCAAGATCCGCCTACCCGGCGGTGAGACCACCACGGGGACGATCTCCACCGTGGAACCGCCCACCGACAAGGGATCCGCGTCCGGCGACCAGAAGGGCTCCGGCTCGGGTTCGGGCTCCGGCTCCGGATCCGATTCCGCCAGTGACAAGGAGCGCGTCATCCCGATCACCGTCACCCCCGACGACCCGTCGGCGACGGAGGGCCTCCAGGAGGCGTCCGTGTCGCTGGGCCTGGTCAGTGAGAAGCGCGAGAACGTCCTGTCCGTGCCGCTGGGCGCGCTCATCGCCCTCACGCCCGACCAGTTCGGCGTCGAGGTGGTGAACGACGACAACACCATCCGGAAGGTGCCGGTCAAGACCGGTCTCTTCGCCGGGGACCGCGTTGAGGTGACCAGTGACGAACTGTCCGAGAACCAGCGTGTGGTGGTGCCCGACCGATGAGCCGAATACTCTCACTGCACGACGTGCGCCGCACCTACGGCCAACCGCCCGTGGCGGCGTGCGCCGGGGTCAGCCTCTCGATCGACCGGGGTGAGTTCGTCGCCATCGTCGGCCCCTCCGGGTCGGGCAAGTCCACCCTGCTCAACCTCATCGGGACACTGGACCGCCCCACCTCGGGCACTGTGGAGATCGACGGGATCGACGTGTCGCGCCTGTCGGACCGCAGGCTGTCGGGACTGCGGGCGCACCTGATCGGCTTCGTGTTCCAGCAGTTCCACCTCAGCGAGGGCATGACCGCCATCGACAACGTCGCCGACGGCCTGCTCTACCTGGGGGTGCCCCGGGCCGAGCGCCGCCAGAAGGCGGAGAGGGCCCTCATCCGGGTCGGGCTGTCGCACCGGCTCCACCACAAGCCCCACCAGATGTCGGGCGGCGAGCGCCAGCGCGTCGCCATCGCCCGCGCGGTCGTGGGGGACCCCCCGCTGCTGCTCGCGGACGAGCCCACGGGCAACCTCGACTCCGTGTCGGGCGCGTCCATCGTGGAACTGCTCCACGAGCTCCACGAGCAGGGGACGACCATCGTCGTCATCACGCACGACAACGACCTCGCGATGAAACTGCCCCGCCAGGTCGCCATCAAGGACGGACGCATCGTCCACGACTCCGCCGCGAAGGAGGTGGCCCATGTCTGAGGACTCCAAACCGATGTACTCGAAGCTGCGCTGGTCCGACGTGGCGCGCCTGGGCGGGACGGGCATACGCTCGCGCCCCACGCGGGCCGTCCTGTCGGCCCTGGGCATCGCCATCGGCATCGCGGCGATGGTGGGCGTCATCGGCGTGTCGACCTCCAGCCAGGCCCAGCTCGCCGAGCAGCTGCGGGCGCTGGGCACCAATATGCTCACCGCCCAGGCCGGCGAGGACCTGTCCGGGTCCTCCACGCGCCTGCCTGATGACGCGGTCGGCAGGATGCGGCTCATCGACGGGGTGGAGAAGGCGACCTCCACGGCCACCCTGTCGGGGGTGTCCGTCTACCGCTCCCGCCTCGCCGACAAGAACGCGACGGGCGGCATCCTCACCATGGCGGCCGAGCAGTCCCTGCTCGACGTGGTGGCGGGCTCCGTTGCCCGGGGGACGTGGCTCAACGAGGCGACGGCCACGTACCCGGCGACGGTCCTGGGCGCGAAAGCCGCCCAGCGCCTCGGCGTCGTCGAGCCCGGCACCCAGGTGTGGATCGGGCACACCTCGTTCACAGTCGTCGGCATCCTCGATCCCGTGACCCTGGCGCCCGAGCTCGACAACTCCGCCCTGATCGGGTCGTCCATCGCCGAGCAGCAGTTCAGCTTCGACGGGAAGCCGACCACTGTCTACGAGCGCTCCACCGAGGACAGGGTCGAGGACGTGCGCGCCCTCCTGGGCCCCACGCTCAGCCCGAAGAACCCGACCTCCGTCAAGGTCTCGCGGCCCTCGGACGCCCTGGCCGCGAAGAACGCCGCGGACCAGACCTTCACGGCGCTGCTGGTGGGGGTCGGCTCGATCGCCCTGCTGGTCGGCGGCATCGGCGTGGCGAACACGATGATCATCTCCGTTCTGGAGAGGCGCAGGGAGATCGGCCTGCGGCGGTCGCTGGGGGCCATGCGCGGGCACATCCTCGTGCAGTTCCTGGCCGAGGCGCTGCTGCTGGCGTTCCTGGGCGGGGCCGCGGGGTGCGTGCTCGGCATCGGCGTCACCTTCGGGATGAGCGCGGCGAACGGATGGCCATTCACCCTGCCCTGGTACGTGGTCGTCGCCGGCCTGTCCGTGACAGTGGGGATCGGGGCCGTCGCAGGCCTCTACCCCGCGGTGAGGGCCTCGCGCACACCGCCCACCGCGGCGCTCAACGCCCAGTAGCGCCCGGACCCCCGATCGCCTCCCGATGTGACCCCCGGTGGGGAGCCCCCGCCTGATGGGGAGCGCTTGGCGGGGAACGCGCGATGGGGAGCGCTTGGCGGGAAAACTCGAGATGGGGAGCGCCCGCGCCCGTCGGCCACGTGCCGACGGGCGCGGTGGCGTATGCGGGCGCGGCGGGGGCTCATGGGGGAAACAGCTGGGAGCGGTCCTGCCCGCATAGGAGAAGTGGGCGGGAACGGCGCGCTCCCATGTGGGAAGCGGGCGGGAGCGGTGGCCCTCGCGAGTGGGAAGCGGGCGGGCGTCCCGAGCCCGCCCCTGCGCCCGACAACAGTGGTACCGTCGAACGGAACCGAATCGAAAGGCAGACTATGACATCGCCCTACACCCAGCCCGATCCGAACGCAGATAGTCGCGGACAGGGGAGCGGGGCCCCCGGTTACGGCGGTTCGGCCCAGCCCTACGCGGCGCCCGGTGGCTCGGCTCAGCCCTACGCGCCGCCCGGTGGCTCGGCTCAGCCCTACGCGGCGCCCGGTGGCTCGGCCCAGCCCTACGCGGCGCCCGGTGGTTCTGCCCAGCCTTATGCTGCGCCTGGCGGTTCTGCTCAGCCCTACGCCGCGTCCGGCGGTTCTGCCCAGCAGTACGGAGCGCCCGGCGGGACCGGGGCAGGATGGGAGTCCTCGGGCGCGCAGGGCGCCCAGGGCGCGCAGCCCTACGCCCAAGGGGCCCCAGCGGGCGGCGCGCCCGGACAGGGGGGCGGCGCCTACCGGTACCAGCGCGACGACACCACCCCCATCCCCCTGACGGCGGACTCCATCGTGATGCCGAGTGCGAAGGGCGCGGCGTGGGTGGCGTTCATCCTCTCCGTTCCCTTCATCGCGGGATCGATCTGGAACGTGATCTACCTCGGTGGCGAGGGGACCGTCCTGGGGATCGTCGTCCTCGCTTTTTTCGGGGCGTTCCTGCTCTTCGGCGGGTTCCTCTTCCGCTCCTCGTCGATGACCATCGACGCCACCGGGTTCCACGCCAAGAACATGGTGCGGTCGGCCGACGTCCCGTGGCCGGCCTCGCGGACCGGGTTCTACGTGCGGGTCGAGAGGAAGCGCAGGGGGGCCAGCGCTCTTATGAGCGAGGTCTCCGCCCGCGTCATCACTCCCGATGGGCGGGCCATGCCGCTCACCGGCATCGCCTGGGCCGGGATCGACGTGGCGGAAATGGAAGTGAAGGGCATCACGCAGTGCTGGCGGCTGTGGAACTGGGCGGTGGCCAAGGGCTTCACCCACGAGACCGGCCAGTACGTGGAGCTCAGCGGCCTCGGCATCCAGCAGGCCATGCGGTCCAAACAAGAGCACCTATACGGCATCGTCCGCGGTTGACCCGATGCGGGGCAATCGGCACAAGTGCAGGGCCTCGGCGTGCGGCCCGATCCCCCTGGACGCCGACACCGTCACCGTTCCCCTGGTGAAACCCGTGGAGTGGATCTCGGTCCTGCTGTCCACCGCGGCCGCGGCCGTTTCCCTGGCCGTCGTGGCGGAAACGAGCGGGCTTTCCGCGTCCTCCGTCATCATCTACTGCGTCTGCGCGGCGGTGTGCCTGGCGGAGATCGGAATCATGGCGGTGCTCTGCGTCACCATTGACTCCACTGGTTTCCATGTGAGGTCCGTCTTCGGGCGGCGCACTGTTCCCTGGCCCGCCTCGAGGACCGGACTGTTCCCCGTCCTCGTCACGGTGCGGCGCCGCCTGCCCAGGGCAACGGTCTGCGTGGTGGCCCCGGACGGCCGGAGGGTGACGATGCGCAGCCTCGGGTGGTGCCGCATGTCGAAGGAGGAAGCCGTGTCCCTCGCGGTCCTCCACTGCTCGCGCATCTGGAACTGGGGCGCGGCCAAGGGCTACACCCGGGAGACCGGCGCCTACACGCCGCTGCGCAACCCGCGCGTGCAGCAGGAGCGCAGCCAGATCGAATGGGCGTTCGGGATCCTCCCCACCACTCCCGCACCCCACGAGGTCCGCTGGACCACCTGAACGGGCGGCAGCAGTGCCGCTGCCCCTGCCAGCGCCACTGGTGCCGGGGGGAGACACGCCAACGGGCGGCGGTGCCGTTGGCCCTGCCATCGCCATTGGGACCGGGGGGAGGCGCGCCAACGGGCGGCGGCGCACCTGCCAGCGCCAGCACTCCCACCTGGGGGGCGAAGGGGGCGGCGGTGCCCCCGGGTGGTCCAAAATGCGTCTGGGTTTCGGGCCTTTCCGGGGGATTCCCGGGTGGCTGTTCCAAAATGCGTCTGAGTCTGGGCGAAATCACGGGAATCGGCCCAAAACCGTCGAACTCAGACGCAAAATGGAACACCGCGCCCCCGCACTGCCGAAACACGGCGAAACCCAGACGCATTTTGGACCATTACGACACCCGGACGGCGACCCACCACATCACCGCGACGGCGGAGGCTGCAACCGGGCCGGTCCGCAGCAGGACACTCGCCGCTCAGCGCCCGAGGACTCTCCCCATCGCGCGACTGCCGGTGCGCGCCGCGGAAGCCCGTTCGGGTACTCCGTATAGCTGGGTAATCCGTACAGCGCGGCGCCGGAACCGCCGTGCGCCGCCGGGGCGCCTGCTGGTGAGGGCTACAACGCGTTGGTCTGCCCGCGCCGGAAGCGGCTCAGCCCTCGACGGGTCCGCCGTAGAGCTCGTCGATGACGGGGGCCAGGCGGCGCACGGCCACGGCGCGCTTGACCTTCAACGACGGGGTGAGCAGGCCGTTCGCCTCGGTGAAGTCCGAGGTGAGCACCTTGAACTTGCGGATCGACTCGGCGCGCGAGACGTGCTCGTTCGCTCCGTCCACCGCCTTCTGCAAGGAGGCCAGGACCTCGACGTTCGTGGCCGCCTCGGCGACGCTCATGACCGGCAGGCCGTGGGACTCCAGCCACACGGGCAGCATCTCCGCGTCCAGGGTGATGAGCGCTGCCACGAAGGGCCGCTGGTCGCCGACCACCAGGACCTGGGAGATCAGCGGGTGGGAGCGCATCGGGTTCTCCAGGGCGGCCGGGGCCACGTTCTTGCCGCCTGCGGTCACGATTATCTCCTTCGCGCGGCCCGTGATCCTCACGTACCCGTCGCGGTCCAGGGAGCCCAGGTCGCCGGTCTTGAACCAGCCGTCCTCGGTGAAGCAGGCGGCGGTGGCCCCGGGGTCGTTGTTGTAGCCCTGGAAGACCGACGGGCCCTTGAGCAGGATCTCGCCCTCGTCGGAGACCCTGAAGGACATGGGGGGCAGCGCCGGGCCGACGGTGCCGATCTTCGACAGGCGCGGGGTGTTGACCGAGACGGGGCCCACGGTCTCCGTCAGGCCGTAGCCCTCCAGGACGGGGATGCCCAGGCCCCGGTAGAAGTGGCCGAGCCAGGTCGCCAGGGGCGCCCCGCCCGACACGATGTAGCGGGCATTCCCGCCGACCAGTTTGAGGATGGTCTGGAACACCAGCTTGTCCGCCAGGGCGCGCTGGGCGCGCAGCGAGCGCGACGGGCCCTCCGGGGTGTCCAGCGCCTTGGAGTACTCGATGGCCACGTGGGCGGCCCACCGGAAGATCCGCCTCTTCGCGCCCTTGGAGGCCTTCGCGTCGGCCGAGTTGTAGATCTTCTCCAGGACGCGCGGCACGACCAGTAGGTAGGAGGGCCGGAAGGAGGCCAGGTCGGGCAGCAGGTTCTTGATGTTCGACACGTGCGCCATGACGCCGTTGCCGCTGATCTGGAAGACCTGCAGGAAGCGCGCGAACACGTGGGCGAGCGGCAGGAAAAGCAGCAGCCGGGAGTCCTCTCCCGCCGCGATCTCGGGCATCCACGCGTGCGAGTTGAGGCACAGGTTCGTGAAGTTCTCGTGGGTGAGCACCGTGCCCTTGGGGGTGCCCGTCGTCCCGGACGTGTACACGATCGTGGAGATGTCGTCCTTCGTCAGGGCCCCGGTGCGCGCGGCGACGGTGGCGCGGGGCACTCCGGCTCCGTCGGCGACCAGGGTCTCGATGGCTTCGGAGTCCAAGGAGAGGACGACGACGTGGTGGCGCCCGGTCCGCTCGGCGGCCGTGCGCACGATCTCCGCCAGGGACACGGTCTCGGTGACGACCAGGTCGACGTCGGCGTCGGAGAGCACGTGGGCGACCTGCTCGATGGAGCTCGTCTCGTAGATGGGCACGGGCACCAGGCCCGCGCTCCAGCACGCGAAGTCGAGCAGCGTCCACTCGTAGCGGGTGCGGCTCATGATCGCGACCCTCTGGCCGGGTTCCAGCCCGCGCGCGATGAGCCCGGCGGCCACCTGCTGGACCTCCTCGTGGAAGTCCCGGGCGCTCACCGGCCGCCACGCGTCGCCCATGCCCAGTTTGCGCAGGATGAGCGGGCGGCGGGGGCTGCGGCCCACGCGGTCCTGCAGCAGGCGGGGGATCGTGCAGGTCTCGTCGATGCGCACCAGCGTGGGGGCGTGCCACTCGAGGGCCTGGGTGGCGCCCTCGCTGGTCGGCGCGGGCACGGCCTCCAGCTCAGGGGCGCCGTCGTCCGACGAGGCGGGGGCCGGTTCGGGGGCGCTGGGGCCATCGGAGTGGGCGGGGAGCGCCGGGGCGGAAGGAGAAGGCGCCGCGCCGTGGGCGGGGGAGTCCGGGTCCGCCGCAGGGCGAGCAGTGCGATCAGCGGGGGTTCCGCCCTCCTCGGAAGCGGTCCGGTCCGCCGGGGAGCCCGGGGCGGCGGAAGCGCGGGGGGCCTCGTTCGCCTCCGGGGCGTCGGGGACGACCGCGAGCCGGGGGCTGCCCTCCTCCGACGAGGCGGGGGCCGGGCTGTCACTCATATCTGCTCCTTTGTCCGTGGCGCGCATGGGCCCCATCTTACGGCACCGTAGGGTGGGAGAGGAGAGGGTTGCTTCGTATACACTATTGCCATGAACGAGGGAACTGCCCACGGCGAACGCGTCAGTGACGAGCGGATCCAGGCGTGGGCGGACGAGGCGGAAGCGGGGTGCGACCTGCGGACCTTGTCCTTTCCCATTCCCGGGCGCCCTTCTTCTATGCGTGTAAGTGGAAAGTCCGTACCTGCGCCTTCTTCGAGGCCAACGGGATCGAGTGCATCGGGAGCTTGGTCACCGACAACGGGTCGGCCTACCGCTCCACCGCTTTCAACGACGCGGTCTCCGACTTCGTGGGCCGCCACCAGTGCACGCAGCCCTACACGCCGCGGCACAACGGCAAAGTCGAACGCTACAACCGAATCCTGGCTGAAAAGTTCCTCTACGCCCGCCCATTCATTGGCGAGGAGCAGCGAAGAGACGCGCTGGGCCAATGGCTCGCCCATTACAATTTCCGCCGACCCCACACCGCCACGGCGGGCAACCCACCCGCAAGCCGCGTCCCCACCCCCGAAAACAACGCCACACCGTCCTACAACTAGGGCATCGCCTGATGACATGCTGTTCCATCAGAATACTTGAGTGACGCATAGCGCATTAATTGTGTGCTAACTAAAGATAAATCGGAGTCGTCAGAGTCGTTTGATACCGAGTGAAACGTAATTCGTGCGACTTTCAAGTGTTTAGGTTTATGCGGTGTAGATCAGGAAATAATGCTGGAACGTGCTAATAAATGTAAGTGAGTGGTCATCTCAATCTGGGCACCTTGTTTCGACGTGTGTCCATGACATTCTGTTCCGGTAAGTGCTGTGGGCAAGAATGTAATCGAGTAAGACACGATTCGCCTCTATGCTGAAAGTGTGATAAATTTGACTGAAAATGAGTCTGCAAGTTTGATCGGATATGCGATTCTAAAAGCTCGGTACGATGGTGAGAGTAGGGCGTATATTGATAACTTTGAGCAGTTTGTGCTCGCTGTCGTGAACAATAATGACAGTGGACCAATATCGGTAAAGGTCGTCGCTGAGAGGGTCAAGAAGGTTTTCGGTATTGAGATTCCTGTTGAGGTTGTAAAAAGAATCGGGCGCCGAGCATTTAAAAGGGGTTATTTGAAGAGGGATTCTGATGGTCGATTTCTTTGCCTGACTCAAAAAGGCAAGGATGATCTTCCTGACCTGGATGGTGAGATCGCCAGCTATAGGCGAGCTGAAGCGGTGCTAGAAGATGGTTTGCGCAAGTGTGTTGCGCAAATATGTGATGACGACACCGAAATGGCTGCGATAGATTGGAAGCGTGAACTGAAAAAGTATATTGAGTCGCGGTCGGTCGATATTATTCGCTATTGGCGCAATGGAAGTGTGCAAGGTTCTGATGAGGAGGGTGCGCAGCAGTTAACGCGTGATGAGCGTGTTCACTACATCATTTCAAAGTACGTTGCCAGTATGTATGTAAGTGCAAGTCAGTCTTTTGAATCTTTGGTGAGCCTCGCGCAAGGTGTAATGTTGTCAACATTGTTGGAAGGGAGTTCTTGGGACGAGATTCCGAAGATAGATAGTCTTAAGGTCGCTTTGGATACAAGTATTGTGCTTGATTTGCTAGAACTGCATGGTGCTGAGCGCTATGTTGCAGCACATGACGTGCTTAAAATGATCCATGCAAATGGAATTGATTGCTTCGTGCTTCAGAGTACCCTAAATGAGGTCGACACGATTCTGCGCGGTGTTGAGGAGGTGTTGCAGGGGCAGAGGGAATTTGATCGACCTGTCGGCGTCTTGGAATATGCAATTCAAAATTCCTTGAAACCTTCAGATCTTGCTATCTTGAGAGATAGTGTTGGGAGTGGATTATCTAAGCTATCTGTCTATATTGAAGAAAATCCTCCGTTTGATAGAATCTATTGCCTTGATGAGGGCCGTTTGAGAACTGTCGTCCAAGAAAGTGTCAACTATAAGAGTGCGCAGGCGCTAGATCAAGACGTATGTTCTCTGAGTGCGATTCATCGTTTGCGGCGCGGTCGTGGGGGTTCAACCATGGAAAAGGCTCGTTACCTGTTCGTCACTGCTAATACTGCCATTGTGCAAGGGTGTGATAAGTTTGCTCGTGAAGAGCGTTATCTATTTCCTCTTGCTGTAAGTTTCGAGTACATCGCAACGCGTCTGTGGCTGCGTGCTCCCCTGGTCTCTAGTAACGTTCCAAAAGATCTTCTAGTCGCCTCTGCGTATGCAGGTCTAAAGCCCAAGCCGAAGGTGTGGGATGAAGTACTGAAGAATATTGATCAAGCCGTTAAAGATGGCGTGATTGGCGACGATGAGGCACGCATATTGCGTTTGCGATCAGAAACTGGTGATTTGTATATGCAACAGCTTGTGTCTGGGCAAGAGGTGGATTCGAGGTGTTTTGTTTTTGAGGCTATCGAGCAGTTCAAGAATGAAATTAGGGCGCCGTTAGAGTCAAAAAATCGTGAGCGCGCGGAGGAGATTAGTAAGCTTTCTCAGTCTAGTTCACGCGAAATTGAGTTGTTGAAGTCGCAGCTTGAAGCTAAATCGAGGAGCGTTGAGCAGTCTGAGGCTCAAGCGCATAAATGGGAGTGTAGATACAACAAGCTTTCCGATAGAGTTCATCTTTTAGATGAAAAGGCGCAGCGAAAAGATCGGGAGTCGGCAGAGGCTGTTTGGGAGGCGAAGGTTCAAACGCTAGCGGTTGTTTTCCGGTTCGTTTTCTTTTGTGCTTTTTGTTTTCTTCTTTTCTGTATTCTCATTTGGGCGCGTGAAGGGTTTTCTGATTGGAAGCAGTTCGTCTGGGCTGCGGTGGCTGGTTTGCCTAGTTTTATTCAACTGGTTTCGGGTTGTTTCATAAAAAAGGACTTTTCTTTGGGTATCGCTCGATTCGTAATGCGTAACTCCAAATCGAACTAACTGGTGTCCTGCCTAGTGGTGTATTCGCATGGTGGTCGGCCCTGTTGTTGGGTATGGGCGCGGTCACCGTGCGGTCTGATTCCGGTGCTTGTGTGCGTGGTTGTGGGGGCTGGTTGTGGTTTGTTGGTAGCGCTCCGGACGGCTTCGTGTGCCGTGCTGCGGGATCCTCGCGCCGTTGCGCCACTGCGCCACTTAGCGCGCGGCCGCGTCGCGTAGTGCTCTGCTGCACCGCCTAGAGCGTCGCTGCACCACTTAGCGCGCTGGTGCGCCACTTGGGCCGACGTGGGTCCTGGTTCTCCCGGCGTGTCGGGGGCCTAAGTGGTGCGGGCGGTGTCTAAGTGGTGCGGGCGCGGACTCAAGCGGGGGGCGGCTTGGCCCATGGGGGTGCGTGTGGACAGTGCGAGCCGACGGGTTCTGCTTCCACCGAGCCTTAGGCGTCGGGGTCGGTGTCGGGTTTGGGGTCTTTGGTCCAGTCGGTGGTGTGGGGTGGGTATGTGGTGGGGGTGGCGATGGTGTAGACGGTTCCGTGGTCGAGGGGTCGGGTGGTGGTGGCTGCTTGTTGGGCTTGTTGGATGCGGGTGGGTGAGGTGGTGTGGGGCAGGTAGATCTTCCATCCGGGCAAGAACATGTCCCACTCCCTGTCCACGCTGACGTCCAGGTCGCAGATTGACAGGTACACGGGGTCCAGTGCCTTCACTGTCGTGTCGATGAAGGCATCCGCGAAGTCTTCCAGGACTTCGGGGGCGATGTCTGCGAATCTCGTCTTGAGTATGTGGATCCCGGGGTGGCCGGGCCCGACGTAGACGCCCGTGTTGATGCTGAGGATGACTAGGCCCTCGTCGATGTCCCCGGCGAAGGCGGGCGAGGCGGCGTACTCTGGAGCATCGGCACCGTAGCGGCCCGCCCATAGGCGGAAGCGGAGCGTGTCGAGTGTGAGGGGGCGGGCGACCAGGCACTCGTAGTAGGAGTTGCCGAGCAGTTTCCACCGGGCCAGCAGGGGGCTGACCTGGGCAAGGGAGTCCAGCCACGGCATCACACGCTCCGCCGTAACCGCCGCGTCCAACGCCCACGACCCCAAGCGAACTTCTGCGTACCAATCCATATGCCTCCTCGTTCTTAGCCGGACTGTCTTCCCCGTAGACGGAGTACTCGACGCGATAGCACGGGGGCGGGCCCCGGTCAGGACCCGCCCCGGGCGCTCAAAGGGCCGCGGTCACGCCCGGCGGCGGCGTGAGCGGCGCTGGGCGACGAGGAGGCCCGCGCCCGTGCCCGCAGCCAGGAGGGCCGCGCCCAGAGGACCGGCGCTCGCGCCAGTGTTCGCCAGCCTGGCGGACTTGTCCGGTTCCGAGGGCGCCTGGCCCTGCCCTGAGGGGGGCGCCTGGTCCTGGTCGCCCGGCTCGGGCTGGCCGGGCGCCGACGGCTCAGACCCCGGGAAGCGCAGCCGGGTCCACACCATGCGGTGGTCCGAGGTCGGGAAGGGGTGGACGCCGGTGAGGCGGAACAGCTCGTCGTCGCGCGTGGGCCAGAAGACGTGCGCCTCGTCGACCTGGGTGCCCGTGTTCGGCAGGACGTAGTCGATGCGCAGGTTGCCGGGCCTCGGATCATCGGTGAAGTCGCCCGTGTCGTACTTCGGGTCCGTCTTGTGCGCGAGGTTCGCCCCGCCCTGGAGCTCCGCCTCGGCGGGCCCGCCCGCCGAGGTCGGCATCGTGTCGACCACCCTGGGGTTGGTCAGGAGCTGGTCGATGGCCCCCGGGTACGAGTCGCCGTCGAGGGGGTCGGAGTTGTAGTCGCCGAGGATGACGAAGTTCGCGTCGGTGGCCAGGCCGCCTCGGACGCCGTTGTCGTCGTAGAGGTAGTCGGCCCGGTTCGCGATGTAGTCGGCCCACACGCGGATCTCGTCGAAGTTGCGCTTCTTGTTGCGCTGCTCGGGACCGTCGAAGGAGGGCGGGGTCGGGTGAGCGGCGAGGACGTGGACGGTCGTGCCGTTGACATCGACGGGCAGGTCGGCGTGCGTCTTGGAGGACAGGGGGAAGCGCTGGAGCACCTCGTCGGAGTACCAGCCCGTGCCGTCGTCGTTGGACGGCAGGAGAGCGCCCGGCATGTCCTTCCACAGGAAGTTGCGGAAGGTGCGGATCTGGTCCGTCTTGATGGGGTACTTGGAGTAGACGGTGAAACCGTACTGCCCCGGGAACTTGCCGAAGCCCCAGGCGTCGCCCGGGCCGGTGGTCGTCCCGTCCTTGTCCAGGTCGAAGCCGCTGGGCACGCCGGTGTTCACGGGGCCCGACCAGGCGTAGGGGTACGAGACGGGGGCAGCGCCGTTGTGGGCGACTTCGAGGTAGTTCGTGCGGAAGAGGTCGACGGCCTTCCCCTCTGCGTCGTAGTCGAACTCGTTGATGAGGAGGATGTCGGGGTCGACTCTTTGGATGGTCTCCGCGACGTTCGACGCCTGCTCGTTGCCGCCGGTGGCGAGGTCGGCGAGGAGCTCCCCGTCCGTGTTGCGGTTGAGACTGGCGTTGAAGGTGGCGACCGTCAGAGCCTCGGTCGTGGGAGGCTGGGCGGCCTCCGCCAGGGCGGGGCCGGCAGAGGCGGCGCCGAGGACCAGGGCCAGGCAGGCCGCGGCGGCGACCGATCGGGGCTTCATCATTGAATCTCCTTATCACCGTTCGGGATGGGTACCACAGATACTAGAACCGCCTGCGGAGGCCGCACAAGCGCGGCGGGGCCCTCTCAGGACGCCGTCGGGATTCGGCGGCGGGACTCGCGGGCGCCCCTGGGCCGGGCGGCCTCGGGGCGCCGGTCCGGTGCCCGGCGGGCACAGCCGCTGCGGTGCCGGGCCTCCTCCGGGAGTCGTCGCACTGCGTCCACGCCCCAGCGCAGGGGCAACGGCTCATAACACCCTCGGGGCCGCCGAAGCAGGTATACCCTTGATGTGCGGCGCGACACGTTCTGTTCGCCGCCACTGGAGAAGGACTGCGAGGTCGTCATGGTTCCAACCGCATCACTGGTCTGCATGGGGGCGGCCGCTCTGGCCGCGTTCGCCCTGCCCGTCATCGTCATTGTCGTGGGGCGCCGCAGGTGGCGTTTCTCGGCGCGGTCGTGCGTGGTCGGCGCGTTGGTCTTCGTCGTCTTCGCGCTCGTCCTCGAGTCTGCCGCCCACGCGGCGGTGTTCACCGCCCTGCCCGCGCTCCAGCGCAGTGCCGCGCTCTACGCGCTCTACGGGGCGCTCGCGGCGGGGGTGTTCGAGGAGCTCGGGCGCGTGAGCGGTTTCGCGCTGCTGCGCAGGATCGACCGGGGGCCCGACGGGGTCGAGCGTGCGCTCGGCGCCGGCGTCGGGCACGGGGGCATCGAGGCGGTGGTGGTCGCGGGCTTCGGAATGGTGACCAGCATCGTCCTGTCGGTCACGGTCGTCAACGCCGGGGCCGCTGACTCCCTCCTCTCCCAGCTCCCGGAGGCGCTGCGGGGCGGCTACGCCCAGCGCCTCGACGCCCTCGCCGCCACTCCTGCGCCGCTGTACCTGCTCGGCGTCGGCGAGCGGGTGATCGCCATCGCCCTCCACATCGCTTTGTCGGTCCTGGTGTGGATGGCGTTCTCCGGGCGGATCGGGCGCTGGTGGATCCTCGGGGCCGTTCTCGCCCACGCCCTGTGCGACGTGGGCGCTGCCCTCTACCAGGGCGGGGCGATCAGCGTTTTCGCTGCCGAGGCGTGGGCGCTGCTGACCACCTGCGCGGTCGTCGCGCTGGTGCGGCGGCTGTACGCGTCCACGCGGACCGGTGGGGCGGGGGAGGCTGAACCCGCCCCGTGAGCGAGGGGCACGGCCCTCGACGCGGCGGGGGACCCGGAGCCGTACCGTGCCCGCCCCGTGAGCCAGGGGCACGGCCGCTGGTGTGCTACGGGTCCCGGCAACGGGCGGTCCCCCATGGGCGAGGGGCACGGCCCGGTTCCCCACGGCCACCCCCGCGGCTCGGTGGGAGCCGGAGCGCTCGGAGCCCGTCCGCGTCCCTGGACCTGATATCCGCGGGCGGTCCTGCAGGATTGCGCGGCGCTTATTTTCCGCCTTGTGAATATGGAATAGTCCGTTTGCGTATTTGAATCAGTTGCTATTCGAATCCTTATTCGATCCGCTGGGCGGCCAGTGGCTTCGGATGGTGATCCAGGATCCGTTTCCGCCGCTCCCGATTCGTCAGATGTGCAGGGTCTTCCGGGGGCGCGCCCGGGAGGTCCGCGTGCATTGTGACACAACGGTGAAATGGACCCGGATCGTCCAGAATGGGCGGATCGGTGCGGGATTGGCCCTATGGCGCGCGGGGGCGGCTTTTGGACGAATAGGGTCCACAATCCCCGGTCGAAGTCGTGGGACCAAGGTCAGGACAAAGCCGGAGGCGACCCGGTAGTGTTGATTGTGCAACGCCCGCTTGTGCTGCTGATGGCACTGCTTCGTGGTTAACGCTGATCAGAAGAGCAGTGCCTCGGGAATATCAGGAACAGAGGGTTCCTTTGGAATCCCTATGGAAATGAGCGAGACGGCCGCGGGCGCTTGAGACAAGTCGATCCCCCTGTCCCTTGAATCATGAAAGGCGGTCGCAGTGCTGAGTCTGCTCACCAAGGAGCGCCGTGCGAAAGACCTCACGAGTTTCCACCGCGTCTTCCTGCTCGTCCTGGTCTCCATCGGCAGTTCCATCGTCTACACGCCCGCGTATCTGCAGTACGTCTTCGACAAGCCCCTCGGCAAGGCGCTGATCGCTTCGGGTGTGGCAACCCAAGATAGTGTTGCGACAACCATGGGCGCCCTCCTCTCCGCGTACTCGTGGACGGCCCTCGTGTGCTACCTGCCCTCGGGCATCATCGCGGACCGCGTCCGTGTGCGGACCCTGGCGTGGGTGGGATTCGGCTCCACCGCATTGCTCGCCTACTGGTACGCTTTCTTCCCCTCCTACACCGCCCTCATCGGGCTCTTCATCGCCATGGGCATCACGACCATCCTCATCTGGTGGGGAATCCGCTTCAAGCTCGTGCGCCTCATCTCCGAGGAGGAGGAGTACTCGCGCAACATCGGGATCTCCTACGGCCTCTACGGCCTGGTCGGCCTCCTGCTCGGCTTCCTCAACGCGTGGATCATCTCCCTCCTCGCCGGCCAGGGCGATGTCATCCCCATGCGCGCCGTCCTCATCGTCCTCGGCTCCGTCATCATGGTCCTCGCGGTCCTCTCCTTCTTCCTCATCCCCAAGTTCGAGGGCGAGTTCGGCTCCGGCGACGAGGGCTTCAACTTCAAGCAGCTCGGACAGGTCCTTTCGAACCCGGTCGTCTGGCTGGCGGCGGCGACGCTGTTCTTCGTCTACTTCTTCTACACCGGCGTCAACCAGACCACGGGCTACATGAACGACGCCATGCACCTCAATGAGGACACCGTCCTCATGGTCGCGACCGTTCGCACCTACGGCGTCTCCCTGATCTCGGCGCCCGTTTTCGGGGCCGTGGCCACGAAACTCGGCTCGCCCTCGAAGGTCATCGGAACGGGTTCGTTGGTCGTGATGGTCGGTCTAGTGGCCTTCGCCTTCCTGCCCGCGCAGGCGTCTTTCGCCGTTGCGGCGGTCGGCATGGCGATCCTCCTCGCCTTCATCGCCAACGGCGTCTTCGGCATCTGCTCCAGCCAGCTCACCGAGGGCAAGGTTTCCGTCAAGGTCTTCGGCACGGCCACAGGCTTGCTGTCCGTCATCGGCTTCCTGCCCGACACCTTCTCCTACATCTGGTTCGGTTCCATCCGCGATGCCCACCAGGACAACGCCTCCGTGGCCTACAACCAGATCTTCCTCATCCTGGCCGGCGCCGCGCTCATCGCCGCGGTATGCGCCTTCGCCCTCGTCGTCGTCGCGCGCAAGCGCAACGCCAAGAAGGACGCGTGAGGGCGGCTATGGGCCACAAATACGATGTGCCGCGCCTGTGGACCGAGCAGATGGGCGCAGTCGTCGCCAAACAGGACGAGCTCGCCGCCGGCGCCTACGTCACCGGCCAGAGCCTCGAGGAGATGCGCCAGGCGTACCGCACCGAGCGCGCCTTCTGGAACGAGGGCGGCCCCTCGGTGGCCTCGTCCACCGACCGCCAGGTCCCCACCCGCTACGGCCAGGTGCGGGTGCGCCACTACCGCCCGGACGCCCAAGGGCCCTCGCCGCTGATCGTGTTCGTGCACGGGGGCGGATGGGTCATCGGAGACGTCGACACGCACGACCGCATCACCCGCACCCTGTGCCACCTGATGGGCGCAGCAGTCGTGAGCGTCGACTACACCCTCGCCCCCGAGGCTCGCTTCCCCCAGCAGATCCACGAATGCCGCGACGTCGTCGTCCATATCCGGGAGCACGCCGGGGAATGGGGCGTCGACCCCGGGGACGTCTCCTTCGCCGGGGACTCCGCCGGGGCCAACATGGCGGCGGCGACGATGCTCATGCTGCGCGACGAGGGCCTGCTCCCCACTGCGCGCGCGATGCTCCTGTTCTACGGCGCCTACGGGCTGAAGGACTCCATGTCCATGCGCCTGCTGGGAGGGGCGTGGGACGGGCTCACCGAAGCGGACTACGCGTACTACCTCGGCCAGTACTTCGCCGATCCGGCGGACGCCGACGACCCCTATTTCAACATCCTCGGCGCCGACTTCAGCGCGGGCGCCCCGCCCTGCTACATCGCCGCCGCCGGCCTCGACCCCCTGCGCGACGATTCGCGCACCCTGGCCGAGATCCTCAGATTGTGCGGCGTGCCGCACCTGTACAACGAAGTCGAGGGCGTCATCCACGGTTTCCTGCACCACTCCAAGATGCTCGACCAGACCATGGAGGTCCTCGCCGAGGCCGCGCGCTTCCACACCGAACACCCCCTCCACCGCTGAGCACGACGCTCACCAACAGAAAGTGAACCGACATGGATTTTTCGCTCAATGAAGATCAGCAACTCATGGTCGATGCCTTCACCGAGCTGATGCGCTCGCGCAACTGGGACGCCTACTTCCACGAGTGCGATGAGAAGCACGAGTACCCCATCGAGTGGACCGAGGCCATCTGCGAGCTCGGCTTCGACCGCATCCTCCTGCCCGAGGAGTACGACGGGCTCGGCGCCGACTGGGTGACCCTCACCGCCGCTTACGAGGCGCTCGGGCGCGAGGGCGGGCCCACCTACGTCCTCTACCAGCTGCCCTGCTGGGACACGGTTCTGCGCGAGGGCACCGAGGAGCAGAAGGAGAAGATCCTCTCCTTCGTCGGCACCGGCAAGCAGATGCTCAACTACGCGATGACCGAGCCCTCGGCCGGATCCTCGTGGGACGACATGCGCACCACCTACACCCGCAAGGACGGCAAGGTCTACCTCAACGGGCACAAGACCTTCATCACCTCCTCGCTCTACGCGCCCTACTTGGTGGTCATGGCCCGCGACTCGGAGAACATGGACACCTACACCGAGTGGTTCGTCGATATGAGCCTGCCGGGCATCACCAAGGAGCCCCTGGGCAAGCTGGGCCTGCGCATGGACTCGTGCTGCGACGTCTACTTCGACAACGTCGAGCTGGAGGAGAAGGACCTCTTCGGCAAGGAGGGCAACGGCTTCCGCCGCGGCGTCGCCGACTTCGACCTCGAGCGCTTCCTGGTCGCCCTGACCAACTACGGCACCGCCTACTGCGCCTTCGAGGACGCCGCCAAGTACGCCAACCAGCGCATCCAGGGCGGCCAGGCCATCGCCCGGCACCAGCTCACCCAGCTGAAGTTCGCCGAGATGAAGGTGCGCCTGACCAACATGCGCAACATGCTCTACGAGATCGCCTGGAAGCACGACAACGGCCTGCTGTCCCGCGGCGACTGCTCAATGGCGAAGTACTACTGCTCCGAGGCCTCGTTCGGGGTCGTGGACCGCGCCCTGCAGGTCCTGGCCGGCGTGGGCATCACCGGCGACCACCGCATCCAGCGCTTCTACCGCGACCTGCGCGTGGACCGCATCTCCGGCGGCACCGACGAGATGATGATCCTCGCCACCGGCCGCTCCGCCCTGTACCCCTACCGCTGACACCATCTGGCAGAAAGGAGCTATAGCAATGGCACTGCCCACACAGAAGCCGTCGTTCGGCGTCCTCGATGGCGTCAAGGTCGTCTACTCGGCCGTCGAGATCGCGGCGCCCACCGCTGCGGCCATCATGGCCGAATGGGGGGCCGACGTCACATGGATCGAGAACGTGTGGACCGGCGACTCCATGCGGGACACCGCCTGGGTCAAGGAGATGGAGCGCCGCAACATGCGCTCGATCTCCATGAACCCCTTCACCAACGACGGCAAGGAGGCCCTGCGGGCCATCGTCAAGGACGCCGACATCTTCATCGAGTCCGGCAAGGGCCCCATGTACGCCCGCAAGGGCATCACTGACGAGTTCCTCTGGGAGGTCAACCCCAAGCTCGTCATCGTCCACGTCTCGGGCTTCGGACAGTGGGGTGACGAGGCGCAGATCAACTCGGCCGCCTACGACCTCACCGTGGCCGCCTACGCGGGCATCGTCGCGCAGAACGGCAGCGCCGAGCAGCCGATGAACATCTCCCCGTACCTGGGCGACTACATCAACTCCCTGATGATCATCTCCTCGGCCCTGGCCGCGCTGCACCGGGTGGGCGTCACCGGCGAGGGCGAGAGCATCGACATGGCGATGTACGAGACCCTGCTGCGCGTGGGCACCTACTACATGATGGACTACATGAACGCGGACATCCTCTACCCGCGTCCTGGAGCCCGTCACCAGAACCTGTGCGGCATCGGCATCTACGAGTGCGAGGACGGCTTCATCGGCCTGTGCCTGTACGGCGTGGCGCAGAACAAGTACCTGCTCGAGACCATCGGGCTGGGGCACCTGTGGGGCACGGAGGAGTACCCCGAGGGCACGTCGGCCCTGTGGCTCAACGGCCCCAAGGCCGATCTCATCCAGGACACCCTGGAGGAGTACCTCAAGACGCAGTCCAAGTACGACGTGCAGCGCGACTTCGTCGCCCACCGCATCGCAGCCCAGGTCGTCAACGAGTTCCCCGACATCCTGGAGGCCGAGCACGTCAAGCAGCGCGAGTGCTTCATCGATTCGGAGAAGGCGGACGGCACTCCCGTCAAGGTTCTCAACACCTTCCCGAAGTTCCGCCGCAACCCGGGGGCCTTCTGGCGTCCGATGCCGGCCCTGGGCGAGGACACTCGCGACGTTCTCAAGCGCGCCGGGTACTCGGACGAGGCCATCGAGGCCCTGATCGAGTCCGGCACCGTCAAGGCCGGCGACGAGGACTGATCGGTTGTGGCCCACTCGGAGTTCGCGCCGGAGAGCACCACAGTCCCCCAACTGTGGGAATGGCAGGTGGAGGACAGGGGGGACCACGAGTTCCTCGTTTTCGAGGACGCTCATTCCCACGAGATCCGTCGTTTCACCTACCGCGAGTTCGACGCGGCCGTGAACAAGTGCGCCAACGCCCTCGCAGCAAGGGGCGTCGGCGCGGGTAGCCGGGTCGTGCTCTACCTCGACAACTGCGTCGAGTTCGTGGAGTGCACTCTGGCCCTGGCGAAGATGGGCGCCGTGTCGGTGCCCGTCGACGCCACTTCGGCGCCCTTCGAGCTGGGTCACATCCTGGGAACTTGCCGGGCCAGCACGCTCATCACCCGCGCGTGCAGCGCCGACGATGTGCTCCCCCATGTGCCGGACACCGTCACGGACGTCATCGTCGTGGGCGGGGACGGCGCGGTGGGCGGGGACGGCATCGGCCTTCCCCGCCTGCGGGAGCTGGCGTCGCGCGAGGCCGACTCCTTCGCGTCCAGTCCCCGGGTCCGGCCCTCGGACCTGTGCGAGATCCTCTTCACCTCGGGCACGACCTCGGAGCCCAAGGGCGTGATGATCACGCACGCGAACTTCGTCTTCTCAGGGAACTTCGTGAACTGGGAACTGGATATGAACCCCGAGGACCGCTACATGACCTCCATGGTGGCGGCCCGGGTGAACTACCAGCTCTCGGCACTCGCCCCGGTGCTGACCGCGGGGGCGACGCTCGTCATGCTGTCCCGCTACCGGGCGACCCGCTTCTGGAAGCAGGCGCGCGCCCACCGCGCGACACTGGTCCAGGGGATGGCGATGATCGTGGCGACCATGCTGCGCCAGAGCGTCGACCCGGGTGAGCGCGACCACCAGGTCCGGGAAATGCACTACTTCCTGCCCCTGAGCACCCAGGACAAGGAAGCGTTCGAAAAGCGCTTCGGAGTCTCCATCCTCAACAACTACGGGTCGACCGAGTGCCTCATCGGGGCGATCACCGATCCTCCCCACGGACAGCGCCGCTGGCCCTCCATCGGCAGGGCCGGCCCCGGTTACGAGGTCCGCATCGCCGACTGCCAGGGGAACCCGCTGCCCGAGGGCGAGGTGGGGGAGATCATGCTCCGCGGAGTCCCCGGCGTGAGCCTCATGGCCGGCTACTGGGACGACCCCGGGGCGACTGCCGAGGTCCTCGACGCGGACGGCTGGTTCCACACGCACGACTACGCCTACATCGAGGACGGGTGGGTGTACTTCATGGACCGGAGGGTCGACCTCATCAAGCGCTCGGGGGAGTCGGTGTCATCGGCCGAGGTCGAGTGCACCATCGAAGACCTCCCCGGGGTGCGGGAGGTCGCCGTGATCGGCGTGCCCGACGGCGTGCGGGGCCAGGCGGTCAAGGCCTTCATCGTCCCCGAGCCCGGCTCCGGGCTCACAGCCGCAACTGTCATCGACCACTGCGCGGGCCGCCTCGCGGCCTTCAAGGTGCCCAGTTCCGTGGCGTTCGTCGACGGGCTCCCGCGGGGCAGCTACGGAAAAGTGCGCAAACACATCCTCGCGAACTATTGAACCCGACCCCATGAAAGGACAATGAACAATGGCAATCAACACCGATATGGTCGGCCAGACCTTCGGGCCCTTCGTGCGCGACTACACCTTCCGCGACCTGGAGCTCTTCGCGCTGGGCTGCGGCGCGGGCATCGACGGCAAAGACGGCCTCGAGTACCTCAACGAGCACGACGAGCGGGATCCCAAGCTCAAGGTGCTCCCCATGTTCGGCGCCATGCTGATCGTCGACTCTGAGGTCACCCGCACCATCGACTACGGCTACAACTACGCCGGTTCGCTGCACTGGGGCTTCGACATCCGCTTCCACAAGCCCATCACGAAGATGAGCGACCACCTGGAGACCAAGGTCCGCCTCGAGGGCCTGTACGACCGCGGCGAGGGCCGGGGCCTGCTCGCCCAGCACATCGGCGACACCTACGACTCGGACGGCAACCTGCTCTTCACCAACGAGTCCTGGGACTGCCTGATCTACGACGGCGGCTGGGGCGGCCCCAAGCCCCCCAAGGACATCGTCGAGATGCCCGACCGCCCCGCGGACGTGGAGACCACGGAGACCATCCCGGAGAACCAGGCGCTCATCTACCGCCTGTCGGGCGACTACCACCCCCAGCACATCGACTGGGACTACGCCGCTGAGAACGGCGAGCCGCGCCCGATCCTCCACGCGATCTCCTACGCGGGCGTCGTCATGCGCCATGCGATCAACGCCTTCGTGCCCGGCGAGCCCGAGCGCATCACCCGCTTCAAGACCCGCATCACCTCGCCGGTCCACCCGGGCAGCACCCTGACGACCCGCCTGTGGAAGGTCAAGGAGGGCGAGCTGCGCTTCGCGCTGGTCGACGCCGACGTCGATCAGACCGGCGCCAAGCCGCACCTGAACTGGGGCATCATCGAGTACCGCTGATAGCGCCCGGCGGGGGCAGGGGGACACGGCCCTCGGGGCGCGGGAGAGGGCCGCCCGTCCCCTCTCCCGCGCCGCCCCCGCGGACAACGGACATCCTGCGCTCAGAAACGGAAGGAGAGCATCGTGGCGGACGACAACAACGTCATCGACCTCGAGGACCTCGAGCTGACCCCGCTGCTCAAGCGCGTCATCGTCTTCTCCTCGGGCGGCCCCTTCCTGGAGGGCTACGTCTTGTCGATCATCGGCGTGGCGATGCTGAAGATGGGCACCGAACTGAACCTGGACGCGCACTGGCAGGGCATGCTGGGCGTGGCCTCGCTGGTCGGCCTGTTCCTGGGCGCGTCCGTGGGCGGATGGCTGACGGACATGATCGGCAGGCGCAAGATGTTCGTCATCGACCTCGTGGTCATCGCGGTCCTGTCGCTCCTGTGCGCACTCGTGCAGGAACCCGTCTCGCTGCTGGCCCTGCGCTTCCTGGTGGGCGTGGCCGTGGGCGCGGACTACCCGATCGCCACGTCCATGATCGCCGAGTTCTCCCCGCGCAAGTACCGTGCCGGAGCGATGGGCGTCATCGCGGCCGCGTGGTACCTGGGCGCCAACGTCGCCGCCCTCGTGGGTTTCGCCCTCTACAACACGCCCAACGGCTGGCGCTACATGCTGGCCTCCTCCGCGATCCCCTGCGTCCTCATCCTGGTGGGACGGTGGGACATCCCCGAGTCCCCGCGCTGGCTCGTCTCGAAGGGCCGCGCCGAGGAGGCCCAGGCGATCGTCCACAAGACCCTGGGCGCCAACGTGCGCCTGCCCGTGGCCGAGGAGGCCGCCAAGACCTCGGTCATGAAGGTCCTGCGCGGCGTCTACCTGCGGCGCATCATCTTCATCGGCGTCATCTGGCTGTGCCAGGCGATCCCCATGTTCGCCTTCTACACCTTCGGCCAGCAGATCATCGGCGGCGCCATCGGCGTGGACAACGAGCGCTACGCCCTCCTGGTCGAGCTGCTCATCGGCACCTTCTTCATGCTGGGCACGTTCCCGGCCATGTACCTTTGCGAGCGCATCGGCCGCCGCCCCCTCATCATCGCCTGCTTCGCCGGCATGACCGTGGCCCTGGCCGTCGTGGGCTTCTTCCCGGGCGCGGGCGTCGGGCTGGTCCTGGGCTGCCTCATCGCCTACGCGCTCCTGGCGGGCGGCCCCGGCAACCTCGAGTGGCTCTACCCCAACGAACTCTTCCCCACAGAGGTACGCGCGACCGCCATGGGCTTCGCCATGTCGCTGAGCCGCATCGGCACGGTCGTCTCGCTCTACATCCTGCCCGCGTTCATGGCCGCGCACGGCTTCGCCAAGACGATGCTCGCCGGCGCGGCGATCTCCGTGCTGGGCACGGTCGTCTCCGTCATCTGGGCGCCCGAGACGCGCGGCTACACGCTGGCCGAAACCGGTTCCGTCGACTTCAAGGGGCGTTGACAATGTTCACTATCAAGCACCTCACCGTCGGCTCCTGGCGGGCCGTCTGCTACGCCCTCACCAACGAGGAGGGCACCATCGTCATCGACCCGGGAGCCGAGCCCGACAGGCTCGAGCGGTGGCTCGGGGACGCGGATGTCATCGGCATCGTGCTCACCCACTGCCACAGCGACCACATCGGCGCGGTCAACGAGCTCGTCGACCGCTACGGGTGCTGGGTCGCCTGCGGCGCCGACGACGTGGACGGGGTCGCCGACGTCCACCGCTCCGGCTTCGACGAGGAGGGCGTCGACTACACCGTCGACCACGTCGACCGGTCCCTGGCGGAGGGGGACACGATCACCTGGGGCGGCGACGCCCTGCGGGTCCTGCACACCCCGGGGCACACGCCCGGCAGCATATGCCTGCTGTCCCAGGCCCAGCGGGTCCTGTTCAGCGGGGACACGCTCTTCGCCGGGGGAATAGGCTCGACGGCTTTCGTCCTGGGCGACTACCCCGACATGGTGCGCTCGTGCGCCCGCCTCGCCCAGATGGATCCCGCGCTCACGGTCCACCCGGGGCACGGGCGCGCGACGGAACTGGGGGTCGAACGGCCGATGCTCGCCCACATCGCCCGGAGCGCGCTGCGCGGCCCGGGTCAGTCCTCCAACTGGCGCGAGGGCTCGTGATGGTGGAGTTGATCGTCAACCAGGTCGGACACGTAGTCCGGGACCTTCTCCAAGAAGCAGCCGATGACGTCATCGGGCAGGCAGAACGTGCGCATCAGCACGCTCCCCTCGATGGCGTCCAGGAGGCGCACCACCGACGTGCTGCGGGGCAGGGCGCCGCTGAGTTTGAACTCCCACAGGCGCTCGTGGATGGCCGACAGGGGAGTGACGAACAGATCCTCGTAGATCTGCCAGATCACCGGGTTCTCGGCGTTGCCCGCTTCGACGAAGAGCCTGCGCACGGCCGAGCGGTTCGGCCCCAGGTACTCCCGGAGCCGGAAGTCCGCCTCGTTGGCCAGGATCTCCCTGGGGGAGTCCCCACGGGGCCCGGGACAGACCACCAGGGCAGCGAAGGCGCGGTGGAGCAGCTCGTCACGGTCGCTCCATCGCGAGTACAGGCTCGACTTGCCGACCCCGGCCTCGGCGGCGATCTTCGTCAGGTTGAACCCCGCCCATCCCGCCTCCCCGTAGAGGTCGAGGGCAGCGCGGAAGACGCGCTCCTCCAGTTGGGGATCGCGGGGCCGACCTGCTTTGGCGGGGCTGAGAACCGCGAAACGCGTCACAGCGCGCACTCCTTCCGCGAGGGGGGTCGTATGCCGTAATTCTAAGCGACCCTCTTCACATCCCGCAGGGGTTGGACGCCCCGCAGACCACCAACAAGCACCCTCGTGCAGAAAGGGCAGATGATGAGCATCATCGTCGCGTACAAGTACGCAGCAAACCCGCAAGACACCACCGTCGACGCGTCCGGCGCAGTCGACTGGTCGCGCGCCAAGGCCGCGATCTCCGAATACGACCCCGTCGCCGTGCAGGTGGGGCGCGCCCTCGCCGATTCCCTCGGCACCGATGTCGTCGGCATCTCCGTCGGCGGCAAGGCCGTCGCCTCGTCGATGGCGAAGAAGGGGGCACTGTCCAGGGGCATGGACCGCGCCCTGGTCGTCGCCGACGACGCCACCGCCGACTGGAACGCCACCACCGTCGCGAGCGCCCTGGCGGGACTCGTCGGCAAGGTCGAGGGGGCCAGCCTCGTCCTGACGGGCGACTCCTCCATCGACGAATCCGCGAAGATCGTCCCCACCCTCATCGCCGGCTTCCTCGGCTGGCCGTGCTTCCAGGAAGTCGTCGCGGTCGAGGCCGCGGGCGACGGCTGGAAGCTCACCCAGTCCACTGCGGGCGGCACCCGCACCATCAGGGTCGACGGCCCCGTCGTCGCCGCAGTCGCCACCGACGCCGCCCACGTGAAGGTCCCCGGCATGAAGGACATCCTCGCCGCTGGGAAGAAGCCCCTCGAGAAGGTCGCCGTCGCCGATCTGCCCACCGTTGACACGGCGCTGGAGGTCACCGGCCGCTCCAAGCCGGTCGCCAAGGCCCGCCGCAACGAGACGTTCACCGGAGACGACGCCGCCGCCCAGCTCGTCGCCGCCCTGCGCAACGCCGGCGCACTCTGAGAAAGGACAGCAGAACAATGACGAACACCTGGATCCTCACCACCGACGAGCGCATCGCCAACCTCGTTGAGGTCGCGGCCGCGGTCGGCGGGACCACCACCGTCATCGCCGTCGCTCCGTCGGCCCCCGCCGTCGGAGGCGTCGACAGCGTCATCCACGTGCCCACCGCCGAGAACGTGCCCGCCGAGGCCTACGCGGGCGTCGTCGCGGGACTGCTCGCCGATGCGAAGGGCGACGTGATCCTCGCGGCGAACCGGCCCGCCGAGCGCTCCTTCGCGGGCGCCGCTGCGGCCGCCCTGGCGCTCCCCGTCGTCGTTGGCGCCACGAGCGTCAGCGCCGAGGGCGCCGAGGTGGCCCGTTACGGGGGCCTCACTAACGAGACCGTCGCCTTCAAGGGCGCCGTCCTGGTCCTCGAAGGGGGCGCCGCGGTGGAGGCCGACGGCCCCGCGGCCCAAGTCCACGAGGGAACCCCCATGGGCGCCGAGGTCGTCGACGTCCAGCCCTCGGGCTCGGGCCCCGCGAACCTCGCCGCGGCGCGCCGCATCGTGTCCTGCGGGCGCGGATTCAAGGCCGAGGAGGACCTCGCCCTCGCCCAGGCCCTGGCCGACGCCCTCGGCGCCGAGATCGCCTGCTCGCGCCCGCTGGCCGAAGGCACGGCGTGGATGACCAAGGACCGCTACGTCGGGGTCTCCGGCATGCGCGTCTCACCGGACGTCTACGTCGCCCTCGGCATCTCCGGACAGGTGCAGCACACCTCCGGCATGGCGGGCTCCAAGATCGTCGTCGCGGTCAACAGTGACGCCGAGGCCCCGATTTTCCAGATCTCCGACTACGGCATCGTGGGAGACATCTACGATGTCGTGCCCGCCCTCACGGCGGCGTTGTCCTGAAACGGAAAGAAGAACATGTCCGAGGAAGTCGACTTCGATGTCATCGTCATCGGCGGGGGCGTGGCGGGCGCCGTGTGCGCCTACACCCTGGCCGGACAGGGACGGGAGGTCCTGCTCGTCGAGCGCGGCGCGGAGCCGGGATCGAAGAACCTGTCCGGCGGGGTGTTCTACTGCCGCATCATGGAGAAGGTCTTCCCCGACTTCGTGGACGCCGCCCCCGTGGAGCGCAGGATCACCCGGAACTGCGTGAGCCTCATCAACGAGGGTTCCTACGTCAACATCGACTACTGGGACCAGCGCCTGAGCGAGCCTGCTAACGCCGTGACCGTCCTGCGCGCCAAACTCGACGCCTGGCTGCTCGAGCAGTGCGAGGAGGCGGGGGTCACCGTCATGCCCGGCGTGAAGGTCGATTCCCTCATCGTGGAAGGCGAGCAGATCGTCGGCGTCCGCGCTGGCGAGGACGAGCTGCGCTCCCACGTGGTCGTCGCCGCGGACGGGGTCAACTCCTTCATCGCCCAGCAGGCGGGCATCCGCGCCAAGGAGCCCATGAAGCACCTCGCGGTCGGCGTGAAGTCCGTCATCGGATTGCCGCGCAAGGTCCTCGAGGACCGCTTCAACGTCCGCGGCGACGAGGGCGTGGCCTACGCGATGGTCGGGGACTGCACCAAGGGCGTCGCCGGCGGCGGGTTCCTCTACACCAACCAGGAGTCCGTCTCCATCGGCGTGGTCATGCGCCTGGACGACCTCGAGGAGTCGGGCCTGTCCTCGTCGGACGTCCACGACCACATGCTGGGCCACCCGGCCATCGCCCCGCTCCTGGAGGACGGCACCCTGCTGGAGTACGGCTGCCACCTCACCATCGAGGACGGCCCCGCGATGGCGTCCCACGACCTGACCCGTCCCGGGCTCATCATCGTCGGGGACGCGGCGGGGTTCACCCTCAACACGGGGCTCACCATCCGGGGCATGGACCTGGCGGCGGGATCCGCGATCGCGGCGGCGGAGACGATCCGCAGGGCCTTCAACAAGGAGGACTTCGGCCAGGAGGCGATGGACGCGTACCTGCGCCTGCTCGACTCCGGTTTCGTCGGCAAGGACATGGCGACCTACGCGAAGGCCCCGGCCTTCCTGGAGCGCCCCCGCATGTACACGGACTACGGCAAGCTGGCCGCAGAGGTGTTCTACGGGATCTTCAACCACGACCTGAAGCCCAGGCGCCATATGCGCAAGGTCGGATTCGACGCCCTCAAGGCGTCGGGGCTGAAACTCACGCATATCGCGGGGGATGTCCTGGCGGGCGTCCGCGCGCTGTGACGGCACTTTCTGAAAGGAGGACGGAGCAATGGCTGGATTCGTCATCGAAAGCGTTCCTGCCCGACTGGCTGGGAACACCTACAACCTGGATGAGGAGGAATCCCACATCGAGGTCGATCAGGAGCTGGCCCGCAGGCTAGGCGCCGGCCCCCTGCTGGAGCGCATCTGCCCGGCGCACGTGTACTCGGTCGAGGCCGATGGCACGATCGGCGTCGAGTACGCGGCGTGCCTGGAGTGCGGGACCTGCTTGGCCATGGCGCCGAAGGGCGTGCTCAAGTGGCACTACCCGCGCGGCAGCTTCGGCATCATGTTCCGTGAGGGCTGAAGCGGACGAAGGCGGGGCCCCGGGCCCCACCTGGTCACGGCGGCGGGAGCGCTCAGCGCTCCCGCCGCCTGGCTGTCCGCGCACCCCTGCGCGCAGCGGCCAGTTGGTGTTCGCGGCGGTTGTTTTGCGGGGGCCCGGGGCGTTCGTGGCGGTTGTTTGCGGGGGTGGCCCGGGGTGTTCGTGTCCGAGGGCAGCCCGCCTTCGTTCACCCCACTGCGGGATTCAGCCGCTACTGCGCCGCTTAGCACGCCGTTGCACCACTGCGGGATTCGCTCGCTGCTGCGCCACTTAGCGCGCTGCTGCGCCGAGCCCGCCCGCAGGCGTGCGTCGGAGGGCGCCACTTGGTGTTCCCTTTGCGCGCTGTTGCGCTACTTAGCGCGCCGCTGCGCCACTTAGGCCCAAGCGGGCCCTGGTTTTCCCGGCGTGTCGGGGGCCTAAGTGGTGCGGGCGGTGTCTAAGTGGTGCGGGCGTGGACTCAAGTTGGGGGGTTGGCCCATGAGGGTGCGTGTGGACAATGTGATCCGATGAGTTCTGCTTCCACCGAGCCTTAGGCGTCGGGGTTGGTGTCGGGTTTGGGGTCTTTGGTCCAGTCGGTGGTGTGGGGTGGGTATGTGGTGGGGGTGGCGATGGTGTAGACGGTTCCGTGGTCGAGGGGTCGGGTGGTGGTGGCTGCTTGTTGGGCTTGTTGGATGCGGGTGGGTGAGGTGGTGTGGGGCAGGTAGATCTTCCATCCGGGCAAGAACATGTCCCACTCCCTGTCCACGCTCACATCCAAGTCGCAGAGGGACACGTACACGGGGTCGAAGGCGCCCACTGTCGCGTCGATGAAGGCATCCGCGAAGCCTTCGAGATCCTCTGCGGCGGGTGCGCCGAATTTGATGTCCAGCATGTTGATCCCCGGATGGTCGGTCCCTATGTAGATGCCCGCATCAATTCGAAGGATGACCGGACCCTCGTCGATATCCCCGGCAAAAGCGGGCGAGGCAACGTACCCCGGAATATCGACGCCGTAGCGCCCTTCCCATAGGCGGACGCGGAGCGTGTCGAGCGTGAGGGGGCGGGCGACCAGGCACTCGTAGCGCGAATCCCCGAGCAGTTTCCAGTCGGCCAGCAGGGGGCTGACCTGGGCCAAGGAGTCCAGCCACGGCATCACCCGATCCGCCGTAGCGGTCGCATCCGACGCCCATGGCCCCAAACGAGTCTTCGCATACCAATCCATTATTAGCCTCACTTCCGATCATGTCTATTTGGGAGGAGTGTAGAATAACGTAATTCCTGGTGGCACATTCAGTTTTGCTGCGATTTCCATCGCTCCCTTCTCGTCGAAGTGCCAGTGGATGGGGATGTCCAGGCCTCCGCTCGCCACTGCATTCACTTGCTTACGCATTTGTTTCAGCATTTTTTCAAGCGCTTTGGTGCCCCATTCGTGGCTGATAATCACATACGTGCGCGGCCCCTTGGCGTCTAGGAGCACGCCGTCCCGGAAGCCGTCGAACTCGACCTCGGACAGGTCGCCTTCCACGTAGATAGAGTACTCGACGGGGTAGCCCGTGATCTGCTCCTCGTAGGCGCGCGCGGCGGCGGAGCCGTGGTTCTTGCCGCGTCCCTCGTAGAGGCCCTTGGGCAGGTCGGTGCGCCCGCTGCCCTTGAACTTGAGGGCGGCGACGGCGGAGGCGAGCACTCCCTGCGGGTCGTGGCGCAGATTGTGAGCGCCGAGGAACGCGGCCAGCGCCTGCCCGACAATGGGCACCCAGGACACCAGGAGCGCCAGAACCCCCGCGATTCCGCTGACGATCTCGCAGATCTTCGCGATCCACTGGGTGATCGCCTTTCCCCAGTCGTCCCACCACGAGTCGGCGAGCCCGTCGCCGCAGGCGCCGTTGATGATCTCAATAGCGCGTTCGGCCGCGATGTCGCGCTCGGAAACAGCGCGGTCGATGATCTCCTTCTGAGCGGCGACGCGCCCCTGGGCGGCTGCCTCGTCGGCGTCGGCGGCCCCCGCGAGGCGCATGTACCGCGCGCGGTCGTCACCCCCGTCCCCGTCGGCAGGGTACTCCTCCGCCGAGGCGCGCATGCGCTCGGCCCGGGTCCGCGCCTCCATGGCGTCCGCCTGCGCGGACTTCGCCGCGGCCAAGGCGTTCAGCGAATCCGATTGCGCCCTGTCCAGCGCCCCCGCGTACTCCTCGAGGGCGCCTCCTGCCTCCCTGTACCGGCCTTCGGCGACCCCCACTTTGTCCAGCAGGTCGTCGCGGGTCTCCAGCAGCGCGGCAACGGCCTGGGACCCGCGCGAGCGGGGCCGGCCGGATCATTCGGACACGGCCAGGCTACAGCCAAAGCCAACCGAATGGAAGAGAATGAGACGAAGGGCCCCGGCACCACCGCAGTGGTACCGGGGCCCGTTCGCGCGGTGCCCGGGACTCAGTCGCCCCAGGCGGCGTTCACCAGGGCGCCCTTGTCGACGGGGTTGTCGGGGTTCAGGCGCATGGCCGCGGCGACCGCGGGGTCGAGGGCGGTGCCCGACTTCTCCAGGGGCCCGCCGGGGGCGGGGTGCAGGTCGGCGGCGCCGAACTGGTTCTCCTGTGCGGGCAGCCTCACGAAGAGGTTCTGCTGGGCGCGCGGGGCGATGATGTCCTGCCCGTGCGCCTCGCGGCCGTGGGCGTCGCGCCCGGGCGCGGTGTCCGTGCCCGCCTGCGGGTGGGACGTGAACTCGGCCAGGGTCGGGGCGTTGAACGCGCCCGCTCCGCCGCCGTCCTTGGCCCACTGCCAGTGGATGGTGAACCACTCGGTGTCCTTGGAGGTGCGGTAGTACGTGTTGTAGTCGAGGCCCTGGGCCTCCTGGGGCCCGTACACCGCGGTGCCGTCGCCGTTCACGCCGCCGGCGAAGCGCAGCAGCATGGAGTAGCGCCACGGGTCGCCTTCCTTGGAGTTGGCCGACTTGGTGAGCACGTTGTTGTAGATCTGGTTGTCGGTGGCGTTCCACGTCAGGCCCTTCTCAATGGACCAGGACTCGGGGGCCGTGCACTCGCCGGCCTCGTTGCGCGCGTTGCAGCCGTTGTAGCGCGTGTCCTCGCGGATCACCATGGGCGAGAGGGTGTCGACGATGGTGTTGTTGAAGATCTTGTCCGAGTCGGTGCCCGACAGGACGATCCCCTGGAAGGAGCTCTCGACGATGTTCGAGGCGATGATGTTGTGGGAGCTGACCTCGTCGAAGATCGCGGACTTCCCGACGTTGATGAAGTGGTTGCCCACGATCTGGGAGTTCATCACGCCCTCGTCGAACCACACGCCGATGACGCGGCGCGGGCTGTCCACGTTGGGGTCGTTGTGGTTGTAGCCGGCCTGGGAGTAGTCGTGCGTGTTGAAGGCGTAGCGGATGCCGTCGGAATGGGTGATCTTCGTGTCGCCGATGGTGCAGTAGGCGCCGCAGTTGTCGACGATGAAGCCGGCCTGGTTGTTCATCGACCACGTGTTGTGCTCGACGGAGACGTTCGTCGACCGGTTGATGCCGAAGCCGACGCCGCCGTTGTGGGCGATGGTGTTGCCCGACACGGTGGAGCCGTCGGCGTTGGCCAGGCCCAGCGCCGTGCCCATCGCCGAGTACTGGAAGGTGTTGTTGGTGATCGACACGTTCTTGCCGCCCACGAAGAACATGGCGCCCCCGGTGAGGGTGCCGATCTCGGGGTCCTTGTAGTCCCACTGCTGCAGGGGCGAGTACTTCTCGACCGTGAAGCCGTTGAAGACGGTGCCCTCCCCGCCCAGGGTGAGCGCCCGGTGGTGCTGGACGACCTCGACGGTGTGCCCGGAGGGGTTGTCGCCCAGGACGTAGCCGACGCCGGTGTGGGGCTTGACGTTGTAGCCCTGGCGGTTGTTCTTGGGGTTGACCAGGGTCACGGGGTCGGGGTCGTTGACCCAGAAGGTGCCCGGGCCCACCTGGGAGCGCTCCGCCACCTGGGTGAGCTCCTTGCCGTCGACGAAGACCTGCTCGGGGTAGGCGGCCATGCCCTCGACCGCGGGGTTCGCGTTCACGGTGCCCACGTGCGAGAAGCGGACGAAGTCGCTGCGGGCCGAGGAGTAGGTGCCGTCGCCGTTGTCGTTCCAGTCCGCGACGACGTCCGCGCCGTTGAGCGAGACCTGCTGCCCCTTGCCGGCGGTGATCGTGAGGCTCTTGAACGAGGTGATCTCGCCCTCGCGGTAGGTGCCCGAGGCGACTTCGACAGTCGCACCGGAGGGCGCGGCCTTCAGCGCTGCCCCCAGCGTGGCGAACGGGCGCTCGGCACTGCCGTCGTTGGTGTCCGCGCCGGTCGCCTGGGAAACGTGGATCGTGGTGGGGGAGTCGGCGAGCGCGGGGCCGGACAGCAGTCCGGCCGCCGCCAGCGCGAGGGCGCCCGCGGCTCCGATGGTCTTGTTGAGGTAGCGCATGAGCTCACTTTCTGGGTATCCGGTGGTCATGAACCAACATGGACCGACTGGTAAATGTTGGCCGACCATTACGATACCCCCCTTCGTAATAAGAGGGAAGACCCCCGGAGTCCCTGCGTGTCGCACTGGCGGACCGTTCGGCAGTGATTGACGCGCCGGGGGCCCCGCAGCGCCGGTGGTCCGCCGCGCGCTCGTGCCCTGCTGGGCGCCGGTCCAGTGCGGACGGGCCCCGCCGCCCTGGCGCCCCGTTGGCGACGCGCGGCGGGGCCGGGATCAGTGGGCCAGGTGCTCGTGGGCGGCGTGCTCCGCGCACTCCAACTGGAAGGTCGAATGGGCGATCTCGACGGGGAAGTGGTGCGCCGCGCACTCGCCGAGGCTGTGGACGATGAGGTCCCGCCCGTGGGCGTCGACGGCGGGGGAGACCTCGACGTGGGCGGTCACGGCCACCAGACCGGTGGCGACCGTCGTGATGTGGAGGTCGTGGACGCGGGTGACCCCCGGGACCGCCAGCATGTGCTCGCGCACCTGCGCCAGCTCGATCCGGTGGGGGGTCCGCTCCATGAGGATCGCGACGGACTTGCGCAGCAGCCCCAGCGCCCGCGGCGCCATGAGGGCGGCGATGAGCAGGGAGGCGACGGCGTCGGCGCCGCTCCACCCCGTCGCCAGGGCGCAGGCCGCGGCGGCGATCACCGCGACCGAGCCCAGGGCGTCGTTGGCGACCTCCAGGAACGCGGCGCGCATATTGAGGGAGGAGCCCCGCCCTCCCATGAGGATGAGCAGGGAAGCGCCGTTGGCGATCAGGCCGACGGCGCCGACGACCAGCATGGGGACGGGCTCGACGGCCCCGGGCGATACGAGGCGCCACACCGCCTCCCACGCGACGATGGCGCAGATGATCGCCAGCATCCCCGCCTGCAGGGCGGCAGCCAGCACCTCCGAGCGCGCCCACCCCCACGTGTGGCGGTCGTCGCGGGGCCGGGTCATCAGGTGGGCCGCGACCAGGGCGACCACCAGCCCGGAGGAGTCCACCGCCATGTGGCCCGCGTCCGCTGCCAGCGACAGGGAGCCGGACACGTGGGCGGCGACGAGCTCGGCGGCCATGACGCCCGCGGTGACCCCGAGCGCCATGAGGAGCCTCGTGCGCGAGGCGCGGGCGTGGTCGTGCGAGTGGCCGCCGTGGGAGTGCCCGCGGCCTCCACCGCGCGCCTGACCGTTCGCGGGCGGCCCCGGCCGTGCGCCGCCGGGCTCCGAGGGGGCGCACGGCAGGCCGACGGCCTGTTCGCAGTCGTCGTGCTCGCTCATGCGCCCATTGTATGCGGCGCCGCCGCGCTCCGACAGCCCCCGTCGGGCGCATAGGACCGGGTACCCGAACGCCCGCCGCCCCGAGCGCGTACCCTTGGTCCGTAGCGCGGGAACCACCGCGCCAGCTGCCCCACGGCAACATGGACAACAAAGGAGTGCCTCATGGCAACACCCCGCATCGTGACCGTCACGGGCGCAGCCGGGAACATCGGCTACGCCCTTCTCTTCCGCATCGCCTCCGGCCAGCTCTTCGGGCCCGACGTGCCCGTCAAGCTGAACCTCCTCGAGATCCCCCAGGCCGTCAAGGCCGCCGAGGGGACCGCGATGGAGCTGGACGACTGCGCATTCCCGACCCTGGCGGGTGTGGAGATCTTCGACGACGCGTCCAAGGCGTTCCAGGGCACGAACGTCGCCTACCTGGTGGGCGCGATGCCCCGCCGCGCGGGCATGGAGCGCGCCGACCTGCTCGAGGCCAACGCGGGCATCTTCGGCCCCCAGGGCAAGGCCATCAACGACGGCGCCGCCCAGGACGTGCGCGTCCTGGTCGTGGGCAACCCCGCGAACACGAACGCCACCATCGCCCAGAACGCGGCCCCGGACGTGCCCGCGTCCCGCTTCACCGCGATGATGCGCCTGGACCACAACCGCGCCGTCGCGCAGCTGGCCCACAAGACGGGCGCCGCGAACGCCGACATCAAGGACGTCGTCGTGTGGGGCAACCACTCCGCCGACCAGTACCCGGACGTCTCCTTCGCCAAGGTCGCCGGCAAGCCCGCGACCGAGCTGGTGGACGAGGAGTGGCTGTCCAGCTACTACCGCCCCACGGTCGCCAAGCGCGGCGCGGCCATCATCGAGGCGCGCGGCGCCTCCTCGGCCGCCTCCGCCGCCAACGCCGCCATCGACCACATGCACTCCTGGATCCACGGCACCCCCGCGGGCGAGTGGGTCACCGCCGGCGTCATGAGCGACGGCACGCACTACGGCGTCCCCGCCGGCCTGAACTTCGGCTTCCCCGTCACCTCCGACGGCGGCGAGTGGCAGGTCGTGGACGGCCTGGAGATCTCCGAGGCGACCCGCGCGGGCATCGACCACAACATCAAGGCCCTGCAGGAGGAGTACGACGCCGTCAAGGCGCTCGGCTTCATCAAGTGAGCGCGCGCCCGCAGCAGCGGGCGGCGAGGACGGTGGGCGGTCCCAATGGGGCCGCCCACCGGCGCGCCAGGCCCCCGCGCGGGGGCCTCCGCCTGTCCCCCCGGGCCTGGTTCCAGCCCCCGGTCGCTGCGCGGCACCGCCACCAGCCCCGTGGCGGTGCAGCGGGCGCGCCGCCGCGTCTCAGATGCTGGCTGGGTTGAGAAGTAACCCTGGTAGTCTCGAACGGCAACGGTTGGACACGTGAAAGGCGCCATAGCAGTGAGCCCAACACCTCCGTCGGATTTCGAGGCCATATCGGCGCTCGCCGCCTACACCACCGACCTGACGGGAACGCGGAAGCGGCCGTGGCTCGCCCCGGGCGCCCCCGGACAGGGCCTCGTCATGCCCACCCAACTCGTCGCCAGCGAAGGCAGGCGGGACCTGGCCGACACCGCCGCGCGCCTCGAGGCCGGCGCGCCCCTGGGCGCGCACAAGGCGGACGGCTCGGCCTCCCCGGTCGCAGCCGCCGTGGCCGCCGCCCTCGCCTTCTTCGCCTCGCTCTACATCCCCAAGTACTGCCTCGACCTCAACCACGCGATGACGAGGGTCGGCGAGGGCCCGTCGGTCTTCGCCCTCGTGCTCTTCGCCCTCGCGATGGCGCTGCCCGTCACGATCTTCAGCAGGCAGATCAGCTCCAGGCCGTCGCACCCCCTGTGGCTGGCCTGCCTCATCGGGGCGGTCGTCGTCCACGTCATCGTGGCCGCGCTGGCGGCCATGGGCGCCTCCAACGACGCGCTCAAGGGGGTGGGGGAGCCGATCGCCCGGACCGGGGTGCTCTTCCCCGTCATCCTCGTCCTCGTACTCGCCTTCGTCACAGCCGCACTCAACGGGATGGAAGAATGACACTCGCCGAAGAACGCCGGGCCATCGCCCGGGAAGCGGCCCTCGTGTCCGGGGCGGCGCGCGCCCACGAGGCCAGGGCGCACGCGGAGCTCACCCGGCGCCTCGCCGACTCGCGCGCCGCGCTCGACTCCCAACTGGCCTCCATCGACGCCGCCGGAGCGCGCAGCGCCGCCCGCCTCCAGGAGGAGGGAGCGGCGGCCCGCGCCTCCTCGTCCCAGCAGCTGCACTCCCTCTACGACAGCGCGCGCAACGCCAAGCGGGGCTGCGAGCCCGCGCCCCTGACGAGGATCGGGACCCTGGAGGGGGGCGCCCCCCTGGCGGTCGGCCTCACCGAAGGGCCGGGCGTCCTCGTCTCCTCGGCTCACAGCGCCGCGCCCGCCCACGACCTCGCGCTCGCCCTGGCGGTGTCCCTGGTCGAGGACATCCCCCTCCAGCACCTGCGCGTCCACGTCTACGACCCCCGCAACTCCCTCACGATGGCGCCGCTGGGCAGGCTGCGCGAGGCCCGCGCCGAGTCCTTCCCCGCGCCCCTCATCACCGAGCGCGACCTGGAGAACGCGCTCGACGACCTGCTCCGGCACGCCTCGGCGACCGCGGAGCTCCTGGCGGGCGAGGGCGAGCGCACCCTGTCGGGCCTGTGGTCGCGACTGGCGGTGCCCCAGGGCGAGTTCCGGGTCCTCGTGCTCCTCGACTACCCCAGTTCCCTCAGCGACAGGGCGCGCGAGCAGCTGCGGGCCCTCGCCTCGTCCCCCGGCCGCGGGGTGTGCGTCATCGCCGCCGGACAGGGGCCGGGAGCCGCGCCCGACGGGGACGGCGCGCTGGCCGGGGCGCTGACGGACGTGCGCGTCGACCGGGACCGCGTCGCCATCAGGGCCGGAGGGCGCTGGGCGGTGGGTGCCCCCCTGGCGGCGGACCCCGCCCACGTGGGTGCCGTGGTCTCCGCCGCCGTCGCCTCGTCGAACGAGGTCGAGGGCCCCACCTACCCGCTCTCCGAGTTCATCGAGGGCGGCGAGCCCATGTGGTCGCGCTCGAGCGCAGACGGCCTCAGCGCCGTCATCGGGCGCACCAGGGGCGACGCCCTGACGATCCGGCTGTCCAGCCAGAACCCCGCCATGCCGAACATGCTGGTGGGCGGAGCCGTCGGCCAGGGCAAGTCGAACCTGCTGCTCGACATCGTCTACGCGCTGGCCTACCACTACGGGCCCGACGAGCTGCGGATGCTGCTCCTCGACTTCAAGGAGGGCGTGGAGTTCCGCCGTTTCGCCGCCAACGACGGGGGGCGCGACTGGCTGCCCCACGCGCGCCTGGTCGCCCTGGAGTCGAACGCCGTCTTCGGCGCGTCCGTCCTGTCCTACCTGACCGACGAGATCCGTGCGCGCGCCAACACCTTCAAAGAGGCCGGCGTCGGATCCTACGACGCCTACCGCGCCCAGGGCGGGTCCATGCCGCGCCTTCTGGTGGTCGCCGACGAGTTCCAGATGCTCTTCGAGGGCAATGACGACGTCGCCCGGGACGCCGTGCGCGCACTGGAGCAGATCGCCCGCCAGGGGCGCTCCGCGGGCATCCACCTGGTCCTGGCCTCCCAGACACTCTCCGGCATCCGGGCCCTGGCCAACAAGGAGCAGGCGATCTTCGGGCAGTTCGCCTCGCGCCTGTCCCTGAAGAACAAGGCGCAGGAGTCCGAGACGATCCTGTCGCGCGGCAACCGCGCCGCCGCCGACCTCACCTACCGCGGCGAGGTCGTCCTCAACGAGAACTTCGGCGAGGATCCCAGCCGCAATATCCGCGGCACCTGCGCGTGGGCGCAAGGCGACTACGTGCTCGACCTGCAAAGGCGGATGTTCGCCGCCGCGCCCCACGGCCCAGCGCCCACCGTCTTCAACCCCTACGCGCCCGTCGCCTGGGAGCGCCACGACTCCGTGCCCTTCGCCCGGGGGCGCTCCGCTGCCACCGACGGCATCGACCTGGGCCGCCGGATCGGCGTCGACGAGAACCCCGTGTGGCACCCGGTCATGGGATCCCGGCCGATCGGCCTGGCCATCGTCGGCGAGCCCTCCCTGGAAGTCGACGGGCTCATCGCGGCCGCCGCCTCGTCGTTGGCCCGCGTCCGGCCGGGCGTCCCCCTGACCTTCGTGGTCGGCTCCTACGGGGACGCGCCCGTGCCCATCCGCCTCATCGCCTCCCACCTGGAGGGGCGGGGCGTGCCCGTGCGCGTGGTGACGGGGGAGGGGGCGTCGGCCCTCCTGCGCGAGGGCCTGCCCGCTGACCAGGCCGTGGTACTGGTGGATGCCGACCAGCTCATCGACTTCACCGACCCCATCGAGGGCGGGGACGTTCCCCGCTTCGGCGAGCCCCCCTCGATCCGCTCGCGCCTGGCCGACGTGCTCCACGACACCAGCGCCGCGGGGCACCCCGCGGTCGTCACCGCGTGGTCGTCCTACGCTGCCCTCGAGGGCGTCGTGGGCCGGGACCTGCGCGGCGTCAGCGGCGTCGCCCTGGTCGGGCAGGACCGGCGGACCCTCCACGACGTGTCGGGCGACTTCTCGCTGGAGCCCCCCGAGGAGTCCCCCCGCTTCGTCTACGTGCGGCCCGGTGCCGCCAACCAGTCGTTCATCGGCGTCCCCTTCTCGCTGCCGACCCCCAAGGAGGAACGGTGAGTATCGTCACCGACTACAACGCCCAGCTCGCCCTCTTCGCGGGCTCCCTGGAGCAGGCGCAGGACCTGGGGGCGCGCGCCGAGGCGGAGGCGGCCGCCGAGCGCGAGCGCGCCCAGTCCGAGGCCGCGGCCCGTGACACGGCCGCCCGCGAGGAGTTCGACCAGCTCCGGCAGGCCGCCGAGCAGGCGGAGAGGGCGCGGGCCCTTATGGAGGTCCAGCCCCAGACGGTGCCCGAGGACCAGCTGATCCCCGTCGGCGAACTGCCCGCGCGGGCCGCCGCCGTCTTCAGCGCAGCCCACTCCCTTGTGGAGCGCGAGGCGATGCTCCGCCAGATCGAGGAGGCCGACGCCCGCAGGCGCGCCAGCAGGGCGCCGGCGAACCAGGGCCGCACCATCATGCTGGTCTGCGGGGCGCTGGGACTGTGCTACATCCTCCTCGGAGCGATCGGCGCCGTCTGAGGCGCCGCCGACACCCACTGACGAAAGGACCCCCAATGGCCTCCATGCTCGGGCAGCTGCGCGGCGAACTGGCCGACTTCCAATCCGACGCGACCAGGACGGGCCGCGAACTGGAGATCTACCTGAGGCGCTTCAGCGTCCAGCAGGGCCGGATCAACGCCCTGATCGGCGGGTCCACGCGCCGCGTCGACGCCGAGTTGATCAACACCCTGGAACAGGCGCACCGCCAGCTCACGCACGCCATCATGGCGTTGGACGTCGTCGCGAAGTCGACCGGCGAGTACGCGGACTCCCTGTGATGGACGACCGGTCCCAAGAGGAGGAAAGGCGCAGGCGCCTCGCCGAGGCGAGGGGCTGCCTGTCCGACAGCGCGCACTACTCGGCCAGGGCGGTCAGCAGGCTCGACCTGCTGGCCTCGCAGCTGCGGGACCTGATGGCGGACATCGACGCGATCGTGGCGGGCTCCCTGACAGGAGCGGACGCGCGCCTGTACGGGGCTGCGAACGAGGTGCACCGACTGGTGCGGCGGGCCTGCGAGGCGGCGTCGACGGCCTCGCGCAGCGCCGAGCGCGACGCGTCGGAGCTGGGGTGAGGCGCCATGTCCGCTGTCACTGAGATCATCGCGCGCCTGCTGGTCATCTCCGAGGAGGCCGAGCACATCCTGGCGGCCCTGGACGGCGCCGACGCGGATCTGGACTCGGCCGGGCACTACGCGGAGCAGGCCGGGCGCGTCTCACCGCAGCCGTGCGGGGAGGCGGCCGCCGCACTGGCGGCCGAGGCGAAGCGGGACATCGCGTCGGCGCGCGGCGCCCTCTCGGATCTTCGGTCCGCGGCAGCCGGGTACGCGGGGACCCTGTAGGCCCCGCTGGTCGCAACCGGAGGGGATCCTGTGGGCCCGGGCCCCGCCGATCGAAACCGCGACAGCGCGCTGCGAGCGCCCGCCCCCGCCGCGGGGGCCGAAACAGTGCCAGCGCGCGCAAAGCCCGGAGCATGTTCCCCCGTCCCGTCGCCAGGGGCGGGAGTTCGGGCAGCAGGCCCTACGGGGCCACCCAGTCGTAGGCCTCCCTCGGGAAGCGCCCGCACACCATGACGGTCCCGCAGCGCTGGAATCCGAAGGACTCCAGCGCCCGGCGCATGGGAACGTTGTCGGCGTGGGTGTCGCAGCGCAGGTGGGGCGACCTCTCCGCGCAGAACGCGAAGGCCGCTCGCGCGACGCCCGTGCCCCTCACGGAGGCGAGGCGGTGGATGACGTGGTAGGGCGCCTCCGCCCGCCAAGCCCCGTCGATCGAGGCGTAATCGGATTCCGGGCCCGGACCGAAGGCGAACACCGCGAGCGGCCCCTCATCGTCCTCGACGAGGAAGCAGCGTCCTCGGGCGATGTCATCCTGGGCGTCGATCCTGCTCGGATAGTGGGCGGGCCACTGGTCGGCGTTCCCGTTACGGCGCATGAACGCGCGGGCGTGGTCGTAGGCGGACTCGATGAAATCCATGTCGTCGAGGCCTGCGGGCCGGATTCTCATAGGGACAGACTACGTGGCCGCGCCGACCGGAATGCAGCATATGACGGAACGTTGTAGAGTAACCTCAGGTGTTCCGCCGACGCCCCAGGTCCCGGCGCAGCGACCCCCGGAGAGGGCGCGTCGCGTGCACATATGAGCGCCCTCCGTCCAGGCAGCATTCGCGCGCGCGCCCTCGTCGTGCTCCTACGTGCGCAGAGCCCGCAGTGAAATAGC
>ERZ772993.19-NODE-19-length-100741-cov-16.166001_pt1 | contig 100741 bp, 70 predicted proteins | sample MGYA00580670_ERZ772993 | MGnify/ENA primary metagenome ERZ772993 (study PRJEB29015, sample SAMEA2737936) | human oral metagenome | biome: human oral; feature: human-associated habitat; material: dental | place: China | collected 2136 ... | reverse complement strand
GACAGCAAATGGCAACGCAGTCATGCGCCCGTTACGGGGATGCGACGGCCGCGGGAACTTGTTCAGAGGATCCCTAGACGTAATCCCGGTACTTGTCCAGGAAGCGCACCGGCTTCGACAGCGCATCGCGCCGGAACGGATCGCCCAGCTCGCGGGTGCACATGATCTCGATGATGCAGGTCTTGCCCTCGTTCATCTGCATGTCGATGGCTTTCTTCAGGCTGGGGCCCACGTCTTCCAGACGGTCCACCACGATGCCCTCGGCCCCCATGGAACGGGCAATGCCGGCAAAGCTCGGGCTGTCCAGCTCACCGGCCACGAAACGGCGGTTGTAGAAATCCACCTGGTTCTTCTTCTCGGCCCCCCACTGCCGGTTGTGGAACACCACCGCCGTGACCGGGATGCCGTGCCGCACGCAGGTCATGGTCTCGACCATGCTCATGGCCCAGGCGCCATCCCCGGCGTAGGACACCGCCGGCCGGTCGGGACGGGCCACCTTGGCGCCGATGATGGTGGGAAAGGCGTAGCCGCAGTTGCCAAAGCTCATCGGCGCAAAGAAGCTGCGCGGCCGCTCGAAGCGCAGGTAGCTGTGCGCCACCGAATTGATGTTGCCGATGTCGGTGGAGAGCATCACGTCCGGCGGCAGTGCCTTTTCCAGCTCGCGCAGCACCTGGCGCGGATGCAGGTACTGGCCGCCGCTGAAAGGCGTCTCGCCCTTCTGCTCCTCGATCATTTCCAGACTGTACGGATCCGTCTCGTGCGTCCAGGCATCCAGCTCCTGCTCCCAGGCGTCCTTCTCGGCCTGGATCTTCGCGGCCCGCTCGGCCTTCGTGGCGTCCGACACCAGCGTGCGGCCCTGCAACCGCTCAAGCAGCGCCTCGGCCGCCGCCTTCGCATCACCGCAGATGCCCACCGAGATCTTCTTCACCAGCCCCAGCATCTTGTTGTCGGCATCCACCTGGATGATCTGCGCCGCTTTCGGCCAGTAATCCATGCCATGCTGGGGCAGCGTGCCGAATGGCCCCAGGCGGGTGCCCAGCGCCAGCACCACGTCCGCCTGGGAAATCAGCTTCATGCCTGCCTTGGAGCCCTGGTAGCCCAGCGGACCGCACCACAGCGGGTGGCTGGCCGGGAAGCTGTCGTTGTGCTGGTAGCTGTTGACCACCGGTGCCCCCAGCCGCTCGGCCAGCGCCCGGCACTGCGCCACACCATCGGCCATCACCACGCCACCGCCCGACACGATGACCGGGAACCTGGCCCGGGCCAGCAGCTCGGCGGCACGGCCCAGACTTTCCTTGCCGCCCGGACCGCGCTCCAGCGGCATCGGGCGGGGGATTTCCGTCTCGATCTCGCCATAGAAGTGGTCGCGCGGGATGTTGAGCTGCGTGGGGCCCATTTCCGACAGTGCCCGGTCAAAGCAGCGCCCGGTGTATTCGGCCATGCGCGCCGGGTTGTTGACGTGCGCCTGATACTTGGTGAATTCCTGGAACATGGGCAGCTGGTTGCATTCCTGAAAGCCCCCCAGCCCCATCGTGCGCGTACCGGCCTCGGGCGTAACGATGACCACCGGACTGTGCGCCCAGTATGCCGCCGCAATGGCCGTGACACAGTTGCTGATGCCCGGACCGTTCTGCCCGATGACCACGCCCTGGCGGCCGCTGGCACGCGAGTAGCCGTCTGCCATGTGGGCCGCACCCTGCTCATGCACCACCGAAATGAAGCGGATGCCCGCCGGCGTGAAGATGTCCATCGCATCCATGAAGGCCGACCCCATGATGCCGAAAATGTTCTTCACCCCATGGGCCACCATGGTCTCCACGAAAGCCTCGGAAGGCGTCACTTTCTGAACCCCTTCCACCACCTGCCTCTCGTCTTTCACCATGTTCCCTTCTCCTCTTTCAGAAAACCGATGCGGGCGCATCCATTTGAAATCCATGACAAGCGGATTATTTTCTGGACATGGAAAGAAGTGTCAATAAAACCTGTGGATAATGCGCATGAGGCCATGCGCAAATCGCATTTGGCCCCCGCATTTGCCCCCCGCAGGCAGGCATGACAGGAAAGAGCGTTCCTCTCTTTCAGAAAATCCGCCCATTCAGCCCCCCACGCGTTCGCTTGCCCGCTCATCCGTCCGCCGCCCATCCACGATCCCCATCCACGATCCCCATCCACGATCCCCATCCACGATCCCCATCCACGATTCACCGTCCGGTTCACCCAACGTCGGCCCGCCATCCCGGCGTGATGCCGCGCCACACGCTTCTGCCCGACAGGCAACGATGGACGCACCCTTCTGACGCCGGAACGGCAAGGGCGCTATGATCATGTCCATCGACACGCCGCCCGGCCCAGCCGGCGGCAGCAACCGCATTCCTCACAGGTCCATTCCATGCTGATTCCCGTCATCCTGTCCGGCGGCGCCGGAACCCGACTCTGGCCCGTCTCGCGTGAAGGGCACCCCAAGCCCTTCATGAAGCTGCCCGACGGCGAAAGCCTGCTGATGAAGACCTACCGGCGCGCGCGCCGCGTGGCCGATCCGGGCGAGATCCTGACGGTGACCAACCGCGAGTACTTCTTCCTGTCGCGCGACGAGTACCAGCTGTCCCTGCCCGATGAGCCCGAGCGTCCCACCTTCCTGCTGGAGCCCTTCGGCCGCAACACGGCCCCCGCCATTGCCCTGGCGGCCCTGCAGGTGGCCGACCGCCACGGCCCCGACGCCCTGATGCTGGTGATGCCTGCCGACCATCTGATCAGCGACGAGCCCCTGTTCGGCGCCACTGTCGGCCAGGCCGCCACACTGGCCACCCAGGGGTATCTGGTCACCTTCGGCATCCAGCCCACGGCCCCGGAAACGGGTTACGGCTACATCGAGGCCGGCGAGCCCATCCCGGGCACGGGTCAACAGGCCGGCAGCGGCCGCCACGTGGTCCGCTTCATCGAGAAGCCCGCCCGCGAGAAGGCCGAACAGCTGCTGGCCGCCGGCAACTACCTGTGGAACTCGGGCATGTTCTGCTTTGCCGCCCGCACCATGCTGGAAGCCCTGCAGCAGCACGCCCCCGACGTGCTGCGCGCCGCCCGCGCCTGCCAGGCCAGCGCGAAGCAGGAACACACCAGCCACGCCACCCTGCTGGAGATCGTCGGCGACGACTTCCGCGAGGCACCGGACATCTCCATCGACTATGCCGTCATGGAGAAATCCGACCGTGTGGCCGTGGTTCCCGGCACCTTCGGCTGGAACGACATCGGCTCGTGGGACGCGGTGCGCAGCCTCTCGGCGCCCGATGACGAGGGCAACCGCAGCACCGGCGAGACCGTTTTCGTCGACAGCCACGACGTGTACGTCCACAACAGCGAAGACCGCCTGGTGGCCACCGTCGGCCTGGAGAACCTGCTCATCATCGACACCCCCGACGCCCTGCTGGTGGCTGCCGCCGACCAGGCCCAGAAGGTGAAGGAGGTGGTGAAGGAACTGAAGGCCCGCAAGCACGAGGCTGCCCAGCTTCACCGCACCGTGGCGCGCCCCTGGGGCACCTACACCATCCTGGGTGAAGGTTCGCGCTACAAGATCAAGCGCATCGAGGTGAAACCCGGCGCCAGCCTGAGCCTGCAGATGCATCACCACCGCAACGAGCACTGGATCGTCGTCAAGGGCATGGCCAAGGTCACCAACGGTGATGAAGAGATCTTCGTGGGGACCAACGAGTCCACCTACATCCCGGCCACCCACCGCCACCGGCTGGAGAACCCCGGCCTGCTGCCGCTGGTGATGATCGAGGTGCAGAGCGGCGAATACCTGGGCGAAGACGACATCGTGCGCTTTCAGGACAACTATGGCCGTGCCTGAAGCCGCCCGGAGCATCACCGCCATCGTCGTCACCTACAACCCCGACCCCGAGCAGCTGGCCCGGCTCTGCCAGGCTGTGCAGCCACAGGTCGAGCACATCGTGCTGGTCGACAACGGATCATCCGCCGAGACCCTGGCCGCCCTTCAGGCCCTGGTGGAGGGCCCTTCCAGTGCGCGGGCCCTGCTGGCCCTGGGCGAGAACCGGGGCATCGGCGCCGCACAGAACGCCGGCATCGCCATGGCGCGCCAGCACGGTAGCCGCTACGTGCTGCTGCTGGACCACGACAGCATTCCCGAGACCGGCATGGTGGCCACCCTGCGCGCCGCCATCGAAAGCCAGTCTGCCGGCAGCCCCCCGGTGGCCGCTGCCGGCCCACGCTACGCCGATGCGCGCCAGACCACCAACCCCTCCCCCTTCGTGCAGCTGGAAGGGTTCAAGCGCGTGCGCTGCGAATGCCGGCACGCCGGCCAGCTCATCGAGGTGGAACACCTGATCGCCTCCGGCAGCCTGATCCCCATGGCCGTGCTGGACGCCGTGGGCGACATGGACGAGCGCCTCTTCATCGACTACGTGGATATCGAATGGTGCCTGCGCGCCGCCCACGCCGGCTACCGCATGCTGGGCGTGTGCGACGCCCGCATGCAGCATGAACTGGGCGATACCCCCATCCGCTTCATGGGCAAGCACCTGCCCGACCATTCCCCCCTGCGCCACTACTACCTGTTCCGCAACGCCCTGCTGCTGCAGCGCATGCCGCACATTGGCTGGCGCTGGAAAGTGGTGGATGCCTACCAGACCGTCATGAAGTACGGCTTCTACGCCCTGGTGGCCACACCACGGCTACCGCGCATCCGCATGATGAACCGGGGCCTGTGGGACGGTCTGCTGGGCCGCGGCGGGGCGTACAGACAGCGCTGAACGCCCCCCGGTTCTCGACTGCGGATCCAGACTCGGCCATGGACACGATGCCGCTGCCGCCCTATCCATTGGAAACACAGGGGCCACGTCCCCACTTCAGCGGAAAAACCCCTGAAAAATCAGGCATGTTCCCGGCCCATCCAGGGTTTCCTATCGCCATCTGCACCCTTCCGTCACAATAACGGTTGCCCAGCCACACAGGTTCCCATGAAGATCACCCTCTCCATCGTCAGCCACGGCCAGCGCGACATCGCCCTGCGCATGCTGGACGACATCCTGCGCCTGAGCCCCCCGGACGTGGCGGAAATCATCTACACCGCCAACATCCCCGAACGCGATCTGCCCGCCCTGAACATGGGCCATATCCGCCTGGTGGTGATCCGCAACGAGACCCCCAAGGGATTCGGCAGCAACCACAACACCGCCTTCTCGCACTGCCGCACGCCCTACTTCTGCGTGATGAACCCGGACCTGCGGTTCGACACCGATCCCTTCCCGGCCCTGCTGCAGGACCTGACCGGCACACCAAAACGGGGTCTGGTGGCCCCCCGGATCTACAGCCCCGAAGGCGAGCTGGCCAACACCGCCCGCAAGCTGTACACCCCGCGCGAGCTGATCCGCCAGAAACTGCACCCCGTCAACCACGGCGACCACCCCGACTGGCTGGCCGGCATGTTCCTGCTGTTCAACAGTCGCGCCTACAACGAGATCCGAGGCTTCGACGAAGGCTACTTCCTGTACATCGAAGACGTGGACATCTGCAGCCGCCTCTGCCTGGCAGGCTGGAGCCTCGCCCAGGTGGCCGACACCCGCGTGGTGCACGATGCCCGCAAGCAGAGCCATCGATCGCTGCGCTTCACCCGCTGGCACATCGGCGGCATGCTGCGCTACTGGACACGCACCTGCTTCTGGCGGTATGGGTGGCAGCTTTGGTGGGAGGGGCGCCGTTAGGGATCCTCCACCGTCAGGGCCATTTCAGGTACTGAAAGACCACCTCCTGTCTGGAGACAGGATATGAACTTCAGCGCATAGATTGAGGGCCAGATCGGGATGTCGTAACATACAAACATTTCCCGAATTCGAGGGCACGATGGCCATCACCACTTTCTCCAGCCGCACCTTTGCTCGTGATGCTGGTGCCGTCAAACGGGCCGCGGCCAACGGACCGGTCTTCATCACCGACCGCGGCAAACCCTCGCTGGCCGTGCTCGACATTGAGGACTACTTCAGCCTGGTGGGGCAACGCGATGAACGGTCGCTGCTGGAAGCCATGATGGCACTGCCTGCCACACCCGACATCGAGCTGGAACTGCCGGACAGAACCCTGGATGGCAGCGCAGACCGCGTTCCCGACTTCCTTGACGAAACCGCATGATGTGGCTGCTGGACACGAATGTGCTAAGCGAGCTTCGGCCCGGAAAATCGCACGCGAGCCCGGCAGTGCGCCAATGGGCCGCCAGTGTGCCCATCGGCCGACAGTTCATCTCGGCCATTACGTTGGCCGAGCTGGAGACGGGCATCCTGCGCCTTGAGCACCTGTCTCCCCCGCAAGGGCAGGCCCTGCGCCGCTGGTATGAAGGCATCGTCACCCTCTTCAGGGAACGTACCCTGGTCGTCGATACTGCGGCGGCCCACCACTACGCACGTCTGCAGGCACATGGGCCTCGACCCGTCAACGATACATGGATTGCCGCAATCGCCCTGGCACACGGCATGACGGTCGTCACGCGCAATACCAGGGACTTCAATCACGGGGGCATCCAGACGCTGGATCCTTGGGCAAGTATTTGAGCGCCTGCCCCAAGGCAGCCTTCAAGTCGGAATCTGCCGCTTTCGCTCCATGGACTGCGAATCCGGCTCCCCGAAGTCGAAGAGCGTCTGAGCAGAAGCCTGGCTGATGGAGTCGCCGCCGAACGGATAGCTGCGGATGGCGGAATACTCGGTAATCTCGGGTATCCAGAGCCGGCCATCGAAGCGGCTGACAGAATAGGGAGTCCCCCGGAAGGCTGCAGACACATCCTGCGCCGTGCCGTTGGCCAGCTCATCCAGAGATGAAAAGAGAAACGCCTTCTGCGGCGTGGAAGTAAAAATGCCGCGGCGGCTTCCCAGAAAGAAGATATCGTTGCTGCCCTGATAATTCTTCGGGAGGTGAATGACCTGCCCGGTGGCACTGACGGAGCCTCGTTCCACACGGTAGATCACAATATCTTCGTTGCCGACGAAGTGGAGCAGCCCCTGATGCAGCGTGATCGAGCGGCAATACTGGGTCCCCAGCTCCGGAATGCGCTTCTCCAGGGTACGCACCAGCGTGCCGTGACGGTTTTCCAGCAGGTGAATGGACTGATCACCAGACCCTACGACCAGAAACTGCTGGTGCAGGGTATCGAACAGGGTTCGATGGGGCCGTACCCCCACTCCCGACACTTCCTGAACCCGCTCGAAGTGGCCGCGGGCCATCTCCCGGTAGACACGCAGTCCATGCCTCCCCGTATCTTCCGCCACGTACAGCACACCATCGGTAGCGATGGAATGAGGCCCGGCAATGTCTTCATCCAGTGCCTTCCACCGAACCAGCGGTGTGTTCAGGTCACTGGCATGGATGATGCGATGGTGCCAGCAGTCAACGATGAAATAGCGACCATTCAGCTTCTCGATGAATGTGGGCGTATAGAGCCGCGCCCGAAACCCCTTCCGTTCTTCGGCACCATCAACAGCCAGGCTTTCCTTTCCGATGAGCCCTTCAGCACCATCCTGAGCATCGCCCGCACTGGAGCAGCCCTGCAACCATGCGGGCATGGCAACAGCGGCAACCGCCAGTCGAAGCGTTGAACGCCGCTGCTGGCTGATGTCTTCATCGATGGTGACGACCTGACCGGAGTGCACGGGATTCCCCTGGCGTGCTGACGACAAGGTCCCAGTCTAGGAATCCGGACATGCCTCTCACCAGAACCGTCCGACATGCGGCACAGCCCCCGGACTGCCAGTATCACGAAAGGCGGAATCCCCGAGACGGCCGGCTACCAAAGCACTCTCCATTAGCCGGAATGCAACAGGACAGCCATGTTCTTCTTGGGTATAGCAGAAGATACGTCTTGTTGCATATATGAGACAATAATAACGTTTGTCGATTTCTTGATACCATTCGTCCTGACAGCTGGGAGCCATGTTTCTTCCAGATGACAGCGCAGTTCCCCTGTCAGTCACGAGCAAGGGCTACTGCCGGCAGTGTTCCGTGAGGCCCCATTCTGGCCGGGGCCTCATCATCGGAACCACGACCACCTCCCCGCCCTCCCGTTCCTCCTGGCATGGCCATGGAGCCTTCGCGTGAGGCCACATGAAAGCCCCCCAAGGCCAGATGGCACGGCCCTGCCCATCCTTCTTTCCGGGCCAATCAGGAGCACTTCATTGGATCAACCCGTGCTTGTCGTGGATCTGGACGGAACCCTGATTCACACCGACATGCTGCATGAGTCTGCGCTGAAACTGTTCAGGGACAGACCACTGGACACACTGCGCGTCCCGCTCTGGCTCTCACGCGGCAAGGCCGTGCTGAAGGAGCAGCTGGCATCACGCACGCACGTCGATCCGAAGACATTGCCGTACAACATGGCACTGCTGAGCTGGCTCAAGAGCCAGAAGTCCGAAGGGCGCCGACTGGTGCTGTGCACGGCATCCGACCGCTCGATTGCTGACGGCATTGCCAAGCACCTAGACCTGTTTGACGAAGTCATGGCGAGTGACGGTACGCTGAATCTGTCCGGGCCCCAGAAGGCTCAGGCGCTGGTGGCACGCTTCGGCGACAAGGGGTTCGACTACGCTGGCAATTCCGAGGCCGACCTGGCCGTGTGGGCGCACGCTCGGCAGGCCATTGTGGTGGAGGCCCCCGCCGGACTGGTCCAGAAGGCGGCAGTGGTCAGCACGGTCTCGCAGGTGTTCGAGCGCCGCCCCACCGGCCCTTCAGCCTGGCGACGCGTACTACGCGTGCACCAATGGATGAAGAACCTGCTGCTGTTCGTGCCGCTGATCGCCGCACACGACTTCTACAACCTGGAGGCCTGGGGCGCGCTGGTGCTGGCCTTCTTCTCGTTCAGCCTGTGCGCCTCATCGGTGTACATCGCCAACGACCTGATGGATCTGGAAAGCGACCGGCTGCACCCCCGCAAGCGGCTGCGTCCGTTCGCCTCCGGCCTGGTGCCCGCCTGGCAAGGCGTGCTGCTGGCCCCCTTCCTGCTGCTGGCCAGCCTGGGTCTGGGCCTGATGGTAGGCACGATGTTCCTGTCGTGGCTGCTCTTCTACTTCTCGCTGACGTGTGCCTATTCCTGGATGCTCAAGCGCCTGCTGCTGGTGGACTGTCTGACGCTGGCCATGCTGTACACACTGCGCATCGTCTCCGGGGCGGCTGCCATCAGTCAGAACCTGTCGTTCTGGCTGCTGGCCTTTTCGGTGTTCCTGTTCCTGTCACTGGCTTTCGTGAAGCGCTACGCGGAACTGCAGGTGCACAAGCGCGCCAGTGGCAAGGTTCACGGTCGCGGCTACCAGGTGGCGGATGCGCCGATCATTCAGGCCATGGGCATCGTGGCCGGCTATGCCTCGGTGCTGGTACTGGCTCTGTACGTGAATAGCGATGCCGTCATCACCCTCTATGATCATCCGAAAATGATCTGGGGGGCTGTACCGGTGATGCTCTTCTGGATCAGCTGGATGTGGATGCACGCCCACCGCGGCGAGATGCACGACGACCCGCTGGTGTTTGCGGTGAAGGACCGTACCAGCCAGATGGCAGCACTGGCCTTTGCGCTGGTGCTGGCCGTGGGCACCGGCAGCCTGGGGCATTTCCCATGGTAGCCGTCTCCGCCTGGGGCAGGCTCACTCGGGATGAACACCAGCTCGCCCCTCTCAGCCGTCCACAGGAAGTCGCTGCGTGCATTCGCAAGTCGGCCCCGGGTCTGGCCTTCGGCAACGGTCGCAGCTATGGCGACGTCTGCCTGAATCCGGGAGGAACCCTGTGGCTGACCCGTGGCATGGACCGCTTCATGTCCTTCGATGAGGTGAACGGCCGTCTGGTCTGCGATGCCGGCGTGCTGCTGCAGGACATTCAGCGCCTGGCCGTCTCGCGCGGCTGGATGCTGCCAGTCACCCCCGGTACGCAGCTGATCACCGTGGGCGGTGCCATTGCCAACGACATCCATGGCAAGGGGCACCACAGTGCCGGCTCATTTGGCGACCACCTGCTGTCCTTCACCCTGGTGCGGACCGACGGCACTGAACTGACCTGCAGCCCCACCGAAAATGCCGACTGGTTTGCGGCCACGGTGGGCGGCATCGGGCTCACCGGCGTGATCGTGCAGGCCGAGCTGCAGCTGCGGCGTGTGCCCGGCCCCTGGCTGGAATCCCAGACCATTCCGTACACCAGCCTGGACGAGTTCTTTGCCCTGTCCGCAGCGTCCGAGAACGACTGGGAGTACTCGGTATCCTGGATAGACTGTCTGTCTGCCCAGGGACGCGGACTCTTCATGCGGGGCAACCATGCCGATGTCGGCCCGCGTCCCCTGCCCCGGCCGCACACCCGGACCATGCCGTTGCAGCCACCGGTATCGCTGGTGAACGCGCTGACATTGCGCCCCTTCAACTGGGCCTACTTCAACCTCAACAAGGGAAAGAGCGACAGCAGCATCGTCCATTACGAACCTTTCTTCTACCCGCTGGACAACCTGCACGCCTGGAACCTGATGTACGGTCCCAAAGGCTTCTATCAGTATCAGAGCGTGGTCCCGATGGAGAACGGACGCGACGCCGTGCAGGCCATGCTGCAGGCCATCTCGAACGCAGGCGAAGGCTCCTTCCTGGCCGTACTGAAGACCTTCGGCAACCGCCAGGCGCCTGGCATGCTGAGTTTTCCGATGCCGGGTGTGACGCTGGCACTGGACTTCCCGAACCATGGCGAGCGCACGCTGCGGCTGTTCGAGCGACTGGACGCCATCGTGCGCGAGGCCCAGGGACGACTCTACCTGGCCAAGGACGCCCGGATGCCACGCGACATGTTCCTGGCCGGTTATCCCCGGCTGCGAGAGTTCCTGCCCTATCGGGATCCGGGCATCCGCTCCGCCCTTTCCCGCAGACTGATGGGAGACTGAATGAACGCGACAACCCGAGCGTCCGGCAAGAAGATCGTCATCATCGGTGCCACCTCGGCCATTGCCGAGCAATGCGCCCGGCTGTGGGCCGTAGAGGCACCCGCCGAACTGGTACTGGTGGGACGCGACGAAAGCCGCCTGGCAACCATCGGCGATGACCTGCAGGTGCGAGCACCCGGCGCACGGATCCGCCGACTGACCGTCGACTTCCAGGATCCGGCCGCCATCGATGCCCTGATTCACGATATTGCGGCCGAAGGCGCCATCGACATCGCACTGGTGGCGCACGGAATGCTGCCCGACCAGCATGCCTGCCAGCATGATCTGGCTGCCAACCGGCAGGCATTGCTGGTGAACGCCATCTCTCCCGTGCTGTTCGCCGAGGCGCTGGCCAGCGTCATGCTGCAGCGTGGCCACGGAACCGTCGCCATCATCGGGTCGGTGGCCGGCGATCGGGGTCGCAAATCCAACTACGTCTATGGCGCCGCCAAGGGACTGGTGGAGCGCTATGCACAGGGTCTGCAGCATCGGCTGGCCGGAAGCGGCGTGAATGTACTGCTGGTCAAGCCCGGCCCTACCGATACACCGATGACAGCACACCTGAAGCAGCAAGGCGCACGCATGGCCTCCTCCGCGCAGGTGGCCCAGGACATCGTGAATGCGGTAGCCAAGGGCAGGAAGGTGCTCTACACGCCGGGCAAATGGGCGTTGATCATGTTGGTGATCCGGAACCTGCCGGCATTTGTCTTCAACAGGCTGGATATCTGACCCCCTATCGAACGTGCCGCAGGGCTTCGACATCCTGCCCGTCGTCGCACGCTACAGAACCCATACACGACATGGATACGCAAAAGAAGATCATCCTGCCCGGCGGCGCCGGGCTGGTGGGACAGAACCTGGTTGCCAGGCTGAAGGACCGGGGCTACCGGAACATCGTCGTGCTGGACAAGCACCCCACCAATGTCGACATCCTGCGTCGCATCCAGCCGGACATCACGGTCGAGCAGGTGGACCTGTCCCTTTCCGGAGACTGGACGCGACACTTCGAGGGAGCGGACACCGTCGTCATGCTGCAGGCCCAGATCGGGGGCAATGACTATCAGGAGTTCGTTCGCAACAACATCACGGCCAGCCAGAAGATTCTAGACGCCATCAAGGCCCACCGCGTTCCGCAGCTGGTTCACATCAGCTCGTCCGTCGTGGAGTCCGTGGCCGATGACTTCTACACCAACACCAAGAAGGACCAGGAGAAACTGGTTCTGGAAAGCGGCATTCCCTGCCCCATCCTGCGCCCGACGCTGATGTTTGGCTGGTTCGACCGCAAGCATCTGGGGTGGCTTTCCCGATTCATGCAGAAGGTACCTGTCTTCCCCATTCCCGGCGATGGCAAGTACATGCGTCAGCCCCTGTACGCAGGCGACTTCTGCGACATCATCATCAGCTGCATCGAGCATCCGGAGCTGAAAGGAATCTACAACATCTCCGGGCACGAGAAGGTCGACTACATCGACATCATTCGTGAGATCAAGACCGCCACGCGCTCGCGCACGCCGATCGTGCGCATTCCCTATGGGATCTTCTACGCACTGCTCTGGACCTGGGCACTGTTCGACCGGAACCCGCCATTCACCACCCAGCAGCTGGCGGCCCTGAGCGCCAAGGACGAGTTCGAGGTGATCGATTGGCCAGGCATCTTCGGTGTTCAAGCCACCCCCTTCCGTCAGGCCATCGACGAGACCTTCAACGATCCTCGCTACGGCAAGATCGTGCTGGAGTTCTGACGCCATGAACGACAGGACACGCATTGCCGTACTGGGAGCCGGCCCCATGGGGCTGGCCGTTGCCTATCAGCTGGCACTGGATGGTCATCAGCCCGTGGTGTTCGAGGCCGACGACCGCGTGGGTGGAATGACGGCCACCTTCGACTTTGGCGGCCTGGACATCGAACGCTACTACCACTTCCACTGCATCTCGGACCATGCCTTCCTGCAGGTACTGGACGAGCTGAGCCTGGCCGACCGGATGCGCTGGACGGAAACCCGCATGGGCTACTGGTTCCAGAACCGGCTGCAGCCTTGGGGCAATCCCATGGCGCTGCTCCGCTTCAAGGGTCTGAGCCTCGTAGCCAAGCTGCGCTATGGCCTGCACGCCTTCCTTTCCACCCGGCGTGACGACTGGCGCCCACTGGACCACGTGGAGGCCACCGGCTGGATCAAGCGCTGGGTGGGTGACGAGGCCTATGAGGTCCTGTGGCGAAAGCTCTTCGAGCTGAAGTTCTACGACTACACCAGCAACCTGTCCGCAGCCTGGATCTGGAGCCGCATCCGGCGCATCGGCCGATCCCGCTACGACATCTTCCGCGAAAAACTGGGCTATCTGGAAGGGGGCTCGGCCACCTTGCTGAACGGCATGAAGCACGCCATCGAAGCTCGAGGCGGCATCTTCCATCTGAGCACTCCGGTCCAGCGCATTCTGCTGAGTGACGGACGCGTGACCGGAGTCCAGACAGCGTCAGGCACCGAGTCCTTCGACAGAGTGATCAGCACCGTTCCCCTGCCCTATGTGCCACGGCTGGCCCCCGATCTGCCCTCGGACATCCTGGCCAGATACCAGGCCCGGAAGAACATTGCCGTGGTCTGCGTGATCGCCAAGCTGAAGAAGCCGGTCACGGACAATTTCTGGCTGAACACGAACGACCCGGACATGGACATCCCGGGAATCGTGGAATACACCAACCTGCGCCCCTTGGGGAACGAGCATGTGGTGTATGTCCCCTTCTATATGCCGGGCGAGCATCCCAAGTATGGCGATGCGGACGAGGTCTTCCTGGACAAGGTCCGGCGCTACCTGAAGAAGATCAATCCGCGCCTTGTGGACAGCGATTTCATCGACATCCGGGCCAGCCGTTACCGGTATGCCCAGCCGATCTGCCCCCCGGGCTATCTGGAAGGGCTTCCACCGGTTGCACTCCCGGTGAAGGGTCTGTGGGTGGCCGACACGTCCTACTACTATCCCGAGGACAGGGGCATCTCGGAGAGCATCGGCTTTGGCCGCCAGATGGCCCGGGACGCCACGTCATGATTGGTGCGTTCAAGTCGCGTCAGTTCGTGATGTTCCTGATCACGGGGGGTCTGGCTGCAGCCGTGAACTTCGGCAGCCGGATCCTCTACAACCAGTGGATGGGGTTCTCCGCGGCCATCGTGCTGGCCTACATCACGGGCATGATCACGGCCTTTGTGCTGGCGAGAATCTTCGTCTTCCAGGACAGCCAGCGTGCGCTACACCATTCGGCGCTCTACTTCACGCTGGTGAATCTGGTGGCCGTGGCCCAGACCTGGGTCATCAGCCTGCTGCTGGCCGACCACGTGCTCCCTTCACTGGGCATCCAGCACTTCGTGCATGAGATCGCCCACGCTGTGGGTGTGGTGGTGCCGGTATTCAGCAGCTACCTGGGGCACAAGCATCTGTCGTTCAAGTCGATCAGCCAGCCATGAAGCTGAAGGGCTCCCTGATCGGTTTTGCATTGATCACCTGCCTGTATCTGGGGCTGCTGATCTGGCTGGACGCACGAAAGCAGGTATTCGCCCATCTTCCGCAGCTCTGGCAGCCGCTGCTGGCGATGATGGGAATGGCCCTGGCCAGCTTCACGCTGCGCTTTGCTCGCTGGCAATGGCTGTTGTCCCGACTTGGCCATCGCCCACCCCTGATGTACAGCTTTCTGGCCTACCTGAGCGGATTCGTCTTCACAGCCACTCCGGGGAAGGTGGGTGAGCTGGTCCGCATTCGCTATCTGTCACCTGCCGGCGCTCCTCCCAAGGACACGATCGGCATCTTCGTCTTCGAGCGGCTCTTTGATCTGCTGGCGGTGCTGATACTGGCGGCTTTCCATACCGACAGACCTGACCTTCTGGCAGTTGCGCTCGTCTTTGTCCTTCTTGTGGCCAGCATCGTCTTTCTATGCGCGACGCACCCGTCACTTCTGGACAAGATCATCAACGCTCTTCGTCGGCTGCATGCTCCCAAGCCCGCACACTGGCTACAGACACTTCGTGACGGTCTGCTCCACTGTCGGCAGCTGACAACGCCATTGAATGTGCTGATATCCCTCGCAGGCGGACTGCTTGCCTGGCTTCTGACGTCTCTTGCCTGCGTTCATCTGCTTCATCAGCTGAACATCCTACTTCCATTTCAGACGGCGTTGTCCCTCTATCCGATTGCCATGCTGGTGGGCGCCGCCTCCATGCTTCCGGGTGGCATCGGCTCGACAGAAGCCACGCTCACGCTCCTTCTGACATCCGAAGGAGCTCCCCTGGCCACCGCTGCTGCAGCCGCTGTATGCATTCGCATCGCCACGCTCTGGTTCTCGATCGTTCTTGGATTCATCTCGATGGGCCTGCTCTCTTTTCACAACGTGAATGGCGTGCCCTCTCAGCCCTGAGAGCCGGAATAGAACGCCTTCACGGGCAACCCCTTCAACCATGAGCCCAGTCATGCCGTCGCTCACATCCCTCACCCTGCCTTCGTGGCTCAAATGGACATGGGTCATTGTCGCCCTGGTCGGAATCCTGTCTGCAACGGTCACCCTGAACTCGAAAGATGAAAATGAATACCATGGTATTCAGCTATCAGGAGGCTGCGAGGCGGACACATTCTCTCTACTCCCAAAACTGACATCACCGGGCCCCGCACGCATCACTCATTGCGAGGGCGGTGACGGCACGCTCACGCGCGTGGAAACCAGCATCTTTCCAGCAGAAACAGAAGAAGTCCATCTCCTGGTAACCGGATACCCGGAGATGGATGGAATCGACATTCGGGCCATCTCCGAAAATGGAGAACACCTGCACACCTTCCACGCTCCAAACGCCGGAGAGCGATGGAAACGGATATCGCTTGCCATCCCTCCGGAGGCGAAGCATCAGAGATTCAGGATTCAGCTCGCAGACGAAACCTCGGGTTTCCGAGGATGGGCCGGCCTCGCACTCACCAGCCCACCGTCTCCCTGGACGGCCTTGAAAGCCTTCCTGCCAATGGCGGGGTTCATCCTCACATGCCACCTCTGGCTACTCGCGATCGCCTGGCTTCTACCATCCCGCCTAGTAACTGGGCAGCGACATTCCACGATAGCCATCATCACCTTGGGAGCATTGTGCTGGCTATCAGCGATCATTACCTTCGCATTCCCAATAGCTGGATACTATTACACAAGGTCAGCCATTTACCTGCCGTTCCTTATGGCCATCTTCAAGATGGTCGTTCATCGGGAAAGATCAAACTTCGACGTTCTCATTTCCGCAAACAAGGATCTTATTGTTTCGTACGCGTTTTCCATATTGATCATCTGGGTCGGCCTGTATCCATTTGACTGGACCGGAGAATCATGGACAACACCAGCAAATCGATGGCGTGAAATGCCGATTGACAACTGGATTCCATTCATTTTCTCGGACATGCTGGCTCAAGGCGAGATCAGAAAGCCAATGGAAGGTGACTGGCTGAGCAGTGACAGGCCACCACTGCAAGCTGGTCTTCACCTTCTCATGAATTCGATCCCATTTCTCGAGGTTCATGCAGGAATCCGCTATCAGCTCATTTCCACATGGGCACAAACCCTCGTTCTTGTGCCTATCTACGCTTTCCTTGAAAAGGTAGTTGACGCGCGCACGAGAAGGATGATCACCCTTGCCGTCATGTTCTCCCCTGTCGTAATACTGAACAGCCTGTTCGTGTGGCCGAAGTTACTGGCAGCGTGCTATTGCATGATCTACCACTTCACCCTGTTTCACCGAGAGTCAAAGAACTCCGAGCACAGCTGGATATGGAGTGCACTGGCAGCCGCATTTGCATTGCTTTCACATGGCGGCGCCCTGTTTGCCCTTATGGGATCGACATTGGCCTATCTGATATGGCGTAACCGGTCACTGCTCCGGATCACCAAGATGGCCACCTTGAGCATGGGCACCTACCTTCCCTGGATAGTCTACCAACGACTTGTCGATCCACCGGGGGACCGGCTTGTCAAATGGCATTTTGCAGGTCAGATAGCCCCATCCCCAGGTGGCACCCTGCAGACCATCATTTCTGCCTACGAGAATCAATCCTTGTCCGGATGGATAGAGGCCAAGGCATCAAACCTTTCTGTAATTTTCAGGCACTCCATTGATTTCTTTCATGACGTGTTCATGATTGCATATCAACATGACCCTGCCATCATTCAGACATTCATCGATAGATCGTTCTTCTTCCACTCCTACGCAGCCTGGTTCACCAATCCGATTCTCTGCCTTGTTGCACTGGCATTCGCTCTACGTCACGGTGCAAGCAGGAATCAAACAGGACGTTCTTGGACCTATCCAGAAGGCGCATGGTCTGCAGCCGTCCTTTCATGCGTTCTCTGGTGTCTCCTGATGTTCAAACCAGGAAGCACCGTCATTCATCAGGGGGCATACTTCTTCGACATCCTGTGCATGATGCTCTGTCTTTTACTACTCGGTCGGATCTCCGGCCGACTGCCCCCCATCGTTGCCGCGCTCCATATCCTGTTGTTCCTTTCCGTGTATGCCCCCAACCCTTATGGTGGTGGCCAGCCTTACATGCTTCTCACACTGCTGCTCACGCTTATGTGCGTTGCCTCCTGCCTCCTTCCTTGCAGGCCCGGGAAGCTCGCCACTGACCATGAGAACACCGTCAGAGCAGAACGGGTAACCCTCCCTTGTTCCTAGAGGTCGGTTGAAAGAATGCTCCCTCGCTCGAAACTGTTTCCGCCACGCCCCTCACCCTGATCATTCAGCCGTCAACAGCGTTGAATAACCCAAAGAAAATCTTTCGACACCCCGAACCCCCTTTTGTTCACACGATCTAAGCACCTGATCGTCAGCACAATCACTATCAATCATGAACGAACGAGCCTCCCGGGTCATCCGAACTCTCTTCCTTTACCTGGTCTGGATGCTAGTGCCCGTCTTTCTGGGCCTCGCCATCATTGGGGGATATGAGGCCTACTCGCCCGTCCCGATGGGCGACATGTGGAACGGAACGCTGGGGTTCTACGTGAATGCCAGCCATGGCGACTGGTCTTCATGGTGGGCGCAGCACAACGAGCATCGCATCCTGCTGTCGCGCATCCTCTTCTGGATGGACGGGGCCTGGTTCTCCGGCAAGGGACTATTTCTGATCGTGGCCAACTATCTGCTGGTCGCTGGCGTTGCCATCCTGTTCTTCTTCATCTGGCGTGAGCGATCCCGTGGGTGGGGGACATTCTTCGCTGTCTTCCTGTCGGTCTGGCTGTTCTCCTGGATCCAGAACGACAACATGATCTGGGGATTCCAGAGCCAGTTCGTGCTGGCCCAGCTCCTTCCCCTCATGGCCTTCTATTTCCTGCACAGGGCCTGCCAGTCAGACAGTCACGGGGGGCGCTGGTTTGCCGCTTCAGCAACTTGCGGCGTCATGGCGCTGGGCAGCATGGCCAATGGGGTGATCGCACTGCCCCTGCTGACGCTGCTGGCACTTGCACTGCGCATGAGCCGCCGGCAGGTACTCATCCTGGCTGCCCTGTCCATTCTGGGTGTCTTCCTGTACTTCCACGGCTACAAGGCCGTGGGTGGGCACGGCTCGCTGATGCAGTCCCTACAGCAGAACCCCGAAGGAGTGATCGACTACATGCAGCTCTACCTGGGAGGTCCTTTCTATTTCTTCCTGGGCGAAAACCCGCTGGCGCTCATGTTTGCCCGGATTGCCAGTGTCGTGCTGGTAGTGGGCGCGATCATCTGCCTGCAGAAGGAGCTATCCGCTCCACATCGCTCCAGTCTGGCGCTGGCGATGCTCTGCTTCATCCTGTATATCGGCGGATCGGCCTTCGGGACGGCAGGCGGCCGAGCCATCTTCGGCGCCACGCAGGCGTTGACCAGCCGTTACATGACCCCTGCCCTGATGGCATGGGCTGCCTTCTTCGTGCTGGTTGTTCCCGGGCTGAAGAACGTGGCGCGTGGCATTCGCTGGTTCTGGGGCTCTCTCTTTGCACTGCTGGTGATGTCCATGCTGTCCTACCAGCTGCGTGCCACCACCCCCCGGACCGATGAGCTTTATGATCGCTCGCTGGCGACGCTGGCCATCGAGATGCGCATCCCGGACCAGTCCCAGATCGGGCACATTTTCCCTAATGCCGAATGGGTGCTACGCATTGCCCGCACGCCTTCCGAACAGAATCTGTCGGTATTCGCACTCTATCCCTATGCAGACCTCTACGAGCAGCTTGGCAAGCCTCTGAGCAGCTCACTGCCACCCGCCGAGTTTCCCCGGTGCCAGGGATTCGTGGATGAAGTGCAGCCCATCCCCGAGGATCCGCGCTACCTGCGAGTACGCGGCTGGGCGTTCGACAGGGAGGCGTCCAGCCAGCCTCTGCGCTTGACCATCCTCGACGAACAGGGAGTGGTCTCGGGTTTCGTGCTGAGCGGGCTGGATCGCCCCGACGTTGCAGCGATCGTCGATCCGAGGGCGGGTACCACCGGTTATCGCGGCTACGTCAGGGCGGACTTGCGGGGCAAGCGGCTGTTCTTCGTCAGCGAGGGCATGGGCTGCCGGGTGGAAGCGATGCTGCCGACCCTGTAGGCAAGGATCATTTCAGCCCCGGGCACCCCGGCATCAGCTGCATGCTGCCATCCTCGTGGATGGTCACAGTGCATGTCTTCGGAAGAGGTGCCTGCTCCGGGTGGGCGGCGGCCTCAGCCGTCGGGCGGATTGTCCAGACACTGAACGCCGCCTGCCCCTGGATGATGCGCAGTTCAACCTGGCTGTAGTGTCCCGGCGGCACCTTGGCAAACACGTAGGTGTTGTCGGTCACGTCATCCAGACTGACCTCCACCCCGTGATGCTGTCCGGTACGGTCATTCAGTGTCAGCAGCGCCGTACCCTGCAGCGTCCGGCCATAGGCGCCCACCAGGAAGCCGATGCCATAGGTTGCAGGCGCGGTCGGTTCAGATGTTGCCGGAGGCAACTGCAGCATGATCGTGCTGCCTGGCCCAAGGGGCGGACTCGGCTCCAAAGCACCTGGCTCCGCCTGGACGGCACTGGGCAGCGCCACTGCCGGTTGCACGTAGTATGCATACAGCAATCGATGCACGCTGACCACCATGGACACGGCACCCAGCACGTAGAGCAACGCCCAGCGCAGACGCTGCCGCCACGGCTGGGCAGCAGGCTCCCAGCTGCAGAGCGCCAACAGCAGCAACATGGCGGGCACCAGCAGATAGCGCCCCTGCACGCCCTGCACGAGCGTGGCAGGATGGGGGGTCCAGGTGAACAGCATGGCGAGGAACGCCAGCAGCGTGCCGGCCATGCCGGTCAGTACCAGAGCGCTTCGCGCCAGGGCCGCCTGCAGCATATGCTGGGGTGAGGCCAGACAGGGTAGGATCGCCAGGACCAGCAGGCTGGTCAACCACGTATAGGCACGATGCGTGAGCGGCTGATCGAAGAACACGCCCAGGAAGGACTCCGCATAGCTGTTCAGCATGGCACTGTTCGTGACGGTATGCACCAGCACCCTGACCAACTGCAAGGGGGCCCCCAGGTAATAGGCAACCACCTGCCCGGTACCCATCTCCCGTGGGATCCGGAAATCGACGGTTGCCGGAATGGCCAGCGCCATCCAGGCCAGAATGGCCACGGTTGCCGTGGCTGCAGCCGCCCACGGCTGGATTCGGCGCGTCGGCCACGCGGCTGCTGCCATCAGCAGCACCATGGATGCCAGATGGGCTCTGGCCGTTCCCAGCAGGAAAACGGCCAATGCCATCATCCAGAACAGGCTGTTGGGCGCTTCCTTGCGCAAGGTGGCAATGCGCAGGAAGCAGGCAATGACCAGTACGGCCAGCGCATTGCACAGGAAGTCGATGCTGGCCGATGCAGTCTGGAAGAGACTCATGGGCACCAGCAACAAGGCCAGCACGGCGGGTTGCGGCCAGAAGATGTAGAAAGCCAGCGTCAGCACCAGCCCCCCTGATGTCATGGCGAAAACTCGCGCTAGATAGTAACTATTCTGGACGGTAAGCCCCAGCGTCTTACCCAGCGCCAGGGCCGTTGCCTGCGGCAGGTAGACGAGCGGGAAGTAATATCCGGTACCCGGTGCATGGAAGAAGACTTCCTGTCCCCGCCAAGGAATGACCCGCCCCGCCTGCAGGTCCAGCATGCTTTCCTTGTGGCGCCGGTAGGGATCGTGCAGTCGGAAGTACTCCAGCAGCCCTTGGTCCACAGGGCCGCCGGACATGGTGGTACCGTCGTGGCACAGCGCGTTCTCTCCCTGGCACCGCTCCGTCTTCAGAAAGACATGGCCCTGGGAAAGCAGGTAGGCACGCACCATGTGATCGGCCTCATCCGGAGACTTGCCCGGCGGGATGATGGCCGACAGCACGCTGCCCAGCAGCAGGGTGATGGCCAGAACCCAACGAAAGGCCATACCCAGAGGCAGGCCCTGTTGTGAAACAGGAGGAGTGTTGTCTGGCATGGCCCGATCAGCGTTGTAACGAGACTGACCGGATTGTACAGCGCCCCTTACTCAGGGCTGGCCGGCGCGCCCTGCATCATGCGGCGCCCACGAGAACCCGCAGGCCCGCGCCAGCCCGGAAGGCATCTGACGCGGGGCCTGCCGTGCAGATCTACGACGCAACCGGCGCAACCGACACATCCAGTGCCGCCACCCGCGAAGGCCACGCCATCGAGAAGTCGTCACCCAGCAGGGTGAGGTTCGGGCTGTAGGCCGGATCGTCGGCGATGAGGGCGCCCCAGCGCTGCTTCATGATGGCAGCCTCGGCTGCCAGACGCTGCTGGTTGCTGCCTTCCTGGTCGCTGCCCCGGCTGGCGGATTCGTGATGGATAAAGGAGGCGAAGGGGTTGTAGAGGTTACGCAGCCCCTGGGCACGGACCTTCAGGCAGAAGTCCACGTCGTTGTAGGCAACCTTCAGGGTCTCGTCGAAGCCATCGACGGCCTGGTAGGTGCTCTTCCGGATCATCAGGCAGGCGGCCGTGACGGCGCTGAACATCTGATGGGCCGAGGCGCGGCCAAAGTAGCCGAAGTTGCCGCGCGGGATGCCCTTGTGGGCGTGGGAAGCCACGCCACCGATGCCCAGCACGACGCCGCCATGCTGCAGGGTGTTGTTGGGATACCAGAGCTGGGCGCCCACGCAGCCGATATCGGGCTGGCAGGCAAAGGCCAGCATTTCTTCAAGCCAGTCGGTCTGGGTGATCTCGATGTCGTTGTTCATCAGCACCAGGTATTCGCCGTCAGTCTGCGCCACCCCCAGGTTGTTGAGCGCGGAGTAGTTGAACGGGATGTCGGCACGGATGATCTTGACGCGCTCGTCCTTGGCGATGCTGTCGAGGTAGGCCAGCGCTTTCTCATCGGTGCTGCCGTTGTCCACGACGACGATCTGGTAGTTCGGATAGGCGGTCTTTTCCAGGATGGAATTGACGCACATGGACAGCAGCTCGACCCGGTCACGGGTGGGGATGACGATGCTGACGAGTGGCAGCGGATCGGGCAGGCGGTGCTTGATGCGCAACAGGCCCGGGATGCCGGGAGCCGGGTAGACCTGGGTGTCGGGCTTGCCGATGCGCTGCAGGTGCGAGGTAATGGATTCGATCTGAGCCTTGAGGGCGTAGTCCTTCTCTTCCAGTGCCAGCGCGGTGCTGCCGGGAAAGATGCGCCAGTGGTAGAGCACGCGCGGCACGTGGACGATGTTCTCGGGGCCGACCTTCTCGATGACGCGCAGGGCCAGATCCCAGTCCTGGGCGCCTTCGTAGCCGACGCGGAATCCCCCGATCTCTTCGAGCACACTGCGGCGGTAGACGCCGAAGTGACTGATCATGTTCTGCGACAGGAAGAGTTCGTAGTTGAACTGGCACTTGAAGTACGGCGCCTGGCGCACGTTGTCTTCGGTGACCTTGTCTTCGTCGGAGTAGATGAGGCCGGCCTGCGGATGCTGGTGGGCAGCCAGCGCCATGTAGGCCAGGGCATGCGGCGGCAGCAGGTCGTCGTTGTCCATCAGCGCGATGTAGTCGCCAGTGGCGATTTCCAGCGCCGAATTGGTGGCTGCCGAGATGTGGCCGTTCTTTTCGCGGAAGACGAGCTTGATGCGCGGATCCTGGGCGGCCAGCTCGGTCAGCAGTTCACGCACGGCGGCATTGGGCGAGGCATCGTCGGCGATGCAGATTTCCCAGTGCGGATAGACCTGGGCCTGCACCGATTCGATGGCCTGACGCAGGTAGTCCAGCGGCGGGTTGTAGACGGGCATGACGACCGAGAAGGTGGTGGTGATGCCCAGGTCCTCGATCTTCTGGCCCAGGGCCGCCATGGTGGCCTTGTCGGTGGGGTCGTAGAGGCGCAGCCAGCCGTGGTAGGGATCTTCGCCCGGTTGCAGCAACGCAGCCTGCGCAGCGGCGGCCGGCACGTTCAGCAGGCGCTCGGCGTTGCTGATGCGTGTCTGCAGGCCCTGAACGCCTTCGTTCCTGAGGATGCTGACAGCCTGGCTGGCGGTCTTGCCGACGCCCCCGCGCATGGCGATGGAACGGCGCACCAGGGCGACCTTCTGGCGGGTTCGGTTGATGGGGGTACCCACCCAGCGGATGGGAGCGGTCATGCGCCAGCACAGCGACTGCTGCAGGGCGGTGGCCAGGTGATGCAGCTCGGCTGCGTGCTGGTCCGAAGCCTGCCGGGCGGCACGCGCCTCTTCCAGCGCCTGGTTGGCTTCGGCCAGACGCTCCTTCAGCCTGGCCTCTTCCACGCGCTGGAGACCATCCAGTTTCTGCTGCAGCTCAGCCTGCGTGCGCTGCAGCTGGCTGCATTGTTCTTCACGCTCGGCCAGCTGGGCGGTGAGCGCCTCGATCTGGGCCTGCATGCCGGCCTGGACCTGAGCCCCCTGCAGCATGTCGGCCACACCGGCCAGCTGGTTCCGGGCTTCGGGCGTGGCGCAGGCCTGCAGCGCCTGCTGGAAGGCCTTCGGCACGTTCCTGCCCACCGCCAGCACGCCCAGGCCCTGGGCATGCGCAAAGGCCAGATGCGGATATTGGGGTTGCAGCTGCTGCCACAGAGTGGCGGCGCCGCTGTCAGCCTGCTCGATGCCGACCAGCAGCACCACGGCGTGATCGGAGAGCCGGTCACGCCAGCTTTCGTATTCGTTGCGTACGGTCTCGGGCGAGTAGCGACCATCGATCAGCAGCAGGTCGATGCTGCCGGGCGCAAAGCGCGGCAGGGCCTGGGCATCACCCATGCGCAGCAGACCGGAGAAGGCACCGAAATGCTGGCGGTTGTAGTCGGATGCACCGGGTTCCTGCTGCACGCTGTGGCGCTGTGCCAGTTCTTCGGCCTGCCAGGTGCCCACGGCCCAGCAACGGGTGGGCAGGCTGTTCTCGGCCACGGTCTGGCATGCAGCAAAGTAGAGGTTGCCCGACTGGGTGCCCAGCTGGACGAAGGTGGCTGGCTGGAGTTCTTTCACCAGCCAGGCCACGAACGGGATGTGGCCCTGCAGGTCGAAGGGAGGAACCAGCCGGTTGGGCCGGAAGGCAAGCACTTGGGCAAGGAGGGAATCCATGTCTTTCATCGAGCAGGGCTTGTTCTTGTTGGGGATGACGCCCCAGGGCGTGGTCCGGATGCGGCAGAAATCAGATGCGGCAACGGCGGCGCAGGTTGCGCAGCCATTCGGACCAGCGCCAGCTGCGTGAATGCAGCAGCGTCTGGACCTGGGCTTCCAGTTCCTCGATCTTCTGCCGGCTGGCATCGATACGCTTCAGGCCATCGGTCAGTTCCTGGCTGCACTCTGCCAGCTGCTGGCGCAGCACCTGGGCATTCTCTTCGGCCGCCTGGGCCCGCTGCCGCTGTTCGTGCAGTTCGGTTCCCTGGGCAGCCAGGCTGTCCAGCACCATGGGCACCGGCCGGCGGGTGCCAGTATAGAGGCCGTGGCTGACGGCACGCACCGAAACAGCCTTCAGGAAGGTCTCTTCCTGTGCCAGCCATTGCTGGACATCTTCGGGCGTCGCATAGTAGCCACAGCGATCGGCCAGGGCGATGACGACCCTGGGAATGGAGCCCAGGGTGTCTCGCGGGACCAGGCCAACCTGCAGACTGTGCATGACGCCGCGCGTGAGTACCCAGCCAGCCGGAACCGGACAGGACACCACCCACTCCTGGTCGATGATCTGCTGGCGCCCCGTGCCTTCGTTGATCAGGATGTTGAAAGGCACCATGTCCATCAGGTTACCGGGCAGCACCAGCTGGCGCAGCGGGCGACCACGCTCGCCAATGCCGGCCGCACCAGGGGCATATCCTGCAGCACCTGCGTCCGGGACGGCCTCGGTGGACGCCCCTGTGGTCCCTGCGGCATCAGCCCCCTGCTCCGATGCCGCAGCCAGCAAGGGCGAGGTACCGACTTCAGCAGAAGACAGGAGGGTCTCGCACCAGGGACGCAACGCCTCGACCATGGCCGGCACGTTGCCTTCGCGCACATGGGCGACCAGAGCACGCCAGGCCAGCTGGCGGCCCGGGAAGTAGTCGGAATCGGCAGTTTCCAGCGTGATGGTGTGCCCGTCAGCCAACGGCAGGGAGACGGGTTCATCAGGCAGGATGCGGCGCTTGGTGACGCGGATCCCGCCCTGAGCCTGCGGAATGAAGCGGGTCTCGGTGGCCATGCCCCGGTGGCGGTGCACGGCCGCAAAAGTCCAAGCCAGGGCAGCAGGCTGCCAGGGCGCAGCCGAAGACGATTTGCCTGCAGAGGCGGCGCGAGCATTCCGGCCCTTGCCTGCGACCTTCTCGACCGGCAGGGGGCGCTGAGCCACCACCAGGAAGGAGTTGCTGAAGTCGCCCAGCAGACCGTTCTCTTCCAGAACGCGGTTGACCAGGGCCTCGTCGAAAACGCGATGGCGGTTGTCGTTGTAGTCTTCGCTGTCGTTGCGCAGCAGCAGGTCGAAGGCGTTGAAGTCGGGGTGCTTCAGCGCCGCATCGGTCAGCACGATGCTGGGGACCTTGTAGTCAGGATACGGATACAGCCACTGCTGCTGTTCCAGACCGGCACGGGCCAGCACCTGCGAAAGCGCCTGACGCCCGAAGGTGCGCGGCCCACCCGTCTTCTGGTAGAGATCCTGGATGCCGGAGAACGGATTGCCCAGATGATCTTCCCCGCAGCCGTTGAAATACTTCAGGCCCAGCTGGTTCTCGATGGCCACCACCAGCCGCCCCCCCGGCTTGAGGTGACGCACCGCGGCCGCCAGGTAGGACTGGTAAGGATCCGGTGCCCCGGAATAGGCGGCGGCATATTCCAGCACGCCGATCAGCGTCACCCAGTCGTACTGGCCTTCCACGTCCACAGCCTGAAGGTCATCGGCAATGACGGTGACATTGGGCAGGTCAGCGCAGCGTGCGGCCGCCACGCGGGCACGGGCCAGGCTGCCCTCCACGGCCGTGACTTGTGCGCCGGTCTCACCCAGGTAACGGGTGATGGCGCCGGTGCCGCAGCCCAGCTCCAGCACGCGGTCCTGGGGGCCGATATCCAGCGGACGCACCAGACAGTGCCGTGCCCGGCTGAAGTGGTAGCGGGTGGACCAGTCGACGATGTTCTCGAGATAGCCGGGCGCAAAGGTGCTGCGGTCGTCCAGACCTTCCACGATGTCGAGCAGCCGCTGTTCGGCCTCGGCGCCTTCCGAATAGCCGAAGGCCTCGGCCCCCGGACGGAAGTACAGGTTGTAATCTGCGTCTTTCTGGTAGCTCATGGGTCTGCCTGAATGTCCACACGCATGTCGAAATCTGCCAGGCCGTAGCAACGGGATTGCCGGCTGACGTGCATCAGGATGCTGTCATAGCGCCGATCCAGCGGCTCGACCTCACCGCCGCCGATCTCCTGGGCCACGCCCAGCGACACCAGGAAGTCGCCAGCGCCGATGCGCAGGTCCAGAGAAAAGACCACGCGCACGGTCTGCCCTGCCTTGGCCGGCTGCATGACCGGGCCGTCGGGGAAGTCGCGCGAGTTGCTGCCATAGACGGTCACGCCATCAGGCGTCTTGATGGTGAGGCCATAGATGGGAGCCGGCACGTCCACACGGAAACGCACCCAGGCCACCACCATCACCTGTTCGCCGGTATTGAGGCGTACGGTGTGGTCCACGCCGTTGGTGGTGACCATGAAGTCGACGATCTCGACTTCACGGCTGCCCCAGCGGTATTCATCGCTGTTGTAGCCGGGGCGCTCCTCGAAGCAGCCGGGCGGATGGCCCACGGGCAGCAGCGACAGCGGAGATGCGTTGCGGTCACGGGCTGCCGCATGAGCGGCAGACGCACCATCGTGCCCGGCCGAAGCCACCGTTCCCTCTTCCCGCTCGACGGCACCCTGCGCATCGCTCCGAGCCTGGTCCGCATCCTGAGTGCCTCTGGTGGCAGTCTTGCCGTCCTTGGCATCATCCCCCTTCCCGGCCTTCTTCGAGTCCTCGACCTTGCGCTGCACACCGAAGAGCAGGTCCAGGTAGGTATTGGCCACGTCCTTGGGCGGACCTTCCTGGTGCACCACGCCACCTTCCAGCAGGATGGCGCGGTCACAGTGACGGGTGATCTGCTCGGTGGAATGGGTGACGAGCAGGATGGTGGTGCCGCGCGAGACCAGCTCCTCGAAACGGCGGAAGCACTTGGCCTGGAACTTGGCGTCCCCCACGGCCAGAGCCTCGTCGACGATCAGCACATCAGGCTCGACGCAGGCCGAGACGGCAAAGGCCAGCCGCACGTACATGCCGGACGAGTACGACTTGACGGGCCGGTCGATGAACTCGCCAATGTCAGCAAAGGCTTCAATGTCGGCAAAGCGCCGGGAGATTTCCTCTCGGCTGATGCCCAGTATGGCGCCATTGAGGTAGACGTTCTCGCGTCCGGAGAACTCGGGGTTGAAGCCCGCGCCCAGCTCCAGCAGTGCGGCCACGCGACCTCGGATGTCGACCTGGCCGGCAGTAGGCGTGAGCGTGCCACACAGGATCTGCAGCAGCGTGCTCTTGCCTGCGCCGTTACGGCCGACGATACCGACGGTCTCGCCCCGGCGCACGGTGAAGTCCAGCCCCTTCAGCGCCCAGAACTCGCGGAAGTACTGCGGCGGAGTGCGCCCCACCAGACGGGCCAGACGGCCCATCAGCAGCTGCTTGAGCAGGTGGCCCGGGCTGTCGTAGAGCTGGAAGCACTTGGACAGGCCCGAGACGCGGATGGCCACGTCGCTGTCCAGCGTGGGCTCGGCAGGCACGGGAGCGGCCTGGCCGGCGAAGACCGGGTCGGCCACATCAGCAGGATGGCCAGCGGCAGGACTGCCCTCACGGGCTGGGGTACGGGTATCAGAGGACATCGGCGAACCCCTTGCGGATGCTCTGGAACCAGACAAAGCCCAGCCAGGCGAACAGCGCCATGCCGGCGGTGAACATGCCCCACTCGGTCCAGTCAGGCTGGTTGCCCCAGATGAGCACGTCACGCGACTGCACCATGGGCAGCGTGAGCGGGTTGAGCTTGACCCACGGGCGCATGGCCTCAGGGATGGCCTCGATGGAGAAGAAGGCCGGCGAGACGAACAGCATGATGGTGAGTACCACGCCGATGGCCTGGGCGATGTCGCGCACGTAGACACCCAGCGCGGCCAGCCACCAGCTGGCCCCCAGCGAGAAGAGCAGGAGCGGCAGCCACACCACCACGATGAGCGGCGCGGTAAGCGGAATGCCGCCTTCCATGACGAGCAGGGCCACCAGCAGCACCGCCATGCTGACACCGGCCTGGAAAAGCGCCGAAAGCAGGCTGACGACCGGCAGGATCTCCAGGGGGAACACGACGCGCTTCACATAGCTGGGGTTGCCCAGGATGAGCGACGGCGCCCGCCCGGCCACCTCGGAAAACAGCGTGTGCACGATGACGCCAACGAACAGGATGATGGCGAAGTCGGTATGGCTTTGCTGGGCACCGGTGTGCCAGCGGGCCTTGAACACCACCGAGAAGACGAAGGTGTAGACCACCAGCATGAGCAGCGGGTTGAGCAGGGACCAGAACACGCCCATGACCGAGCCGCGATAGCGGGCGACGATCTCGCGCCGGGCCATCTGCAGGATGAGGGTACGGTGCCGCAGCAGCGTGGACACCATGAAGCCCGGCGAAACGGGCGTGGCAGCGTGTGGATTCAACGGTGGGAAGTCCGCAACGAAGAAAGGCTGCCGGACGGGGCGACCGGAAGCGGCAGCGGGTTGATTATTATCCGGGAATGACCGGACTCATGGTCCAGCACCTGTGCCCCGACGTCTGCCGACGTGACATCCGTCACGCACGGCGGGTCGCCGAGGCGGCCTCTGGCGCCGTGGCATGGCCGTGGATGAGCGCAAGGCAACAGCCGAAGCGTTTCTCCGCATTCTACGGCCTTGCCCCCCTCCGACTGTCGCCAAGGCCCCAGGGAAGCCCCCGTCACGGCAAAACCTTACAGGCGCAAGAGTGCCGTTACACATCCGTACCCTGGTGCAAAATGAAGGGTGCAGCATCCGCCCTGCCCGATGCCTGCTGCCCGCCTGCCCGTGAAGTCTCCAGCCCCAGGAAAGCCGCGCCTGCCCATGTCCTCATCGACCTCCTCCCATGCCCTTCTCGCCTCGCTGCGGGCAGCCTTCTCGGGCCGAATGGTTTCGGACCCGGCCGAGATGGCCCCCTGGTTGCGTGACTACCGCCAGCGCTGGGGCGGGCCGGCCCTGGCGGTGGTGCAGCCCGACAGCACGGCGGACGTGGCAGCCGTGGTACGCTGGTGCGTGGACCACGATGCGGTGATCGTGCCGCAGGGAGGCAACACGGGGCTGACCGGCGCGTCCGTGCCGCTGGCCGATCCACGCCCCGCCCCTCGCCCGGAAGCCCAGCCAACCTCACCGGACAAGGTGCCCTCCGACGCCCAGGATCCATCGCAGGCACAAGCTGAAGGAAGCGCAGACGCTCGGCCCCGCCCCGTGATCCTGCTGTCACTGTCGCGGATGCAGCGGGTACGCAGCGTGGACGCACTGGCCAGCACGATGGTGGTGGAGGCCGGCTGCACGCTGCAGGCGGCGCAGGAGGCCGCCACAGCCCATGGACGGCTGTTCCCGCTGTCGCTGGCCTCGGAGGGCAGCTGCACCATCGGCGGCAACCTGGCCACCAACGCCGGCGGGGTGCAGGTGCTGCGCTACGGCAACATGCGCGAGCTGTGTCTGGGGCTGGAGGTGGTGATGGCCGACGGACAGGTCTGGAATGGCCTGAACCGGCTGCGCAAGAACAATACCGGCTATGACCTGCGTGACCTGTTCATCGGCGCCGAAGGCACGCTGGGCATCATCACGGCGGCCGTGCTGAAGCTCTACCCGCAGCCGGCTGGCCAGGTGGCAGCGCTGGTGCAACTGGAATCCCCCGATCAGGCGCTGGCGCTGCTGGCGCAGGCCCAGGGTCGGCTGGCGGCCGAGCTGACCGCCTTCGAGCTGATCTCGGACGCAGCGATGCAGCTGGTGCTGAAGAACATCCCCGGAAGCCGCCTTCCTTTCGAAGCATCATCTACGGATGCCCCCCTGCCGTGGTACGTGCTGCTGGAAGTCAGCAGCCTGCACAGTGAGCAGGCTGCACAGGAAGTGCTGGAAGCGGTGCTGTCCGAGGCACTGGCCGACGGGATGGTGCAGGATGCGGTGATCTCGCAATCGCTGGCACAGTTTGAGCAGCTGTGGGCGCTGCGCGAGAACATTTCTGCCGCGCAGAGCCACGAAGGCAAGAACATCAAGCATGACATCTCGGTACCGATCTCGCGCATCGGTGAATTCATCGAAGCAGCATCCCGGCAGCTGCGCCAGGCCTACCCCGATGCGCAGCTGATCGTTTTCGGGCACCTGGGAGATGGCAACCTGCATTTCAACGTGGCTCCCCATGCACGTTTTGCCCAGCGCTATGACGAGGCCTTTGCCCACGACGAGGCCCGGGTGAACCGGCTGGTGCATGATCTGGTGGCAGCGTACGAGGGCGCCATCTCGGCCGAGCACGGCATTGGCGTGCTGCGTCAGACGGAACTGGTGCGCTACAAGCAGCCGCTGGAACTGCAGATGATGCGTGCCATCAAGCAGGCACTGGACCCGCTGGACCGAATGAACCCCGGCAAGCTGCTGCCCACGCCGTATACATGAGCGCCATACCACTGAAAATCGTTGCAAGAAGCCAACAACGCAGCACTCCTATAATGGCCGGTTTCGTTTTTCATTCTTTTTGATAGAGCCATGTCGAATCCTGCCGAGTTTGCCGAAGCGCCGCCCGTCGCCATCATCACCGGGGCTGGCAGCGGCATCGGCCGGGCCGTGGCTCGCGCCTTTCTGGAGGCCGGCTACGCGGTGGCGCTGGCCGGCCGGCGCGAACATGCCTTGCAGGAAACCGTGCAGATCTGGTTGCAGCATGGTGCGCCCCGGCCCAACATGCCGGACGGCTCTCCGGCAGAGGCGGCCTCCGGTCCGGACGGGAAACACGGCAGTGCCGCCTTGCCGGAACGCATGACTGGCACGGCAGTTCCCGCACAACCCCGTGACGCCGCCCGGGCGCTGGTGGTGCCCACCGACGTGACCGACCCGGACGCCGTGAATGCCCTTTTTGACCGGACGGTGGCGCATTTCGGGCGCGTGGACGTGCTGTTCAACAATGCCGGTATCGGCGCACCGGCCGTGCCGCTGGAAACGCTGTCGCCCGCACAGTGGCGTGCCGTGGTGGACACCAACCTGAACGGACCGTTCTTCTGCACCCAGGCGGCCTTCCGGGTGATGAAGGCGCAGATGCCGCGTGGCGGGCGCATCATCAACAACGGCTCGGTTTCTGCCCATGCCCCCCGACCGATGACCATGCCCTACACGGCCACCAAGCACGCGATGACCGGTCTGACGAAGGCCGCCTCGCTGGATGGCCGTGCCTGGGACATTGCCTGCGGACAGATCGACATCGGCAACGCCATGACCGAGATGGCACGGCCCATGGCCGAAGGCATCCTGCAGGCCGATGGCCGCGTGGCCTCCGAGCCGACCATCGACGTGGCACTGGTGGCACAGGCCGTGCTGGACATGGCTCGGCTGCCCCTGTCGGCCAATGTGCAGTTCATGACGTTGATGGCCACCAAGATGCCACTGGTTGGCCGCGGCTGACCATCGGCCATGACCGGTGTGCAGACACGACAGGTTGTTGTGTTGCAACCAACAGCGCCCGCTGGTGCCACGAAAACGGCCAGGTAGCCCCTGCCTGGCTGGCAGACCTGTGGCAGGCGGACAATGCCCGCCAACCGGAAGGATTCATGATGAAGAAAACACCCCGCTCTCTGGCACGCCCGCGGCTGACGACGCTCGCCCTGGCGCTGGGCAGCACCCTGTTGCTGCAGCCCCCGGCGCAGGCCGAAACACTGCGCGAAGCCGTAGGCATCGCCCTGGGCCAGCACCCGCAGGTTCTGGGAGCACGCCGTAACGCCGAGGCCATCCGCCACGAGGTGACGGGCGCCGCCAATGCGATGAACACCCGCTTCGGCGTGATTGCCGAACCTTCAGTGGGCTACACGCGTGGCCAGGGCCGCGACCGCCGCTCGGGCGATCTGGGGGCCCAGGCCATCAAGCCGATCTATGACGGCGGCCGCACCGACAATGAGACCGACCGCCAGCGCGCCCGTCTGTCCAGCGCCAACTACAGTACCGAAGCCTCGCGCGACGACATCGCGCTGCGCGTGGCCGATGCCTACATTGAAGTGGCAAAGCAGCAGCAGCTGGCAGAGCTGGCCCACGACTACGTGGACGGCATCGCCGCGCTGCAGCGACGCGTGCAGGAGATCGTGCGCATCGACAAAGGACGCGGCTACGACCTGCTGCAGACCGATTCACGGCTGGCACAGGCCCGTCTCACACTGGCCGACCGCGAGGGCCAGCTGGCCGAGGCGCGCGAGGCACTGGCGCAGCTGGTGGGCCAGCCCATCGGGAGCGTAACCAGCACGGAACCGCCGGGCGAGCCGATCCGCAGCCTGCAGGACGCGATGGACCTGCTGAACATGCATCCGTCGATCCTGGCGCGTCGCGCCGAGGTGACGGCCGCCCGCAAGGCGGCTGCCGTGGCCGATGCCTGGACCAAGCCGACCGTCAACCTGCGCGCACGCGTGACCAGCCCCCGTGACTTCGATGGCAAGCGGAAATGGTTCGGTGGCTACGATCTGGGTCTGGTGACCGACTGGAGCCCCTTCGATGGGGGCGTGGGCGCTGCCACGGCGGCGGCCGCCAATGCACAGGTGCTGACGGCCGAGGAAGCCGTGGCCAGCACGCGCCGTGTGCTGCAGACCGACGTGGCCCGCCACTGGACGCAGATCCAGTCGCGCGTGGGGCGCGTGGGCACGCGTGCCGAACTGGTGGAGAGCACGCGTCAGGTGCGCGCTGCCTACTGGGAGCAGTTCCAGATCGGCAAGCGCAGCATCATCGACCTGCTCAACGCCGAGAACGAGATCTACGCTGCACGGCTGGGTGCCGCCACCGAACACGCCGAGCTGACCCAGGCCCGCTACCGGCTGCTGGGCGCCACCGGGCAGCTGCTGCCGCGCCTGGGCATCGCGCCGCTGCCGCCAGTGACCGACAGTGAACAGACACAGGCACAGCAAAGGAACGGAATTCCGCCATTGCCGGAACTGAACTGAAGACATGAGCACACAAGCACAGCCCCCCCAGGGCCATGAAGGACAGCCCGAACAGCCGACCCAGCCGCTGAACGCCACGATGACGCAGCCGCAGCCCGATCCGCTGCTGACGGCGCTGTCGCAGATGCTGGCGCGCTTCGACATCCACAAGAGCGAAGAGGCACTGGCCACCGGCATTCCGCACGAGCGCCCGCTGCAGCCGGCAGGCATGATGCGCATCGCCGAGGCCCATGGCTGCAAGGTGCGCATCCAGCACCGGGACCTCACCCAGATCAACCCGCTGCAGCTGCCCGTGGTGCTGCTGCTGCAGGACCTGCGCGCCTGCCTGCTGCTGGACTGGCGCAATGACGGCAAGGCCGTGATCCTGCCCTGCGAGCCGGGTGCCATCGAACTGGAAGTGACGCACGCCGACCTGCAGAAACAGTACATCGGCACCTGCCTGCTGATCCGTCCGGCCATTGCCGAGGACAAGCGCAGCCCGATCGAGATCGACCGCCCGAAGGGGCACTGGTTCTGGAGCACGATCTGGCGCTTCCGTGGCTACTACGCCCAGGCGGCGGTGGCGGCGCTGCTGATCAACGTGCTGGCGCTGGCGGGCACCTTCTTCACGATGAACGTGTATGACCGGGTGATCTCCAACCAGGCCTACACCACGCTGTGGGCACTGGCCAGCGGTGTGATGGTGGCCATGCTGTTCGAGTATCTGGCCCGCAACCTGCGCAGCTGGCTCATCGACAATGCCGGCAAGAAGGCTGACCTGCTGCTGGGCTCGATGCTGTTCCGGCAGGCGATGATGTCGCGGCTGGAGAACCGGCCGCAGTCGGCCGGCGCCTTTGCCAACACGATCCGCGAATTCGAGTCGGTGCGCGACTTCGCCACGTCGGCCACGCTGGCCACGCTCACCGACCTGCCCTTCGTGCTGATGTTCGTCTGGGTGATCCACATGATCGCCGGGCCCCTGTTCTGGGTGCCGCTGGCCTGCATTCCCATCCTGGTGATCGTGGGCGGGCTGGCGCAGATTCCGCTGTCGCGCTATGTGAAGGAACACCTGCGGGAAGGCTCGATCAAGCAGGGCATTCTGGTGGAGACGCTGGAAAGTGCCGAGGCCATCAAGGCGCTGCGCATGGAAAGCCAGGTGCAGACCCGCTATGAACGCGCTGCCGCGCTGACGGCCCGCACCTCGATGAAGAGCCGCAGCATCACGGCGATGGTGAACAACTTCACTGCGCTGCTGCAATCGATGTGCACGGTGGCAATGGTGGTGTGGGGCGTGTACCTGATCGGCGATGGCACGCTGACGATGGGTGCGCTGATCGGTGCGGTGATCCTGGCCGGGCGCACCATTGCGCCGGCAGCCAGCATCACGGCGCTGGCGGTGCGCTACCAGCAGGCCCGCACGGCGCTGTCGTCGCTGAACCGGGTGATGAACACCCCCACCGACCGCGATCCGGAACGCAACTATCTGCGCAAGCCCACCACTGTCGGTGCATTGGCGGCCGAAGGCATCAGCTTCCGCTATGACCCGATGTCGCCGGACTCGGTGCGTGACCTGAGCATGACGCTGAACCCGGGCGAACGGGTGGCCGTGCTGGGCCGCATCGGCAGCGGCAAGTCGTCGCTGCTGAAGGTGCTGGCCGGCCTCTATCTGCCGCGCGAGGGCTCGGTGAAGCTTGACGGCATCGAGCTGCAGCAGATCGAACCGGCCGACGTGCGCCGCCACGTGCTGTACGTGGGCCAGGACACGCGGCTCTTCTTCGGCACGCTGCGCGAGAACCTGAAGGCCGGCAATCCGCACATTGACGACGATTCGATGATGCGCATCGCCGATGCCTTCGGCGTGCACCAGATCGCCAGCCGCCATCCGCGCGGCTACGACATGCCCATCGGCGAAGGCGGCAACGGCCTGTCGGGCGGTCAGCGCCAGGCCGTGGCCCTGGCCCGGGCCGTCATCGCCAATCCGTCGGTGATGCTGCTGGACGAGCCCACCAGCGCGATGGACTCGGCCACCGAGACGATGGTGATGCAGGCGCTTTCCAGACTTTCCACGCGGCAGACGATGGTGTTCGTCACCCACAAGCTGCAGCTGCTGGACTTCGTGAACCGGGTGATGATCATGGATGCAGGCGTGCGGGTGGCCGATGGGCCGAAGGAAGCGGTGCTGCAGGCATTGAAGGAAGGCAAGATCCAGGGAGTTCGTCGTGTCTGAACAGAAACCCAACGCGGGGCGCGCCGTGGTGCCCTCCTCCCCTGCCGAATCCGGCAAGTCACAGCCGGTTCCGTCCGGCACCCCGAATGCACCTCGCACCTCGCGGGCATCCGGCGCGGCACGTTCTGCCCAGCGGGCCGTGGCAGTAGCCGCTCCGAATGCCGTGCAGCCGCGCGACACCTTCGCCCACCCTGCGTACGCGGGCAGTGGCAGCGACTTCGACTTCATGCGCGACATGCAGCAGGCGATGGTCAACGATCGCCAGAAAAGCAGCTTCCTGCTGCTGGTGCTGATGGTGGCGCTGCTGGTGTCTGCCGCCATCTGGGCCCACTACAGCAAGCTGGAAGAAATCACCAAGGGGGATGCGCGCATCATCGCCTCCAGCCGCGAACAGGTGATCCAGTCGCTGGAAGGCGGCATTCTGGCCGAGATGCTGGTGCGCGAAGGCGCCACGGTGGAGAAAGGCCAGCCGCTGCTGCGCATTGACGAGACCAAGGCACGTTCGTCCTACAAGGAAGGTCTGAGCAAGGTGATCAGCCTGAAGGCGTCGGCGGCGCGGCTGCGCGCCGAATCCCGGGGTACGCCGCTGCAGTTCCCGGAAGACGTGCTGGCCGATGCCGAGGTGGTCGACAACGAGACTGACACCTACAACGCCCGCCGCGATTCGCTGCAGCAGGCCATCGCCACGTCCAAGGCCAGTCAGGCGCTGATCGGCCGCGAGATCAACATCACCAAGCCGATGGTGGCCAAGGGCCTGGTGGCCGAGACCGAGCTGCTGCGCCTGCAACGACAGTACAACGACCTGCAGGCCGCCATGCAGGAGCGGATCAGCAAGTACCGTGTGGATGCCGCCAACGACCTGTCCCGCGTGGAAGCCGAACTGGCCCAGGTGCAGGAAGCACTGACGGCCCGCCAGGACCAGGTGACGCGCACGGTGCTGACCGCGCCGGTACACGGCATCGTGAAGAACATCCGGATGAACACGCGCGGCGGGGTGATCCAGCCGGGTCAGGACATCATGGAGATCATCCCGCTGGAGGACCAGCTGCTGGTGGAAGCCAAGATCCGCCCGCACGAGGTGGCCTTCCTGCGACCCGGGCTGCCGGCCACGGTGAAGATCTCGGCCTATGACTACGCCATCTACGGCGGCCTGCACGGCAAGGTGGAGCTGATCAGCCCCGACACGCTGCGCGATGACGAGCAGCGCTCGGCCGGCAACGACCGCTACTACCGGGTGCTGGTGCGCACCACCACCTCGACGCTGCACGCCGGCGGCAAGGACCTGCCGATCATCCCCGGCATGACGGCCTCGGTGGAGATCCGCACCGGCGAGAAGACGGTGATGGACTACATCCTGAAGCCGATCCTGAAGATGCGTGAGGCGTTCAGGGAGCGGTGATGCTTTGACCGGCGTGGCCGTTGGCCCGACAATGCCGGCATGTCATCCCCTACCCTCTTTCTCGGGCTGCTGGTCCTGGCAGCCCTTCTCGTCGGGCTGTTCGTGGCCTGGCCCTTGCTGCGCCGGCGCCCCGCCGGCATCGATGCGCCGGCGGCCGAGGCCGCCCGGCTGAATCAGGACATCATCCGTGAACGCCGCCAGAAGCTCGACGAGGAGCTGGCGGCCCTGCCCGAAGGCTCGCCCGAGCGCGAGGCGCTGATGCGCGAGTTCGCCACCGGTGCGCTGGCCGATCTGGCCCCGGCCGACGCGCCCGCCGCCACGGCCGATGCCCCCCGCCGACGCCAGCTGCTGGCCGTGGTGTTCATCACCCTGCTGGTGGCGCTGCCACTGGCCTTCTACCGCACCACCGGCATGCCCGAGGCCGTGGCGCCCGACTTCGCCGAGAAGTCGCAGATGCCGGACGTGAACAAAATGCTGGCCCAGCTGGAAGCCCGGCTGGAGGCTGAACCGGAGATGGTGGAAGGCTGGCTGATGCTGGGCCGCTCGCGCCTGGCGCTGGGCGAAGGCGACAAGGCAGTGGCGGCGCTGGAGCGGGCGCTGAAGCTGGACAGCGAGGATCCGGCGCTGGCGGCACAGATCCGCACCGATCTGGCTGATGCTCTGGGCCGGCAGGCCAATTCCCGGCTGGAGGGCCGCCCCTGGGCGCTGATCCAGGAGGCGCTGGCGCGCCAGCCCAACCATCCGAAGGCCATGGCGCTGGCTGGCGCCTATCAGCTGAGCCAGAACCGCCCAGCCCAGGCGCTGGCCTACTGGGAACCGCTGCTGCAACAGCTGAAACCCGGCACGCCGCAGTATGAGCAGGTGAAGCAGTACATCGCCGGCGTGCGGGCAAAGGCCAATGCCGGTCCCCGGCCCGGTTCCGGCAATGCCCCTCAGAAGGCTCCTTCTTCAGGTGCGAATCCTGCCCCTGGCCCCGGGGAAGCAATGCCGTCGACCGGGTTTTCGGCTGAAAAGCCGGCCGATGCGCCTTCTCCGGGCGGAAAGCCTGCCCAGCCATGATGCAGGTCACGGGCATCCGCATCGAGCGCGGCCAGCAGGTTCTGGTCGACGGGCTGGATTTCTCGGTTCCGGCGGGCAGCGCACTGATGCTGCGCGGCCCCAACGGCAGCGGCAAGTCCACCCTGTTGCGGGCGCTGCTAGGACTGACACCGGTGCAGGCCGGGCAGATTCAATGGCAGGATGACCGTTTTGCGCCAGGCAGCGGCCGGCTGTGCGCCCATACGCTGTGGCTGGGCCATGCGCACGGGCTGAAGGGCGAGCTGTCGGCCATCGACAACCTGGAGCTGCTGGCCGGGCTGGACGGCACCCGCCCCAGTCGCGCGCAGCTGCGGCAGGTGCTGGAACGGGTGGCGCTGGGCAAGCGGCCGAACGTGGAGACACGTCGACTCTCGCAGGGCCAGCGGCAACGGCTGGCGCTGGCGCGGCTCCTGCTGTCACCACACCGGCCGCTGTGGCTGCTGGATGAGCCTTCGGCCGCCCTGGACACGGAGGGCAGCACGCTGCTGGATACCCTGCTGGAAGAACACCTGGAGGGCGGCGGCAGCGCGCTGATCGCCACCCACCTTCCCGTGCTGGCGGCACGCCAGCCGGCCGAACTGTGGCTGGGGGGCAATCCGTCATGAAATCCGCCCCCGCCACCTTTGCCTGGGCACTGAAGCGCGATCTGCGCATTGCGCTGCGCCGCCGGGCCGACACGCTGAACCTGCTGGGCTTCTTCGTGCTGGCCTGCCTGATGGTGCCCTTCGCCGTGGGACCGGAGACTGACTGGCTGGCGCGTCTGGGTCCCGGGCTCATCTGGGTGATGGCACTGCTGGCACAATTGACGGCATTGCCGATGCTGTTCGCCAACGACCATCAGGACGGCAGCCTGGAGCACATGCTGGCCAGCGGCCGCTCGGCCACCGCCCTGGTGGCGGGCAAACTGCTGGCGGTGTGGCTGGTGTCGGCGCTGCCGCTCATCGTCATCACGCCGGTGATGGCGCTGGCCCTGTCGGTGGACCTGCCACGCACGGGCCTGCTGGTACTGACGCTGCTGCTGGGCACCCCCACCCTGCTGGTGCTGGGTGCCATCGGTGCGGCGCTCACGCTGGGTGTGCGGGCCGGTGCCGCCCTGGTGGCGCTGCTGTGCCTGCCGCTGTATGTGCCGGTGCTGATCTTCGGCGCCGGTGCAGTGGACATGGTGACGGCCGGCCTGTCGCCGGATGCGCACCTGGCGCTGCTGGCAGCCGGCATGGTGCTGGCCACCTGGGGAGGCCCCTACCTGGTGGCGCTGGCGCTGCGCACCTCATTGGAGTGATATCCCGCATGAACCTGTTTGCCTACGCAGCCCCGCAGCGCTTCTACGCCCTGGCCGGCCGGCTGATCCCCTGGTTTGCCGTGAGTGCCGCCCTGCTGTGCCTGGTGGGTCTGTGGCTGGGCTTCTGGGAGGCCCCCACCGACTTCCAGCAGGGCGAGGTCTACCGGATCATCTTCATCCACGTGCCGGCGGCCTGGATGGCCATGTTCATCTATCTGGTGATGGCGATCTACGCCATCCTGAACCTGGGCTTCCGCACCCGGATGTCGGCGATGATGATCGCCGCGCTGGCGCCTACCGGAGCGCTGTGGGCCGCCATTGCGCTGTGGACGGGCTCGCTGTGGGGCAAGCCCACCTGGGGCACCTACTGGGCCTGGGACGCCCGGATGACCTCGACGCTGATCCTGCTGTTCCTGTACTTCGGCTATCTGGCGCTGACCAACGCCATCGAGGACCGCAACCGCGCCGACCGTGCCGGCTCCATTCTGGTGCTGGTGGGCAGCATCAACGTCCCCATCATCTATTTCTCGGTCAATCTCTGGAACACCCTGCACCAGGGCTCCAGCGTCAACCCGGTCAGCGGCTCGAAGATGGCCACGGTGATGCTGCTGGCCATGCTGGTGATGTCGCTGGCGGCCTGGTGCTACAGCGTGGCGGTGGTCCTGCACCGGGCGCGCAGCATCATCCTGGTGCGCGAGGCGCACACGCAGTGGGTGCATGAACTGCAGGAGCATCCCGAAAGATCGTGACGGTGTCAGGTGCCCCTCACCGGGCGCCAGACCCCAGACCCCAGACCCCAGACCCCAGACCCCAGACCCCAGACCCCAGACCCCAGGGAGGCTACAGGCGGTCGACGGAGCCGACGACCCGCAATGATTATCAGTCGGGTTTCTGACACCATTTGACGACTATTTTCCCGCAACGTATCCGATCATCCGCCATGGCCCGCCAGCCAGTCCGCCGAATGTCGGCCGCGTTGACCTCGATCAACGCTGGCCGACACGCTACGGGTATCGTCATTCTTCCTCTACGATACCCCTATCTATTCTCCATGACACACTGGCATTACGTCCTGATTGCGTACGGGCTTTCCGCCCTGGCTCTGGTGCTGGAGCTTGTGCTGCTGGCCGGACGCCGCCGGCATGCACGCCACTGCATGGAAGACGCCAACTCATGACGCCCCGCCAGAAGCGCTTTGCCTGGATCGCCTCGGGCCTGGCGGCCTTGGTGCTGGTGGCAGGCCTGTTGCTCTACGCGCTCAACAGCAACATCGTCTTCTTCTACACGCCCACCCAGGTGTCTCAGGGCGAGGCCCCCAGTGGTCGCGCGTTCCGCATCGGCGGGCTGGTGGAACCCGGCAGCCTGAAGCGTGACGGCACGCAGGTCGAGTTCGTCGTGACCGATGGCGAGCACCAGATCGCCGTCAGCTATGTGGGCACGCTGCCCGACCTGTTCCGCGAGGGCAAGGGTGTGGTGGCCCAGGGCCGGCTGGACGATGCCGGGCATTTCACCGCCTCCGAGGTGCTGGCCAAGCACGACGAGAACTACATGCCGCCCGAGGCCGCCGAGGCACTGCACAAGGCGGGGCACCCGTCGTCCATCGACACCCTGAAGGCACAGTGAAGCATGATCGCTGAAATCGGACACTACGCGCTGTGGCTGGCACTGGCACTGGCGGTCGTGCAGTTCTGCAGCGGTCTGTGGGGCGCCCACCGGCAGGACGGTCGGCTGATGCAGGTGGCCCACCGCGCCACGCTGCTGCAGGCGGCCATGATGGTGGTGGCCTTCGGCTGTCTGACCTGGTCATTCGTGCATTTCGATTTCAGCCTGAAGAACGTGGCCAGCAACAGCAACCGCATGCTGCCGCTGCCCTACCGCATTGCCGCCACCTGGGGCTCGCACGAGGGCTCCATGCTGCTGTGGGCGCTGATGCTGGGCCTGTGGACGGCGGCCGTGGCCAGCTTCGGCCGCACGCTGGGCACGCTGGTGCGCAGCCGGGTGCTGGGCGTGCAGGGCTTCGTGTCCATCGGGTTCCTGCTCTTCCTGCTCACCACCTCCAACCCCTTCGAGCGTAGCCTGCCGGCCCCGCCCGATGGCCGCGACCTGAATCCGCTGCTGCAGGACCCGGGCATGGTGCTGCACCCGCCCCTGCTCTATCTGGGCTACGTGGGCTTCTCGGTGGCCTTCGCCTTTGCCATTGCCGCCATGCTGGGCGGCCGGGTGGACGCCGCCTGGACCCGCTGGGCGCGCCCCTGGACCACGGCGGCCTGGTGCTTCCTCACCCTGGGCATCACGCTGGGCAGCTGGTGGGCCTACTATGAGCTGGGCTGGGGCGGCTGGTGGTTCTGGGATCCGGTCGAGAACGCTTCCTTCATGCCCTGGCTGGTGGGCACGGCGCTGATGCACTCCCTGATCGTCACTGAACTGCGCGGCACCTTCCGCAACTGGACGCTGCTGCTGGCCATCGCGGCCTTCAGCCTCAGCCTGGTGGGCACCTTCATCGTGCGCTCGGGCGTCATCACCTCGGTGCACGCCTTTGCCACCGACCCGGCACGCGGCGTGTTCATCCTGAGCTTCCTGGTGGTGGTCATCGGCGGCTCGCTCTTCCTGTACGCCTGGCGTGCGCCCCGGCTGGCACAGGGCAATGCGCCGGCAACGTTCTCGTTCAGCTCGCGCGAGAGCATGCTGCTGGCCAACAACCTGCTGCTGGTGGTGGCTTGCGCCGCTGTCTTCCTGGGCACCATGTACCCGCTGCTGCTGGACACGCTGGAGCTGGGCAAGATCTCGGTGGGTCCCCCTTACTTCGAGGCCGTGTTCGTGCCGCTGATGGCGCCGGCCGTGTTCCTGATGGGCGTGGGCCCGGTGGCCCGCTGGCGCAACGCGCCGGTGCCCGACCTGCTGCGCCGGCTGCGCTGGGCGCTGGGCGTGTCCATCGTCACCACGGTGCTGGTGGCCCTCACTTCCGGCCGCTTCTCGGCCGAGCGACTGGCCAGCCCGGCTGAAGGTGGGGTCGGTGTCGGCGGAGCTGTCCTCTTTGCCATCGGCATGTTCATCGGCATCTGGGCCATTGCCTCGGCGCTGGCGCTGCTGCGCGAACGGCTGTGGCCGTCGGGCGAGGCCGCGGCGTCGCGCTCTGCCATGGAGCGCGCCCGCACGCTGCCGGCCGCCTTCTGGGGCATGCTGGTGGCACACATCGGCGTGGGTGTCTTCATCATCGGCGTGGCCGGCGTGAACACCCTGGAGACCGAGGCCGACGAGGCGCTGGCGCCCGGCCAGAGCATGTCGCTGGGCGGCTATGAGTTCCGCCTGCAGGAGCTGCGCGAGGTGCCCGGCCCCAACTATCAGGCCGTGCAGGCCAAGGTGGAAGTGAGCCGAGACGGGCACTTCCACAGCGTGCTGCTGCCCGAGGAGCGCGCCTACAGTGGCGCCATGGGCACCACGCAGACCGAGGCTGCCATCGAGACCCGGCTGACCGGTGACGTGTACGTGGCCCTGGGCGAACGTCTGCCCGATGGCCGCTGGACGATGCTGGTGTGGATCAAGCCCTTCGTGGACTGGATCTGGGGAGGCTGCGTGCTGATGGCGCTGGGTGGCTTCATTGCCATGGCTGACCGGCGTTACCGCCGCCAGCGGGCACACGGCCGGCGGGACTGAACCGCTCTCCGACAACAGGCCGGGCATGGTGTCACGCCTTGCCCGGCGCTCGCCTTCGCGGCTTCGGCGGTGGTTTCTGCCGCGGTTTCTGCCGCGCGGGCCACAGGCCGTATCATGCCCCTATCCCTTCCCGCATTCCTTCACTGAACGATGAAAAAGAAGCGCGCCAAGGCCAAGAAGAAATCCGGTCTGTTCTCCCTGCGCTACCTGCTGCCGGCAGGCTTCTTCCTGGCGCTGTCGGTCTTTCTGCTGCTGGGACTGAACCGCAACCCCAACGAGATTCCCTCGCCGCTGATCGGCAAGCCCGCCCCCGAGTACGCCCTGCCACGTCTGGCAGACGCCCCCGCCTCCATCGGGCGGAGAGCGCTGGCACCAGGCAACGCCAACACATCGACCGACCAGGCCAGCGCCGACGCCGGTGCGGGTGCCGACGCCAAGGGGGCCAATGACAACCTGGTGAGCTCCCAGGCACTGCGTGGCCAGCCCTACCTGCTGAATGTCTGGGCCTCGTGGTGCATGCCCTGCCTGCAGGAGCATCCGCAGATAGTGGCGCTGGCCCAGAGTCATCGCATCCGGATCGTGGGCATGAACTACAAGGACCAGCCGGCCGATGCCCGCCGCTGGCTGGCCCGCAATGGCAATCCCTACGACGAGATCCTCGTGGACGCCCAAGGCCGCACGGCCATCGACTTCGGCGTCTACGGCGTACCCGAGACCTTCCTGATCGATGCCGAAGGACGGATCCGCTACAAGCTGACGGGCGCCCTCTCCCTCCAGACGCTGCAGGACCAGCTGCTGCCGGCCATCGCCGCACTGGAGAACAACGGCCAGCCGTCGGGCAACACCAGCCCCCGACCGAATCCGGCGCCCTAAGTCCACCCCTCCCGAATCCAGTGCCCTGCACAGGAAGGGCCATGCCAGCGTGCCCCGCCTGGTGTTCTTCCTGCAGCGGCCACCTGCATGACACCTGCCCACAGGTCACCGCATGAACCTTTTGCCTCGTCATCCTGATCGTGCCGCCCCCCACGGGGAGGAAGTCCGTTCTGCCGTTCCTGTCCGCTCTGCCGTCTCTGCCTGCGCGTCCGTTTCTGAAACGCGCGGCCGGACGGCGCGGCCGATGACATCCCGGTACTGGGCTGCCTGCCTGGGGCTGGCGGCCGCGCTGATGGTGGGCCCTATGGCGCCCGTGGCGGCCATCACGCCTGTCCAGGCCGTACCGGCAACAACCAGCAATGCCGCCAACGAAGGCGCTACCGGCTCGGAAGCCGCGGAGGCAAACGCGTCCCAGTCAAGCGCCCCCCATGCCGATGCCCAGGCGGAAGCCATCATGCGGACGTCGCGGTTTCGGGGGCTGGCGGCCGAGCTGCGCTGCCTGGTGTGCCAGAACCAGACCCTGCTGGACTCCCACGCCGATCTGGCCAAGGACCTGCGGATGGAGGTGGTGCGCCTGATCCAGGAAGGTCGTGACGACGCCGAGGTCAAGCGCTACCTGGTGGATCGCTATGGCGAGTTCGTGCTGTACCGGCCCACCTGGTCCTGGCGCAACGGCATTCTCTGGCTGGGGCCGCTGGTGTTGCTGGCGGTGGCCGGCGCGGTCATCTGGCGGCTGACGCACAAGCGCAAGCTGCAGGAAGATGACCTTGACGACGCCGATGACACGGACGATGACGACGGCGACGGGGATGACGAAACGCCACCACTGTCCACCGAGGACGCCATGAAGCAGGTGGACGCCCTGCTGGCCCAGTCAGCCGAGAAGCCTGCCGCTCCCTCCCACGAGAGCAGCAGCAAGACAGATAGCTGAGCACACTGGCAGCCAGGCAGGCGCACGGCCCTCAAATTCGCCACCAACGGCCGACTGGGGTATCGTTGTGGTGATGAGGCCAACCGTCGGTGAAGCATGATGTGCAATACACAGCCCACCCCTGCAATGCCATCCACGGCAAACGCCACGCCCCAGCCCTTTGCGGAGCTTGGTCCCAACACTGTGCTGGCAGCGCTGGAAGAGATCGGCCTGCGCTGCGACGGGCGCCTGCAGGCGCTCAACAGCTTCGAGAATCGCGTCTATCTGGTGGGACTGGAAGACGGCGGTAGCAGGGTGGCCAAGTTCTACCGCCCCGGACGCTGGAACCGTGACCAGCTGCTGGAGGAGCACCGCTTCGCCCACGAGATCGCGGCCGCCGAGATCCCGCTGGCAGCGCCGCTGCACCGCGACGCCCTGATGGCCCCGGATCTGCACGAGGAAGAGGAAGACCCTGAGGACGATGCGGCCGTGGCCGATACCCTCTTCGAGAGCCATGGCTTTCATATCGCCGTCTATCGCCGTCAGGGCGGCCGTGTGCCCGAGCTGGACAACGTCCACGAAGGGCCGGCCATGCGCGAGCGCATCGGGCAGTTCATCGCCCGCATCCACCAGGTGGGCGCGCGCCACGGCTTCCTGCACCGTCCGCCGCTGGATTGCGAACTGGATGGCTGGAGATCGATAGAACGGGTGACGGAATGCGCGTGGCTGCCGCCGGAAGTGCGTCACCAGTGGGAAGACCTGGCCCGCCAGTGCTGCACACGCGTGGAAGCAAGGCTGCATCCGACACTGGCCAGCCCGGGCGTGGCGGACTTCACGCGCATCCGCCTGCATGGCGACTGCCACCTGGGCAACCTGCTGTGGACCGAGGCCCATGGCCCGCATTTCGTGGATCTGGACGACTGTCGCAGCGGCCCGGCCATCCAGGATCTGTGGATGATCGCCGATGCGGCCGGCCAGCAGGATGCCGAGACCGGCGACGACGCCACCTCGCAGGCCATGCAGGAACTGCTGGCCGGCTACGAGCAGATCCGCCCCTTCGAGCGGCGGGAACTGGCCCTGGTGGAGCCGTTGCGCACATTGCGCATCATCCGCCACAGTGCGTGGCTGGCCGAGCGCTGGGAAGACCCGGCCTTTCCGGCAGCCTTCCCGTGGTTTGGCTCGGTACGCTACTGGCAAGGCCAGATCATCAGCCTGCAGGAGCAGCTGGCCCAGTTGCAGGACCTTTGAGCGAGATGCCTGGCGGCGCTGGACGCCGCCCATGAAACAGGAGCCTCCTGACGAGGCCCCGAGATGTGCCCCTTCGTGCGGGGCAAGGCCCTGAAACGGGCCGGGTGGCTTACTGCGCCTTGTTGGCGGCGTCCTTGAAGGCAGCGCCGGGGGTGAACTTGGGCACGTTGGCCGCAGCGATCTCGATCTTCTCGCCGGTACGCGGGTTCAGGCCGGTACGGCTGGCACGCTTGCTGGCGTGGAAGGTACCAAAGCCCACCAGGGTGACGCGGTCTCCCTCGGCAACGGCCTTCATGATGGCGTTCATGGCCGAGGTGAGGGCCCGTTCTGCGGCGGCCTTGCTGATGTCGGCTTCGCTGGAGATCGTATCGATCAGTTCACTTTTATTCATTCATACCTCTGACTGGTTGGCTATGCCTTGTCCGAGTTGCAAAGCGGTGCGCACGCGGCCCGCAGGCCCGGCGCGACGCACCGCCGCGACTGTCTCGACCCGGCGCACCAAGGCTGCCGGGCCACCGCTTCAAGCGGCAATAAGCGCGGATTCTACCGTGATTCCCGCTGCCGCTGCGCCCTCGGTGAAAAGCCCCTTCCCTGCGCTTGTCCCAGGACAAGGAACAGGACGGCCGGGGCTTCACCACAGGCAACAACACCCGGGGGCGCAACGGCCATGAGCGACCCTCGCCGACATTGATGGCCCGTCATGGCCCATCCCGTCGACGAGGACTCTCCCGTCAGCTGCCCACGCGGGCAGCCAACGGTGCAGGTCAGTCGGCCGCGTACTCCAGCAGCAGATCGTGCGCCGCCACCGTCTGCCCGGTCGCCACCAGCACGGAGGCCACCGTGCCGTCACGCTCGGCCCGGATCTGCGACTCCATCTTCATGGCCTCGATGGACACGAGCGGATCACCGGTCCGGACCTTCTGGCCCGGCTTGACGGCCACCGTCACCACCATGCCCGGCATCGGAGCCCCCACATGCAGCGGATTGCCGGTCTCGGCCTGCGGACGCGAACCGGCGGTGGACTCGGCATCGGCCTTGCGCACGCGGATGGTGCGCGGCTGGCCGTTGATCTCGAAGAAGACCCGCACATAGCCCTCGGCATCGGGCGCAGTGGTGCCCTGCAGGCTGATCAGCAGCGCCTTGCCCTGGTCCAGTTCGACGGAGATTTCCTCGTGTTCACGCAGGCCGTAGAAGAAGGCCGACGTGGGCAGCGCCGCCACGTCGCCATAGCGCCGCTGGTGGTCCCAATAGGTGTTGAGCACCTTCGGGTACATCAGCCAGGCCGCCAGGTCATGCTCGGCCAGCGTCTGGCCCGCCTCCTTCTCGGCCTGGGCACGCATGGCATCCATGTCAGCCGGCGGGATGCGGTCTCCCGGCCGGTAGGGCGCAGGCGGCGTGTCCTTCAGCACCTTGCGGCCCAGGGCCTCGGGGAAGCCGTCGGGCGGGAAGCCCAGTTCGCCCCGGAACAGCGACACGACGCTCTCGGGGAAGGCCACCTCGCGGGCCGGATCGGCCACGTCCTCGGCCGTCAGGTCGTTGGCCACCATCATGATGGCCATGTCCCCCACCACCTTGGACGTGGGCGTGACCTTCACGATGTCGCCGAACAGCCGGTTGACCTCGGCATAGGCCTTCGAGACCTCCGGCCAGCGATGCTCCAGCCCGATGGCACGCGCCTGCTCGCGCAGGTTCGTGTACTGCCCGCCGGGCATTTCGTGGTGGTAGACGTCGGCCGTGCCACTGCGGATCTCGGACTCGAACGGCGAGTAGAAGCGCCGTACGCCCTCGAAGTAGTCGGCCAGCTCGCGCAACGCCTGCGGATCGAGCTTCGGATCGCGCGGATCACCGGCCAGCATGGCCACGATGGTGTTGAGGCTGGGCTGCGAGGTGAGCCCGCTCATCGAGTCCAGCGCCCCATCCACGGCATCCACACCGGCCGCCACGGCCGCCATCACCGTGGCCACCGAGGCCCCACTGGTGTCATGGGTATGGAAATGGATGGGCAGCCCGACCTCCTGGCGCAGCACCCGCACGAGTTCGGCTGCCGCACACGGACGGCACACGCCCGCCATGTCCTTGATGCCCAGCACGTGGCAGCCGGCCTTTTCCAGCTGGCGGGCCAGGTTCACGTAATAGGACAGGTTGTACTTGGGCCGCGAGGTGTCGAAGATGTCGGCCGTGTAGCAGAGCGTGCCCTCGCAGATGGCGCCGGTCTCGCGCACCGCATCGATGGCCACCCGCATGTTCTCGACCCAGTTGAGCGAATCGAACACCCGGAACACATCGATGCCCTGCGTAGCAGCCTGCTGCACGAAGTGGCGCACCACGTTGTCGGCATAGTTGGTGTAGCCCACCGCGTTGGACGCCCTCAGGAGCATCTGCAGCAGCATGTTGGGCATGGCGGCACGCAGCTTGCGCAGGCGCTCCCACGGGTCTTCCTTCAGGAAGCGGAAGGCCACGTCAAACGTGGCACCGCCCCAGCACTCCAGCGACAGCAGCTGCGACAGCCGGTTGGCGTAGACTGGTGCCGCCGGCAGCATGTCGTGCGTGCGCATGCGGGTGGCAAACAGCGACTGGTGCGCGTCGCGCAGCGTGGTGTCAGTGACCAGCAGCTGCGGCTGCTCGCGCATCCAGCGGGCAAAGCCCTCGGCTCCCAGGGCTTCCAGGCGCTGCTTGTTGCCTGCCGGCGGTGGCACGTTCGCATCCGGCTGCGTCGGCATGCGCACCTGCACATGACTCAGATCCGGCGCCGCACGCCCCTTCATGTCGGGCTGGCCGTTGACGATGACATCGCCCAGATACTGCAGCAGGCGCGTGGCCCGGTCGCGTCGCGCCGTGAAGTCGAAGAGCTCCGGCGTGTTGTCGATGAAGCGGGTGGTGACGCGCCCTGCCCCGAAGTCCGGGTGCTTGATGACGTTCTCGACGAACTGCAGGTTGGTGGCCAGCCCGCGGATGCGGAACTCGCGCAGCGCCCGATCCATCCGGCGGATGGCCTCCTGCTGCGAAGCACCCCAGGTCGTGACCTTGACCAGCAGCGAATCGTAGTAAGGCGTGATGACCGCGCCGCTGAAGGCGGTGCCGCCGTCCAGACGCACCCCGAAGCCGGCCGCACTGCGGTAGGCCGTCATCCGGCCATAGTCGGGCGTGAAGCCGTTCTCGGGATCTTCGGTGGTGATGCGGCACTGCAGCGCATGGCCATAGAGACGGATCTCCTCCTGAGCCGGCACGCCCGAGCCCAGCTCCAGCACCCTGCCCTCGGCATCGACACGGTCCTCACGCTGACCGATGCGCGCGCCTTCCGTGATGCGGATCTGCGCCTTCACGATGTCGATGCCCGTCACCTCCTCGGTGACGGTGTGCTCGACCTGGACGCGCGGGTTGACCTCGATGAAGTAGAACTTGCCGGTATCGGCATCCATCAGGAACTCGACCGTGCCGGCGTGGGTGTAGTTGACCGCACGAGCCAGCTTCAGCGCAGCCTCGCACAGCCCCGCACGCTGCTCATCGGTCAGATACGGTGCGGGCGCGCGCTCCACCACCTTCTGGTTGCGCCGCTGCACCGAGCAGTCACGCTCGAACAGGTGCACCACATTGCCATGCAGGTCACCCAGCACCTGGACCTCGACGTGGTGCGCACGGCGCACCAGCTTCTCCAGGTACACCTCGTCATTGCCAAAGGCCGCCTTCGACTCGCGCCGTGCCACCGGCAGCTGCACACGCAGGTCTTCCGGTGTCTCGATGGCACGCATGCCGCGGCCACCGCCGCCCCAGCTGGCCTTCAGCATCAGCGGATAGCCAATGGCAGCCGCCAGCTCCAGGCATTTCTCGATATCGTCGGGCAGCGGATCAGTGGCTGGCATCACCGGCACCCCGGCTGCCACAGCAGCTTCACGCGCCGCCACCTTGTTGCCCAGCCGGGTCATCACCTCGGCCGTGGGCCCGACGAAGGCAATGCCTGCCGCGGCGCAGGCACGCGGCAGCTCGGGGTTCTCGGACAGGAAGCCATAACCCGGGTGAATGGCATCGGCCCCGGCCTGCTTGGCCACCCGGATGACCTCGGCGATGTCGAGGTAGGCCTGCAGCGGCTTCTGCCCCTGCCCCACCAGGTAGCTCTCGTCGGCCTTGGTCCGATGCAGCGCAAAACGGTCCTCGTGCGAATAGATGCCGATGGTGCGCAGCCCCAGCTCGGTGGCGGCACGCATCACGCGGATGGCGATCTCGGAGCGGTTGGCCACCAGCACCGATCGGATCCGCCGGCCCTGGCCTACGTTGTTGTCACCCATTTCGTTCTGTCCTCTTGTCATCCGGAAACGTTGTCACCGCCACGGCTCGCGCGGTTCCAGCCGGAAATTATGCCTTGGGGTCCTGCACCCGAACCCCGCGCTGCGGTAATTCCCTTCCACCCTGACCGAGGGGCGTGCCATCCGAAAACAGACCCATTTCCCCTTCCGGCCCGATGAAACGCCAGTCTCCGGGCCATGCTCAGCCTGTACGCACGACTCTTTCATATCTGTCAGTGATGGCAATTATTGTTTCTTCGCGCATCACACTCCCGGCGCGAGCAACCATTCCTTACTCTCATAAACATCTGTCCTCCCTTCGCAAGACGGCTCCATCCTACGATGGTCGGTCGATATTGCATGCCGTTCTGGCACACCACCCGGATATCGCCGGCCGCCGACCATGACCCCCATCCGTCCTCCCTTGAGACAGCTTGCCCTTCCCCTCCTTCTGTCAATGCTTGCCGCCTGCAGCGACGGCGCTTCTCCGGACGTCGGCCAGGATGCCGCACTGCCCGCCGCCAGCGCCACCACACGCGGCCTCTCGACCCGCGCTCCCGCACCGGTATCGGATACCGCCAACGGACAGGCTGCCTCGGGCAGTCAGGACGCTGTTGCCACGCAGGCGGCCTCGGGTGAACAGGGAACCTCCGCCACCCAGAACGCCGCAGCGACAGACAAGCCACCTGCATCCGGCGCCGCCGGGAGCGGAAGGGTGATCAGCGCCTCCGCATGTCCGCTGCGCTATACCGAACCCACGGGGCCGGCCGGCGGCCACGGCGCCGATCCGCTGCGGGGCCGACAGTGGTACCTGAACAATACCGGCGCCACGACCGGTTCGGTCCAGGGAGAGGATCTGCACATGGGAGACGTCTGGACCCAGGCCGGCCAAGGCCAGGGAGTGCGGGTGGCCGTGGTGGACGAGAGCGTGGAGGTGACGCACGAGGATCTGCTCGCCAACATCGTTCCCAATGCCAGCTACAACTATGACGCCAGCGGCCGAGGCAATGCCTACCCGCTGCCCTGCAACGCCGGCAGCACGCACGGCACCGCCGTGGCCGGCGTGGTGGGCGCACGCGACTTCAATGGCAAGGGCGGCGCGGGCGTGGCCCCGCGCGTGCGTCTGGTGGGTTACAACCCGCTGGCCACCAGCACCGATGCCGACGTGCTGGACGCCCTGACCCGCGGGCTGGGCATCAACGCCATCTACAACAACAGCTGGGGGCCCAACGACTGGGGGCACTTCATCCAGTCCCAGCCATCGGATGATGCCTGGCAACAGGCGATTGCGCGTGGCCTGCGCGATGGCCGCCGAGGCCGAGGCGCCATCTACGTGTTCGCCGCCGGCAATGGTGCCGAGGCCGACGACTTCGCCAGCTACGACGCCGGCATCTCGGCGCTGGGTGCCATCGCCGTCTGCGCAACCAATGCCGCGGGCCAACGGGCCGTCTACAGCGAACCTGGCTCCAACCTTCTGGTCTGTGCGCCCAGTGGTGACTACCCTCGCGATGGCAAGCCAGCCCTGGCGGGCGTGACGACCACCGCCCTGCAGAACCAGTACCGGGACGACTTCAACGGCACCTCGGCAGCCGCCCCGATGGTCTCGGGCGTGGTTGCCCTCATGCTGCAGGCCAACCCTCGCCTCACCTGGCGTGATGTGCCGATCATCCTGGCCCGCACTGCCCGACGGGTGGATGCCCAGTCGGCCGGCTGGAAACCCTATCACCAACTGGCCTACCACCACGAATATGGCTTCGGTGTGGTCGATGCCCAGGCCGCCGTGCGCATGGCGCGCCACTGGCGCAGTGTCGGTGACAGCCGCAATCTGCGTCAGTGCGGCCCCTATCGCGTGACGCCGGACCAGGCCATTCCGAAAGCGGCCAATCCCGACAAGACCCCGGACTACAACAAGGCAGCCCAGGGCGGTCTGGCCAGTGCCATTACCGTACCTCAAGACTGCCCGATCCGCCATATCGAGCATGTCGGCGTGAAGATGTCGGCCATGGATCCCAAGCAGGACAAGGAGGCCGCCGAGCCTGGCAACCTGCAGATCACGCTGACCGCACCCACAGGGCACACCGCCACGCTGGCCTACCCGCACCGCTGTCTGGGGGTGGGCGACAGTGGCCAGCTGCAGCGCGTGGCCTGCATGGGGCTGGTGGACCAATACTTCGGCATCAGCCGCTTCATGGGGCAGCCGGCCCTCACCCACAAGGAGGCACGCTGGACCCTGAACGCGGTCGACCGCAACACCGAAGCCTCGTCCCCCTCGGCCCGGGTGAAGTACTGGGAGCTGACGCTGTATGGACACTGACCGGCGCTGTCATCCGATGAGCGGTCGGCGACGTTGATGGCACGTTGCGTACAGGGTACCTGCTGCACAACCACCGGCAACGATGGATATTTCCCGGCAGAATCAAGGCTGCGGAAGGCCGCTCCCGGCCCTGCCGAGGACACCCCCGGCTGCAGCCCCGTGCCGATTCGGCCGCGGTGTGCGCCCTGACGCCTCCTTGGCCTGGCATGGCCCTGCTGACAGATTCCGCAGCCAGTCTGTACACGGGCGTGACATAGCGTCACATTCCAGCCACGCAGGCCAACGAAAATTCCGCCCGTTGCCGTCTCACCCTACACCTTCAGTGCCATGACACCTCCCACCCTTTCCCTGTCCCTCAGAACCGTCCCGCTGCTGCTTGCCACCCTGCTGGCGTCCTGCGGCGGCTCCGGCGATTCGGGCGGGGCGTCCAGCAACACGCCCTACCAGGGCACGCTGCTCAATGGCACCAAGTGCACGGTGCGCTACTACGCACAGTCACAGCCCCGCCAGAGCGCGGGCACCGATCCGCTCTACCTCACGCAGTGGTACCTGAAGAACACCGGCCGTCTGACGGGCTATTCCGGCCTGGCGGCTGGCGAGGACCTGCAGGTCGAGAACGTCTGGGCCAGCGGCCTGCGGGGCGAGAACATCCGTGTAGCCGTGGTGGATGACGCCCTGGAGGTGACCCACCAGGATCTGGCCCCCAACGTGGCCGAAGGCGCCAGCTACAACTATGTGAGCGATGGCAGCTGGCAGCGTGGCAGCCCCTGGCCGCTGCCCTGCACCACGAACCAGACCCACGGCACCGCCGTGGGCGGAGTGGTGGCTGCCCGCGACAGCAATGGTCTGGGCGGCCGTGGCGTGGCGCCGCGTGCCAGCCTGGTGGGCTACAACGCTCTGGCCAACGATCTGGACAGCGAAGTCCTGGACGCACTGGTGCGTGGCCAGGCCAGCAACCACATCTACAACAACAGCTGGGGTGCTGAAGATGACGGGCACTTCAACGCACCCACGTCGCGCTCGGCCCATGCCGGCACCATCCTCAACGGCCTGCGCAACGGCCGTAACGGGCTGGGTTCCATCTACACCTTTGCCGGCGGCAACGGTGGTGCCAATGGCGACTACTCCGTGCTGGACGGCAACGTCAGCGTGCTGGGCGCCATCCCGGTCTGTGGCACCAATGCAGCGGGCAAGCGTGCGCCTTACAGCGAGCCGGGCCCCAACCTCATTGTCTGCGCACCGTCCAGCGACATGGGCCAGGCAAACGGCAGCAGCCTGCCGGACGTGACCACCACAACGCTGCAGAACCAGTACACAGCCAAGTTCAATGGCACCTCGGCCGCCACGCCGATGATCTCGGGCGTCATCGCCCTGATGCTGCAGGCCAACCCCAATCTCACCTGGCGCGACGTGCCGCTGGTGCTGGCCCGAAGCGCCCGTCAGGTGGACCCGACCAACGCCGGCTGGACCTCTTACGGCGGCTACCACTACAACCATGAGTATGGTTTCGGCGTGGCCGATGCCACGGCCGCCGTGCAACTGGCCCGCAGCTGGCCAAGCGTCGGCGGCAGCAGCACGCTGCGGCAGTGCGGCCCGTACAGCGCCACCGTCAACCAGGCCATTCCCGAGACCACGCCGATTTCAGACGCTGCGATCCAGGACCCGTTCGCCGACGCCAGCGGCCTGAGCAAGGCCGCCGTCAACGGGGTCACTTCCCGGATCAGTGCTGCCGGCTGCGGCATCCAGCACATCGAGCACATCGACGTGGTGCTGACGGCCACCGACGATACCGGCGCCCGTGCCCATCCCAGCGCCGGCGACCTGCAGATCACGCTGACCAGCCCCAGCGGGCAGACCAGCACGCTGACCACACCGCACCTCTGCTACAACGCCAGCAGCCAGCGCACCAACTGCCAGGGACTGGTGGACTTCAGTTTCGGCATCAGCCGCCACCTGGAGGAGCCTGCCATCAGCGGCACCAGCAGCGACTGGACCCTGGCGGCCGCCGACCGTCGCACTGGCAATACCGGCCGGCTGAGAAACTGGTCGATCACCCTCTACGGACGGTGATGATCAGGTACAACCCTCCGACCATGAACATCCTTCGCTGAACCACAAGCCCGAACGAGTTCCAACATGCGCAAGAACACCCTGATCCAGAACCTGGCCATCGGCCTTTCCACCCTGCTGCTGGGGCTGTCCGGCGTGCAGGCTGCCGATGCGGACGTCGTTCAGCTGATCGGCCCCGACAAGACCGTCCGCAGCTTCCAGATCGACACCGCGCACGTCGTGCAGTTTGGTGGCCGCACCCAGGTGCGCAAGGCCAGCCAGGCCGAGACCAAGCAGCTTCACACCCTGAAGAGCACCCGTGGCGCGCTCACCAACGCCTCGGGCAGCACCGTCTCGCCCGTGCTGAAGGATGCCGCCGGCCGCCGCTACGGTCTGCCCGGTGGTCTTATCGTCACGCTGAAGCAGGACATGTCCGAGGCTGATGGCCGCGCCCAGCTGGTGGCGGCCGGCCTGAAACCCGAGCGGCAGATCACGGGCCGCGTCTGGGTGGTGGAAAGCCCGGCCGGGCTGGAGACCATCGAGATGGCCAACCAGCAGAACGCCAAGGGCATCTTCACCGACGTGAGCCCCAACTGGTGGACCAAGCGCGCGCTGAAGTGAGCACGCGATCCGGCCGGACAGCTGGAGTTGCCCGATGAAACGCACCCTTGCCCTCGCCCTCCTGACCTGTCTGGCCGCCCCGGCCTGGGCCGATCCGCCTATCCCTGAATGGGTTCGAGCTGCGTCCCGGTGCTCTAATCTGACGCCGAGCTGCCACCCGTTCGCGGACATGATGAGCGATGCTGACCTTGCCGTGTTCCGTTACCTGACCGTCTACAACATTTTTGACCTCCCGCTCAAGGAACGGCAACTGGCGGTCGATAAAGTCGAAAAAGCAGTCGCGGCAGCACGTTCCCGTAGCAAGACCGACTGCGAGGATGCCGACAGAGTGATCAAGCTCATGCAGAGGGGGGCCAATCGTGCAGTCCGTCGGCACGCCGACGAGTTGGTCGCCTTCTTCATGGAGCCCAACTGCCAGTGACTGGCTGCTCCACTCAACAATAAGGGGGCTCATCGCCCCCTTTGTCATTTCCGGACCTGCGGAACGTATTGCCAGCATGCATCCTCATGGTAGCCCCCATGAGGCAAGAGACGAGTGAGGAATGCCTCCCAGGAGCGGTCAGCAGTCCACGGATATTTTGCAGCCAAAGCGCCATAACCTATAAAAAGCCGAAGTCAACCGTCCATCGACTGTTTGCCGCCAAACCGATGTCGTGACGCAACGACGTTGCTAGAGTGACGCATTCCCGTGTGCAGATGTTGTATCGCACCGACTCATTCTGGAGCCGTTCCGTCATGAAGACACGACACCTGCCTGTGCGCCACCTGGCCACCCCGCTGCTGCTGTCCCTGCTGGCTGCCTGTGGCGGAGGCGGTGCGAACCCGTCCGTCAACCTGGTGTCCGCCCCGATCAACGGCACGCAGGCTGGTGGCTCGGGTGGCAACGGTTCGAAGCCCGGGGTAGCACCAGGCACGAACGGCACGGGCAGCGCCGGAAGCGGCCAGACTGGTGGCAACCCCGCAGGCAGCAGCAACCCGGCAAGCAACGGCAGCCAGCCGGGCGCAGGCACGTCGGGCAACCACGGCGGCGCTTCTGATTCGCCCCGCGAGCGCATCAGCTGGACGGGCTGCAAGCTGAACTACTTCCGCGGCGGCCCGGCTGTGGCCGAGAAGACCGGATCCGACCCGAATCTGACCCGCCAGTGGTACCTGACGAACACCGGCAGCCTGCCGGGCCTCGTGACCGACGGCATGGTGGCTGGCGAGGACCTGCGCGTGCAGGGCGCCTGGGACCAGGGGATGCGGGGTGAAGGCATCCGCATTGCCGTCATCGACGACGCCCTGGAAGTGACGCACGAGGATCTGCGTGCCAACGTGGTGGCCGGCAGCCACAACTACCGGCGCCTGTCCCCGAATGCCAAGACCATTGCCGGACACGCCGACTACCCGATGCCCTGCACGGAAGACAACGATCACGGCACCCAGGTGGGCGGCGTGATTGCAGCGCGTGACGGCAACGGCATCGGCGTCTCGGGCGTGGCGCCCCGCGCCGGGCTGGTGGGCTTCAATGCGCTGGCCAACAGCCTGACCGAAGACGCGCTGGATGCACTGGTGCGCGACATCAATCGCAACCACGTCTACAACAACAGCTGGGGCGCCGCCGACATCGGGCACTTCTTTGCCCCGGACAACAAGGCCGCCTTCGACAGCACGCTGAACGACGGCCTGAGCAAGGGGCGTGACGGACTGGGCGTGATCTACACCTTCGCCGCCGGCAACGGCGCCTTCGATGGCGACTACTCCCCGATGGATGGCACGGTCAGTGCCCGGGGCATCGTGACCGTCTGCGCCACCAACGCTGCCGGCAAACGCGCCCCATACAGCGAGCGCGGCCCCAACCTGACGGTCTGCGCCCCGTCGGCCGACCTGAGCAAGGTGCTGGGGATTCCGGGAGCTCCGACGCTGCCCGACGTGTCCACGACCGCGCTGCAGAACCAGTACACCGACAGCTTCAACGGCACCTCGGCAGCCACGCCGATGGTCTCGGGCGTGGTGGCCCTGATGCTGCAGGCGAACCCCAAGCTCACCTGGCGAGACGTGCCGCTGATCCTGGCCCGTTCCGCCCGGCAGGTGGATGCCCAGTCCAGCGGCTGGCGCAGCCACAGCAGTCCGCTCGTCGAAGGGCAGCCTGACGCCCATGACACGCTGCACTATCACCACGACTACGGCTTCGGCGTCGTCAACGCCGATGCTGCCGTGAAACTGAGCCGCAGCTGGCAGAGCGTGGGCGGCAGCAGCACGCAGAAACAGTGCGGTCCGTTCACGACCCGGGTCAACGCCCCGATTCCGGAAGCCGATGCCGTGGCGACCAATCCCGTCCGGAAGAGCCAGGCGGAAGCCTTCCGGAAGGCGCTGATCGAGGCCGGCAACCGGATCGACTACAACCAGGCGGCGCCCAATGGGCTCTCCTCCACCGTCAGCGTGCCGGAAAGCTGCCAGATCACGCACATTGAGCACATTGAGGTGACGCTCACCGCCACCAATGCCGATGGAATCGACGAGCACCCCAGCGCCGGCGACCTGCACATCACGCTGCAGAGTCCGCTGGGCAGCGTCAGCACCCTGAGCGTGCCGCACCCCTGCCAGCTTCCGGCCGATAACGGTTCGATGCAGATCGGCCCCTGCCAGGGCTTGCAGAACTACCCCTTCGGCGTGCGCCGTCACCTGGAAGAACCGGTGGCCCAAGGCAGCAACAGGTACTGGACCCTGTCGGCAACCGACCGTGTGGCGGGAGAAACCGGTCGGCTGAAGGACTGGAGCATCACCTTCTACGGCCGATAACTCGGCACAGGGGACTGTCTTGCCGGCATGGCCAGCAACCTCGATGCCGACCGTTCCGGCATCCGGCAGTCCCCGCCCTGCCTTTTCGGGCACATGCACCGTCGCACCGCCAGCCCCTGGTTGCGACGGACACCCCAAGACGTTGCGGCATCCTTTCCGGACGGATCTCCATCATGCGCAAGAAGCCCATCGCCCAGGCCCTGACCCTCGGCTTCTCCACCCTGCTGCTGAGCGCGTGCGGAGGAGGAAATGGTTCCGATGATCCTGCGCATCCCCGCATCAATGCCATACAGATCGGCGACCTGGTGCTGGAGCGCCCTGCCCGACCGGCGGACCTGAGCCCGCAGCGCGCCGTGGAAGGAGGCGTCCAGGAACAGACGCCGCCGGCCACGGTACGCCCCGCCCCGCGGCCGCAGGCACCCGCAGCGACACTCACGTCGCCGGCCCCTGCCCCTGCACGACCTGTCGCGGCACCGGCACCCACCCCGACGCCGACCCAAGGTACTCACGGCCAGGCCTCTCCAGCCCCCTCCCCTGCGCCCGGCGGTTCCGGCGCTGGCACCAGCTCCAGGCCCATTCAGCCCGTCGTGACACCGACCCCCGGCCCGGTGCCGACCCAGGACACCTACGGACAGGCATCCACAGCGCCCTCCCCCGCGCCCAGCGCTTCCGACGCGAGCACGAGCCCCGTTCAGCCCGTCGTGACGCCGGCCCCCGCCCCTCGCCCCGCTCCAGGCCCCAGCACCGACTCCGGAGCCTCCAGCGCGTCTCCTGCGGCAACGCCTGCGCCGGCACCCGTCGCCAGCCTGGCGCTGGATGCTGCCACCCTGGCCACATTGCCCGCCCAGCTGGGCTGGACGAACTGCGCCCTGAAATACCCACGTCCTCAAGCTGCTCCCGTTTCCCACGCCGGTGCCGACACCTATCTGTCGCTCCAGTGGCATCTGGAGAATACCGGCCCCCTGCCCGGCTTCCCCAGCATGAAGGCAGGCGAAGACCTGCACGTGAAGCCGGTCTGGAACGCTGGTCTTCGCGGTGAAGGCACCCGCGTGGCGGTGCTGGACGACGGACTGGAAGTGACGCACGAAGACCTGTGGCCCAACATCGTGACCGGAAGCCGCAACTACCGTACCGAAGCGGGCATGCTCGGACTTTCCGTCACCAGCGGCGGCAAGGTGGCCGGTCTGGAGGGCTTCCCCATGCCCTGCAGCAGCGATGACACGCACGGCACTTCGGTCGCGGGCCTGATTGCCGCCCGTGACGGCAATGGCACCGGTGTCTCGGGCGTGGCACCACGCGCTCAGCTGGTAGGCTTCAACATCCTGGCCTCCGGCTTCGTGGCCGACACGCTGGACGCCCTGTCGCACGATCTGGACCGGAACCACGTCTACAACAACAGCTGGGGCGCCACGGACAACGGACACCTGGCCACGCCGGAACCCAACTGGTCGAGCTACAACGACACGCTGCGCAACGGGCTGAAGACAGGCCGCAACGGCCTGGGCGCCATCTACGTCTTTTCCGGCGGCAACGGTGCCATACAGACCGACTATTCATCACTGGACGGCGGCGTGAGCGCGATGGGCATCGTCAACGTCTGTGCCACCAACGCCATGGGCAAGCGCGCCCCCTACAGCGAGCGGGGCGCCAACCTGACGGTCTGTGCCCCATCGGCCGACGCGACGGACGACCAGCAGCCGGAAGTGACCACCACTTCGGTGCAGAACGACTATACCCACACGTTCAACGGCACCTCGGCCTCTGCCCCCATGGTCTCGGGTGTCATTGCACTAATGCTTCAGGCCAACCCGAAGCTGACCTGGCGTGACGTGCCGCTGATTCTGGCGCGCACGGCCCGCAAGGTGGACGAACAGGATGGCGGCTGGCGTGATTACCGCAGCCCGCTGGGTTACGCCCAGGGCCGGTACGACGTACTGCACTACAGCCACCACTACGGATTCGGCGTGGCCAATGCCGACGCAGCCGTGCAACTGGCGCGTACCTGGAAGAGCGTGGGCGGAAGTGACACGCTCAAGGCCTGCGGCCCCTACACCACGACCGTGGATGCCGCCATTCCCGAAACCGGGATCGTGACCCAGCAGGCCGTCAGTCAGACAGCAAAAAGCACGAAGAACGACACCCAGGCTCGGACCTATTTCGGCGCACTCTACCAACTGAGCAACACGCTGGATTATCAGACGGCCCCGGCCAACAGCCTGCGATCCGCCGTCGAGATTCCGGCCGAATGCGACATCCGCCACATCGAGCATATCGACGTGAAAGTGACGGTAACCGCTGCCAATGGCCAGGGAAGTCACCCCAACACCGGCGATCTGCAGATGGCGCTGCAAAGCCCGCTGGGTACGGTCAGCACGCTGATGCTTCCCCACGCCTGCACCGATCTGAACACCGCTGCCTTCGGCGCTCCCGAGCTGCTGGTGGAGCGTTGCGGCGGCCTGAACAACTTCACCTTCGGCGTGCGCCGCCATCTGGAAGAACCGGTCGCCAGCGGCGACAACCGGCGCTGGGAACTGGTGACGGCCGACCGCGTGCAAGGCGGCGAGGGACAGCTGAAGGACTGGAGCATCACCTTCTACGGCCGCTGACCTCCCGGGCAACAACATCTCTCCGTCTCGAATCACGCTCCTGAACGCACGACATCGATCGACGATTCTTCTTCGCCACTCTTTCCGGACCTCTCGACCATGCGCAGAACGCACATTGCCCAGGCCCTGGCCCTTGGATTCTCTTCCCTGCTGCTGAGCGCATGCGGCGGCGGTGGAAGCACCGACCACGACACACCATCGGCTAGCCACCTGGCACAGCAGGATCCGGCCACATCCGGCCACGGCCTGCAGGGAGAAACCGGACAGGCACTTGAGGCCACGACGCTTGCCCAGGCATCGGCCCTGACCGTCCAGCCCGTCGCCACGCCAGCACCGGCCCCTGTTGTCACGCCCGCACCTGTCGCCACTGCGGCCCCCATCGCCGCACCGGTCGTCGTTGCTGCCCCCGTCGCCGTTGCCGCACCCATCGTCGCACCTGAGCCTGTCGTCAGACCGGCACCTGTCGTCACGCCGGCTCCCGTGGCCACACCGGCGCCCGTCGTCACACCACCCCCTGCCGTCAAGCCGACTCCCGTCGCTACGCCGGCTCCTGTCGTTGCGCCGGCACCGGTCGCTCATCCGACCCCCATCGTCGCGCCTTCCCCCGTGACGCCCCCGGCCCCCGCGCCCAGACCGAATCCCGTGGCCACGCCTTCCCCCGTGCCACCAGCTCCCCCCGTCACCGGCGCCACCACGCCGCCCGGCAAACCTGCCACGGGTGGCGTCACGTCTCCTGCTCCCGTGGTGGCGCCGGTAGCCTCGCCCAGCCCTGCCCCGGCGGCTGGCACCCCGCCTGTCGCCGCACCAAGCCCCGTCGCCACACCATCGCCGATCGCCAGACCGACACCCGTCGCCGCGCCGGCTCCCGTGAAGCCGGTCAACAGTGGCAACAACGGCGGCGGCAACCAGAACGCACGCCCCGCGCCGCCTGAGCTGGTCAGCTGGTCGGGATGCTCGCTGAAATACTATCGACCGCAGGGGCAGCCCGAGATCAGGACCGGGGCCGATCCGCTCAAGCCCCAGCAGTGGCACCTGAAGAACCTGGGCAGCATCGAAGGCAAGCGTTACACGCGCATCAAGGCCGGCGAGGACCTGAACGTGGAAGCCGCCTGGAACAGCGGTCTCAATGGCGATGGCATCCGCGTGGCCGTGGTCGATGACGGCCTGGACATGACGCACCCGGATCTGCGGCCGAACATCGTCGACGGCAGCCACAACTACCGTCGCCAGTCGCTGGGTGAGAACCGCTACAGCAGCCGGATCGCTGGCCACAAGGACTGGCCGGTTCCCTGCTCGGAAGACGATTCACACGGAACCTCGGTGGCGGGGATCATCGCCGCACGGGACTACAACGGCATTGGCGGCACGGGCATTGCACCGCGTGCCAGCCTGGTGGGCTACAACCTGCTGGCCTTCGGGGATGAGCGCAACATCCTTGATGCCCTGTCGCGCGACATCGACAGGAACCACATTTTCAACAACAGCTGGGGACCGGAAGACGACGGTCAGCTCAACAAGCCCGCCAGCGGCTGGACAGCATTCAACGACACCCTGGCCAAGGGACTGAGCAAGGGCCGCAACGGGCTGGGTGTCCTGTATGTCTTCTCGGGTGGCAACGGTGCCTGGGAAGGCGACTATTCCTCGGCCGACAGCGCCACCAGTTCGCGGGGGGCCATCACCGTCTGCGCCACCGATGCGGCCGGTGAGCGCGCGCCCTACAGTGAACGCGGTTCCAACCTGACGGTCTGCGCCCCGTCCGGGCGCAGCACGACGCCGGCCTCGGCCCCCGAGATCACCACCACCTCCGTGAAGGACAAGTACACGGACGACTTTGGTGGCACCTCGGCCTCGGCACCGATGGTGTCTGGCGTGGCGGCCCTGATGCTGCAGGCCAACCCCCGGCTCACCTGGCGTGACGTGCCGCTGATTCTGGCTCGCACCGCACGGCAGGTGGATGTCTCCAAAGGGGGATGGAGCGAGCTGCGCAGCCCGCTGGCAGGCATCACCGGCCACGACGTGCTGCGCTACAGCCACCACTACGGCTTTGGCGTGGTGGATGCCGAGGCCGCCACCCGGCTGGCCCGTACCTGGCAGAGCGTGGGTGGCAGCACCGAGCAGCGCAAATGCGGCCCCTTCCGGCTGCAGGTGGGCAAGCCCATTCCCGAAGCGGACATCGTTGCACAGCAGCGTGCCGGCAGCACGTCACGCGCCATGGCCGAGGGCTCCGTCGAGCAGAAGTACTTCGACGCACTGACAGCGCTGGCCGACCGTCTGGACTACAACAAGGCCCCCACCGGCGGCGTGTCCTCGGCAATCACCGTGCCGGCCGGCTGCAACCTGCAGCACATCGAGCACATCGACGTGAACCTGACAGTGACCGGTGACGACGGACGGAGCGAGCATCCCAATGCAGGCGACCTGCAGATCGCGCTGACCAGTCCGCTGGGCAAGGTCAGCACCCTGCTGCCCCCCCACCCCTGCACCGTGAAAGGAGAGGACGGTGAGCTGAAGATCGTGGCCTGTCAGGGGCTGCAGGACTTCACCTTCGGCGTGCGCCGGCACCTGGAGGAGCCGGTAGCCGCCGGTACCAACCGCAACTGGACCCTGTCGGTGACCGACCGCGTGCAGGGCGGCACCGGACAACTGAAGGACTGGAGCATCGCCTTCTACGGGCGATAGGCTGCAAAAGCACCGCGCCGACGGTCACGTCCAGCTGGACACCGAAAAAAACCGTCGGCACGCCCGGACAGGGCTGAACAAAGCGGCATAATAGCGAGTGGCGGGGAACGCCGCTGCTGGGATCCGATGGGAGACTGCAGGCGCGGGCCCTGCAAAAAAGGGTCGGCTGGATCCGTATGACACTGGACGTCCGTATGAATCTGCCCGCCGTCCGGTGTTCGGAGGAGACGGATCCGAGCCGAGAAACCGCTGAAGAACCGACTGCGACGTGGGCAATCAAATCCTTCGATTAATCATATAGTTATTGATTCAATCTAGAAATGATCTCACATTTCGGGGGCGCTTCGCAAGGTTGCGCTTTCGAGACAATGCAAAAAACCAACATTCGCTGCCGCCCGTCGGCTGCCCTGCTCCAGACATCTCTTCCTGTCGCACACCATGACTTTCCCTGCCGCTTCCCAGTCCGCACAGCCGGCCTCCGTCCTGCCCCAGCCCACCGTGGTACGAAGGGAAGACTACCGGGAACCCGACTGGCTGGCGGAGGGGCTGGTACTGCACTTCGCCCTGGACGCCCAGGACACGGTGGTGACGGCGGCGTGCCGCTATCGTCGCCGCCCGGGCTCAGCGGCCGATGTCCCGCTGCGGCTGGACGGCGAAGCGCTGGAAACCCTGGGCGTGGCCATTGACGACCAGGTGCTGCCGCAGGAGTCCTGGGAGCAGGATAACGGCCAGCTGGTGCTGCGCAACCTGCCCGAGCACTTCACGCTGCACACCCAGGTGCGCATCCATCCTTCGGCCAATCTGGAGCTTTCCGGCCTGTACGCCACCGGCAGCACCCTGCTCACCCAGTGCGAGGCCCAGGGCTTCCGGCGCATCACCTGGTTCCAGGACCGGCCGGACGTGATGACCACCTACCGGGTGATCCTGCAGGCGCGCCGCGCCCAGTACCCGGTGCTGCTGTCCAACGGCAATCTGCTGGCGGCCGATGCACCGGCAGCCGCCGAGGCGCGGGCCACCCTGTCGGTGCTGCCGCTGCCGGCCACCGACGGCGACTGGCATGAGGCCGTCTGGGAAGACCCGTTCCCGAAACCCTGCTACCTGTTCGCGCTGGTGGCAGGCAATCTGGCCGTGAACGAGACCCGCCACCGGCTGGCCTCGGGACGCGAGGTGCTGCTGCAGGTCTGGACCGAACCCGAACAGATCCACCGTACCGACTTTGCGCTGCGCAGCCTGGAAAAGGCCATTGCCTGGGATGAACGCCGCTTCGGACTGGAGCTGGACCTGGATCGCTTCATGATCGTGGCCGCGCCCGACTTCAACATGGGGGCAATGGAGAACAAGGGTCTGAACATCTTCAACGCCAAGTACGTGTTCGCCGACCCCTTCGTGGCCACCGACACCGATTTCGAATGGATCGAATCGATCATCGGGCATGAGTACTTCCACAACTGGACCGGCAACCGTGTCACCTGCCGCGACTGGTTCCAGCTGACACTGAAGGAAGGGCTGACGGTGTTCCGCGACCAGGAGTTCACCGCCGACCAGATGGCTGCCGGCGTGGATGCCCAGGCCGCTGGCAGCGTGCGGGCCGTGCAGCGCATGGGCAACGTGCGGGTGCTGCGTCAGGTGCAGTTCGCCGAGGATGCCGGCCCGATGCGCCACCCCATCCGCCCGGACAGCTACCAGGCCATCGACAACTTCTACACCGCCACCGTCTACGAGAAAGGCGCAGAAGTTATCCGCATGCTGCAGACGCTGCTGGGCGTGGACGGCTTCCGGCGCGGCATGGATCTGTATTTCGAGCGCCACGACGGCCAGGCCGTGACCTGCGAGGCCTTCGTGGCCGCCATGGCCGATGCCAACGGGCGCGACCTGGGGCAGTTCCTGCGCTGGTACGCCACCGCCGGCACGCCTCGGCTGCAGGTGCGAAGCCAGTACGATGCCGCAAACAAGCGGCTGGTGCTGTCGCTGACACAGCTGCTGCCGGACGCCGAGGCCCATGCGATGCCGGCTGGCGAGCGTGCGCTGCACATCCCGGTGGACGTGGCACTGCTTGCCCGCGACAGCGGCCAGGTGCAGCAGCGCCGTCTGCTGGAGCTGACAGCCCCGCAGCAGGACTTCGTCTTCGAGGGCGTGGAAAGCAGCGATGCCCGGGGACCGATGCTGTCGCTGCTGCGGGACTTCTCCGCGCCGGTGGTGGTGGATCACCCCTACAGTGACGAGGACCTGGCCTTCCTGCTGCGCCACGACGACAACCTGTTCAATCGCTGGGAAGCCGGCCAGCAGCTGGCCGAGCGCGCCCTGCTGCAGGCCATCCGCCAGGGCGATGCCCAGGCGACGCTGAAAGCGCTGAGCGACGCACTGGCCGCCACCCTGCCGGATGCGCGGCTGGACGACGGGCTGCGCCAGCAGTTCCTGATGCTGCCCGAAGAAAAGCGGCTGGCCGAACAGCTGGAGCCGCTGGATCCGTCCCTGCTGCGTACCCGACGTCTGGCCGCACTGCGCACCCTGGTGCAGCCGCTGGTGCCCTACCTGCAGGACGTGGTGGCCCGCCAGCATTGGCGTGCCGACTATTCGCTGGCCGTCCCCGAAGTGGGGCAGCGCGCGCTGGCCAACACGGCCCTGCAACTGCTCACCCTGGTGGGTGCCGACGGCGCGGCACAGCAGGCGCGTGCGCAGTTCGAGGGCGCCAACAACCTCACCGACCGGCTGGGTGCGCTGCAGGCCCTGGTGCAGTGCGATCCGGATGATGCCGACTGGGCGCTGGCGCGCTTCGAGGACATCTACCGGAACGAGACCCACGTGCTGGACAAGTGGTTTGCCGTGCAGGCCCGCATGCACGGCACGCACCAGCCCACGCTGGCACGGGTGCGCCAGCTGATGCAGCACCCGGGATGGAACAGCCAGAACCCCAACAAGGTGCGCGCCCTGCTCTACACCTTCTTTGCCGACAACCTGGCCGAGTTCCACCGTCCCGATGGCGAGGGCTACACGCTGTGGCGTGACGAGGTGCTGCGGCTGGACCGCAGCAACCCGCAGCTGGCCGCCCGGATGGCGCGCACGCTCGACCGCCACCAGCGCTTCGTGCCGGTGCTGGCACAGCAGATGCACACCGTGCTGGAACACGTGGCCCACGAGGCTCAGTCGCCCGACGTGCGTGAAGTGATTGCCAAGGAGTTGGGTGCCCTCTGAACCCGTCCTCACAGCCAGCGCACCCCGTTTCGTGGTGCGCTGCCTGAGGACATTGTTCGGAGGAGCCCCTGGGGCGCCCTGAAAAGCCCCGCCGATTTCACGTTCCGGAGTCCGTCCATCATGAAGAAACACATCAGCCTCACCCAGTACCTGGTGGAGGTGCAGCGCCAGAAGGGATTGATTCCCGGCGAGCTGCGCCTGCTGCTGGAAGTGGTGGCCCGCGCCTGCAAGCGCATCAGCCAGGCTGTCGGCAAGGGAGCCCTGAACAACAATCTGGGTGACGTGGGCACCCAGAACGTGCAGGGGGAAACCCAGAAGAAGCTGGACGTGATCGCCAACGACACGCTGCTGGAAGCCAATCTGTGGGGCGGGCAGCTGGCCGCCATCGCCTCCGAGGAGATGGACAAGCCCTACACCATTCCGGACCGCTATCCGAAGGGTGAATTCCTGCTGCTGTTCGACCCGCTGGATGGTTCCTCCAACATCGACATCAACTCGATGGTGGGCACGATCTTCTCGGTGCTGCGGGCGCCCGAAGGCGTGGAGCATGTCACCGAGAAGGACTTCCTGCAGCCCGGCGCGCAACAGGTTGCGGCCGGCTATGCCATCTATGGTCCTTCGACCATGCTGGTGCTGACCGTGGGCGACGGCGTGGCCGCCTTCACGCTGGACCGCGAGATCGGCGCCTGGTACCTGACCGAGCGGAACTACCGCATCACGCCGGACACGAAGGAATACGCCATCAACGCCTCCAACAGCCGACACTGGTATCCGCCGGTCAAGCGCTACATCGACGAGCTGCTGGCCGGCAGGACCGGCCCGCGCGGCAAGGACTACAACACACGCTGGATTGCCGCCCTGGTGGCCGAGATCCACCGCATCCTGAACCGGGGCGGTGTCTTCATGTACCCGGCCGACCAGCGCAACCCCAGCAAGCCAGGTCACCTGCGCCTGCTGTACGAGGCCAATCCCATGGCCATGCTGATCGAGCAGGCCGGCGGTGCGGCCACCGACGGTCGCCAGCGCATCCTGGACATCCAGCCCACCGGGCTGCACCAGCGCGTTCCGCTGTTCATTGGCGCCCGCGAGGAAGTGGAACGGGTCACCTCCTACCACCTGCAGGCTGACCAGGCATGAACTTCACGGTCCTGCTGGCCCGTCTCGCCGCCCAGATCCTGCTGGGCATCGCCGTCTTCCTGTGGGGGGCCATCGCCGTACTGGACCCCGCGCGCGGCGATGCCCGCTGGGTCATCGGCCTGGGGGCCGTCCTGGCACTGGCGGCCCTCCTGCGCCTGGGCCGGGGCGGAGCCTGGGTACCCTGGGCAGCCGCCATGGGCCTGGTGCTGCCCATCGGCATGCTGGCACACGACAACGGCGGCTCGCCGTGGCTGTGGGTCCTGTGGGCGCTGGTGGCCTTCGCCACGGCCGGCTGGGTACGCAACGGGCATGAGGTGAAGCAGGGCTGAGGCTGCCGGGATGCGGCCGTTCTGCCAGCCGAGCAGTGCCTCAGGAAAGTCTGAACAAGTCCTCGCAGCCTTCGGCATGATGCCCAGCGAAAACACCCGCCAAGGCCATGCACACACAAGTGCATCCTCAAACCGGCGGGTTACTTTCTTGTGCGCCTGAAGCCCGATCCCCTCCCCTGGCCTGGATGAAGCGGCGATGGATGGCTGGCGTGCTGAACACCACGGACAGCATGCGCGCGACCTGCATGGCGGTCACCATGGCCACCCCCAGGTCCAGCGCGCGGGCCGTCAGCGTCATCTCGGCAATACCGCCGGGCATCAGCCCCAGAATGAGTGATGGTGCGGATATCCCCACGAGCGGCGAAAGGACCATCCCCAGCCCGACGGTCAACGCAATGCTGACCAGCGTGAAGACACAGGCAGCCGACAGTAGCCGGGGAGCACAGCGCAGGAAATCCGGGCGGTATCGGTCACCGAACGACCACCCGATGCAGAGCTGACCGGCCCACGAGACCCAGCGCGGCAGATCGGTATGCGGCAGCAGCTGCAACAGGTTCACGGCTGCCACGAACAGCAGCGCCCCCAGCAGCCACGCATTGGGCAGACGCACGCGCAGAAAGAACCCGACCGACACCAGACTGCCCAGCATCAGCGGCAGCAGACTGCCCCAATGCACATCCCGGGCAGCACCCCGCAGATGGGAAGCATCACCGCCCAGCCACTGCACGCCGAAGGGCACCAGCGCCACGACCAGCAGCACCCGCACACTATGCACCGTGGCCACATGGTCTGCCCGGGTGCCATGACGATGCGCCATGTTGACGATCTCGCTGGCCGTGCCGATGGCCGACGAGAACCAGGCCGTCCCCACATCCAGACCGCCAACGCGGTGATAGAACCAGCAGCCGACGACCGCCAGCACCTGGGCATACAGGATGCCGGCAAGAATGAGCCCCCAGTGCTGCGCCAGGCTCTGCATCACCTCGGCCGAGAAATACAACCCCAGCGACAGCCCGATGACCCAGCGCCCGAACTTGTTGAAGGGCGCCGGGCAACGGGTGGGCATGCCGGCCACCCGGGTGGCCGCCGTGAGAAACAGCGGCCCCAGCAGCCAGGGCAATGGGGTGCCCATCCAGACCGCGATGCCCGCACCCAGCAGGGCGATGCAGAGGCCGCGGATGACGGGAACAATGCGCGTGTCCATGGCCAAGGATGATACGCGCACACAACCCCCGACTTATGGGAGCGCGCTGCCATTTCTTTTCCCGAATGGGACAGGCTTTGCGGTTCACACCGGCATGTGGTTGGAACTAAGCTGTTTCTTGATGAACGGCTTTCCAACCAGGCTGCATGATGCAGCCCCACCAAGGAGGTGAACGATGACGATTCCTGGCAACACGTACCGCGTGCCCCTGACGGCTGCTGCACTGGCCATACTGCTGGCCGCCTGCGGCAGTGGCAATGGCAATGACGGCACCCACGCCGATACCAAGGCCCTCTCGGACACCACACCAACTGCCACGGCAAAGCACGCCAGCAAGGCAGATGCAGCCCAGGCGGGAGATACGGCACAGGCGAACGCGGCCACACAGGCAGGTGATGCCGCACAGGCTGCCGGCGCGACTCAGACTGCCGGCGCCGCACAAGGTACCAACACGACTCAGACCGCCGACGCCGCGCAAGCTGCCGCTGCTGCTCCGGCAAGCCCTGCCAACGCAGAATCTGCCGCTGCCCCCGCCACTGATGCTTCCGGCACGATCAGCTCGGCCACGGCTGTGAACCGCACGGCGGTAGCCGATACGGCAGAAGCCAGCACCGTCACCCGGGCCACGCCCCAGACAGCCCCTATCTCGGCCGCCGGGGTACGGGGCGATGCGCTGCTGACCATGCTGGATCAGAAAGGCTGCCTGACCCTTGATCGGGCCACGTCATACAACGGCACGCGCGTCACGACGGGGAAGCCGCTGGAGCTGCCGGAGCCTCGTGCGGATACGGATCTTAATCCCAACAACTATCAGAAGACGACCCCGAACAGCCCCGGCCTGCTGAGCCCGTTTGCCGCGCTGGGCAACATCATATGCAATACCAAGTACTATCAGTACCATGCCGCCGCACCAGGCGAGTATTCGATGAGCGTGGGCAGCGGGCCGCACCCGCGGCATCAGTATCTGGGCGAGAAAATTCTGCGCCCATTCAATAGCCAGGGCATTTCGGTGCCCCTGACGATCACAGCAGACTCTGCCACGTTGGGTGATGTCGTCAGCGCCGGCAGCGACAGACCGTCGATTGGTGGTATCGATATTCCCTTCAGCTTCCGGCTGGACGGTGTGGCCTCCTACGGTTTGCTGAAGCGGTGGGGCTCCCATGCGGGCTACCAGACCAAGCTGCTGCTGTTGCAGGGGGATTCCGAGCAGCAGGCCAAGCTGTGCTGGAACATCGAACTGCCCGAAGCCAGGCGGCTGCAGTGCGTCGTCTGGCAGGCGCCGGCCAACTGGAAGCGTGGACAGCAGCTGCAAGTCGTCGACCAGTACCTCGTCGACGACCGTTCAGTCTATGAAGGCGAGAAGGGCTTCGAGTACTGGCGGGGTCGTTTCCCGCAGTGACGGGCTGATTTTCTCCGTCGATCGGAGAAGCCCGCGCCCTGATGCGGCTTCTCCACCTCTGGACTTCATGCACGCCCCTGGCGTCCAGGTGAAGGATGCGACCGATCCCGACAGGACTGACTCGCAGGCCACTGTGGCGCTGCGGGCCAGGTTTCCTGATGGCATTCAGCGCAGCAACTGCGCAATGGCCTGGCTGGCTGCGGCCAGGCCCATGCTGGCGGTGACAGTGACAAGCGAACCGTAGCCGGCGCAGGCCAGCGGCATGCCGCCGCCCTCGCCCTTCGGGTGGGTGCCGGCAATCTGTTCAGGCGAATGGATGGCCGGCACGCCGAAGCGGGAAGGATCGCCCTTGCGACGCCGGCGGGACGAGGGCTGGGTCTGTACAGACGCAACCGACTGCGCGCCCTGACCCGAAAAGTGGCCTGGCGCGCCTGCGCCTTCCTGATCCGGGCTGTGGGCCAGCGCATTCGATGCTTCTGCACGACTGGCCGAAGACGACATCGCTGTGCCATCCCCGCGCGGGAAGCCATGATGCCGGCGCAACCGCGCACGCACGGCCGACAGCAGCGCATCCCCCGTGGTACGGGAAAGATCTTCCACCCGCAGCTGCAGGGGATCGGTGCGCCCGCCAGCCGCACCGCAGGCGATGACGGGCTTGCCGTTCGCCACGCACCAGGCAATCAGCGACGCCTTGGCCGCCACGGCATCGATGGCGTCGATGACAAGATCGGCGTCGGCAGGGATCAGCTTCTCTTCCTGGCCCGGCTCGATGAATTCATCGACAGGATGCGCGGAGACGTCGGGCGAGATGTCGCGGATGCGTTGCGCCATCACCTCGACCTTGGCGGCGCCCAGCGTGCTGGTCAGCGCATGGACCTGGCGGTTGATGTTGGACTCGGCCACGTGGTCCAGGTCGATGAGGGTGAGGCGCCCCACACCGCTGCGCGCCAGCGCCTCGGCCGCCCAGGAGCCGACACCGCCAATGCCGACAACGACGACATGGGACTGCCAGAGCCGCTGGCAGCCGGCTTCTCCGTAGACACGGGCGACGGACGCGAAACGACGATCGGTCATGGTGGGGTTCTTTCCGTTTGAATGGATGGAAGGGTGAACGCCGCGGCCTCATCTGGCTCAAGCGTTGCCCAGTCCTGCTGCGCAAGTCTGCCAGTGTCCTACCGTGTGCTCAGGCTGCAAAATTGTGGCATCACCCCCGGGTGGCAGCACGACTCAGGATCAGCACCCCCAGGATGACGACGGCCGTGCCCACGATCTGCAGGCCGCCCGTGGGTTCACCCAGAACCACGGCCCCCAGAAAGATGGTCCAGACCGGGCCGATCATGCCCACCTGCGCCGCCTTGCCTGCCCCCAGATGATTGACGGAGGCCGTGGTCAAAAAGAGCGGGAAGACGGTGCAGAAGATGGCCGTCATCAGGGCGATGCCCTGCACTTCGGTCGGTTGGCGGAACATGTCGCCCCCGCCGACCAGCAGCGCCTGGGTGACGCAGAGCGCACAGGCCACCAGGCTGGCCCAGGCCGTCAGTCGCATGGGCCCCAGGCGGCGGACCATCTCACCGGCGCCCACCAGGTAGAAGGAATAGCTGAGACAGCTGCCCAGCACCAGGGCGCTGCCCAGCGGCACATTGACCTGAAGACTGCCGTCCAGATCGTGCAGGTAGACGAGGATCACGCCCAGATAGCTGACACCCAGCGCCGTCCACTGGGTGCGGCTGACCGGACGCTTGAGCCAGAACACGGACAGCAGCAGCACGAAGGTAGGACCCAGATAAAGCAGCACCCGCTCCAGGCCAGCCGAGACGTATTGCAGCCCCAGGAAGTCCAGGTAGCTGGCCAGGTAATAGCCCGAAAAGCCCAGGCCCGCCACGCGCCAGACATCGCCGGATCGCCAGACACTGTCCACACCGGGCGTCGCATCGTCGGACAGTCCCGTTACACCTGCGGGGGTCTGCCTGCGCCAGCGCTGGCGCAGGATCGCGCCGTCGCTGCGCCAGGCCACCCAGGCAAAGAAGGGGGCAGCCCACATCATGCGCAGGCCCAGGAAGGTCTCGGTACTGACGCCGTGGCGATAGGCCAGCTTGATGAGGATGCCCTTGCAGGCAAACAGCATGGAGCCCATCAGGCCATAGAAGAGCCCGAGATGCTCGGGCTTCCAGCGGCAGACAGGCATCAGCGGCTCTTGCCGGTGAGCGAGCCCAGAATGCCGCGCACCAGCGCGCGACCGACCTGCGAGCCCACCGAGCGCATCATGCTCTTGGCAGCGGTTTCCAGCACGGAATCGCTACGACGGCTGGCCGTCTTGCCGCTGCTCTTGGTCGTGCTGCCGCTGACGCCACCCAGCAGGCCATCCAGTGCATCCTGCAGGAAGCCGCCCGATCCGGTGCTGCCCTGCGTTTGTGCACCAGCCTGGCCGCTGCCGCCATGGTTGCCCCAGCCGTCCATGCCGCCGGCATCGGTCGCCCCACCTTTGGAGGCTCCTGCCCCGCCTGCCGCCGCACCGGCAGCCCGGTCGCGCAGCACTTCATAGGCCGATTCGCGGTCGACGGCCTGCTCGTAGACGCCGGCCACCGGCGAGGCAGCCAGCAGGGCCTGGCGCTCTTCGGGCGTGGCCGGACCGATGCGGGAGGCCGGCGTGGCGATCCAGACGCGCTCCACGATGCCGGGCGTGCCCTTGGCATCCAGGAACGAGACCAGGGCCTCGCCCACTCCCAGCTCCGAGATGGCCTTTGCGGTGTCGAGCGCGGGGTTGGCGCGCATGGTCTCGGCGGCCGTGCGCACGGCCTTCTGGTCGCGCGGGGTGAAGGCGCGCAGCGCATGCTGCACGCGGTTGCCCAGCTGGCCCAGCACGCTTTCGGGCACGTCCAGCGGATTCTGGGTGATGAAGTAGACGCCCACCCCCTTGGAGCGGATCAGGCGCACCACCTGCTCGATCTTGTCCAGCAGCGCCTTGGGCGCGTCATCGAACAGCAGGTGGGCCTCGTCAAAGAAGAAGACCATCTTCGGTTTGGGCTGATCGCCCACCTCGGGCAGCTGCTCGAAGAGTTCCGAGAGCAGCCACAGCAGGAAGGTGCCGTAGAGTTTCGGCGCATTCATCAGCTGATCAGCCATCAGGATGTTGATGACGCCGCGCCCATCCGGGGCGGTGCGCATCATGTCCGGGAGCTTCAGCATGGGCTCGCCAAAGAAGCGCTCGGCGCCCTGCTGCTCCAGCGTGAGCAGATTGCGCTGGATGGCGCCGATGGAGGCTGACGAGACGTTGCCGTACTGGTTGGTGAACTGCCTGGCGTTCTCGCCCACGTACTGCAGCATGGCGCGCAGGTCCTTGCTGTCCAGCAGCAGCAGGCCGTTGTCATCCGCCACCTTGAAGGTGAGGTTGAGCACGCCTTCCTGCGTGTCGTTGAGGCCCAGCATGCGAGACAGCAGCAGCGGCCCCATGTCGGAGATGGTGGCGCGCACGGGGTGTCCCTGCTTGCCATAGACATCCCAGAGCGTGACCGGAAAGCCCGTGAACTGCGGCGTGGGCAGGCCGTGCTGCTCCAGCCGGGTCTGCAGCTTGGGGCTCATCTGGCCCGGCTGGGAGATGCCGGTGAGATCCCCCTTCACGTCGGCCATGAACACCGGCACACCGATGGCCGAGAACTGCTCGGCCAGGCGCTGCAGGGTGACGGTCTTGCCGGTGCCGGTGGCGCCGGTGATGAGGCCGTGACGGTTGCCCAGCGCCGGCAGCAGCACGGCCTCGAAGGTGTCGTTCTTGCCGATCAGCAGGGGGGAAAGGGTGTCGGACATCGAAGGCTCCGGAAAGGGATGGGCCGGAAGCGGCCGCAGAAGACGCCGCAGGAAGGGCCGATCGCCGGCGCAGGACGCGGGGCGAACGGTCGGCTGAATGGTAAAATCGCGCGCTTGGAAAGGGATGAGGCGGCCTCGCAGGGCATCCCCATGGGCCGTGCACCCCCTTCCAGGGCATTCGGGATGCCTGCCCCGGTGGCTCTTGCACGGGCTCAACGGGGCTGCTCCCAACCGGTTATCTTAGACCAGAGTACCCGGATGCCGCGCGCTCGCACCCCCGCTCCACCGGCGGCATGCGGCGTGCCGATGTAGATCATTGTGAACCCTGCGGCTTGCCATGGCGGAGCGTCACGCCCCGGCCACAGGCAACCGCCCTTCCCCCAGAGGATCCGAGCATGGCAGGCCATTCCAAGTGGGCCAACATTCAACACCGCAAGGGCCGCCAGGACGCCAAGCGCGGCGCGCTCTTCACGCGGCTGATCAAGGAAATCACCGTGGCCGCCAAGATGGGCGGCGGCGACCCGGCCATGAACCCGCGTCTGCGGCTGGCCATGGAAAAAGCCGCTGACGGCAACATGCCCAAGGACACGGTGCAGCGCGCCATCCAGCGCGGCGTCGGCGGTCTGGAAGGCGTCAACTATGAAGAAATCCGCTACGAGGGCTACGGTGTGGCCGGCGCGGCGGTCATCATCGACTGCCTGACCGACAACCGCACCCGCACGGTGGCAGACGTCCGGCACGCGCTCACCAAGCACGGCGGCAACCTGGGCACCGACGGTTCGGTGGCCTTCCAGTTCACGCACTGTGGCCAGCTCGTGTTCGCCCCCGGCACCGACGAGGACAAGCTGATGGAAGTGGGCCTGGAAGCCGGCGCACAGGACATCCTGTCCAACGACGACGGCTCGCTGGAAGTCATCACCGAGCCGGGCGACTTCATCGCCGTGAAGACGGCGCTGGAGGCAGCCGGCCTGAAGGCCGAGGTGGCCGAGATCACCATGAAGCCGCAGAACGAGCTGGAACTGACTGGCGATGATGCGGTGAAGATGCAGAAGATCCTGGACGCGCTGGAAAACGTCGACGACGTGCAGCAGGTCTACACCAACGCCGTCATCGACGAGGAATGAACGACATGACAGCCCGGAAACGATGCCTGGTGGTGGGCGGCGGCGGACGCGAGCACGCCATTGCACTGGCTCTGGCCCGCTCGCACGCCTTCGAGACGGTCTACGTGGCGCCCGGCAATGCCGGCACGGCCCTGGAGCCCGGCATCCGCAACCTGCCGGTCACCAACATCGAGACTCTGGCGCTGTTTGCCCGACGCGAGAATCTGGCCTTCTCCGTGGTGGGCCCCGAGGCACCGCTGGCCAAGGGCATCGTCGATGCCTTCCGCAAGCAGGGGCTGCCCATCTTCGGGCCCACGAAGGCGGCGGCACAGCTGGAAGCGTCGAAGGACTTCGCCAAGGCCTTCATGAAGCGCCATGGCATCCCCACGGCCGCCTACGAGACCTTCACCGACCCGGCGGCCGCCAAGGACTACATCACCCGTCAGGGTGCGCCCATCGTGGTGAAGGCCGACGGCCTGGCGGCCGGCAAGGGCGTGGTGGTGGCCCAGACGGTGGCCGAGGCCCATGCGGCCGTCGACCAGTTCCTGGGCGATGACTTCACCGGTGGCAGCAAGGACGGCAAGGACACGGCCCGGGTCGTGGTCGAGGCCTTCCTGACCGGCGAGGAAGCCAGCTTCATCGTGATGGCCGATGGCCGCAACGTGCTGGCGCTGGCTACCAGCCAGGACCACAAGCGCCTGCTCAACGGCGACCAGGGCCCCAACACTGGCGGCATGGGCGCATATTCGCCGGCCCCGGTCATCACGCCCGACATCCATGCGCGCGCGCTGCGCGAGATCATCCTGCCCACCATCCGCGGCATGGCCGACGAGGGCACGCCGTTCACGGGCTTCCTGTATGCGGGGCTGATGATCGGCAAGGATGGCAGCCTGAACACGCTGGAATTCAACTGCCGGCTGGGCGACCCCGAGACGCAGGCCATCCTCAGCCGTCTCAAGACGCCGCTGGGCCAGCTCATCCAGGCCGGCATTGACGGCCGGCTGGACCAGGTGGAAGCCGAGTGGGATCGCCGCAGCGCGCTGTGCGTGGTGCTGGCCGCAGCCGGCTACCCGGCCCATCCGGAGCTGGGAGACGTGATCACCGGTCATCCGGCACACGGCAATGCCGAAGGGGGCGACCTCTTCGTCTATCACGCCGGCACGGCCCAGAAGGACCAGGACGTGGTGACCAGCGGCGGCCGAGTGCTGGGCGTGACGGGGCTGGGTGACTCGCTGAAGATGGCGCAGACGCGTGCCTACGAAGGTGTGCGCGGCATCCACTTCAACGGCATGCAGTACCGCAGCGACATCGGCCACCTGGGGCTGCCGGCCAATCAGCGCAATCCCTGAAGCGGCTTTCCCCGACCGAGGCAGGTGTCCTCGCCTTCCTCAGGCCTTGGGCCACGGGTCGCATCACCCATCCCTGCAACTCATTCCCAGAACAATCACCATGAACTCCACGGCCCTGCCTTCTTCCCCGGCCGAACATGACGCCATCGCCGCCTGGTTCGCCGGGCTGCAGTCCCGCATCGTGGCGGGCCTCGAAGATGTTGGTGGCGACCGGTTCCTGCGCGATGCCTGGCAGCGCGAGCCCGACAGCCCCACCCAAGGCAGCGGCATCAGCTGCGTGCTGGACGATGGCAAGCTCTTCGAGCGCGTCGGCGTGATGTTCTCCGACGTGCAGGTCAGCCAGCTGCCCCCCACCGCCTCGGCCAACCGGCCGCAGCTGGCCGGGCGCAAGGCGCGGGCCACGGGCGTGTCGCTGGTGCTGCACCCGCGCAACCCCCACGTGCCCACCGTGCACATGAACGTGCGCTTCTTCCGCGCACTGGCCCCTACCCCGGCTGAGCAGGACGTGTGGTGGTTCGGTGGCGGCATGGACCTCACGCCCTATTACGGCGAGGAAGAGGACGCCCGGCATTTCCACCAGGTGTGCTTCGACGCACTGGCCCCCTTCGGCCCCGAGCACTACCCGACCATGAAGGCCTGGTGCGACCGCTACTTCTTCCTGAAGCACCGGCAGGAAGCCCGCGGCATCGGCGGCATCTTCTTCGATGACCTGAACCAGCCGGACTTCGCCACGGCCTTCGCGCTGACGCGCAGCGTGGGCGACCATTTCCTGGACGCCTACCTGCCCATCGTGCGGCGGCGCATGGACCGGGCCTACGGCGAGCGTGAGCGAACCTTCCAGGCGCTGCGCCGCGGCCGTTACGTGGAGTTCAACCTGGTGCTGGACCGGGGCACCCTGTTCGGGCTGGCCTCGGGCGGCCGCACCGAATCCATCCTGGCCTCGATGCCGCCCACGGCCGGCTGGCGCTACCAGTACCAGCCCGAGCCGGGCACGCCCGAGGCACGGCTCTACACCGACTTCCTCCCGGCACGTGACTGGCTGGGCGTGGCATCGGCATGAGTCTCGGCCGGCGTCGTCGCATCGGGCTTCTGGGCGGCAGCTTCGATCCCGTCCACATGGCACACCTGGCCCTGGGCCAGGCGGCCATCACCGCCCTGAAGCTGGACCAGCTGGTGCTGATCCCGGCCGGCCATGCCTGGCAGAAAGGCGGCAACCAGGCCGACGGACGGCACCGGCTGGCCATGCTGCGCCTGGCCATCGCCTCCCTGCCCGCCAGCACCGAGGCCAGCCACTGGAAGATCGACGAGCAGGAAGTGAACCGCAACGGTCCCAGCTACACGATCGACACCCTGAAAGCACTGCGGGAGCACTACGGCCCCGACGACGCGCTGATCCTGGTGCTGGGTAGCGACCAGTTCCGCAACCTCGACACCTGGCACGACTGGCAGCACCTGCTGGATTACGCCCACTTGGCCGTGACGCAGCGCGAGCGCGTTCCCCTTTCCGACCTGCCACCCGAGATCGAGAAACTGCTGATGGCGCACGGCACGGGCTCGTTACCCGATTCGCCCGCCGGCAACATCATGTTCTTCCGGATGCCGCCCGTTCCGCTGTCGGCCACGCAGCTGCGCAAGCAGCTGGCCGCCGGCCAGCCGGTGGGCGGGTTGCTGCCGATGGGCGTGGAAGCCCACATCCGGCGGCACGGACTGTACGGCACCGGCACACAGCAAAAGGGGCAGGACTGATCTTCCCGACCGGTGCCGGGGCAGCCGTCGCCAGGAGCGAGACCTCCTGACCCAGGCCAAGGCAACCGTCGCCAGGCGCGTGACGAAATCCGGCCCGCAGAGCCCCCGAATCCTGGGCCTGGAGCCCCCGCAAAAGACGACATCAATGACTGGACCGGGCCATGCGGGTACCCGCCCATGAGCCTGACCGATTCCTATAGCATGAGCACTGTACCCTCCGTTCAGTGCCGAACTTTCGAGACTGATAGACCCATGAGCATTTCCGAACTGCAGTACCTGGTGGTGGACGCGCTGGAAGACGTGAAGGCGCAGGACATCCGCGTCTTCGACACCGGCCCGCAGCGCAACGCAAAATCACCCGCGCTGTCCGACCTGTTCGACCGCGTGGTGGTGGCCACGGCCACCTCCAACCGCCAGACCCGGGCGCTGGCCGCGCACGTGCAGGACCGGGCCCGCGAGGCAGGCTATCCGGTGGTGTCGGTGGAGGGTGAGGAAACCGGCGAATGGGTGCTGGTGGATCTAGGCGACATCGTCGTGCACATCATGCAGCCCGCCATCCGCGCCTACTACAACCTGGAAGAACTGTGGGGGACGCACCCGGTCGAACTGCCGCTACCCCGGCCGTCGACTCACAAGGGACACGCCCGCAAGGATGAGGATGCCGCCCCCCAGGGCGCGCAGGCCTGACCGGCAGACAGGGAGCGCACGGCGATGCTGATCCGCATCCTGGCCGTGGGTCAGCGTAGCCCGCGCTGGGTGGACGAGGCAGTCTCCGACTACCTGAAGCGTTTTCCCAGCGGGCTGGACGTGGAACTGGTGGCGGTGAAGACCGAGAACCGCACCGGTGATCCCACCCGACGCACGGAAGCCGCCACCGCCACGCTGATGGCACGCGAGGCCGAACGGCTGCGGGCGAAGCTTCCGCCTCGCGCCCGGGTCGTGGTGCTGGACGAGCACGGCGACGATCTGCGCACCACGGCGCTGGCAAGACGATTGCAACAATGGCAGCAGGCAGCCGACCCGGTCGCGATCCTGATCGGCGGTCCGGACGGGCTGGATGCCGGCCTGAAGGCCGAGGCGCAGGAGCGAATCCGGCTTTCCAGCCTGACGCTGCCACACGCCCTGGTGCGGGTGCTGCTGGCCGAGCAGCTGTACCGGGCATGGTCGATCAACGCGGGACATCCTTACCATCGGGAGTGACCGACTGTCACGGGCAGATGACGTGACTGGCTGACGGGATACTTCCATCTCATCAGGAGTGACATCATGATCTATCTGGCATCGCGCAGCCCACGCCGGCTGGAACTGCTCAAGCAGATCGGCATCACCGAGGTCCGGTTGCTGCTGGACGAGGACGAAGGCCGGGCCGAAGAACTGGAAGCCATTCGCCCGAAGGAGTCTCCCACGAACTATGTGGAACGGGTGGCGCGTGCCAAGGCCGAGGCCGCCTGGCAACGGCTGCAGGAACTGCAGCGCCAGGACTTCCTGGCCGAGATGACAGGATCTCCCGTCGCCGAGATCGCGGCGACCACGGCCCCCGCCACGGCTACCACAGTGACCGGCGCCACCTCGAACGGCACAGTCACTCCGGACAGCCCATCTGCCGCGTCTGCCGCAGCGGCGTCCCCTGCCTCCCGGCCTGCCCCGGGCAAACTGCCCAAGAGCGCAGGTGCTGCAACCGGCCGCAACTGGCCCCCGGCCCCGCTGCTGGCGGCCGACACCACGGTCGCCGTGGGCGGCCGCATCCTGGGCAAGCCCACGGATGAAGAAGACGCCCGGCGCATCCTGAAGCTGCTGTCGGGGCGTTCGCACCGCGTGTTGAGCAGCGTGGTGGTGGTCAGTCCGCGCGGCAAGGTGCGCCAGCGCACCCAGGTGTCGCGGGTGCGCTTCCGGCGCCTGACCGATGAAGACATCACCGCCTACATCGCCAGCGGAGAGCCGTTCGGCAAGGCGGGGGCCTACGGCATCCAGGGGCTGGCCGCCCGTTTCGTAAAGAAGATCGAGGGCTCGTACAGCAGCATCATGGGCCTGCCGCTCTACGAGACGGCCGCGTTGCTGAAGAAGGCGTCGGATCCCGCCGCCTCGAAGAAGAAGGCCTCGGACTGACAGAGCAGCCGCAACCGAAGGCGGGCGCGCCTGCGCCCGGCCATCTCCAGGGCGGGTGCATCGGGGCATGCGCATCCCGCCCGCCGAGTGAGGTAGCACGCCATTGCGTTGCCTTGACCGACAAAACATCCATCCAGGCGCTTCCAGTCCAGCACAAAGTGCCGCCGATTTGGCGGCCATGCCCCGCATGGTGTATATCTGTCAGCAGATACGCCGCCGGAGTGCTCCATGACTGACGCCCCCAAAGAAGAAATCCTGGTCAGTACCACCTCACCAGAGACTCGGGTGGCACTCATCCAGCAGGGGGTTCTGAAGGAATTCAACCTCGACCGGCAGGCCAGTCGCGGGCAGGTGGGCAACATCTATGCCGGCATCGTCAACCGCGTGCTGCCGGGCATGCAGTCCGCCTTCATCGACATCGGCCTGGAGCGTTCAGCCTTCCTGCACGTGACGGACCTGTGGCAGTGCCGGATGGATGGCCACAAGACCACTCCCATCGAGAAGCTCCTGTATCCGGGACAGCCGCTGCTGGTGCAGGTCATCAAGGATCCTATCGGTAGCAAGGGCGCCCGGCTCACCACACAGATCAGCATTGCCGGGCGAATGCTGGTCTATCTGCCGCACGACCCCCACATCGGCATCGCACAGCGCATCACCGACGAGGCCGAGCGCAGCCGGCTGCTGGAGCGCGTGAAGGTGCTGACCACCCAGGGGCACGACGGCAAGGCATCGGAAGGAGGCGGTTTCATCATCCGCACGGTGGCCGAAGGCGCCGAGGACGAGGTGCTGATGGCCGACATCCAGTACCTGCGCCGGCGCTGGGCGCAGATCCTGGAAGCCGCGCAGGCCAACGCCAGCGGCAAACCGGCCGGCAGCCGCCAGCCCGAGCAGCTCTACCACGAGCTGCCGCTGTCGCAGCGGGTGCTACGTGACATGGCGTGGGCAGGCACGCAGTCGATCATCGTGGACGATGCCGAGACGCTGGCCACGATGCGCACCTTCTGTCAGACCTACATGCCCAATCTGGAAGAGAAGCTGCGCCTGCACGAGGGCAGCCGCTCGCTCTTCGACCTGTACCAGGTGGACGAGGAAGTCGAGCGCGCCCTGGCCCGCCGGGTGCCGCTGAAGTCCGGCGGGTACCTGATCTTCGATCAGACCGAGGCGCTGACCACCATCGACGTGAACACGGGCGGCTACATCAGCGGCCGGAATTTCGACGACACGGTGTTCCGCACCAACCTGGAGGCCACGCAGACGCTGGCGCGTCAGCTGCAGCTGCGCAATCTGGGCGGCATCATCATTGTCGACTTCATCGACATGCACAGCGCCGAGCACCGCGAGACCGTGCTTCAGTCCCTGCGCAGCGCACTGCAGCAGGACCGCACCAAGACCACCGTCAACGGCTTCAGCTCGCTGGGACTGGTGGAGATGACCCGCAAGCGTACCCGCGACTCGCTGGAAAGGATGCTGTGCGAGCCCTGCACGGCCTGCCATGGCAAGGGCACCATCAAGACGGCCCGCACGGTCTGCTACGAGATCATGCGCGAGATCGCCCGCGAAGCGCGCCAGTTCGATCCGAAGGAGTTCCGCATCCTGGCCTCGCAGCAGGTCATCGACCTGCTGCTGGACGAGGAAAGCCCGCACCTGGCCATTCTGGGCGAGAACGTCGGCAAGCCCATCACCTTGCACGTGGAGCCTGCCTACGCGCAGGAAGACTACGACATCATCCTGGCGTGAAGTGGCGCAGCTTCTTGGGGGGCAGCCCCCAGTCGATCACGGCCTTGAGGCGCAGCACCCAGCGTCGCTGCCGGTGCTCAAGGGGGAGCGCCCGCCAGTCCACCTGCCCCACCCGGGCCACTGCCTGAGCCACGGTCTCGTCCTTGAGCCGGGCCTCGGCCAGAAAACCGGCAATCAGCCGGTTCCAGGCCGGCTTGTTGCCCCAGTAGTGGCCGATGACATCCTGACAGGGGTGCAGCGTGCCCTGCTGCAACGCCAGCGAGAAGGCAAACTGCTCGATGAGCCGACGGGGGCAGTCGGTGGCGCACATGGCGTCGCACAGCTGCAAGGCCTGCGCCACCCGCTCGGCTGCCGTGCTGGCCGGCAAGCCGATCACCCCGGCATTCCACATCTCGTGCCGGCCCGAGAGCGTGATGCCTTCCAGCGTCCTGCCCGACAGCGCCCGGCGTGTACGAGTCAGTGTCCGGCTGTTGCGGTCGCCCAAGCAGTCCTCGAAGCAGTGCATGTAGGCAGCACCCGCATCCAGCTGCCGCACCATGTCTGCCAATGAACCGGCCAGGAAGGTGTCGGAATCCACGTACAGCAGATGCTGATCGGGGTACTGGCGCACGGCCATGGCCACGGCCTGGATCTTGATCCGCCAGAAGAACTGCTGCGGCCCCTGCCACGCGGTCAGAGTTTCGGCCGTGATGGGGAGAATCTCGACGGGCGCCGCACCCTGTTTCCCGTAAGTGTCCCCATCGCCATCATCGATGGACGGCGCGTTCCGTGCCGTGCCGCTGAGCCAGCGATAGAAATCCGGGCGGTCGGTCACCACCAGCACCCGCCTGATGTGCGGGTCCCGCATGAAACTGAGCGCCGCGAAGACGGCCTGCTGGTGATTGTCGGTGTTGTCACCGAAGGTGAGCAGCAGCAGGTTCATGAGGATGACTGTGCGTTCGAGACAAAGGGAGCGTTCAGCTCGCTGGCACTCAGCGACGCACGCAGCTGCTCCCACTTGGCCTCGGGAAGTGCCGCCCAATGGTATTTCCAGAACGTGCCGGCTGCGTTGAGCCGGGCTAGCGTCAGACCGAAGCGTCCGTCCAGGAACCCGGCCCGCAACAGATAGCCACGCACAAACGACCAGCCTGCATGGACGCCCCCCTGCAGGGAACCGCCACGCCCGCGTGCGCGCAGTGCCTCGGCCCCCAGGAAGGCATAGCGGCGCGCCTTGCTGCGCGCGTCTTCCGGAGAGTCCACACTGTCATGCACCAGGATGCCCTCCAGCACACGGGTCTCACCGTCGCAGACCAGGCTCTCGTGCACCCGCGCATCGGTGAAACGGCCGCGCTGCCGCTCGAAGAGCCGCAACACCCGGTCATTGCCCCACAGACCGTGGCGGATCACCTGGCCGCAATAGCGGCTGCTGCGCCGCAGCCAGTAGCCGGCCACCGTCGCCTCGGCAGGTGCCTCGCGCAGCACCCGCAGGATCTCGGCAGCCAGTGCATCCGAGACCTGCTCGTCGGCATCAATGGACAGGACCCAGCGGTACCGGCAGCGTGCCAGTGCCCGATTCTTCTGTGGCCCGAACCCCGGCCAGTCGGGCGTCACTTCCACGTCGGCGCCCAGGCCACGCGCAATGGCCACCGTGTCGTCGGTACTGCCTGAATCCAGCACCACAATCTGATCGGCAAAGGCCACGCTCTGCAGGCACCGCGCGATGCGATGCGCCTCGTTGCAGGCAATGATGGCCACCGACAGGCCCCCGGGAACCGACAGGCCGTCGGCAGTCGTCACAGTCCCGGCTGACGCAGCGGCCACCTTCGGCGCGACACTCCCCGCGCCGCCCTTCGGTCCGCCCATGCCGGCAAGCCCTGCCGCCGCGGCTCCGGGCCCACTGGCCGACATCAGCCAGCTGGCCAGCAGCACGTAGGCCAGCAGCGAGATCTGCCGGTCCAGCAGTGAATCGGTCATCGTGAAGGCGGCATAGCTGGCGCTGAACAGCACCAGCATCAGGGCCGTCTCGGTCTGCTGGCCACGCAGGAAGCGCCGGCAACCCACCACCAGCGGTGCCCAGAAGAACAGCACAATGACGATGAGCCCCGGGATGCCGGCTGCCGACAGGCCAGCCAGATATTCGTTGTGCGGTCCCTGGTAGAGCACCAGCGCATCGCGCGCCAGCTCGCCCGTGTCGCGCTGGCGCTGCGTCTCGGCACCAAACCCGTCAAAGCCCACGCCGGTGAACGGCGCATGTCGGGCTGCCCGCAGCGCAATGCCCCACAGCGCCAGGCGCTGCCCCACCTCGCTGTTGTTGTCGCCCGCCTGGAAGCGCTCGTACTGCGGACCGATGTCGGCAAAGCGTGCGCCCATGTAGTCCGTGGCGCCGGCCAGCACGACGAGCCCCAGCATCGCAGCCAGCACCGGCTGGCGCTGACGCCACCAGGGCCGACGCCCCTCGCGAGCATTCCTTCCGGCCTCCGTACCACCCTGCCCGGCCGACGACTGTGCCCGGCGGCGCAGCCACCACAGCAGCCCCAGCACGGCCAGGGCCAGCGCCACGCCCAGCAGCGCACCGCGCGCCTGGGTCAGCGCCACGGCTCCCAGGCCGGCCATGAAGCCCACGCCGCCCAGCACGCGCCGCCAGACCTGCGGTCCGCGCAGCACCAGCTGCAGCGAAAACAGCGCCAGCACCGCGGAAAGATCCCCATACTTCAGCGCGCCGCTGCCCACCACGCCGGCCCCCAGGTGCCCGTGCGGCCGGGGGATACCCAGCTGGAAGTACTGCCAGCTGGCCAGCCCCAGCGCCCCCACGGCCCCCAGCGCAGCGGCCGGCAGCAGCCAGCGATGCACGGCCGGCCCCCGGGCCGGCAGGTTGGACAGCAGCACGCCCAGCCCCAGCGCGCAGATCAGCACCTGATCCCAGTCACGCCAGCGCAGCCAGCCCATCTCGATCTGCACGGCAAACAGCGTCGCATAGCCCACCAGCGGCACGGCCATGGCCCAGCCCTCTCGCAGGCGACGGCCCAGCGGCGGGGCCTTCAGCCACTGCCCACCGATGATGGCCAGCAGGCAGGTCAGCGCCACCAGGGGCGTCTGGACTTTCGGCATAGCCAGCAGCGTCAGCAGGTAGAGTGCCAGCAGGCCATGCGCGACATTCACCAGAAGCATGTATCAGATCCCTCCCGGCGGCGCAGGGCGATCGTCGTCGGCCAGCTGCGCCAGCCCCCGTTCGGCCACGGTCGCCCCCCGGCTGCCCGCCAGGCGGGCGCGCCGCTCGTTTTCCTCGGCAGCGTCCCGCGCCGCCTCCCGGTGCCACAGATGCAGCACGGTCGTGGCGAAACGCCCGCTCTTCAGTCGCCCGCCCAGGTTGAACCAGCGCAGGACCAGATCCGTGTCCTCGAAGCCCCAGCCGGCAATCTTTTCCTCGAAGCCATTCATGCGGATGATGTCATCACGCCAGAGCGCCATGTTGCAGCCCTTGAAGAGCCGCCAGGGTCGCCCCTTCGGATGACGCCACCACCGCCCGGGCAGGCGCAGCAGACCGAGCACGTTGTTGATGTCGCCCCGTCGCCAGGCCTGCAGCCACTGCCACGGATTCCAGTCCAGCGGATTGCAGTCGCCCGCCTCGACCTGTGCCGTCAGGCGCTCACTCAGCAGCACCCGGTTGCCGGCCGTGGCAAATCCGGGCTCGGCCAAGCGCTGGTGGGCCAGCACGAAGTCCGGCCGCAGCAGGCAGTCCCCATCGACAAAGACCAGCAGATCTCCCCGGGCTTCACGAATGGCACGGTTTCGCGCCGCACTGAGCCGAAACCCCTCATCGGGCTGCCAGCAATGCAGCAGCCGTTCACCCAGGTGCTCGCGCCAGCGCGCCACCACCTGGACCGTCTCGGGGCCCGAGCCGTCATCGGCCACCAGAACCTGCAGCGGCATCTCCTGCTGGCGCGCGACGCTGGCCAGCACCCGGTCCAGCGCACGTGGCCGGTTGTAGGTGGAGATGATCAGCGAGACCGTCGGCCGGCCTTCACGGCGTGCCGCAGGCGTGCCCTGCAGGTGATGGTCCATTACGTCAGCGTTCCCCCGGCATGCAGGCGTGCGTACAGCCCGCCCAGTTCGATCAGCTCGGCGTGCGTGCCGGACTCGACGATGCGGCCGTCATCCAGCACCAGGATGCGGTCGGCCTTCTCGATGGTGGAGAGCCGGTGCGCGATGATCAGCGTGGTCTGGCCATGCATCAGCTTGTCCAGCGCCGCCTGCACGAAGCGCTCGGACTCGTTGTCCAGCGCCGAGGTGGCCTCGTCCAGCACCAGGATCGGCGCGTTCTTGAGAAGCGCCCGAGCAATCGACAGGCGCTGCCGCTGACCGCCCGAGAGCCGGATGCCGTTGTCACCGATCATCGTGTTGATGCCATCGGGCAGCGACGCCACGAACTCGGTCAGATAGGCCGCCTCCAGCGCCGCCCGCACATCCGCCTCGCTGGCGCCTCGCCGGCTGCCATAGGCCACGTTGTTGGCAATGGTGTCGTTGAAGAGCATCACCTGCTGGCTCACCCAGGCAATCTGCCGGCGCAGGCTCTCCAGCTTCAGCGACTCGATGGGGATGTCGTCGAGCAGGATGCGCCCGTCCGTCACCGAGTAGAAGCGCGGAATGAGATTGGCCAGCGTGGTCTTGCCACCGCCCGAGCCGCCCACCAGCGCCACCGTCTCGCCCGGCTTGATCTCCAGGTCGATGCCCTTGAGCGCCAGGTTGGTACTGCCCTCGTAGCCAAAGCGCACACCCTCGAAGCGCAGCGCGCCCTTGGCCCGCTCGATCTCCTGGGTGCCATGGTCGTTCTCGATGGGCTCGTCGATGAAATGGAACACCGCATCGGCCGCCGCGAAGGCACGCTGCAGCTGGCCGTTCACGTCAGCCAGGTGCTTGAGCGGGTTCAGGATCATCAGCATGGCGGTCAGGAACGACACGAAGCCGCCCACCGTGGTGCGGTCCTGCTGCGACTGGTAGAGTGCCAGCGCGATCACCAGCGACACCGCCACCGCCGCCATCACCTGCGTGATGGGCACCAGCAGCGACGAAGCCACCGTCATCCGTCGCGCAAAGCCCTGCAGCTGCCGGCTGGCTGCCGCAAAGCGGCTGCGCTCGTGCTCCTGCCCGGCATAGACCTTGATGACCGGATTGCCGTGGATGGCCTCGCCCACCACGCTGGTGAGTTCGCCGGTGTAGCGCAGCTGCTCACCCGACAGCCGCCGCATGCGACGCGAGAACGCGCCAACGGCCAGCGCCACCATCGGGATCAGCGCGAAGGCGATCATCGTGAGCTGCCAGTTCAGGTACAGCAGCCAGCCCAGCAGACCCAGGATCACGCAGGTATCGCGCACCATGATCACCAGCACCGAGGCCAGCGACTGCGTGACGTTCTGCACGTCGTTGACCAGCCGCGCAATGATGGTGCCCGCCGAATGGGTCGAGAAATAGCTCACCGGCATCTGCACCAGGCGGTCGAACATCTGCTTGCGCAGGTCGTACAGCACCGAGTTCGACACCTCGTTCATCGCGTAGTTCATGGTGAACGTGAACATGCCGCGCCCCACGAAGAGCCCGATGATCATCAGCGGCGCCGTCCACATCAGCTGCGGATTGCCCTTGCCGCCGAAACCGTCGTCCAGCAGATGCTGCATGATGGCGGGCAGCGCCGTCTCGGTCGAGCCGGTCAGCATCATCGCCACCACCCCCAGCGCGAACACCCGCCAGTGCGGCCGCACGTAACGGAACAGCCGCGCCAGCAGCACCCGCTCGCTGGCAGGCTCTCGGATGGTGGGGTTCTCTGCCGGCTTCGCCGCCGTGTCCGTGGCCGCCGCCTCCGCGCCCGCCTTGTCCGGGCCGGATGCCTTGACGGAGGCCTCGTCCGTCCGGTCTGCCTTTTCCTTGTCCTTCGCCAAATCAGCTCCGCTCATCGATAGCGCATCTCGACCCGCGCCTCGGTCAGCCAGCCCTTCAGGCCAGCCAGCAAGGCGTCATCAGGCCGCACTGCCCATTGGTGTCCCAGCCGCAGAACGGCGGTCGCACTGTCACTGTAATAATGAATTTCCACCGGACAACCCTCACCCTGGCTGCCGTCCACCCGGTGCGGCATCAGCAGCTCCCTGAGCCGTGCCGCATCGGGCTTGCCAGCGATGGTCAGCTGCAGCGCCCGGGCATTCTCACCGCGCGCCGTACCCAGGTCCAGGATGCGCTCCACCGACAGCCGGTGACCGCCGCTGTAGTCGTCCTTGGAAAGCTTGCCCTGCACCACCACCAGCTCGTCTTCCTTCAGCAGGTGCTTGTACTGGTCCCACGCCTCGGGAAAGACCGCGATCTCCTCGGTGCCTGAGCCGTCATCCAGCATCACGCGCACCATCTTGCCGCGCCGCGTCATGGCCGTGGACAGACCCGAGACGATGCCCGCCACCGTCACGGGGGTAGACCCGAAATGCTTGCCGACGATCTTCTCCAGATCGCCGATGCGTGTCTTCACGAAGCGGCGCACCTCGTCCCGGCAGGCGTCGAACAGGTGCCCCGTCAGGAAGTAGCCCAGTGCGCCCTTCTCTTCCAGCAGCCGCTGGCGGTCGTCCCAGCGCTCGGCCGGCAGCCATTCGCGCGCCGGGGCCTCGTCGGTACCCCCGAAGAAGGCGTCATCGAACAGCCCGCCCTGGCCGGCTGCCTGCTCACGCGCCTTCTGCTCGGCGGCCTCCATCGCCTGCGGCACGTTGGCCAGCAGCCGCGCCCGGTCCGGATCCAGCCGGTCGAAGGCGCCTGCGCGCACCAGCGCCTCGATGGTGCGCCGGTTGATCAGCTTGCGGTCGATCCGCTCGCAGAAGTCGAAGAGATCGATGAATGGGCCGCCCGCCTCGCGAGCCGCCACCACGTTCTCGATGGCCGACTGCCCGACCCCCTTCACGCCGCCCAGCCCGTAGCGGATGGCGCGCGGCGCCGCCGGCTCGAAGCGATAGGCCGATGCGTTGATGTCGGGCGGCTGCACCTCCACCTGGTTGGCCTGCGCATCGCGCACGAAGATCTGCACCTTGTCCGTGTCGTCCATGTCCGACGACAGCGTCGCCGCCATGAACTCGGCCGGATAATGCGCCTTCAGCCATGCCGTCTGGTAGGTGACCACCGCATAGGCCGCCGTGTGCGATTTGTTGAAGCCGTACTCGGCAAACTTCTCCATCAGGTCAAAGAGCTGGCTGGCCAGATCCGGATCCTGCCCCTTGGCCGCAGCGCCTTCCATGAAGGTCTTGCGCTGCTTGGCCATTTCCTCGGCCTTCTTCTTGCCCATCGCCCGGCGCAGCAGGTCGGCACCGCCCAGCGTGTAGCCGGCGATGATCTGCGAGATCTGCATCACCTGTTCCTGGTAGACGATGACCCCGTAGGTGGGCTCCAGGCAGTCCTTCAGATCCGGGTGGAAGTAGTCGATGGCCTGCTCGCCGCGCTTTCGCAGGATGAAGTCGTCCACCATGCCCGAGCCCAGTGGCCCCGGCCGGTACAGCGCCAGCACGGCGATGATGTCCTCGAAGCGGTCGGGCTGAAGCTTTCTCAGCAGCTTCTTCATCCCGTCACTTTCCACCTGGAAGATGGCGACCGTGTTGCCGTCACGCAGGATCTGGTAGGCCGCCTGATCGTCGAAGCCCAGGTTGTCCAGGTCGAGCGGCTCCTGCCCCTCGCGCGCGCGCCGCTCGTTCACGTAGCGCACCGCCAGGTCGATGATGGTGAGGTTTCGCAGACCCAGGAAGTCGAACTTCACCAGGCCCACCGCCTCCACATCGTCCTTGTCGTACTGGCTGACCACCGAATCGGTGCCTGGCGCCCGATAGAGCGGACAGAAGTCCGTGAGCTTGCCCGGCGCAATCAGCACGCCACCGGCGTGCATGCCGATGTTGCGGGTCATGTCCTCCAGCGGCCGCGCCAGCGCGAACAGCTCCGCCACCTCCTCCTCGTTGGCCAGCCGCTCGGCCAGCTGCGGCTCGGCCTTGAGCGCCTTGTCCAGCGACAGCGGCTTGGCCTGCTCGATCGGGATCAGCTTGGAGAGCTGGTCGCAGAAGTTGTAGGGCATGTCCAGCACCCGGCCCGCATCGCGGATCACCGCCTTGCTGGCCATCGTGCCGAAGGTCGCGATCTGCGACACTGCGTCGTAGCCGTACTTGCGGCGCACGTACTCGATCACCTTGCCCCGGTTGTCCTGGCAGAAGTCGATGTCGAAGTCGGGCATCGACACCCGTTCCGGGTTCAGGAAGCGTTCGAACAGCAGCGCATACGGCAGCGGGTCCAGATCGGTGATGCCCAGCGAGAACGCCACCAGCGAGCCCGCACCTGAACCCCGCCCCGGCCCCACCGGCACCCCGTTCTGCTTGGCCCAGACAATGAAGTCCGCCACGATGAGGAAGTAGCCCGGGAATCCCATCTTGATGATGGTCTCGCACTCGCGCTTGAGCCGCGCCTCGTACTCGGGCGTTTTCTGCGCCCGCACCTCCGGATCGGGATAGAGCTTCTCCAGCCGCTTTGCCAGCCCGTCCTCGGCCTGGTGAACCAGATACTCCTCGATCGACACCCCTTCCGGCGTCGGGTAGAAGGGCAGCTGCGGATTGCCCAGCCGCAGCGTCACCGCACAGCGCCGCGCAATCTCGACCGAGTTGGCCAGCGCCGCCGGCAGGTCGGCGAACAGCGCCATCATCTCCGCGCGCGTGCGGAAATACTGTGTCGGCTGGAAGCGCCGCACCCGCTTCGGATCAGCCAGCACCTCGCCTTCGGCAATGCACACCCGCGCCTCGTGCGCCCGAAAATCCTCCTCGCGCAGGAACTGGATGGGGTGCGTGGCCACCAGCGGCAGGTCCAGCTCCACCGCCAGCCGCGCCGTGGCCCGCGTGCAGCTCTCGGCCTCGGGCGTGCCGTCGCGCTGCACCTCCAGATAGAAGGCATCCGGGAACGCCGCGGCCCAGTGTTGCGCCGCCTCGACCGCCCGGGCATGATTGCCCGCCAGCAGGAACTGGCCCACCTCGCCGCCACCGGCCCCCGACAGCGCAATCAGCCCGCCCGTCGTCTCCGCCGTCAGCCATTCGGGCAACAGCTCGGCGTGGCCCTTGTACTCGTTCTCCAGCCAGGCCCTGGAAAGCAGCTCGCACAGCCGCCGGTAGCCGGCATTGTTGGCTGCGATCAGCAGCAGCCGGTACGGCCGATCACGGTTCTCGGCATTGGTGATCCAGACATCGGCCGCGCAGATGGGCTGCAGCCCCTTGCCCGAAGCCTGCTTGTAGAACTTCACCCAGCCGAACAGGTTGGACGCATCCGACAGCGCCAGCGCCGTCTGCCCGTCGGCCACGGCCGCCGCCACGGCCTCATCCAGCCGCACGATGGAATCCACCACCGAATACTCGGAACGCATCCGCAGATGGACAAAACCCGGTCCCTCCGGGCCTTCAGCCACCGACGGCACGGCATCAGACACGACGACATCTGCGGCCACCGACGCCTGAGGGGCAGCGGAAACGTCGGGCAAAGCGGAAGCGGGGGAGGAGACGGCTTGGCTCATCCGCCGATTGTACGTGCCCAAGGGCCATGGCGGTATGTCCATCGGGCCCGGCCTGCGGCCCCGCCTTCCGCCCCCATGACGCAGCGCCCACCCGTCCGAAGCGGCCCCGCATCCCACGGGGTACGCCCCCCTTCCGGCCTGCCTGCCCGCCACCCCGCCCCGGGCGCGGACCGGTAGAATCCTTCCATCATGCCGAACACCTACCTGAACCTGGCCGCCTACCAGTTTGCCGACCTCGACGACCTGCCCGGGCTGCGCGCCCACCTGCTGGCCGAAGGTCGCCGCCTGGACATGCGTGGCACCATCCTGCTTACCCCCGAAGGCATCAACATCATGCTGAGCGGGCCGACAGACAACGCCCGCGCCTTTGCCGACGTACTGCGCAGCCTGCCCCCGCTGGCCAACATGCACATCAAGGAAAGCCTGTCGGACGCGCAGAGCTTCAACCGCTTCCTGGTGAAGATCAAGCGCGAGACCATCACCTTCCGCCAGCCCGGCATCCGCCCGGCCGACGGTCGCGCCGCCACTGTCTCGCCCGAGACCCTGGCCCGCTGGATCGACGAAGGCCACGACGACGACGGCCGGGACATCGCCATCATCGACACCCGCAACGACTTCGAGGTCCAGGTCGGCCGCTTCCACGGCGCCATCAACCCGCACATCACCAAGTTCACCGAACTGCCGGCCGCCCTGGAGGCCCACCGCCCCCAACTGGCCGGCAAGCGTATCGTCACCTACTGCACTGGCGGCATCCGCTGCGAGAAGGCAGCCCTCTGGATGGCCGCCAACGGCTACGACCATGTCGTCCAGCTCGACGGCGGCGTGCTGGACTACTTCGAACACACCGGGGGCAAGCACTGGGACGGTGAACTCTTCGTCTTTGACCGCCGCGTCTCCCTCACCACCGATCTGGCCCCCGGCACCTGGGAACAGGACTTCGACACCCGCACCGTCCATCCCGCACCGAAGCACGAATCCTCCTCCCAGCCCCCCAGCCAGGGAAGCTGACCGACTGCCCGCCCGCTTGCCCGCGGGCGTCATCGCCCCCATATCCCTGACACGGGCACTTTCGCCCGGCAACCCGAGCATCGCCCGCCCTGCCTCCAGCTCCTTCCATTTCCTCCACGCCATGGCCGCCACCACTCTCACCGTCACCCTCTGGCTGATCGGCGTCACGCTGATCCTCATCGGCGTCGCCGGCACCGTGCTGCCCGCGCTGCCCGGCGTCGTCTTTGTCTTCCTGGGCATCCTGCTCACCGCCTGGATCGACGACTTTTCCGTCATCAGCGGCCTGACCGTCGGCATCTGCCTGGCCATTACCGTCGTGGCCTGGGTGCTGGACTACGTTGCCGGCATCCTGGGCGCCAAGAAGGTCGGCGCCAGCCGTGAAGCCATCGTCGGCTCCTTCATCGGCACCATCGCCGGCGTCTTCAGCGGCCTCTGGGGCCTGCTGTTCATGCCTCTGCTGGGCGCCGCCATCGGCCAGTACCTCTACGACCGCGACCTCATCCGCGCCCGCAACGTCGGCATCGCCACCTGGCTGGGCATGGTCATCGGCATGCTCATCAAGATCGCCCTCACCTTCCTGATGATCGGCATCTTCGTCTTTGCACTGGTCACGCCGTAAGGGCCAAAGGTCCAGAGGTCCAGAGGTCCAAAGGTCCAAGGTCCAAGGTCCAAGGTCCAAGGTCAAGCAGTATGGATCGGGCCCCTTCAAAGGCCCTTTTCGACAAGACTCACGATCCCCAGGGGCAGCAAGGAGACGCTGCCCACCTGGGGGCCGCTCCATCAAGCCCGATCAGCCCAGCGGGAGCGGCATGACACATGGCATACCCGCATCATTCATCGGTGCATCTCGCACTTCTGGAATGAGACCTCGAGCCGACCGAGCTTTGGCTCCCCACAGGCAAACAGATAGGCACTGCCGGCCCACAGAAGCGCAAGAAAGGACACGAAGACAACCATCTTCGCCAGATCCACAAACAGGACGCGCCATCCCGGCCCCTCGTCGCCCACCACATCCTCCGGCTTCACGCGACCACCCACATCCCCGGGCGCAGCAACCCCATTCCCCCTGGCCTGATCAGGCCCTGCCTTTCCGGGGGAAGAGGATGATCCAGCCGCTGCCGTTCCAAAGCCGCTGGCCACCACAACACCTTTGGCCGTGCCGCCCTCTGCGGCATGGACGGCCTGATCGTCGCCCTCGCCCCCTCCCGCCTTGACGTCCGGAGCCCTTCCTTCCAGAAGCGCAATCCGGGCTTCCATGGCAGCTGTTCTTTGCCGAACGACGTCCACCATCTGCTTCATGGCTTGCTCACTGTCCCTTCTGGACCTCACATGGCCACCCCAGATCATTGACCCAAGCGGAACAAGCACTATCAGAACAAGAACGAAGTGACCTGCCCTGTTATCGATCAGAAACAACACAAACATCAACAGGAAATCGATGCCCCCATGCCCCCCCTGAAGGATTGAGAGCAGCAGAATGCCAACGATCAAGAACGCAAGCCACTTTCTCATGACACACCCACATCAATCGACGTGCTCGTCATTGCACTGGCAGCACCACAGAGCCAGCAAGGCCGGGAAAAACAATGCCACTACCCATGCCACGCTTGGCCTCCTCAGTGGCTCTCTGAGCGCCCACCATTCCAGGTGGAACGATCACCTGAAGTTCACACCAAAGCCGTTCGTGGCAGCGATCTCGCCCCTATCGAACAGAAAGAAGCAAGCCAGCATCAGGAACAGCAACCACCCCCAGAACAACAGCCCCTCCACATCACGAAGGGAAACCTTCTCCCTGTCCGAGCGTTGGTCAGCGGATGATGAATGCACGCCTCCAGCCAACATCTCGCCTTCCTCGCGGACGCTGGCGCCCCCTTCGTGCCGCCGAAGCCCTTTTCTCGCTCGCCGTCGTCTCCCATGGATCTCTGCTGCCACCAGAAGCAGGACACAGGGCACCACACCTCCCTGGACAAGATAGAGCAACAGTGTGAACAGCGCCTCCATGGGCCCCTTACGAGAGATCATCGCCATGACAAGGACCACGCCGATGGACGCAAAAATCCATTTCCATCGGCCATACCGCCTTCTGTTCCCCGTTGCCCTCGACTCCGTATCCTGCGCAACATCATCACGCCCGACATCGGTCTTCAGACACTTCTCTGATTCACGCATTTCCATCCTCCAACCCAGTCCTTTGAACCGAACGAGAACATCCGTTCATCAAGGCTGACGACAGTAGCTGCTGTACTTGCTGTCCAGAAGGATCTGAGTTCTCTTCAAGTAATCGCAATAGACAGCCATATTGATATACCTGACAAGAACTCCTTCTGACATACCTGATTCTGCAACCCTACCTTGCTCCCTCATGCGCTTATAGTCCTCAAGGGTTCCCGTCCTTCTCAACCCAATCTCTTCAAGCTCCGGGTTCCCACCCAACCCAAGGATGGAGGAAATCCCTCTATCAAATGGACGAACCCCATATATTTCCGTCTTATAGTCACTAACAAGTTCTCCATCCTGAAGAATTTCTCGACCATTTCTTCCTTCTACGCCCGTTCCATCTCCATGGACAACCGGCATGTCAACCCTCTTCAGGCCATCGGGCAAGTCACCCAATTTGACCCCGGCTCGTTCAGCCCTTTCCATGAGAACCCAAAGAGCGATATCCGAAAGATCACCATCCGGCTCACTCGTCCCAGGCGCAGGATAGCCTCCCCCAATGTCTGAATGGGCACCTGCCATCATGAACTCCTCACGGATTCCAACAATATTAAAACTGGAGTCCATTCTCGCAGCACTTCCTGCCCCTATCTTCGTACCCCTCATCGGAACTGTATTTACCTGACTACCCAATGAAGCTCCATCGAATAGTTCTCCTCGCACATCATGTGCAGCGATGATGTTCACGACATGCTCCCACTTTTCGCTCACTTCCATGGGCTTGCAAGCTGTCTCCCAGTTCTTCACGTCGTCATACATGTTGGTGAAGACCGGGTCCATCAGCCCCATGAAGCGCAGCTTCACCTGGCCAGCCTTGGCCGCATCGATTTCCCCCGACTCCAGCTTCCTGGCAATGATTCGCCCAAACTCCAGGGCCTGAACAGCTCCCCGTGAGAAACCGACCACGTCAATGTTCAGTGTCTCGCCTTCCTTCAGCTGTTCGACCGCCTTCATGAAACGACCGACCTGATAGTTGACGTTGTCCTTCCACTTGTCTGCGGTAATGGGTTCTGCCCACTCCCGGTTAACAGGCCCGCTTGTCCTGTTGTACGCCGCATGCGGCCCAAATTCGACACCCACCCCCTCCAGGTACGGCCGCAGTACATCACCTCCCGGCCCGTTGGCCTTCGCATCATAGGCCTGGTAGAAGTGCCAGATGTTCGTCGGCTTGTCCGGCGCGTTGTACGTCCCGTCAAAGGCAAACAGCATCAGGCCTGTCGGGTCGACGTTGCGCATCGGATCGGCATCCACGTACAGGTACGGGTTGGGCCCCGCACGCAGGCCCAGCGGGTCCGGTGAAACATAGCGTCCCAGCGTGGGGTCATAGTCCCGGCGCATGTTGTAGTAGAGACCGGTTGCCGCATCGGCCCACTGACCGGGGAAGCGCAGCATGGGGTCAACACCGAACATCCGTCCGGAAGCATCCCGGAAGGCCACCGGCTCTGCTGCTGCCTCGGGCTCTCCAAACGGCCCATACTGCTGCTGCCAGACAATGCGCCCTTCCGCGTCGGATCGCATCATCGGCAGGCCGCGATGATCCACATGCAGCCAGTCGATGCTCAGGGTACCGGCCTTGTCGAAGAGCCAGCCTTTCTGCCCCGGGCTGCGCTCCATGACAGCCACCGGAATCTCGCCCTCATGCCACCACAGGCGCATGCCCTCGTGGGCGCTCGTTGCCTGTGCCTGCAATCGGCCTTCCACGTAGTCGTAAAAGTCCCATTGCTGCCCCTCGCGGCGTGCAACCCGCTCACCCCGATGGTTGTAGTAGTAGCGGATGCTGCGACCATCCGCATGCACCATGGACAGGATCTGTCCGCCCGGGTGCCAGGTCAGTTTCCAGTCATTCCATTGCAGGGGACGGCCGGCGGCATCGTAATCCACGCCTGCCAGGCGGTTGCTTCCCTTCTGGTACGTGGACCGAACGCCGCTGACGTGTGCCGAAATATCGTCCTTACCGCCGGCGTTGGCGTTGGCGTTGGCGTTGACGTTGACGTTGACGTTGACAGGATCATGCCTCCCGCTGAAAAGCCGATTGCCGTTGGCATCATAGGCATACCACCAGGCAGTTGCATCCGACCGAACGGAGGCCGCCATGTCCACGGACACCGACGTATCGGCCCCATCCAGCCCAACAGAAGTTCTGCCCTTTCCCGCCACCGAAATTGGCTGCACGTTCGTAGCTTCAAGCCGGGCACGCTGCGCAATGATAAGCCGCCCCGCCGGATCATAGGCAAACTGCCTCGCATGCGTCTGCGTATCGATGCGCACCACCTTGCCATCTTGCCGATAGCCATAGCGCATGGAGTACAGCGCATTTTCATCAAGCGACGCAGCACCCGGACGACTTTCCCGGAACTCCGCCAGACGTCCTTCCCCATTCCACGACAGCTGCCGCTGCACACCATTGCCCAGCAACCAGCGGTCCTCCATGCCCTTACCATCAACAGTGCTGCCCACCAGCTCGCGACGATAGAGCAACCGTGCCGATGCCTTCGCATGCTCCTTCAGCGTCACTTCCACAGCGGCTGACTTTCCATCACGCCCCTGCCGAGGGGCACGATGCACCACACTTCCATCCGGCAACGTCACCTGATCCGGCTGCGACTGGTTGGCAGCATAGGTGTACTGGTACCGGAAGGTCTTCGTCACGACGCCGTTTTCCGGATGGAGATCAACCTGCCGTTCGACGACGCGCCCCTGCGCATCGTGGCGATAGTGCTCCGTGACGTTGCTGCTCTGCACCTCCACCAACCAGCGGCCCTCATAGCGGTAGCGTGTCTCGTCGCGGAAGCCGTCCGGGGACATCACGGTCTTCACCAGCGGACGGTCCCAGGCATCCCGCACGAAGCTCACGACGGCGCCCGTGGCATCGGTCTCGCGCACCACGCGGTCTGCCTCGTCGTAATGGATCGTGTCCGTGCCCGCATCCGGCGAGACGATCTGCACCACACGATTGAAATCGTCCACCCGGATGGTCTGCTGCGCGCCGTTGTCGGCTACATGGCGCAGGGCCCCGGCCTCGGCATGAAAGCGCCCGACATCCTCCAGCCAGGCCATGCTGCTGCCTGCCCAGCCATCGGTGCTGCTGGACACTTCACGTCCCAGCGCATCCACCAGCGTCCAGCGCGAACTGCCTTGGGCATCGTCACCATCACGACGCACCTGCACCGTATCCTCCGACCCGGGCAAGGGACCGTCGATATGGGTCAGCAGCCCCTTGTCGTCATAATGCGCGGTCGTCGTGCGGCTGACCGGCTGCCCCAGACTGTAGCCGGATTCGGTCAGTGTGACCGGCAGCACACGCCCTGCGATGGTCGTGTAGGTGAAGCGCACCTGGTACATCCTGCCAGGCTCGATACTGGGCCGCTCGACCAGCGTGGGGTACGGATTGCTCAGGTCGGCATATTCATAGCGGCGATGCAGCTGCCATGCCGTCTCTGCAAAGCGAGAAGCAATCGGCCCCTTTTTCTGGGTGGAAACCTCTTTCTTGCGCTCACGCCATGTGCGCACGTAGACCGCCTGTGTGCGGCCGTGCACATCCCGTTCGAAACGAAATTCCCGGTGGAAAGACTGGCGCATGGCATCCACCCTCTGATGCATGCCCACCATATGACCGGCTTCATCATAGCGGTAGTCCCGGTCGGCCAGACGGCAATGCGCGCACTGCTGGCCGGCAATGGACAGCGTCTGCCAGCTGCCATTGAAGTTTCGATACCGATAGGTCTGCTTGCGCCCCTGCCGGTCCTCGACCTCGGTCTGCAGCACGCCCGCCGCATCGGCCGACTGGTAGCCAAACTGCATCCGCTCGCCCTGCCAGCCCTCATACTGTCGTACCCTGCCCTGCGCGTCATAGTGCCACTGGCTGAGCGTCACGCGCCGTTTCAGTGCAGGTGACTCCACCTCGATGGCCGTCAGCGCAAACGGAAAGCCGGGATCCTCGTAGCGATAGAGACGCCGGCTTCCGGAGGGCGCCTCCGCGGCCACCAGCTGACCGGTGGGCAATACCTTGTAGCGCCATGTCCCTTGCGGGTGATCGATGGCCATCAGGTGATTCTGACGATCGTAGCGGAAGCGCATGGTGCGACCATCCGGATCCACCACCGACAGGATCCGGCCACCCGGCGCACGCTCAATGCGCAGCACATGCGTGTCCAGCCGGATGGCCAGCAGCCAGCCTTCCGTATTGAAGTCCAGCTCCCGTCCGTCCGGCCAGCGCCACCGATACCCGCCCTTGGGCAACGACGTGACCGTACCGTCCTCGGGCTCCGAACCCACGCACTGCATGGCCTGCTGCTCGGCATGGGCCTGCCCGGCGACGGAAGCCCCCACCTTCCAGGCTGCACGATCCCCCTCCAACACATCCGGCCGCCAGAAGATGCGCCGCATGCCGTCGGCCTGAACGATCTGGATTGTCTTGCTGGTTGCAAACAGCCGCGTGTCATAGGAAAGATGCCACGCACGCCCCAGCGCACCATCCACGGCAGCCAGCGACGAGTTGTAGTGACGGCGGATCTCCAGTCCCAGCGGCCCGTCCAGCGGCTCCGCATCCAGGTCCATCTGCACCTTCTGCCCCGTCTGCGGATTGACGGGGTTGCCCACCCCCACCCGCACGCTCTTCTTTCTGGGCATGCTGGCCACCCCCAGGGCGGCGCAGGGCGCCTCGGTCGGCGTGGCGCTGCAGCGATTGCGGACATCCGCGCCCCAGGTGCTCAGCCTCTGCTCGGCGGTGGGCCTGGGCTGGTCATCAGCGATGCGATAGGGAATTTCAGCGTATGAGGGCAGAAACGGAGCGGGCACCGAGGGATACCGATTCGGGAGTTCCAGCGGAGGCGCCTTGTCGTTGTCCTTCACCGTTGCCGCTGGATCCACGACATCCACCGGCCTCTCGGGCGCGTTGTCGGACTTCCTGACCTTGCCCTTGGAAACGCCTGACCCCGTAGCCCCCGCCACGGCTGCCCCTGCCTGCGCAGCCCCGGCTCTGGATCCTTCCCCCGCCACCGCCCACCCAGGCACCAGCAGCGACAGCGACACCACACCGACGACCCTGTATCCCAGCTTCATGTCCAGCCCTCGTTCCCGCAGGATTTCCGACGGGCTGAACTCTGACGGATCACGCAGCCCCTGCCGATCCGGCAAACGAACGAGGGCGGGACTCCATCACGGCGCGACTAGGCCATCCGGATGATCGCGCCCTGCCGCTTCCAAAAGACGGGCTGCTCCATTCCCGCCCGGCCAGACGGCCACCATCACACGCTCAATCGCGGATCGACATCACCCGCAGACTTAGAATGCCTCCATGCCGTCCCCGCTCACCCCCCTTCCCGCCGTCTGC
>ERZ772993.17-NODE-17-length-105621-cov-16.272938_pt1 | contig 105621 bp, 92 predicted proteins | sample MGYA00580670_ERZ772993 | MGnify/ENA primary metagenome ERZ772993 (study PRJEB29015, sample SAMEA2737936) | human oral metagenome | biome: human oral; feature: human-associated habitat; material: dental | place: China | collected 2136 ... | reverse complement strand
TGGGACTTCGGCGGACGGGGGCTCGTCGCGCCCTACGCGGGCGCGTGGATTGAAACCTGGTCATGGGTCAGGGGGCGGGCGGGTGTGGTCTGGTCGCGCCCTACGCGGGCGCGTGGATTGAAACAGCGCGTAGATCGTGACGATCGCGGCCAGAATTGCACGTCGCGCCCTACGCGGGCGCGTGGATTGAAACATCCTGGCCACCCGCAGCGCCCCGGAATCGAGTGTAGTCGCGCCCTACGCGGGCGCGTGGATTGAAACAACTCCTGTTTGCACGCATTGAAAAAGAGCCGCCGGTCGCGCCCTACGCGGGCGCGTGGATTGAAACGGCGTCCGGCTCGCAGTGCGGGCCATCAACCAGTGGTCGCGCCCTACGCGGGCGCGTGGATTGAAACCATTGGGTCGTGATCAGCGACGAGTGGCACGCCAGTGTCGCGCCCTACGCGGGCGCGTGGATTGAAACGAGGGAGCCATCGCCCAGATTGGTGAGCCCCAGATGTCGCGCCCTACGCGGGCGCGTGGATTGAAACAAACGTGCTCAGGCGGCCCTGTACATCATGGAGAAGTCGCGCCCTACCCGGGCGCGTGGATTGAAACGAGCTGGAACGGCGCGGCCAACAGCGCCTGATCGACGTCGCGCCCTGCGCGGGCGCGTGGATTGAAACCGCGTTCGCGGTAGCAGTGCCGCAGGGCACCGGCGGTCGCGCCCTACGCGGGCGCGTGGATTGAAACCGCCTATTCACCGTAGATGCTGTCATGAACCCGTCAGGTCGCGCCCTACGCGGGCGCGTGGATTGAAACGTGTAACGTGCCTCGCCGTCGATGTATGACACCGGGTCGCGCCCTACGCGGGCGCGTGGATTGAAACGGCCGGGACACCACCGTCTGGGACCTCCCGGAGGGTCGCGCCCTACGCGGGCGCGTGGATTGAAACCGTGGTGCAGGGCGCCCAGATGACGTGGGACCCGGCGTCGCGCCCCACGCGGGCGCGTGGATTGAAACGGCCCCTGAGTGATGATGTACAGATCAATCCCTGTCGCGCCCCACGCGGGCGCATGGATTGAAACCCACGCTCACGCTGTCGAAGCTGCTGCACAAATCCGTCGCGCCCCATGCGGGCGCGTGGATTGAAACTCGGCCGTGAACTCGGCTGCCTCCACTGAATCGCCCGTCGCGTCCTAGGCGGATGCGTGGATTGAAATATCGATCACACGTGCATGATCATGGCCACCAAGGCCGTTGTGTCCCACGCGGGTATGTGGATTGAAACAGTGAATGGAGCCACGAGCTGGCACGGAGCGCGTTTCTCGGGCACCCTTGAGCCTAACCATCAACCGCCCTGAACATGGTGGGCCCCCTGTTCAGCGAGGTGCCAACCTACCTCACCCCCTCAAACCTCAAATAAAACTCCCGCACGCTCAGGTTCTCCGGCGTGGGTTCGCCGCTGATGCTGGTCAGGTAGTCGGCGGCGTAGCGCCGGGTGGCGGCGTCGAAGCTGCCATTCAGGGGGACGGGGTAGCCCTGGCGGCGCAGCACGCGCTGCATGGCCATGACCTTGTCGGTGATGGTCAGTGCGGGGCCCTGGCTGTGGGCAGGGGCGCTGTCATCGGTCTTGTCTTGCTGCTTGCGTGTTGCGCGCGCCGAGGGCTGGCTGTCGTCCGGGGTTTCTGACTGCCAGAGCCCCTTGATCCATTTTCCGGTTGTGGACAGGTCCGGCAGGGCTTCCTTGGCGCTGTCGACCCAGTGCTGGCCTTGCTGGCGCGCTGCGTCCAGGGTGGGTTGCAGTTTCTGGTGGGTGCCGGTCACCCAGGTGGGGAGGTGCTGTTTGGCCTGGTTGGCCAGCACCTGGGTGGGTGACAGGCTGGCCAGGTAGCTGGCACCCAGGTGGTAGAGGCCCAGCGCCACGGCGGCGGTGATTGCCAGGCCCATGATGAAGCGCCGGAGGCGTTTGCTCCGGAAGCGACGCTGGGCCAGGTTGGCGGGTGCAGGGGCGGTGTGGGCTGTGGGGCTGGTTTGGCCCGGTTGCGGAAACAGTTGGTTGCCCAGTCGTTCTTCCATCTGGCACCAGGGGCAGGAGGTGGATTCGCGGGGGTAGTGGTGGCGGCGGTCTGTGCGGCAACGGCGCAGGTTTTTCTCGAAGTGTTCCAGCGCCGTCACCCACTGTAGGGCGTCGGGGCGTGGGGTGTTGCCCTGGGCGGTGAAGGCGCGGGCAAACAGGTCGGCCAGTGTGCCTGAAAACTCCGTCAGGGCGGGCAGGCCGGGTGGGGGCTGCATGCCGGTGGGGCGTTCAGGGATGTGCGGGTAGAGGCGTTTCTGGATGCGCTCGCCCATGGGCGGGGCTTCGCCAGTGTCGGGGACGCCGTCAAAGGGGTGGCGCCCCATCATCAGTACCTGGAAGAGGATGACGGCCAGGCCGAAGGCGTCGTGCTGCTGGGTGCGTACCACGCCGTGAAAGGAGTGGCCCTGTAGTTCGGGTGGGGTGTAGTCCGGTACACCCACGGCGCACAGGAATTGCTGTCCGCCATGGCTGAACTGGAAGCTGTCGGCATCCACCAGGGCGACGGTGGCGTCGTCTGCCACCAGCATGCCGGAGGGGTTGATGTCGCCGATGACGCAGCCGGTGTGGTGGATGGAGGCGACGGCGCGCGCAATGTTGGTGGCGGTGCGCGCCAGAAAGCGATAGTCGATGTCCGGAAAATGCTGTTTGCGCGCGCCGGGGGCGTACAGGTCGTGCAGGGGGCGACGGTCGCGCACGGCTTTCATCAGGAAGCCGGCAAAGGCGCCGTCTTCGCCGCGCACCACGTCCACGGGAAAGGCCGCAAAGGGCGATTGTCGGGCCAGGCCGGCATCCACCATGGCAGCAATCTTGGTGGCCAGCTGAGGCTTGTCAGGCGCCTTGTAGAGCTTCACCGCATGGTTGCGCCGGTTGGCGGCCGCGTAGACGCTGCCTTCTCCGCCCCGGCCCAGCCGTTCACCCAGCTTCAGTCGACGCCCACTGCCCAGACGCAGTTTCAGGCCGTAGGCAGGGTCTTTCTCGTGATCGGCACGGGAGGTCATGGGCGGTGGGGCGTCTCTGGGATGGGTGGTGTTCTGCGCCGGGAAAGAGCATCTGGCAAGGTATCAAGGCCCGGGGGCTTTCAGCAAGGTAGCTACGTGATGGCGTCTATCTTGTTTGGTGGCTTATGTTTTGTGTTGGGAGGATGGTTCTGGGTGCAGCACGGCCATGACCAGCGTCTTGTCATCGTCCGTGCGGCTGTTGACGGCCTCGCTGTCCAGGTAGGCTTTCAGCTGGCCAGATAGGGTGTACGCCTTGCCGGGTTCTTTCGGCAGCGGGGCGGCCACGGTGGAGAAGAACCGTGCAAATGGGGTCTGCGTGGCCATGTCCAGCACCATGCGTTCTATGCCATCGGAAAACAGTGCCAGTGCATCGATGGGCTGTCGGGTGATGTTCGTGCGCAGGGGCGTGGGCGGCTCGTCGGTGACAAAGCGCGTGGTGGACGCGTATTCACCGTGGTCCGGCCAGGAAAGTGCCTGCCAGGTTCCACCGTCGGCCAGGCGTGCCACGATGCCGCCATCACCAATATGGGCCACCAGCGTTTCCTGTCCGTTGGACAGGGCCAGAACCAGCGTGCAGGCAAAGTCGCGTGCAGAAAGCCCGCGTCTTTCTGCGGCCGCACGAATGCGCTGGCGTGCTTCGTCCGTCCATGTCCGCACGGTGTCTGCCGAGGGCAGGGCGGATGCAGTCAGCCGGGGTTCTTGCAGGGATGATGTGTTGGGTTCCGATGCAGTCGCCAGGTGGCGGCGTGCAGCTTGGCGCAGGGTACGGCAGGTGATGATGGCCCCCTGCCGTCCGTGGCTGGCACTGCCGGCGCCATCACATGTAACGGCCACGAACCATTCTGCATGATTGGCGTGGCTGTCGCTGCTGACGGGAACAACGGCGCAGGCCTGGGCATCCTGCAGCGGCAGATCGTGCTTCAGGTGCGAAGTCCCTGTACTGGAGGCCGCTATCCAGGACCAGTGTTTCATGGTCATTGGGGGCAGGTGTGCGGAGTCCTGAATGATCGGGGTGGCTCAGGCGATGCTGCCCCAGCCTTTCGGGCCGGTGGGGTTTTCCAGCGGCACGGCGTCGCCGGGGTTGGAGCGCGAGACGGAACTCAGCGAGCTGGACAGCCAGGCAAACAGCTCACGGAAGGCCAGGCCTTTAAGTTTCAGGGGATCACGCACGGCCAGCTGGCGCAGCTGGTCCATGTCGGCATCATCCACGCCCACGGCGTAGAAGGCGAATTCCTTGCGTTCTTCGCCGTTGGCAATGGCCCGGGCGGCCTGCTGGCAGCTGTCGGTGGGTGCGCCGTCGGTGATGAGGAAGATCCACGGACGGTAGTAGGTGATGCCGCTCTGGCGGTACAGCGCCTTGCGCTGACGCAGCAGCTCGATGCCTTCCTCGATGGCCTGGCCCATGGGGGTGAGGCCCTGCGCCTGCAGCTGGGGGGCCTGGAACTGGCTGGCGCTGGTGAAGTCCTGTTCGATCAGCACGGGGCCGAAGGTGATGATGCCCACTTCCACGCGCTTGGCGCTGAGGCTGTCGGACTTCAGCTCTTCCTCGAAGGTCTTCAGGCCGGCGTTGAGTTCCTCGATCTTGCCTCCCGCCATGGAGCCGGAGACATCCAGCAGCAGCAGGCAGGGGCAGCGCGGCTCTGGGTTGTCAGCGAACTCGGCGGCGGCAAAGGGATTGGCGTCGGCGTGCATGGCGTCGTCTCTGGGAAAGGGATCAGGGCATTCTAGCGGTGGCGATTGGGTGGAGCACGGCAATCTCCATGGCTGGATGATGTCAAAGGCGGAACTATTTCCGCTGATGCCCGAGTTTTGGGGCAAAGCGTGACGGCTTCGACCCATGTTTCGGGGTCTTCGTGTGCTGTCGTGGTCAAGGCGTCAGCGGCTGCAACGGTATCCGTGCGTCAGCAATCCAGCGGGATCCTGCCGCAATCATCGGTCTCGCCCACACGCACCTTGCGCAGGTAGCACTGCACGATCTTCGTGCCGGGCTTGAGCGTCTGCAGGTTTTCCTTCAGTTTGCGTGCGGCATAGTTGGCCTTGTAGGCGACCGACACCACGGCGGTGGCGCCATCTTCGGTTCGCACCTGGCCCAGATAGATGTACTTGCCCAGCTCGAAATCGGGCGAATCGATCAGGGCGATTTCATCGGACAGGTTGAGGATCTTGCTCATGAGGGGCTCCTGTATCGGTTGGCGGAAGCCCCATGCTGCGCGTCCTGTGGGCTGCCGTCATTGCGGATTCTCAATCGCAATGAGCGGTCAGTGCACCATCATGCACACGGCGAAGATGGTCATGCACTGCGCAGGGGGTGGCATGCCGGGAATGAATCAGGCCCGACGCATGCCACGGTTTTCGGGGCCTCCGTCCGCCCCCTGGGGGTGGGCTGATGCTTACTGGCAGCTGAAGCTCTCGGCGCTGTTCTCGTCGCCTTCACCGCGATAGGTGGCCACCTGCGGGTACGGGCACAGCGGCTGAGTCTTGCCGGGGAAGGCGCGACCCTGCGCGATGATGCTGGCCGGGGCTTCTCCCTTCTCGGCCCAGTTCTCCAGGGCGGTGAGCGGGTCGAAGTCGTCCAAGGCATTGCCCTCGCCGCAGTGGGTCATGCCGGGCACCATGAAGAGGCGGGCGAAGTCCTGGGTGCCCGGGGTGTCGTGTTGCAGCTGCCGGTACCAGTCACGCAGGTCGTTGGCCGAGAAGACGGGGTCGGAGACGCCCTCGAAGATGATCATCTTGCCGCCGCGCGCCTTGAAGGTGGTCAGGTCGGTGGCCACGGCGTCGTTGATGGCGCCGGTCTGCAGGGTGAGCGGCAGGACGGTGTCGAAGTTCACCTTGAAGGTGTCGAATTCGGCCTGGTAGGGCGTCATGAAGTAGTGCGGCAGTGACATGGCGCCCAGCACGATGTTGCGGGCGTTGGGGGTGGCGGTCTGGGAGTCACCCAGTTTCCAGCCGCGCCAGTTGCCGCTGTTGATGCCGGCATCCCACGGCCAGCTGGCGTAGAGGGGTTCACCCTTGCTGGTGCGTGCACCGCCAAAAACGGCTTCCAGCAGGGCCACCTTCTCCTTGCCGATGTCCTTTTCCACCATCCGGGGCTTGAAGTCGCAGCGTTCCCAGGCGTTGACCAGGCCGTCCTTCAGGCCGTCCAGGGCATCGCAGCGTTCCAGCACGCCGGCCACCACGGCATCCAGGTCCTTCTGGGTGAGGGCGTTGGCAAAGATCCGCTCGCCCTGCTCGTTGACGGGGGCGGCCTTCAGGAATTGCTGGTTGTCCCATGACTGGGCGATGGCGGCGCGCGAGAGTCGGAAGCCCGGGTTGCCGGCCACCACGCCGTCAAATTGCAGCGGGTAGCGCATGGCGGCCATCATGGCCTCGCGTCCGCCGTTGGAGCAGCCCATGAAGTAGTTGCGCTTCGGGGCGCTGTGGTACATGGCCTGGATGAGCTGGTGGGCGGCAGCAGCTACCTTGCCGGTGGAGGCGTAAGCCAGGTCCAGCCGCGCTTGCTGGTCCTTGCCAAAGAGGGTGTCACGGCCCTGGTGGCCGCCGTCCATGCTCACCACGGCATAGCCGCGCAGCAGTGCCGGCTGGGCCGAGCTGCCGCGGGTGGGGATGCGGCCCAGGGCGTCGGCCACGAAGCCATTGGTGCCGCCACCGCCCTGGAACAGGAACTTGTGGTTCCAGCGGGCAGGCAGGCGCAGTTCGAACTGGGTGCCGTAGTGGCGACCATCGGCGCCGGTGCGGGGTTCGATCTCGCCGCGCACCACGCAGTGCTCTTCGGCCTGCAGCGTCTGGCCCGAGGCGCCGGTGAAGGCCGAGTTGGGATCCTGGGCCAGACCGCCACGCTGCACCCACTTCACGCGCTGGATGACTACATCCGGCAGTTCCACTTCCTTCAGGTCGCTGCAGCGGCTCTGGGCGTCGGCGGCATCGTCGGCGGGCTCGGTGGCAGCCTGGGCGCTGGCGGCCCAGAGCAGGCTGCCGGCAGAAAGACTGCTGGCAAGCAGCGGCAGCAGGGCGGGAAGGCGGTGCAGTTTCATGGCATGGGTTCCGAAAGGGGCCCGAAAGGCAGCATCGGGGAGGCAGCCATCCGGCATGGGCGTTCCGGCCAGACCTTCCCAGGGAATGTCAGAGACAGCAAACCATTTTAACGAATTGGCCTGCAGGGAGGCCGGGAGAGAAGGCCGCCCGGGAGAGACGTCCGGTCAGGGACCTCCGGCAGGCCCCTCCGGCAGGCCCCTGGTCGGATTCAGCCGGCCTTGTAGACCAGCACGGCCGCGGTCAGGTCTTCCAGGGCACTGCCCACGGCCTTGAAGACGGTGATGGCCTGGTCGTTGCTGCGACCCGGGTGCTGGCCACGGCACAGGGCCTGCAGGTCGGCGCGGATGTCGCTGGCGCTGAAGCGGCCGGTGTCGAAGGCCTTGAGCAGGTCGCCGGACTTGGTAGGGGCCTCGTCGGTATCCACGAAGACCTCATTGCCGATGAAGCAGTCGGCAGCGGCCTCGACCATGTTGGGCTTGAAGCTGCCCACCAGGTCCAGGTGGGTGCCGGGGCGCAGCCAGCTGCCCTGGATGAGGGGCTCTTCCGAGAGGGTGGCGCAGCTGACGATGTCGGCCTGGCGGGCGGCGGCTTCCAGCGATGCTGGGGTACCGTCCAGTGGATGGACATTGGGCACGCCCTGCTTGCGCAGGGTCTCGGCCAGCACGGCAGCACGCACCGGACGGGGGTTCCAGATGTCGATGTGCTCGATGTCGCGCACGGCGCGCATGGCCGCAGGCAGCAGTGCCGCAATGCGGCCAGCGCCTACCACGAGCAGTCGCCTGACATCCTTGCGTGCCAGAAGGTCGGCGCCCAATGCGGCAGCGCCGGCCGTGCGGCGTGCGGTGATGGCGTCACCGTCGATGAGGGCCAGCGGCACGCCGGTGGTGGCGCTGTACAGCACGTAGGTGGCGTGCAGGCCGGGCAGTCCCTGGGCACCGTTCCCGGGGAAGATGTTGATGGTCTTCACGCCGAAGAAGCCCTGTTCGTTCCAGGCGGGCATGATGAGCGTGGTGCCCTGCACGCCCTGGCTCTCGATGGCGTGGGTGTGGCGCAGCGGCACGGTGGCGCCTTGGGCAAAGGCCTCGCGCAGTGCGGGGATCAGCGTGCGAAAGGGCAGGGCAGCCCAGCATTGTTCGGCGTCGAACTGTTTCATGGTGGTGGCAATGGGATGTGGATCGGATCTGCCGGGGGGCATCGTGCCCGACCCTGGTGCACGGAGGCGGTCGCGGCCCTGTGGATCCCCGGCGGGAGCAGGAAGGGTTCAGAGGAAGCGCTGCACCGAATAGGGCGACGGATCGGTGAACGGCTGCTGGCCGGTCATCAGTTCGGCCAGCAGGCGACCGCTGACGGGACCCAGCGTGAGGCCGTGGTGGGCATGGCCCACGTCGAACCACAGGCCGCGATGGTGCGGTGCCGGTCCGATGATGGGGCGCATGTCGGGCGTGCAGGGGCGCCGTCCCATCCAGGGCTGGCTTTCCACTTCTTCGCCCAGGGGCCAGAACTGGCGGGCGATGCGGGTGTCCTGGCGGGCCTGGCTGTCGTTGGGCGGTGCGTCGGGCAGGGCCAGTTCCACGCCGGTGGTTAGGCGCACGCCATCGTTCATCTCGGCCAGCACGAAGCCCGAGTCCCGGTCGCAGATGGGGAAGGACGGGGCCGGGTGTGCGTCGTCGATGCGGAAATGCAGGTGGTAGCCGCGCTTGGGACGCAGCGGCAACCGGTAGCCGAAACGTTCGGCCAGCGTGGCCGTGTCGGCACCCAGCGCCAGCACGACGTCGCTGGCATGCAGTTCGGTGCTGTCGGGCAGCGGCAGGCGCCAGCCGGGCTCGGTCTGCTGCAGCGCCATGGCGTCGGCGTGGATGAACTGGCCACCGCGAGAGCGGAAGAGCCCCGCATAGCCTTCCACCAGCTGCACGGGCGACTGTACGGTCCAGGGATCCTGCCAGTGGATGCCGCCGGTGATGCCGCCTTCCGGGCGCAGGCCGGGCAGGCAGGCGCGCAGGGCATCGGCGGGAAGCACCTCGATGTTCAGGCCCCAGCGTTGGGCGTCGTCCTGCGCCTGGCGCGACAGTCCGGCGAAGGCATGCTGGCCGCGCACCAGCTCGATCCAGCCGCCGTCGCGGACGATGGCGTGCAGGCTGGCGGCGCTGATGAGCGGCTGGTGCTCAGCCACGCACAGCTCGATGAGCGGACGCATGTCCTCGGTGGCCTGCGCCAGCCGGGCGGGGGCGGACTCCCGCCAGTAGCGCCACAGCCAGCCGGCGTACCAGGGCAGTGCTCGCCATTGCAGGCGCAGCGCACTGTGGCGGTTGCTGGCGTGGCGAAGCAGTTCGGCGGGCTGACGTGGAAAGGCGTAGGGCACCAGGCTGGCGCGCTCGATGAGCCCGGCGTTGCCGAAGCTGGTGCCGTGGCCGGGTTCCTGTCGGTCCACCAGGCAGACCCGCTTGCCCTGCGCCTGCAGGGCCAGTGCCGCGCTGACGCCGACGATGCCGGCACCCAGGACGACGACATCGACGTTGTGGTGGGATGAAGGGGTGATCATGATGGCGGTAGGGTAGGTTTGGGGGTAGGGGATGCCGCCTGGGCTCCTGCAGTCTGGCCCGGACGTCATTCTGCCGCCTCGGGGAAGCGGCATGGTCGGGGTGGGTAGGGGATATCCCTGATGCTTCAGGCTTCGGCCAGGGCGTCCAGCTCGGCTTTCTGGATGTCGGTCAGGTAGTGCAGGCCCAGCAGGAACGAGGTGTTGGTCCAGCCGAAGCCGCCGGCGGGCACGTATTCAAAGCGCGCGCCCACGTTGCCGTATTCGGCATCCACCTTGTGGGATTCCTTTTCGACGTTGAACTTCTCGGTGATCAGCCCGTTGTATTCCACGGCGGCGCGCACCAGCATGCGCAGCCAGGCCATGGCGGCCTGCCGGGCCTCGGCCTCGAAGCCGTAGCGCTTCAGTCCCTCCCAGATCATGATCTGGTGCGGCGCCCAGCCATACGGGGCATCCCATTGCCGCTCGGGGCCGGGCTGCGTCTTGCTGATGGGGCCAGTGGAGGCGATGCCACCGCTGTGCAGCAGTTTTGGCAGCTGCGAGGCCACGGCGCGACGGGCCTCATCGGGCGTGGCACTGCCAGCCCACAGGGGCAGCAGGTTGCTGGCCGACACGAAGGGCTGCTGGCGGCCGGTGTCGATGTTGTAGTCGTACCAGGTGCCGTCGGCATCGTTCCACAGGTATTTCTTCATCAGCTGTCGGCGGTGCTCGGCCTGGTTGCGCCAGTAGGCAGTGGAGTACTGGCGGCCTCGCCAGGAAAATTCGCCGGCGAAGTACATGTCGATCATGGAGGCCAGGTCGACCTCCACCCGGTATAGGATGCTGTTGAGGTCCACGCAGGCCAGGCTGGCGCAGCAATTGTCGAAGCGGGTGGTGGTATCCAGTCCGCTCTCGCGCATGCTGCGGTCATGCACGAAATACTGATCCAGTGCCGGCTCGACGATCTCGCCGCTGTCATAGCGGCGCTCGAATTCGCGCACGTCCAGCCCGTGGCGGTCAGCATACTTCTTCAGCTCGAAATCGAAGTGGCCCGGCTCGGTCTCCTTCGGCCGGCCCTTGCCTTCGCCGTAATAGCGCGACAGGCCTGTACCGGTGAGGTGCGTGGCCGGATTCATCCAGACGTGCTCGTATTCGTCGATGGCAATGCCCAGGTGCTCGCGGATCCACGCTTCGGGCATGCGGTCGCCCCAGGTGTCCAGGAAGGCGCGCAGGTAGGGGGTGTAAAAGGGCGGCTGCGAGCGGCTCAGGTAGTAGCTGCGGTTGGCATTGAGCATGCGGCCGTAGTACTTGATCTGGTAGGCCATGTTCTCCAGCATGCCCCTGGCCAGTTCGTACTGGTCGTGCGCCATCAGTCCCAGCGCGATGAAGTAGCTGTCCCAGCCGTACATTTCGTTGAAGCGGCCGCCTGGTACCACGTAGGGCGCAGGCTGTTCGGTGGCGGCATCCACCTTCAGTGCCAGCAGGCCGGGCCGGTCCTCGATGCTCTCCAGGTATTGCGCACTGCGCATGGCGGGTAGCGGCACCACGTCGATGTCGTCGTGCCCGGCGGTGATCCGGCGGTAATAGGCCAGGGCGTCGGGATCAGCCTCCGGCACGTACAGGTACTTCCGGCTGCTCTCGCGCTTCTCGTCAGCCAGGGTCTTCAGCAGGCCCTCCTCGTCGATGCGACGTGTGAGCACCTGCCAATAATGGTGGCGCATCAGGTGGTCGATGCGCGCCAGCGGCTTCATCGTCACCCGGTCGCTGTCGATCGTGCCGTCGGTGGATAGCCACAGTTCCTGCAGTAGGTTGGCCAGGTGGTAGGTGCCCTTCACGTCCAGCGTGCTGCCGTCGGTTCCGCGCACGACGAAGTGCTTCGGTCCCTTGTCTTCGATGGTGATGGTCTTGCTGCCGTCGGTGTCTTCCTGGGCCAGCAGTGCCTGCAGGGTGACATCGCGGTCGATGTGCAGTTTCATGGTGTCCCTCTCGTGTTTATGTATGTGTTTCTGTGGGATGCAGGCCCGGCGCGGTTCACGGCCGGGCTGGAACGAGGCGTCTGCGCCTGCTGGGGTCAGCCGGCTTGCTGCTCCACGGGATGGGCGGCCTCGTAGCGGTTGATGCTGCGATCGAGCAGCCACAGGGTGATGATCAGCAGTGTGATCGGGACGATCATGAAGTAGAACGCCTGCGCACCACCCACGTGCTCGAATAGCATGCCGATGATCCGCGAGCCCAGTGTGCCGCCCAGGGCTGAGAAGATGACGATCATGCCGGTCATGGCGCTGTGCATGCGCTGCGGGAGCGCCGACAGCGTGGCCGAGGAGATGAGCGGATACACCGGCGAGATGAACAGTCCGATCAGGGGGAAGACATAGCCGATGAGGGGGATGTCGATGACGCTGTGGATGGGATCGGAGTGGTAGGTGAGCGCCTGCGGCAGCACGAAGGCGACGATGGCCATGGCCGCCAGCAGGCATAGGGTGAGCAGCTTCACCCATGAGATGTACTTGACGATCTGGCCGGCGACGAAGCGCCCCAGCGCCAGTGACAGGGCCAGGATGCTGGCCATTTGCACGCTGAGGGTGGGATTGAGCGACAGCACGTTCTGGTTGAAGGTGGGCAGCCACGTCATGATGCCCTGTTCCACCATCACGAACAGGAAGGCGCTGAGCACGAAGAACAGCACAAGTGGCAGCACGATCAGCCGGATCATGCCGGTGAAGTCGTCCTTCAGGCTGCCCTCGTTCTTCGGGATGGGAACATCTACACGCGAGAAGAGCAGCAGCAGGAAGGCCAGGGCGATGAGGCCTGCCAGCAGCAGGTAGACGCGCAGCCATGCGTCATGATTCTGGGTGTCGAAGAAGGCCGGGAACAGGAAATAGGCTGACGCGATGCCCACCATGAAGAAGCCTTCGATGGAACTCATGAAGCTGTTGTGCTCTTCCTTGGAATGGGTGAAGAGCCCGATCATCGAGTACACCGAGACCTTGATGAATGCGAAGGACACGCCGATGGTGGCGAACAGGAGCTTGGCACTGTCGAAGCTGTTGCCGAAGTACATGGCCAGGCAGGCACAGAACACCATGGCCAGGCCCAGCAGCATGCTGTTCTTGTAGCCGAACTTGGGCAGGAACGATGCCACCAGGAAGGAGACGATGGCGATGGGCAGATCCTTGAAGGCTTCCAGGATACTGGCCTGTGTCTCGGTCACGCCATAATTGTCGAGCGACTGCTTGATGACGATGCCGACACTGTTGAGCAGGATGGCGAAGACGAAGTAATTGATGTAGAGCGCGAGCTTGATGCCGGTGTGCTTTTTCTGGGCATGCTGGGGTAGGGCCATGATTTTCTCCACGATGGCCGGGCGCGGCGAGCCGTGAAAGGGCCTGGGCAGGGCTCGATAGGGCCCGGGGCCTTTCCTGCTGCGATGCGGTGCTTTCTTGTGGAAATGTCCGGCCCGGCAGGTGAATTTGACTCTACTACACATTTTTTGACGCGCTGCCCGATAACCCGGGGCCGGAGAGCGCCATTCTGGCAGCGGTGTCCGGAAGCGGGCAGGGCGTCAGCCGTCGATGCCGCCCAGCAGCACGTATTTCACTTCCACATAGTCCTCGATGCCGTATTTGGAACCCTCACGGCCCAGGCCGGACTGCTTGACGCCGCCGAATGGCGCGGCCTCGTTGGACAGGATGCCGGAGTTGACGGCCACCATGCCGTAGTCCAGTGCCTCGGCCACGCGGATGCTGCGGCCCAGGTCGCGGGTGTAGAAGTAGGCGGCCAGACCGAATTCGGTGTCATTGGCCCAGCGCACCACTTCCTCCTCGGTCTCGAAGCGGAAGATGGGGGCCAGTGGACCGAAGGTCTCCTCGCGCGCCACGCGGGCCTGTTGCGTGACGTGGCTGACGATGGTGGGCTCGAAGAACAGGCCGCCCAGGGCGTGGGGCTTGCCGCCGACCACCACCTTGCCACCTTTTTCCACGGCGTCGGCGATGTGTTCCTGCACCTTGGCGATGGCGTTCTCGTCGATCAGCGGCCCGAAGGTGACGCCGGCGTCCAGGCCGTTGCCCACCTTCAGCTCGGCCAGAGCGGCGGTGAACTTCTCGACGAAGCGATCATGGATGCCGGCCTGCACGTATAGCCGATTGGCGCAGACGCAGGTCTGGCCGGCGTTGCGGAACTTGGAAATGAGGGCGCCGGTGACGGCTGCATCCAGGTCGGCGTCGTCGAAGACGATGAAGGGCGCGTTGCCGCCCAGTTCCATCGAGACTTTCTTGACGGTGCCGGCGCACTGGGCCAGCAGCAGGCGGCCCACTTCGGTGGAGCCGGTGAAGGAGAATTTCTTCACCGTATCGTTGCCGGTGAGTTCGCCGCCGATGGCGCGCGAGCTGCCGGTGAGCACGTTGAAGACGCCGGGCGGAACGCCGGCGCGCTGGGCCAGCTCACCAATGGCCAGCGCCGACAGCGGGGTCTGCGAGGCCGGGCGGATGACGAAGGTGCAGCCGGCCGCGAGTGCCGGGGCCGCCTTGCGGGTGATCATCGCGTTGGGGAAGTTCCAGGGCGTGATGGCGGCGCACACGCCGATGGGCTGCTTCATCACCAGCACGCGCTGGCTGCTGTTGCTGGAGGGGATGATGTCGCCGTAGATGCGCTTGGCCTCTTCGGCATACCACTCGAAATAGCTGGCGCCGTAGGCGATCTCGCCGCGGGCCTCGGCCAGCGGTTTGCCCTGTTCGGTGCTGAGGATGACGGCCAGATCGTCGGTGTGCTCGGTGATCAGCTCGAACCAGCGGCGCAGGATGGCGGCTCGCTGCTTGGCGGTCTTCTTCTGCCAGGCGGCGCGGGCGGCCTCGGCGGCGTCGATGGCGCGGCGCGTCTCGGCGGCGCCCATGTCGGGCACGTGGGCGATGGTCTCGCCAGTGGCCGGGTTGGTGACGACGATGGTCTTGCCGCTGTCGGCATCCAGCCACTGACCATCGATCAGGCAGCGGGTCTGCAGCAGGCTCGGGTCCTTGAGCTTCATGGTGTCTCCTGGGGTGTTCGTCCGTTCAGCGAACGATGGGGCAGCCTTCTATGCTATCCAATATCCGGGACGCCCCCTTCACTGGGGAAGACCCGGAGGAGGGCGCCGGCTGCCGCCGGTCATGGGGCTGGGAGACAGCAGGGCGCCGTCTGCCGCGGGTCGTTGGGGTGGGAGACACCTGCCGGGATGCCCTGCGCCCGTCGGGACTGTGCCCGACGGGATGGGCGCTTTCCGATCGGAGGCCTTCAGCTTCCCTGGGCGGTGAGCTTTCGCAGCAGCCGCTGCTGGGCGTCGTGCTCGGGCGAGAGCAGCTCACCGCCCACGTGGTAGTCGCCGTTGCTGTCCATCTTCCAGGCGGCCGTGTCGGGCTGCAGGTAGTTCAGCAGTCCTTCCTCGATGACGCGGCGCTTGAGGGTGGCGTCCTTCAGCGGGAAGGCCACTTCGACGCGGCGGAAGAAGTTGCGTTCCATCCAGTCGGCCGAGGCCAGCCAGAGTTTCTCCTTGCCGTCTGCCCAGAAGTAGTAGATGCGGCTGTGCTCCAGGAAGCGCCCCACCACCGAAGTGACGCGGATGTTCTCGGACAGTCCGGGGATGCCGGGGCGCAATGCGCAGACGCCGCGCACGATCAGGTCGATCTGCACGCCGGCGCAGCTGGCTTCATACAGGGCCTCGATGATGCGCTCTTCCAGCAGCGCATTCAGCTTGGCGATGATGCGTGCCTTGCGGCCGGCCTGGGCGGCTTCGGTCTCGCGCTGGATGGCCTGCAGCAGCGTGCCGTGCAGCCGGAAGGGCGCCTGCAGCAGCGCCTTCAGGCCGCCGGCGGTACCCAGGCCGGTCAGGCGGCGGAAGACCTCGTGCACGTCGGCGCAGATTTCCTCGTCGGCGGTGAAGAGCCCGAAGTCCTCGTACAGGCGTGCCGTGCGCGGGTGGTAGTTGCCGGTGCCCAGGTGGGCATAGCGTCGCAGCCCTTCGGCCTCGCGTCGCAGCACCAGGGCCAGCTTGGCGTGGGTCTTGTGACCCACCACGCCATAGACCACGTGCACGCCCACTTCTTCCAGCTTGGCGGCCCAGTTGATGTTGGTCTCTTCGTCGAAGCGGGCCATCAGTTCCAGCACGACGGTGACTTCCTTGCCGGCGCGGGCGGCTTCCATCAGCGATTCCATCAGCACCGAATCGGCGCCGGTGCGGTAGATGGTCTGCTTGATGGACACCACCTGCGGATCGCGTGCGGCGCTGCGCAGGAAGTCCTTCACCGGATTGAAGGATTCGTAGGGGTGGTGCAGCAGCACGTCGCCGGCGGCGATGACGCTGAACAGGTCGTCCTTCTGCAGGGCGGCGGGCTGGCTGGGTGTGAACGGCGGGAACAGCAGATCGGGGCGCTCGACCAGCTCGATGATCTTGGCATAGCGCCCCAGATTGACCGAACCGTGGACCCGGTAGCAGTCCTCTTCGTTCAGGTCGAATTCCTTGCGCAGGCGCTCAGCCACTTCGGGGCTGATGTCGGCGGTCATTTCCAGCCGCACGCCATGGCCCCAGGGGCGCTGGCCCAGCTCGTCGCTGAGGGCGCTGCGCAGGTTGGTCATTTCTTCCTCGTCCACGAACAGGTCGCTGTTGCGGGTGAGGCGGAACGAGCACTGCGTGCAGACGGTGAGCCCGGGGAACAGCTCGCTCATGAAGCCCTTGATGATGGACGACAGCAGCACGATGCCGTGCGGTACGCCCGCCACTTCGGGAGGCACCTTGAAGGCGATGGGCAGCACGCGCGGCGCCTGCACGATGGCCAGGCCCGGGCGGCGGCCGAAGGCGTCACGCCCGTCCAGCTCGACGGCGAAGTTGAGCGTCTTGCTGGAGATGCGCGGGAATGGGTGGGCCGGGTCCAGGGCGATGGGGGTGAGCAGCGGCTCGATCTCGCTCATGAAGACCTGATAGGCCCAGTTGCGCAGGGCATCGTCCCACTGGGCAGGGAAGAAGATCTTCACGCCCTCGGCTTCCAGGGCAGGCAGGATGTCGCCGCGCAGCACCTGGTACTGGCGTTCGACCAGCTCGCGCGCGCTGACGGCCAGCGTGGCAATGCTGGTGCGTGCCGTGGCCGCCAGCGGGGTGTTGCTTCGGGCGATTTCCTTCAGCTCGGCCACGCGGATCTCGAACAGCTCGTCGAGGTTGCTGGAGACGATGGTGATGTAGCGCAGCCGTTCCAGCAGCGGAGCGTTGGGGGATTCGGCCAGCGCCAGCACGCGGCGGTTGAAGGCGATGATGCCCTGCTCGCGGTCCAGTGGCGGGGGCAGGGTGGGGGGGGCGGTGTCGTTCACGCGGGGTCCTCGGGGATTGCTGCCAGTTTAGCCCAGCCGCCTGCCGGCTTGGCGGATGCTGACCCCGGGCTGTGGTCTGGAGGTCGCCTTTTCAGGCTGTTGCGTCGGGCAGGGAAACATCAGGATGATGTCGGGCTTGGGTGTCCTGTGTAGCCGTTTTGTTGCAGAATGCCGAACGATCCAATCCCGAGATGATTCGATGAGCGATTCCCTGCCGCGACGGCCGCTGGCTGCCGTTGACCTGGGTTCCAACAGTTTCCGGCTGCTGCTGGCCGAGATCGACCAGTCCTCGGCCGGTCCCCAGCTGCGCATCCTCGACCAGATCAAGGAAGCGGTCCGGCTGGGCGCCGGGCTGGACCGGCAGTTCGAGCTGTCCGAAGAGGCGCGCCAGCGGGCGCTGCAGGCGCTGGGGCGCTTTGCCGAGCGGCTGGAGGGCCTGGAGCTGGAGGCCTTCCGGGCGGTGGCCACCAACACCTTCCGGGTGGCGCACAACATCGGCTCCTTCCTGAAGGAAGCCAGCGCGGTGCTGGGGCGCCCCATCGAGGTGGTGGCCGGGCGCGAGGAAGCACGCCTCATCTACCTGGGGGCCGCCCACAGCCTGCCGCTTGACCATCAGCTGCGGCTGGTGGTGGACATCGGCGGCGGTTCCACCGAGTGCATCATCGGGGTGGACGAACAGCCCCGGCGGCGCGAATCGTTGCAGATCGGCTGTGTGGCGCTCACGCAGCAGTTCTTCAGCAGCGGCAAGATCACCCGGGCGGCCATGCGCAAGGCACGGCTGCACTGCGGCGAGCAGCTGGCGGCGCATGTGCACGGTTTCAAGCGACTGGGCTGGCAGTACGCGGTGGGCACGTCGGGCACGGCCAAGGCGCTGCTGGCGCTGGTCAACGCCAATTTCGGCCATACGGCCATCACCCGCGAAGGGCTCTCGCTGCTGGAGGACCTGTGCGTGGCGGCCGGCCATGTGGATGCGCTGGCCGATCTGCCGGGGCTGCGCGCCGACCGGCAGCCGGTCATCGCCGGTGGCCTGGCAGCGATGCAGTCGGTGTTCGACGAGTTCGGCATCGAGGCGATGGGCTACTGCGACTCGGCCCTGCGTGAGGGCATCCTCTACGACCTGCTGGGCCGCGAGCTGGGCGCCGACCAGCGCGAGATCACCATCAGCCATCTGGTGGAACGCTACCGGATGGACGATCAGCACGGCCGCCAGGTGGCTGACGTGGCCTGCCAACTGCTGCGCGAGCTGAAGGCTTCGCGACAGGACGGGGCGGCCCCGGATGCGGGGCAGGCTGTCGCCGCGCAGGCAGGGTCCGATCCGGCCTCTTCAGGGCAGGAGGCTGGCGTGCCGAGTTACGGACGACCCACCCCGTCGGGATGCAAGCCCGAGAGCCTGATCTGGGCGGCCCGCATCCGCGAGATCGGTTCCTTCATCGCCCACGACAATGCACATCGGCACGGGGCCTACATTCTGGCCAATGCGGACCTGCCGGGTTTCTCGGCCATGGAGCAGCAGGAGCTGTCGCTGTTCGTGCTGGCCCAGAGCGGCGGGCTCAAGAAGGTGCGTGCGCTGGAGCCCACCATGACGCAATGGCAGCAGATCCTGTGTCTGCGGCTGGCCGTCATCCTGCAGCGCCGGCGCGATGGTCGGGAGACGCCCATCACCATCCGTGCGTTGCCGGGCGGGCCCGAGGCGGGCTGGGTGATCGCGTTGCCGGCCGCCTGGGCCGAGCAGCATCCGCTCACCGACCAGTCGCTGCGCCAGGAGATCGAGGAATGGGGGCGCGTGGGCGTCTTCCGTGATGTGAGCTATGTGCTGCTGGATGGGGAGCAACCCGGGGAATGACGAAGATGAGTGAGATGAACGACGCAGCACCGGCCGATGACGAGGCGCACGAAGCCGATCCGGCCACCGGGAACGAGACCGGTGCCGGAAAGGCACGCAGCCGGAAAGCGCGGCCTGCCGGTGGCATGGATGCCCGCTACCTGAAGGAGCTTCAGGCCTTTCTGGAGGCCGAGGCCGAGATGGAGCGGCAGGGCGTGGACCTGCTGGCTGACCCGGAATACCGGTCGCTGCGTGAGCTGTACATCGATGGGGACATCGACCAGCAGGAATTCGTGGCGCGGGTGGAGGCGCTGGCCGAGTCGCGCCCGGAAGAGGGCACGGTGAGCTTCACGGCGCTGGATGAAGCCGAGGCGGCACTGGCCGGCATCGACGATGATGAAGAGGACGAGGACGACGATGATGAGGTCGTGGACGTGGTGCCGCGGCCACGCCATCACTGAGCGCGTCAGGCAAGAGGCGGCGTGTGCAGCTGCCGCCGGCTCGGGCGCCGGCCGGATGACCGGGCGCCCTTCAGGGCCTCAGACCAGGAAGAAGTAGGCCCACAGCGTGACCAGGATGATGCACAGCACGTTGAGCAGCATGCCCACCTGCATCATCTCGCGCTGCTTGATGAGGCCCGTGCCGAACACGATGGCGTTGGGCGGCGTGGCCACCGGCAGCATGAAGGCGCAGGAGGCACCGATGCCGATCACCATCACCAGCGCTTCCTTGGGCAGGTTGAGCTGGGTGGCGATGCTGGCGAACACGGGCACCAGCAGGGCGGCTGAGGCCGTGTTGCTGGTGAACTCGGTCAGCATGATGATGAACGCGGCCACCGCCAGGATGACGATGAACGGGTGCGTGGTGACGAACTGCGAGGCCAGGGCCTGACCCAGGGCCAGCGAGGCGCCGGACTTGTCGAGCAGGCTGCTGAGTGCGATGCCGCCGCCGAACAGCAGCAGCACGCCCCAGTCGGTGTTGGCAGCCACATCACGCCAGGTGACCAGACCCAGCACCACCACGGTGACGGCAGCGGCCAGTGCCACCACGGTGTCGGGGCTGTCGATGCCGAAGGTGCTCTTGATCTGGGCGCCCAGGATCCAGGCAATGGCCGTGACGATGAACACCAGCAGCGTGAGCAGACGCGGCAGGTTCCAGGGAATCGGTTCGCTGTCGCCGATATCCACCTTGCGGCTGAAGTCGGGACGCAGCACCACGTACATCGAGAAGAGCACCAGCGGCATCAGGGCCAGCATCATGGGCAGGCCGTAGTTCATCCAGCCGCGGAAATCCAGGCCGAGGGCCTTGGCCGCGATGGCGTTCGGGGGCGAGCCCACCAGCGAGCCCAGGCCGCCCACGCTGGACGCGTAGGCAATGCCCAGCAGCACGAAGACGAAGGTCTTGCGATCCTTCTCGGGGTCCAGGTGCGACATCATGCCCATGGCCAGCGGCAGCATCATGGCCGTGGTGGCGGTGTTGCTGATCCACATCGACAGGAAGGCGGTGACGGCAAAGAGTGCCAGCACCGACACCAGCATGTTGCCGCGCGACAGCGAGATCAGCCACAGGGCAATCTTGCGGTCGAGCTTCTGCACGTGCAGTGCGGTGGCCAGGGCGAAGCCGCCGAAGAAGATGTAGATGATCGGGTCGGCAAAACCGGCCAGGGCCTGTTTGGTGCCCATGCCCGGCACGCCGCTGACGGCGGCCAGCACCGGCACGATGAGCGCGGTGACGGTGATGTGCAGTGCCTCGGTGAACCACAGGATGGCCACGAACATCAGGATGGCCAGACCCTTGTTGGCGGGGATGTCGTAGGGAAGCACCGAGTACACCGCCCACGAGATGAGGGCAGCCGCCGCCACGGTGAGCAGCGACTTGTGGGTGCCCTGCGGGAACAGGGACGGGTTGTTCAGCGGGGCTTCGGCAGCCGAGTTGGGCATGATGTCTCCATGAAGTACGAGGGCGGGAACCGGGCACGGACCGGGCCGAACCGGATCCCGCTCGAAGTATAGAGCGTGTCGGGGGGATGCGGATCACCCGCGCGACACGCGCCGATGCACGGCGGGACGTGAGCACCTGCCGTGCAGGCCCGCTCGGGGAGAGATCAGCGGTGCGGGTCGGTGCCCAGCATGCAGATGGCCCTCACCACGAAGGTGCTGGGCACCCGGGCGTCGATGGGAATGCGCTGGGTGGAGAACTGCGACAGCGAGCTGATGGGATCCTTGGCGCGCTTGATGCGGTAGCTGCCGTCGCTGTTCTCGCTGCCTTCACCGCGCAGCGAGGTGGCGGGCGCGATGGGCGCGCCTTCGCACAGCACGGCCAGCTCCTGGATGCGGGCGCCGCTGAAGGCCGGCCGCACCTCGCGGGTGGTGGCCGTGAAGTAGGTGAGCTTGTCCAGCTTGTGCTCACGCAGGCTGTGGCGATCCACGTAGATGAGCTGCTGTTCGCGGTAGCGGGTGCCGGCCGGGGTCTCGTAGACGGCAGCCCAGTCGGGTTTGCCGTCGCCACGCACGGTTTCCGACTTGCCGGGTGCGGCGTCCATCTCCGAACTGCTCGCCGTGCCGGGCATCTGGGCGGGCTCGCGGCCCTCGTGCATCGGTGCGTGGGGGTCGTCGGAGTCGATACCGGTGCTGGCACAGCCGGCCAGCAGGCCGGCCATCGACAGGGCAAGAGCAAGCGGAGTCAGAAGGCGCATGGGTATGTCCAGTGTAGGATGACGGATCCGGCAATCGTAGCGTGTCCAGGCCGATCAATGACGGCAAAGCATGGATGTTCTTTTGCGAATGGGGCGTGTTGGTTGCTATTTGTATGAATGCGTAAACTTGTCGGACAGAGTTCCGGGGGATGGACGATGGAGTGGGCAACGCTGGCCGGGCCGGTGGAATCGGAACTGCTGATCAAGAAGAGCCGTTTCCTGGGACGGGTGATGCCGGTGAGCGGACGGGCCGAGGCCTATGCGGAAGTGGCACGCCTGAAGGCGCTGCATCCCGGTGCCGTCCATGTCTGCTGGGCCTTGCTGGCCGGCGGGCAGTCGGCCGCGGTCGATGACGGCGAGCCCAGCGGCACCGCGGGTCGGCCCATGCTGGACGTGCTGCGTCACCAGCAGCTGGAAGGCGTGCTGGCCACCGTGGTGCGCTACTTCGGCGGCATCAAGCTGGGCGCCGGGGGGCTGGTGCGGGCCTACACCGACACGGTGGCCACGGCGCTGCAGCAGGCCGAGCGGGTGCCCATCATCCGCCAGGTGGTGCTGGGTTGCCGGGTGGGCTACGAGCTGGAAGGCGCACTGCGGCGCGAACTTGCCACCCGCGAGGGCGTGCTGCTGGATGTGGCGCATGCGGCTGATGTCAGCGTGCAGCTGCAGTTGCCCGAGCCGCAGGTCGAGGCGTTCCGCGCCTGGCTGGACGATGCCGGCCATGGTCGCGTGCAGTGGTTCGAGCCCGAAAAGGCAGACGAGGCGTAGGGTCGGCTTTCCGTGGTACCAGGACGGGAATTAAACTAAAGTAACAGTTTCTGTCCGGCTTGGCGTGTTCGGGCCGGTTCCTGTGTCGATCGAGGAGTCACACGCTATGAAGACCTCTGCCATCGCTCTGGGCGTGGGGGCCATGCTGGCCGCCAGTCCCGCTCTTGCCCGGGACTACGTCCTGCTGGGTGCCGGCAAGGCGCCTGCCAATCAGACCATCACCAGCAAGTCGCTGGGGGTGAAGAGCGCCAAGCCCTTCTCCGTCACCACGAAGACGCTGCATGGTGGACGGCAGGAAGGCGTCATGCTGGTCGAGATCGACACCGGCGCCATGAAGATCACTGTCGTGCCCACCCGCGGCATGAACGTGCTGCAGGCCGTGGCCGGCGACGTGCGGCTGGGCTGGCATTCTCCGGTGAAGGAAGTGGTCAACCCGTCCTTCATCGAGCTGACGGGCCGCAATGGTCTGGGCTGGTTGGAGGGCTTCAACGAGCTGGTCACCCGCTGCGGTTATGAATGGGTGGGCCACCCGGGCAAGGACACCGATGGCACGCTGCTGACGCTGCATGGCCTGGCCGCCAACATTCCGGCCTCGAAGGTGGTGCTGAGCGTCGACGAGAAGCCGCCCTACACCATCCGCCTGAAGGGTTTGCTGCGCGAGCAGGCCTTCAAGAAGGTCGATTACGTGATCGAGACCGAGCTGAACACCGTGCCGGGCGCCACCGCCTTCACCGTGCATGACAAGCTCACCAACCAGGGCGACTATCCGAAGGAGTATCAGGCGCTCTATCACAGCAACTTCGGTGCCCCGCTGCTGGAAAAGGATGCGAAGTTCGCTGCGCCGGTGCGTGAGGTTTCGCCCTTCAACGACTACGCCAGGCAGGATCTGGCCACCTGGCAGACCTATCGCGGCCCCACCAGCGGCTATGACGAGACCGTCTACAACGTCTTCCCGTATGGCGACGCGGACGGCAACACGCTGGCCGTGCTGCACAACGCCGCCGGCCAGCTGGGCGTGAGCCTGGCCTTCAACGTCAACCAGCTGCCTGCGTTCTCGCTCTGGAAGAACACCGACACCGAGAAGCAGGGCTATGTGACGGGCCTGGAGCCGGGAACCAGCTTCTCGTACAACCGCAAGTACCAGCGTGACCTGAAGCTGGTGCCCACCATCGGGCCGAAGGAAAGCCGCGAGTTCCAGATCACCTACACGCTGCTCGACAGCAAGGCCAAGGTGGACGCAGCGCTCAAGCGCGTCGAGACCATCCAGGACGGTCGCAAGACCACGGTGCGCGAAACACCGCTGGCCGTGCCGAAGCCGGAGTGATCGACAGCTGACCGTTGCTGCCGCCCCTGCCGGCCGCCTTCTTCGGGGCGGCAGCCGGCTGATCGGGGTGTGAATGCAGCGGTCGCTCGCCAAGTCAGGCCGGCCTTGTGCCGGCCTGTGTGCGTCCAGGGCCTGCCGCCACGAACGTGGTTTTTCGGCTATCTTTCCGGCTGCTGCGGACTGTACTGCGTGGCCCGCGCCTTCCTCCTTCCTGTCCTTTACCTTCTGCCTGCCGGCAAGCGCCAGGGACCGTTGTCGGGTCATCGATCCGCAGCGTTCGGGCCAGCCGGCATGCGCCGTTCAGGCCATCGTCCGCGATGGAGCCCCCATGCCCACTCTTCTAGATAGAACCTTCAAGCTGAACGAACACGGCACCTCGGTCAAGACCGAGATCCTGGCCGGCGTCACCACCTTCCTGACGATGGCCTACATCCTGTTCGTCAACCCGACCATCCTGAGCAGCACCGGCATGCCCAAGGACGCGGTGTTCGTGGCCACCTGCGTGGTGGCGGCGCTGGGCACGATCGTCATGGCGCTCTATGCCAACTACCCCATCGCGGTTGCCCCGGGCATGGGCCTCAACGCCTACTTCGCCTACACCGTGGTGGGCTCCATGGGCTACAGCTGGCAGGCGGCGCTGGGCGCCGTGTTCCTGTCGGGTTGCCTCTTCCTGCTCATCTCCGCGCTGGGGCTGCGCTCGCTGCTCATCACCGGCATCCCGCAGACCTTGCGGGCCGGCACCTCGGCGGGCATCGGGCTCTTCCTGGCCATCATCGGCCTCAGCAACGCCGGCATCGTGGTGGCCTCGCCCAAGACCCTGGTCACGCTGGGCGACATGCACTCCATCCCCGTGCTGCTGGCCTGGCTGGGCTTCTTCCTCATTGTGGCGCTTGATTACCTGAAAGTGACGGGCTCGGTGCTCATCGGCATCCTCGTGGTCAGCGCACTGTCCTTCCTGGTGGGTGGCAACCACTTCGAGGGCGTGGTGTCCATTCCCAGCTCCATCGCGCCCACGTTCCTGGCGCTCGACATCAAGGGCGCGCTGGCTGGTGGCCTGGTCAACGTGGTGCTGGTGCTGTTTCTGGTCGAGCTGTTTGACGCCACCGGCACGCTGATGGGCGTGGCCCGTCGCGCCGGCCTGTATGTGGGCACCCCCACGCCGGACCAGGACCGCCGCCTGCGCCGTGCCCTGATGGCCGACAGTACCGCCATCGTGGCCGGCTCGGTGCTGGGCACCTCCAGTGCCACCGCCTACGTGGAAAGCGCTGCCGGCGTGCAGGCCGGCGGCCGTACGGGCCTGACGGCGCTCACCGTGGCCGCGCTCTTCCTGCTGGCACTCTTCTTCTCGCCGCTGGCTGCCGTGGTGCCGCCCTATGCCACGGCCCCCGCGCTGATGTTCGTGGCCTGCCTGATGGTGCGCGACCTGGCCGATCTGGACTGGCGCGACAGCACCGAGGCGGTGCCGGCCGTCATCACCACGCTGGCCATGCCGTTCACCTACTCGGTGGCCAACGGCCTGGCCTTCGGCTTCATCTCCTATGTGGCGCTCAAGACCCTCACCGGTCGCTGGCGCGACGTTCACCCGCTGACCTGGATCATCGCGCTGCTGTTCCTCGTGCGCTTTGCCTGGCTGACCGGACACTGACAACCATGGACTCTTCTTCCCGTACCCCGGAGGCACACCGATCATCGGAAGTGCCTCCCGTGCCCAAAACGCCGCTGCCCAGCCTGTTCGTCTCGCACGGGTCCCCGATGTTTGCCGTGCGTCCCAGCAAGGCAGGTCCGCTGCTGACCGATCTGGGGCGCCGCCTGCCACCGCTGCTGGCCGTGCTCGTGCTGTCGCCCCACTGGTCGACGGATTTCGAGGTCGAGATCACGGCCAGCCCTCAGCCCGAGACCATTCATGACTTCGGCGGCTTCCCCGAAGAGCTGTATCGCCTGCGTTATCCGGCGCCTGGCGCGCCGGAGGTGGCGCGTCTGGCCGCCGAGATGCTGGCGGGTGCCGGTGTGCCCGTGCGTCTGAACACGGAGCAGGGCCTGGACCACGGCGCCTGGGTACCCCTCATGCACCTGCTGCCCGAGGCCAAGGTGCCCGTGGTGCAGATCTCCATGCCGTCCTGGGCGAATCCGGCCGGCGCTTTCGCGCTGGGTCAGACCCTGGCGCCGCTGGCGGCCGAAGGCGTGCTGCTGGTGGGATCGGGGAGTCTCACCCACAACCTGCGCGATGTCTTCGGCAGCATGCCGGGACGCGCCGGGGTGGGCGATCCCGGTTATGTTGATGCGTTCAGAGACTGGATCCGCCAGCAGTTGCAGGCAGGCGATGTCGAGGCCATCCTGGACTATCGCCGCCGGGCTCCCGACGCGGCCCGGGCGCATCCCACCGAGGAGCACTTCGTGGGCCTGCCCTTCGCGCTGGGCGCCGGCCGCCTGGAAGAAGGGCTGGAGATCCTGGACGGCGGGGTGGACGACGATTTCCTGTCGATGGATGCCTACGTGCTGGGCAAGCTGCCGACCGGGGCAGGGGCCCAGTCATCCCAGTCATAAATCAGGAACGTCCTGCTGTGCAGGGCTGACAGCCCGACAGCCCGGCCGTCGAGCCATCGTGCGGAACGGGAGGGCAGGCAGGCGCGGGATGTCGGAGGGCTGAGGGTCAGGGGGCGGTCGCCGGCCGTGTCGGCTCGTCGCCGCCGGGCTGCTGCCACACTGGCCGCTCCAGTGCGCGGGCCAGGAAGTCCACCAGCCGGCGCACCTTGATCGGCAGCAGCTTGCGGGTGGGGTAGAGCGCATAGATGTTGCGCTCACCCGTGTTGTAGTGCGGCAGGATCTGCACCAGTTCGCCCCGCCGCAGGTGCTCGTGGATCATGAAGTCCGGCTGCAGCACGATGCCCTGGTGATCCAGCGCCACACGCAGGCAGGTGTCGCCGTTGTTGGCGAACAGTCGGGTTTCGCTCTGAACCGTCTCGCGCCCGTCCGGGCCCTCGAAGCTCCATTCCCCGGCGCGAGCCGAATAGCTGTAGACGATGGCCCGATGGTGTGCCAGATCCTTCAGCACCTTCGGGGTGCCGTGGCGTTCCAGATAGGTGGGGGTGGCGCACAGGATGAGCCGGGTGGTGGCCAGCCGCCGGCTGATGATCGCCGAGTCGGTCAGGACGCCGATCCGTACCGCCATGTCGTAGCCTTCCTCCACCAGGTCCACCATCCGGTCCGACAGCACGATGTCCAGCTGCACCTGCGGGTTTTCGGACAGAAAGGTGGACCACAGCGGCGCCAGATGCAGGATGCCGAACGAGTACGGCACGCAGATCCGCAGCCGGCCATAGGCCTCGCCGCTGCGCGAGCGGATCTCCGATTCGGCCTCGTGCACCGCCGCCAGCACTTCCTTGCAGCGCTCGTAGTAGCGCTGGCCCTCGGTGGTGAGCGAAAGGCGTCGCGTGGTGCGCTGCAGCAGACGCGTTTCCAGATGCTGCTCCAGCTCGGCCACATGCCGCGAGACCGCCGCCTTCGAGATGCCCAGCACCGACATCGCCTTCACGAAGCTGCCGGCTTCCACCACGGCCACGAAAGTCGACATCGCCTGAATCTTGTCCATCGGCCCAGAGTCATTTGTACACGTGATACATGATCATATGCGAAATGTGACGTAACAAACCGTCATCAGGATGGAAGAGGCTTGCACAAAACCGCACAACAATGCCAGTATGCTGGGCTTCATTGTGCCAATCCTTCACTTCCAATCTGCGAACTGGATATCGATGATCAAGAAACTTGCCCGCCGCCTGACGGCTGTTGCCGTGCTTTCCCTGGCCGCTGCCGGCGTCCAGGCCGAGACCCTCAGCGTAGCTGCCACCCCGGTTCCGCACGCCGAGCTGCTGGACTTCGTCAAACCCAAGCTGAAGGCCGAAGGCGTGGAGCTTCGGGTGCGTGTCTTCAATGACTACGTGCAGCCCATCCAGGCCACGGTCGACAAGGCGGTCGACGCCAACTTCTTCCTGCATCGCCCGTACCTGGATTCCTTCAACAAGGAACACAAGACCAACATCGTGCCCGTGCCCGAAGCGGCCGTGCACGTCGAGCCCTTCGGCCTGTACTCGCGCAAGATCAAGAGCCTGAACGATCTGCAGGACGGCGCCACCGTCGTGCTGCCCAACGATCCGTCCAACGGCGGTCGCGCGCTGCTGCTGCTGCAGAAGGCCGGCATCATCAAGCTGAAGGATCCGACCAACATCCTGTCCACCTCGCGTGACCTGGCCGAGAACCCCCACAAGCTGAAGTTCCGCGAACTGGACGCCGCCTTCCTGCCGCGCGCACTGGATGACGCCGACCTGGCGCTGATCAACACCAACTACGCGCTGGCCGCCGGTCTGCAGCCCACCCGTGACGCGCTGCTGCTGGAAGGGGCCGATTCCCCCTACGCCAACATCGTCACGGCACGCCCGGACAACGCCGAGTCGCCGGCCATCGCCAAGCTGATGAAGGCGCTGCGCTCGCCCGAGACCAAGAAGTTCATCGAAGAGAAGTACAAGGGCGCCATCATCCCGGCGTTCTGATCCTTTCGGATCATTCCCCGTCGGCCCGTCAGGGCCGCGGGGCAGCGCTGGCCCAGGCCAGTGCACTTGACGGCTGGCCCCTACAGCCAGCCGACCTTGCGGAAGCGGCGATACAGAATGAGCCCGATGGCCGCCATCAGCAGCAACGCCACCGGATAGCCCATCTTCCACTTCAGCTCGGGCATGAACTCGAAGTTCATGCCCCAGATGCCGGCCAGCGTGGTCATCATGGCGAAGATGGCCGCCCAGGCCGCCAGCTTCTTGCTCACCTCGCTCTGCTCCAGGCCGATCAGCGACATGTTCACCTGCATGGCCATCAGGATGCCGTCGCGTACCCCGTCCAGCGACAGCGTGATGCGCTGAAGGTGGTCGTGCACGTCGCGGAAATAGTCCTGAAGCCCCCCGCCGTTCGCCGGGGTGTCGCGGCTGGTGCACAGCCGCAGGAACAGCTCGTCGCGCACGGCCGGCACCGCGTGCCGAAGCTCCGTCACGTCCTGCTTCATCGAATGCAGCCGCAGCATCATCTCGCGTGTGGGCTGCTCGCGGAAGATCTCGGTCTCGACGGATTCCAGCTGTTCCTCCAGGTCGTCCACGATGGGGATGAAACGGTCCACCACCGCGTCGGTCAGCGCATACAGCACGAAGATCGGACCCTGCTGCAGCAGCTCCACCTCGCGTTCGGCCCGGGCCCGCACATCCGAGAAGCCGCGCCGGACGTTGTTGCGGATGGAGAGCACGAAGCGTGGATTGACGAAGATGTAAAGATCGCCGTAATGGATCTCGCCGTCATACTGTTCGGCCACCTTCATCGTGACGAACAGCATCCGGTCGTATTCCTCGACCTTGGAGCGCTGGCCGCCGTGCAGCGTGTCCTCCACCGCCAGCTCGGGCAGGTCCAGGATCTCCTGCAGCATCAGGACCTCGGTTGGTACCGGGTCCTTCAGTGCAATCCAGGCGAATCCCTCGCTGCTGGCCAGCATGTGGGGCAGTTCGTCGATGGCGATGTCGGCCTGGCGCTTGCCGTCGGCATAGACGACGCAGTTGATCATCATGGGGGCTTGTCCTCGGTTTCCCGGAGAGGGTCGGCGTCAGTTTGAGCGATACCGGTGGAATCGCTATCATTGCGCCATGGTATCCGGTTCACGCCGGAGCATGGGGAAGGCCTGATACATTCCCTCACCGCCGCAGCCGTCGGCGGCGGTCTTTTCGCCGGCATTTCATGTAGTTGTCTGTTGCTGCCGGGCTGCATGTTCCTGTCGTTTGCGGGCGTTGTTGCCGGGCAGGAAGCCCGTGCTGTCGCATGCCGTGTCGTTTCATCTGCCTGCCGTCCCTGTGGGGGAGGGGGCCAGAGTCGTGCCGATGAAGGGCTCGGGCCTTCTGCTGGCGCTTCAGACACCATTTCCGGCATGAAAACTGCTCACCGCCTGCCCACGTTGCTGCCCCTGCTGGCCGTCACATGCCTGGCGGCCGGCTGCAACCTGGTCGCGCCTGATTCGTCCGGCCTGGTGGCCCAGCAGGACAACGGCTTCTTCCTGCTCGTCACGGGTCTGATGCTGCTGGTCGTCGTGCCCGTCATCGGCCTGGTGCTGTTCTTCGCCTGGCGCTACCGGGCTGGTCATGCCTTGGCCACCCACGCCGCCAACGACCTTCCCGCCCCCAGGCTGCAGATCGCGCTGTGGCTTGTCCCGCTGACGATCGTCCTCGCGCTGGCGGTCATCACCTTCCGAAGCACCCCCACGCCCGATCCCGTCCGCCCACTGGCGAAGACCAACGCACACCATGCGGCTCATGCCGGCGTCGCGCCGCTGGACGTGCAGGTGGTGGCGCTCGACTGGAAGTGGCTCTTCATCTATCCCGGGGAAGGCATCGCCACGGTCAACGAAGTGGCCGTGCCGGTCGGCCGTCCCGTCCATTTCAGGCTGACGGCCTCGTCGGTGATGAACACCTTCCACGTCCCCGTACTGGGCAGCATGGTTCGCGTCCTGCCGGGCACGGAGAGCCGGCTTGATGCGGTCATCAGCCAGCCCGGCACCTACGTTGGCCGCTCGGGTCTCTATTCCGGTGCCGGCCATGCGGGCATGCTGTTCAGGCTCCTGGGGCTGGACGATCAGGCCTACACCGCCTGGGTCGAGAAGGCGCGTCGCAGCGGCACAGACTCGCTCACCCGCGCCGCTTATCTCCAGCTGGCCCAGCCCAGCGCCAACGAGAACGTGCGTGAATACGCCAGCGTCGCCCCCGATCTGTACGAGCGCATCCGTCTGCGCTGCGTCGAGGAGGACCGGATGTGTTCCGACATGATCCTGGCCATCGACGCGCAGGGCGGTCTGGGCCGCCTGGGCGTCGATGGGGTGGTCCGCGAGGCCATCAACCGGCCCACCCACCGGGGAGAGATCACGGTCTTTCGCTCCTACGTGTCCGAGGCACTGTGCACGCCCATGATGCACGCCACCGACATGCAGGCCCACAGTCCGCTGCCTCTGCCGAAGCCCGCTGTACCGGCTGTACCCGCAGTCCCTGCTTCCCCTGCCGCCCCGTAACTGCGGTACTCTGCCTGGCCGCCGGCGGTTTCGGTGGCACTGTGCTTTCTGGACCTCCCAGGCGTCGCCGGGCGCCCGGGCCACCTGGTAAAGATCGAGATGTTCGAGCAAGCCGACACCGCCAAACTCTTGCTGGGCCGCCTGTCCTGGGAGGCCATTCCTCTCCACGAGCCTGTTCTGCTCGCCGTCTTCGTCGCGCTTGCCCTGGGAGGCTTGGCCCTGGTGGGGGGCATGACTTACTGCAGGATGTGGGGACGCTTCTGGCGCCGCTGGGTTACCAGCGTCGATCACAAGCGCGTCGGCCTCATGTACATCGTGCTGGGCCTCGTCATGCTGCTGCCCGGCGTTGCCGGGGCGCTGATGCTGTTCCTGCAGCACGCCCTGTCCGCCGGTGACGGCCCGGGCTACCTGACACCTCATCATTACGACCAGATCCTTACGGCCCATGGCGTGATCATGGTCTTCTTCGTGGCCATGCCGCTTATCACGGGCTTCATGAACTACCTCGTGCCGTTGCAGATCGGCGCCCGGGGCACGGCCTTCCCGTTCCTGAGCAACCTGGGCTTCTGGATGACGGCCTTCGGGGCCGTGCTGGTGGTGCTCTCGCTGTTTGTCGGCGGGTTCTCCCAGGTTGGATGGCTCGTGTATCCGCCGCTCTCGGGCATCGAGTTCAGTCCGGACGTGGGGGTGGACTATCACGTGTGGGCGCTGCTGATCGCTGGGGGCGGGGCCATGCTGTCGGCCATCAATTTCATCGTCACCCTCGTGAAGATGCGCTGCCTCGGCATGGGCCTCATGAAGATGCCGCTCTTCACCTGGAGCGCCCTGTGTGCCAACGCGCTGATCATCACCATCTTCCCGGGGTTCATGGCTGCGCTGTTGCTGCTGGCGCTGGACCGCTTCGCCGGCACCCACTTCTTCACGAACGATCTGGGCGGCAACGCCATGATCTACGTGAACCTCATCCAGGCCTGGGCCCTTCCCGAGGTCTGCGTGCTGATGCTGCCCGCGTTCGGCATCTTCTCCGAGATCACGGCCACCTTCTGCGGCAAGCGCCTCTTCGGCTATACCGCCATGGTGTGGGCCACCTGCAGCGTCGCCCTCCTGGCTGTCCTGGTGGGGCTGCTCCACGTCCTTCCCCTGGGTGGCGGAACCCGCACCGATACCTTCCTTGGCCTCTCGACGCTGATCTTCGCTGTCCCCATCGGGGCCATGATCCTCAACTGGGTCTTCACCCTGTACCGAGGGGTCATCCGCTTCGAGGTGCCCATGATGTGGGTACTCGGCTTTCTGATCATCTTTGTCGTGGCAGGCCTGGCCGGGGTGCAGCTGGCCGTGCGGCCGGCCAACGACGTGCTGCACGACAGTCTCTTCGTCACGGCCTTCTTCCACCACGTCATCCTGGGGTGCGTGGTCCATGCCCTGATGGCCGGCATCGCCTACTGGTTCCCGAAGGCCTTCGGCTATCAGCTCATCCCGTTCTGGGGCAGGCTCTCGTTCTGGTGCTGGTTCCTCGGCATCGGGCTCGCCCTCACGCCGCTCTACATTCTCGGCCTCATGGGCATTCCACCCCGCATGAGCCACGTCGATGATCCATCGCTGCAGGTCGGGTTCCTCATCGCTGCCAGCGGTGCCGGCCTCATCCTGGTGGGCATCCTGTCCCTCATCGCCCAGCTGGTGCACAGCTTCATCCGGCGCCCTGCGCTGCGCGACGAGACGGGCGACCCCTGGGATGCCCGCACGCTGGAATGGTCCACCGCCTCGCCGCCGCCGGACTACAACTTTGCGTTCACCCCAGTGGTGCACGAGATCGATGCCTGGTGGGACATGAAGCGCAACGGCTATGTGCGACCCACCGGCGGGTTCATTCCCATCCCCATGCCGAAGAACACGCCAGCCGGCTTCACCATCGCCGCACTCGGCGCGGTCTTCGGCTTCTGCGTGATCTGGCAGATGTGGCTGTTGGCCGGTGCAAGCTTCATCGTTCTGCTGGGTGTTCTTATCGCGCATGCATTCAGCCATGGACGGGGCTTCCCCATCCCAGCGGCCCAGGTCGAGCGGACCGAGGCCGGCCGGACCCGACTACTGGCCCGGCACGTCTGACCATCCGCTTCCGTCCATGATCCGCATTCGTCCCTCTGACATGAGCGCAGCCCTGTCCCGCCAGGGACTGGCCGAAACCGATACCCGCCAGTTCCACCTGACGGAAGCGCATTACCCCGAGAACGGGACGATGCTTGGCTTCTGGCTCTTCCTGATCGGTGACCTGCTCCTTTTCGCCTGTCTCTTTGGCGTCTACGCTGTGCTGGGCCGGAACTACGCAACCGGCTTCTCCGGGGCCGACATCTTCGATCTGAAGCTCGTCGCGCTGAGCACCGCCCTGCTGCTGTGCGCGTCCTTCTCTGGCGGTCATGGCGTCGTGGCCATGCAGGACAGCGAGAAGCACGCCACGCTCGGCTGGCTGGCCCTCACCGGCCTCTTCGGCCTGACCTTCCTGGGCATCGAGGTCCACGCGTTCATTCACATGATCGGGATGGGGGCCACGCCTCAGCGCAGCGCCTTCCTGTCCGCATTCTTCGCGCTGGTGGGCATCCATGGGCTGCACGTTGCCTTCGGCCTGGTCTGGCTGATCATCCTGCTGGTTCAGGTCGGCCAGCATGGCCTCATCCCCGCCAACCGGCGTCGCATCCGGTGTCTGACCCTGTTCTGGCACTTCCTGGACGTGGTCTGGATTGCCGTGTTCTCCCTCGTCCACCTGATCGGATCCCTGTCATGAGCGTCCCCCGGCATCCCAGCCCTCCGGTCGCGGCAGGCCGGCATCCGCCTGCTCCTGAGCCCCTGGGGCGACCCCCGCGCGCCAGCGGGACGGACTGCAACATCGGCTTCCTCCTGGCCGTCATCCTCACCCTCATCCCCTTCGGGCTGGTGATGACCGACGCCTTCGAGGACACGGCCACCACCGCCCTGATCGTCATGAGCCTGGGCGTCGTGCAGATCATCGTGCACATGGTGTACTTCCTGCAGATGAACCGCCGGGCCGAGGGAAGCTGGGTCCTCCCGGCCCTCATCGTCACCGTGCTCCTGGTCGCCATCCTGCTAGTGGGGACGCTGTGGGGCATGGCCCCGCTCGACGGCAACGCGGTGCCGGGTTCCTAGGGCAATCACCAATCCGGACGGGTATCGCGCTGCAGCAAGTGCCCGGAAAAATTGTCTAAACTCTTGGCCTGATGCGGATTTGCATCATTCCGCAGGGCAGGGCGCTTCCCGAGCAGGGCAGGAGGCACCCTCACAGAACACATCACACAGGAGCGCAACCCGTGGAGGCACTGCAGAATTTCCTTGAATGGCTGGGCGGCTACGTCTGGGGGGCACCCCTGCTCATCCTGCTGGGCGGCACCGCAGTCTACCTGTCGTTTCGCCTGCTCTTCCTGCAGGTCCACATGCTGCCCATGGCGCTGAAGCAGGCCTTCTCGCCCCCCAAGGAACACGAGAAGGACCATGAGGGCGACATCAGCCACTTCGGGGCGCTGATGACGGCGCTCTCGGCCACCATCGGTACCGGCAACATTGCCGGCGTGGCCACGGCCATCGTCTCCGGCGGCCCTGGCGCCGTGTTCTGGATGTGGATCACTGCCTTCTTCGGCATGGCCACCAAGTACGGCGAGGCCGTGCTGGCCGTCAAGTACCGCATCACCAACGACAAGGGCGAGATGAGCGGCGGCCCCATGTACTACATCGAGCGCGGCCTGGGCATCAAGTGGCTGGCCGTGCTGTTTGCCCTGTTCGGCGTGCTGGCCTCTTTCGGCATCGGCAGTTCGGTGCAGGCCAACTCGGTGGCCCAGGCCATTCAGGCCAGCTTCCACGTCGATCCCTGGATTACCGGTGTGGCGCTGACGGTCCTGACCGCCGTCGTGGTGCTGGGCGGCATCCAGAGCATTTCCAAGGCCACCTCGTTCATCGTGCCGTTCATGGCCATCGTCTACGTGGTGGGGGGGCTTGCCATCATCTTCCTGCACTACGACAAGGTCATCCCGGCTGTGGAACTCATCTGCCGTTCGGCCTTCGGGCTGGATGCCGTGGTGGGCGGTGCCATGGGTACCGCCATCCGCTATGGTGTGGCGCGCGGCGTCTTCTCCAACGAGTCCGGCATGGGGTCGGCGCCCATTGCTGCCGCAGCGGCCAAGACGGACCATCCCTGCCGGCAGGCGCTGGTCTCCATGACGGGCACCTTCCTCGACACCCTGGTCGTCTGCAGCATCACCGGCATCGTGCTGGTCATCGGGGGGCTCTACGCCAGCAGTGGCGACACGGGGGCGGCGCTCACCTCCCACACCTTCAACGACCTGCTCCCGGGCCCCGGTGGCTGGCTGGTCACCTTCGGCCTGGTCTTCTTCGCCTATTCCACTATCCTGGGCTGGTGCTACTACGGCGAGAAGTGCGCTTCCTATCTGGGAGGCGAGAAAGTGGTGCCCATCTACCGCATCATCTACGTCGTGACGGTGCTGCTGGGTGCGGGCGTCAATCTGGGCCTGGTCTGGGCGGCGGCTGACGTGTTCAACGGCCTGATGGCGGTGCCCAACCTCATCGCGCTGCTGCTGCTGTCCAACGTCATCGTGTCCGAGACCCGGGACTTCATCCAGAAACGCCGTAGCGGCGAGCTGCACTGACTGCCGCGGCATCGATCACGGCGGCATCCGAAGCCCCGCCTGGCGGGGCTTTTTTGTGCCCTGGTCCGTGATTTACATGTTAATAAGCCATGAAAAATCGACAGCTTCCCATTTTTTGATCCATGTCAATGCAAAATGGTGCGTGATTATCTCCATGATAATATCTGATAGGCATTATCAGTCTTGCTTGAAAGGACGGCTTTCGTGGCGTAAAGTGGGGCTGAGTACGAATTGAATGGCTTTCGCTCCCGTTTGCATTAGTATGTTTTCCCGGATGCGGGAACGAGAAGCCTTCTGCGCCAATTAACAAGAACAGATCAACGCATCCTGATCATGACGACCACGCTTCCCCTATCCAGGCTTCACAAGGGGGCGCATGTGCACATCGAGAGCATTGCGCCCAATCCCATCTTCGGTGAACTCGACGCCCTCGTCACCCGACGTCTGGCTGACCTCGGCTTTTCCGACGGTGTGCCGCTGATGGTCATTGCCACCGGGCTGTTCGGGCGCGGACCGTTTGCGGTGCGCCTGGGCAACCAGTCGCAGTTCGCGCTGCGTGAACCCGAAGCATCCAAGATTCTCTGCCGCGTCAAACTGGAAGGAGCCGCCTGATCATGTCAGCCACTGCACAGAGCATCGGGTTCGGTGAAGCCGGCCCCTCCATCTTTGCCCTGCTGGGGGCCCCCAACTGCGGCAAGACCGTGCTCTTCAACGGGCTCACCGGTTCGCACGCCAAGGTCGCCAACTATCCCGGCGTCACCGTCGACAAGCGTGAGGGCAAGTTCGTTCGTGATGCCAACATCCGCATCATCGACCTGCCGGGCACCTACAGCCTGCGTACCACCAGCCCCGACGAGGCCGTGGCCCGCGACATGCTGCTGGGCCGGTACGGCTCCTGTCCGGACGCCATCATCGCGGTGGCCGATGCCACCAACCTGCGCATGACGCTGCGGATGATGCTGGAGCTCAAGACGCTGGGCTTGCCCATGGTCGTCTCGCTCAACCTCAGCGACGTGGCGCAAGCCCGTGGCCTCAAGATCGATGCCGCCAAGCTCAGTAAGCTGCTGGATGTGCCCGTGCTGGAAACGGTCGCCATTCGCCGTGATGGCATCCGCGCCGTGGAAGAGGCCGTGGCCAAGCTGCCGCGGCACTTCCATGGCAATATCGACCCCGACGAGGCCATGAAGGTGCTCAACGGCCTGGACAGCAATGCGCTGTACGAACAGGTCGAGGACATTCTCAGCCAGGTCGTGAAGACCGAGATGAACCTGCCGGCCTGGCACCGCAAGCTCGACCGCATCGTGCTGCACCCGTTCTGGGGCATGGTCATCCTGCTCTCCATCCTGATGATGGTCTTCCAGGCCGTCTACACCTGGGCGCAGCCGGTCATGGACCTCATCCAGGGGCTCTTCGACTCGCTGGGCGCCTGGGTGGCCGAAGTGCTCCCCGAAGGGCTGCTGTCCGACCTGCTGGTCAACGGCGTCATTGCCGGTACCGGCAGCGTGCTGGTGTTCCTGCCGCAGATCGCCATCCTCTTCGCCTTCATCCTGTTGCTGGAGGACTCCGGCTACCTGCCACGTGCGGCCTTCCTGCTCGACAACCTGCTGTCGCGCACCGGGCTGTCAGGGCGGTCGTTCATCCCGCTGCTCTCCAGCTTCGCCTGTGCGGTGCCTGCCGTCATGTCGGCCCGTACCATCCAGGATCCGCGTGAACGGCTCGTCACCATCGCCATTGCGCCCATGCTCACCTGCTCGGCGCGGTTGCCCGTCTACGCGCTCATCATCGCGGCCGTCATTCCCAACCGCACTGTCATGGGCGTGTTCAACCTGCAGGGCCTCACGCTGTTCGGCCTGTACCTGGCCGGCATCCTGTCGGCTGCACTGTCGGCGCTGGCGCTGAAGTGGATCGCACGCAGCAAGGGCAACGTGCAGCAGTTCCCGCTGCTCATGGAGCTGCCCACCTTCCGCATGCCCAACTTCAAGCACATCGTGACCAGCCTGTGGGACCGCGTCAAGGCCTTCCTGGTGCGGGCCGGTACCGTCATCTTCTCGGTCAGTGTGGTGCTGTGGGCGCTCACCAGCTTCCCGGCGGCCCCCGAGGGCGCCACGGGTGCAGCCATCGACTACAGCCTGGCCGGCATCCTGGGTCACCTGCTGCAACCCATCTTCGCCCCGTTGGGCTTCACCTGGCAGATGTGCATTGCCATGATCCCGGGCATCGCAGCCCGTGAAGTGGTGGTGGCCGCTCTGGGTACCGTCTATGCGGTCGGTGCCGGCGGCTCTGAAGATGCCGTCAGCAATGCGCTCATCCCCATCGTGCATAACAGCTGGGGCCTGCCCACGGCCTTTGCCTTCCTGACCTGGTACATCTATGCGCCCATGTGCGCAGCAACCCTGGCAGTCATCCGGCGCGAGACCAAGTCTGCCAAGACCACGGCACTCATCACCTTCAGTCTGCTGGGTCTGGCCTACTTCTTCGCGATGGTGGTCTACCAGATCACTTCGAGGATCATGTAATGGACATCCAGAACATCATTGTCGGACTCATCGTCCTGGCCGCCGTGGTCTACGTACTGCGCAAGTTCGTCTTCAAGAAGAAGGCGGCAGATGGCAGCTCCTGTTCCAGCTGTGACAAGTGCGGTGGTGGCTCCGGCGGCTGTCACTGACGGCCCTTAGCCTGTTGAACGAACGGCCCCGAGCAACGATGTTGCCCGGGGCCGTTTCATTGTGGGTTGGCGTGCCGGCCATCGTTCGTGCCCATCCCGATCCAGGCTGGGGCCATGGGCAGAATCGGAAGGAAAAAGCCTGATGGTGTGGGGCGAGGGGCTTGGGTAACGCCTCCTACACCCGCCACTGGCGCGCCTGCTGCTGCGCCTGCCACATCGTCGCGTAGCGACCGCCATGCGCCAGCAGCTCGGCATGACTGCCGCGCTCCATGGCGTGGCCATGATCGATCACCAGGATCTGCTGTGCTCCCACGATGGTGGAGAGTCGATGCGCGATCACGATCACCGTGCGGTTCTTCACCAGCACCTCGATGGCCTGCTGCACGGCGCGCTCGCTTTCCGTGTCCAGCGCCGCCGTCGGCTCGTCCAGCACCACGATGGGGGCATCCTTCAGCAGCGCCCGTGCGATGCTGATGCGCTGGCGCTCGCCGCCCGATAGTCGTCCACCGCCGTCGCCTACCGGCGAGTCCCATCCCTGCGGCAGCCGTTCGATGAAATCCAGGCACTGCGCCGCCCGGGCAGCAGCCTGCACTTCGGCATCGCTCGCCTCCGGCCGAGCCATGCGGATATTGTTCATCACCGTATCGTCGAACAGGTACACGTCCTGGAACACCACCGAGACCAGCCGGTTCAGCGCTTCCGGTTCCAGGCTGCGGATGTCCACCCCGCCGATCCGGATGGTGCCGCCCGAGGGATCGGCATGCCGCATCAGAAGCCGTGTCACCGTCGTCTTGCCCCCACCTGAAGGTCCCACCAGCGCCGTCATGCCGTGCGCCGGCAGCCGAGCATCGAAACCGTGCAGCACCCAGGGTGCATCATCGGCATAGCGGAAATCCACCTGCTCGAACGAAATGTCGAAATGCGTGGGCTGCTGTACCGGCTGCAGGAGCGGCAGCGCCGGGATGGCCAGCAGCGCCTCAATGCGTTCCAGCGCCGCCTCGATCATCTCGAAGATCGCTGTCATGCTGATGAAAGTGGAGAGCGGTTCGGCAAATCGTGAAAGCATCACGGTCACCGCCGCCAGCACGGCCACGTCCAGCGAGCCCTGAGTCACCCAGGTCACGCCGGCCGCCATCACCAGCAGCAGGCCCACCTCCACCACGCTGGTGACGATCACGTTGGGCCGCGCGCCCTTGAGCTGGCCCATGCGCTGCAACCTTTCCAGGGTCCAGAAACTCTCCTGCAGGCGTTGTGCGCGGGAACCGGCGCTGCGTGCCGCCCGCAGTACCGCCAGCCCCTGTGTGTATTCCAGCGTATCGCCCTGCGTGCGCTCCTGTGCTTGTGCCAGCATGCGCACGCCGCGGCCGAAGACTGGCCGGCGCCAACGGTACAGTGGCAGGATGGCAGGGAAGACCAGCAGCATGCCCAAACCCAGCCGCCAGTCCCAGGCCAGTACCATCAGGGAGGCCACCAGGGGTGTCACCACCGCCTGCGCCGCCATGTTGACGATGGTGAGCGTGTAGTTCAGCTGATCGTCCACGTTGCCCAGGAGCGCTGCGCTCATCTCACCGGTGCGTTTTTCCTGAAGCTTGAGCAGCGGCATGCGCCGCAGCTGCTCGCCCAGCCGGTTGCGCAGTGTGTGCGTCACCTCCGCCATCTTGCCGGTGTAGTCGAAGCCCTGTGCGCGCCAGCGCACCACCTGCACCGCCACGCCCAGCACGGTGAACAGCACCAGCCAGGGCAGAGCGGCACCAAAGCCCGGCGTACCGTTCCTAGCGGCAGGCATGAACGTCTGGAAGATGGGCAACAGGCAAGCCAGCGCCATCCCCTGCAGCGTCGCGGCCGCCAGCAGTTCCAGCAGGCTGCGGCGCAGCGCCACCTGATGCGGTGCTGCAGCGCGGATCAGCTGCCGCCATGTCTCGCGCCAGGGCGTGATGCGGCGGGGAGTCTCGTGCCCGTTCATGGTGCGTCCTCCTGCGTGGTCTGTGCCGGTGTGGGCAGGCTCCAGCGCTGTGCCGCCTGATAGCTGTTCCACAGCCGTGCGTAGACGCCTTCCTCCGTTGCCTGCAGCAGCTCGGCATGCGTGCCGTGCTCTACCAGACCCCCACGGTCGAACACCAGAATCTGGTCAGCATCAATGATTGTCGAAAGTCGGTGCGCCACCAGGATCACCGTCTTGCCGTGCATCAGCCTGGCCAGCGCCTGCACCAGAAGCGCCTCGTTTTCCGGATCGGCAAAGGCGGTGGCCTCGTCCAGCACAAGAATCGGCCTGTCCTGCAGGATGGCGCGCGCGATGGTGATGCGTTGCCGCTGCCCACCTGACAGCCAGATGCCCCGTTCGCCGGCGCGTGTTTCGTAGCCCTGCGGCAGCGCCATGATGAAGTCGTGCGCCTGCGCGGCATGAGCCGCCGCCATCACGTCGTCCATCGTGGCATCCGGGCTGCCCAGGCGAATGTTCTCGGCCAGTGTGTCGTCGAAGAGGAAAGTGTCCTGGAAGACGAAGGCCACTTGGCGCATCAGCGTGTCCTGTGTCATCTCTCGCACGTCCACGCCGCCCACCCGCACGCAGCCGTGCTCCACGTCCCAGAAGCGCGGAATCAGCCGGGCCACCGTGCTCTTGCCGGCGCCCGATGGGCCCACCAGCGCAGTCACGCTGCCTGCCGGCACCGTGAAGCTCACGTCGTGCAGAACCTCCTCGCCATCCGGTGTGTAGCGAAAGCCTACATGCTCGAAGACCACGCCGGCGTCCTGTGGCTGTTGGCCCGGTGCTGGCACCTCGGGCAGCGGTTCCAGTGCCAGCACCTGTTGCAGGCGGTCGATGCTGAGCTGGGCCCGCTCCACCAGGTGGTACAGGTTGATCAGCGGAAAGAAGGCTTCGGCCAGCCCCGCGCCGATCAGCAGTACTGCCACCCAGGTGCTGAACGACAGCGAGCCGGCATTCATCCACCAGGCGCCGGCCCACAGCAGCGCTGCCAGCGTGGGCAACGTGGACAGGATCGCCATTGAGAACCGGGACGAGAAACTGTAGGCCTCCCACCAGCCCTGCAGGATCGCCCGGTAGTCGAGCAGCGCACGCTGGAAGCGGCCGAAGCTGGCGCTGCCCGAATCGAAGGTGCGCACCACGGGCATGGCCTGCACGAATTCCACGATGGCAGCCGCCACCCGCTCACGCGCCGCGTTGTAGCGCGCCGACATGTCCTTGCTGCTGTGCATGATGACACCCAGCACCACGAAGCCTACTACCGGCACCGCCAGCGCCACCAGCGTCATCCGCCAGTCCAGCCACAGCAGCGCCAGCAGCGTCATCAGTGGTGCGGCATAGGCACGAGCGAACAGGGGCGTGGAATCCGCCACGAAAGCGTGCAACGCATGCACGTCGTCATAGATCACCTTGGCCAGCTGGCCTGCCCCCTGAGACTGCACCACACCCAGCGGTAGCACGGCCAGCTTCTCTGCAATGGTGGTGCGCAGCAGCGCCTCCAGCCGGAAAGCCGCCAGGTGGGAGCGGTCGAAGGCCTTCAAGCGCAGCCCGTAGGCCAGCACGGTGCACACCAGGAGGCCCAGCATCGGCCCCACCGGCCAGGTGCGTGGCGCCTGCACCAGCGCATGCAGCGTGGTGGCCAGAAAGCCCAGCGCCGCCAGGCTGAGCGCCGAGGACACGGTAGCCAGCGCCATCGCCACATGAATGCGCCCGCGTACCGGATCCATGATGCGCCACGCGCTGGGCTTGCCGTTGTGTGCAGCGGAGGGCGGAGGGGTCCCCCGGCCAGTGCTGGCCGGCCGGCTGCGAGGATCGCAGGACTGCTCGTGTGGGCTGGGAGGGTGCGATTCGTTCGGCATCGGCGTCTCCATCCGGAATGCGACTCATCATCTAAGACCATGATGACAGCCGCAGCCGGATCCGTGCCGAATGACCCGGTTGGAAACATGCCTGGCCGGGCGGACTGCGTTCGTTCCGCCCGGTTCTTGCCTTCGTGCTTTTTGCTGGCGCCGAAGCCGGCCCGGGACGGCCGGCTGTCGTGCGGTCTTACAGTGAGCCTGTCAGCGAAGCCGCCACCAGTTTGCGGAAGGGCGTGAAGCGCTGACCCAGATGCAGCGCGGCATTGCGCAGCAGCTTGGCGGGTGCCGCCTCGGTGGTGTAGAGCGTGGCAATGAGCTTCGTGACCTCATACAGCGGCCGCGTGGCCAGCATGTGCCGGCGCTCGTAGCGGGCCAGCAGGTCGGGGCTACCGATGTCCTTGCCGGAGGCGTGAGCCGTGCGCAGCTCTTCGGCCAGCGTGTCGATGCTGAGCAGGCCGAAGTTGAAGCCGTGCGCCGTGACCGGGTGCATGCCCACTGCTGCATCGCCCACGCAGGCGAAGCGGCGCGACACCAGCCGGTGCGGCATCACGCCCACCAGCGGATAGCTGTGGCGCGTGCTGGTGAGCTTCATGCGGCCCAGCCGGCCATGGTAGCGACGGGACATCTCCTCGCCGAAGGCGGCCTCGTCCATGGTCAGCAGCGGCTCGATGCGCTGGTGCGGCAGCGTGAGCACCGTGGAGGCACGATGTTCGCCGGTGACCGGGTCGTCGTTCATGGGCAGCAGCGCCAGCGTCTGGCCATAGTCGAACCACTCCCAGGCCACGTGGTTGTGCGGCACTTCGTGCGTCATCTGGCACACCAGCATGGTGCGGCCGAAGTCGTGCATGCTGGCCCCCACGCCCATGGCGCGGCGCGTGGGCGAGAAGCGGCTGTCGGCTGCCACCAGCAGGCGCGCGCGGTGCGTGGTGCCATCAGCCAGCAGCACCTCGGTCATCTCGCCTTCGCCCTGCGCCAGCACGCGCGTGATGGGCTGGCCCGTCATCAGCGTGATGCGGCCGTGTTCCTCGGCCGCGGCCTTCACCTCGGCATAGGCAGCGCGGCGGATGTGATGGTTGGACACCAGCCAGCCCAGCTCGCTGCGGTTGGTCAGCGTGTGGCCAATGAGCATGGCGAAGGGGGAAGAGCCGTTGAACACGCGGGCATCGCGCAGCGGCGAGAAGGCGGCGCCGTCCACGTCCTGGATGCGTTTCCACAGGCCCAGCTCACGCATGAGGGAGGCCGAGCGCTGCGTGAGTGCGATCTCGCGACCATCGAAGGCTGCCTCGCGCAGCGCCTCTTCCGGCTGCTGCTCCACCAGACCGATGGTGAGGCCCGTATCCGCCAGGGCACGCGCCAGACAAAGACCGGCCGGACCGGCACCGCTGATGAGGAGATCGAATTCCATGGACAGGCTCCAGAAAAAACGGGACAGGGCAGTTTAATCGACCCGCGTGATTCCCGTCTTGATGGTCATCATCAGGCGCATGGGGATGCGTCCGCCATGCCTGGGGTGCTCAGGGAGCCGCCTGAGCAGGGTATTTTGTGGCCAATGTGTTTCCTTGCCTGGGCCTTTATGGCCAGGTACTTCGGGTCTGGAGGCCTTATCCGGATTCTTCCCGGTCAGCGAGTTTCCTGGGTGCAGGCTTCTTGAGCAGTGAGTGTCCTGGTCGGGGCCTGATGGCGTGACGGCAAGTGCTGATTCTTTATTTATATATTAGTAAATCGCATGACGCTGGCAGCCTCTCTGGGGCCAGGCTCATGACCGGTTCCGCCCGCGTACCTGCGAGGGCAGGTGGCCATGCACCGCCCGGAAGGCCTGCGAAAAATGCCCCAGGCTTCTGTAGCCTACATAATGGGCAATTTCCTTCACCGAATGCCGGCCTTCCTCCAGCAAGGCCAGCGCCACCTTCATCCTCTGAAGCCGCAGAAAGGTGGCCACGCCCATGCCCAGACGCTCCCGGAAACCCTGCTTCAGATAGCATTCGTTGGTGCCTACCCGCCAGGCCAGTTTGCTGATGGACAGTTCGGTACCGTATTCCGCCTGGATGATGTCGATGGCGTCATCCACCGCGCGTCGCCATTGTCCCTGACGGCGCTTCAAGGGCTGCGGCGGCAGGCCCAGCCATTGGCCCAGCAGCATCAGCACCAGCCCCTCCACCTGAAGCTGCTGCGCCAGCGGCACGGCCATCAGCATGCCGGGCGTGGACAGCAGCGCATGCAGCTGCTGCATGGGCTGCAGCATGGTGTCGGGCAGGCTGCTGATGCGAATGGCCCCTGTGCCCCGGGGGCGCGGCTGCAGGCATTGCTCCAGTAGCCGGCGGGCATCGTCGGCCAGCACATCATCGGCCAGCCAGCGCTCCAGCACGGGCGCCTGCATCGACACATGGCAGTACGACCACGGTCCGGCATGGATCGTGCTGTTCTGCCATTCCATCATGCCGGTCTGGAACCACAGCTCCTGAACCCCCGGATGATGATGCTCATGCCCGCGCAGGTCCGTCCAGCTCATGCCCCCGTTCATCTTCAGCGTGAGGGCCACATGGGGGGCGTAGTGATGTTCCTCATAGCGCGAACGGTAGGGCAGGGCCAGCGAACCCGTGGCATCGGCGGCCAGAATGCCGCTTTCGAACACCTGAACCCCGATGTGCCCCTGCAGCCAGGGCGTCTGCGTGCCCACGCTGGCGCGCCCTGCATGACCGTCCACTGCCATCACCGGCTCCACCCCTTCGCGGAACCACCACATCAGATGCTGCAGGTAATGCGTCAGCAATGGCCCGCTGGAAAACGCCTCGTCCTGGGGAATGAGGCCCTCCGGGCCGGGCGGGGCGCCCATGCCATCGTGCCCCATGCCGGTTTCTTGTGGTGACATGATGCGGTCTCTGTGCGGTCTCTTTGTCCAATACGCCGGGATTCTGCCAGCCGATCCGGTTACGGTTGTGTGCCATTGTCGTGCAGACCGTAAGTTCGCCGGATTGTTTGCGTTGGCAAACTACTGATTTTATTGAAGACGCAATGCCCTCAAGCTCTTTCATGGCATGTCTGCTTCGGGGGTAGGGGCGGCCTCTCTTGAAGGGGGGTAGGTCATGTAGTATCTTGATCGCAGTGAATTCATTGGTAGAGGTTGCTTATGAATGGACGAATGACAGCCCAGGAGTTCCAGGAAAGGCTGGCAGAGGCCAGATCGCTTGCCAGGATCTCTCCGGTATTCATTACCGACGAAGGGCGCAACGACCAGGTTCTGATGAGTTATGAGGAATACCGGAGGTTGCTCGGAAAGTCGCGCTCCATTGCAGAGGCCATTGGCTATTCCGAGGCTGCCTTCGTCGATTTCGAGCTGCCGGAGCGGGCTGTCAGTGGATCACACCGTGATGTCGAATTCTGACCATGTATCTGCTTGATTCCATAATGACGCGTGGATAGCCGCACGGCCGTGCGACATGACCTTGTTCTGGTAACGCGCAATATTCGAGATTTCTCAGGCACGGGCGTTCGGCTGTTCAATCCCTTCCGGCAGGGAAACGACTGACACGCCTGCTGCCGACAGGCAGTGGGCCAGAGCCAGATGTCCCCCAGGCCGTCGAGAACGTTGACCTCGGCGGCCTGGGTCACGTTACGAGGTCACTCCGGCTTGGCGTTCTGCATCAGGAACTCGCGCACGAGTTTCTTCTCTTCCTCGTTCAGGCCTGCACGCGGGAACATGCTCTGCGTGATGCTCTGCCACTGGCGCGGCGTGAACTGCGCCGGGTCGCGCGGGCCGTGGCAGACCGTGCAGCGCTGGTAGAAGATCTTCTCGCCGGGCGACATCGATGCCAAGGCTTTCTCGCGCAGTGCCGCTGCACGTTCCAGACCGAATACGGCTTCATCGATCTTCAGGCGGGTCTTCTGAATGATGCGCGGCGCCTGGTAGGCCTTGCTGCCGCCCGGATCGGCGTCGGTGCACTTGCGCAGGCTGGCCAGGCAGGTGTCTGCCGTGGCGGCCTGCGTGAGCCCGCTGGCCGGCCGGCTGGAGGTGATGAAGTTCACCAGACCGTTGTTGCAGCGGCCCTTGCTGTCCAGCTGCGGCCAAGCACCCTCATAGATGCTGACCACACCGGGCATGATGCGGTCCGACACCCGGGCGCCCACCACCAGCGCGCCCCGCTCGTTGTACAGCTCCACCAGATCGCCATCGCGGATGCCGCGCTTCTTGGCGTCCTGCGTGTTGATGAGCAGCGGCTCGCGGGTCTGCACCGCATAGGACTTGCGCAGCGGCTCGGCGTTGGCCATCTGCGAGTGCAGCCGCATGTAGGGGTGCGGGCTGACCACGTGCAGCTGGCCCTTCTTCGCATTGCCCAGATACTCGGCCGGCTCCAGCCACTTGGGCATGGGCGGGCAGTCCGGCAGATTCATCTTCTCGATGGTGGCCGAATACATCTCGATGCGACCCGAGGGCGTGTGCAGCGGATTCTTCACCGGATCGGCGCGGAAATCCCCATGCCGCACCCAGCTGTTGGCTGCAGCCGGGGTGGGAAGCGTGACCACGCCTTTCTCCCAGAACTCCTCGAAGGGCATGATCTTCGCAGCCGAACTGTTTTCATAGGCGGCCTTGACGTAGTCCATCGGCTCCAGCCCTTCGGTGAAGCCCAGCTCCACGCCGCACAGCTCGGCCAGTCGCCGGAAGATCTCGAAATCGTCCAGCGCATCGCCCTGCGGCGCGATGACCTGCTTCATCGCGTAGAACTTGTTGATGTTGTAGGTGCCGCCCGAGGAGATGTCGTTGCGCTCCACCGTGGTGGTGGCGGGCAGCACGATGTCCGCCCAGCGCGTGGAAGCCGTCCACCAGCATTGTATAATCAAAATCTCCGTCTGCAGACGGATTTAAAGGCGCGATTCGTTATTTATTTTGGGTATAACGCCAGCGGTTGCAGGATGATTCCTGTTCGGGGTTGATAATTTGTTTTTGGCTTGGCTTGGCTTGGCTTGGCTTGCGGCAGGGCAGGGCAGGGCAGGGCAGGGCAGGGCAGGGCAGGGGCTGGAGGGGCAGCCCTGATACGGCCAGATTGCTGGCCGATGTTCTCTTACTGAATCCGGAAGACTTCTTCCAGCGTCTGGGCGGTGAGCACGTTCCGTGTCCAGCGCTTCAGGGTTTCGTCGTCGGCGGTACTCATGATGAGGGCTTTCGTGGGCTCATCCACTGGGCCAAAGCGCGTGGCCAGCAGGTCAGCCAGCATTTCTTGTCGTCCCTCGTTTCTTACCCGCTCTGTCCATTGCATCATCTGGGCGTCCTCCGCTTTGTAAAGTTCTCTATACCGCTGTTTCTCGGTGTCGTCAAGCGTGCAGTAGTTGTCGATAAAGTTCATGTATTTCAAGTGTTTAGATGGATTGCTTTCCAGCGTCATCAACCCGCGGATGGAGTGGCCGTAGGCGTGTACGCGTTCGCTGGGGCTGTACTGCATGTTCACGAGATTCAGCCGGGCCACCAGGTTGTCGCTGTCCAGATGTTCGTGCAGCGGGATCTCGGGCAGAACGCAGGCGATGTATCGGAAGTCCAGGTAGCTGCCCTGTCCGCTGCCCAGATGCAGGTCGCGTGGGATGTCCTTGCTGCCACGCAGAAAGATGACCACCGGAACCACGCGGTCTGTCTTTGAGAATTCAGCCAGCGTGAGGCAGTAGATGGCCAGTCGATGGATGGAGAAGAGGCCGGGTTTCGTTTCCTCTTCGACGATGAAGAGCAGGGCCTCACGCTGGCCGTTGGGCCACTCCACCAGAAGCGGAACATCCATCTCGAAGAAACGATCGCCCAGTCGGTCCTTGGGCAGCTCCTGTCGGATGTAGGTGATCTTCACGTCGGGCGGCAGGCTGGCAGCCTCAATGGGGGCAAAGAAAGCCAGCGCCTGACGGGGGTAATCGATGATCAGATTCTTGAAGTTCTGATCGTGAGATGTGGACATGAGATGAGCTCTGAAGCGGGTGTTTTCATGCAAAGCCGCAGGAAAGAAGGGCGGTGAGCTGATGTCCCATGGCATCAAGCCGTGGCTTAAGGGCACAATCGCAGAATACTGATTTTTTATACAGTTATCAAGAGGGAACAGTAGCTATCTTGGAATGTGTCCAATGCAGCGACATGCCGTGGACGTCCAGATCTGCCCGCCTCGAACCTGCCCCTCTGCGTCACCCCCTGACGCAATACGTCACCTCATGGCATCTGTGGCTGCCCAACAACGACCGACCGCGACAGGCCGGACGGCAAGCTGCGTCAGCTGACCGTGAACTCCGTCACGGGTCGAAACATGGTCTGCCACTTGTCGGGCCAGGAATGCCGTTGCCTTGCGTTGGCACGGCACTCGCTACAGGGGGGATGTCGAAGTGAAAAGCGACCGGGCCAGCCACCAGGCGAAACCCGAACACATCCTCACCTCATTGGACAAGGAGTCCAAACATGATGCTGAAACAGGTTCAAAAAGGTTTCACCCTGATCGAGCTGATGATCGTCGTGGCGATCATCGGTATTCTGGCCGCCGTGGCCATCCCGGCTTACCAGGACTACACGATCCGCGCTCGCGTGTCGGAAGGCTTGGCGCTGGCTTCTGCTGCCAAGCTGAATGTGGCGGAGCTTGCTGCTGGTGGTCAGAATAGTGCAGTGTCGACTGGGTACGGTACGGGCTATAACCCGCCCAGCCAGTCCACCAACGTTGATCAGGTGACGATTGAGCCGGCTAACGGTGAAATCTCGATTACGTATCGTGTACGTGTTGCTGCTGCCACAGAGAACCTTCTGGTTCTGACTCCGTTTGCTGGTGCGGCAGGTCTGCCGGACGGTACTCAAGCATTCAGCCCGGTGCAGGATGCCATCCAATGGCGTTGTCGTGCTAAAGGTGTGGCCGTTCCTGCTACCCTTCAGGGCACAGCCAAGACTCCGACGCTGCCGACGCGCTTTGCCCCTGCCGAGTGCCGCTAATCAGACAGTAGTCTGATTGAGATCCGGGTTGTGGTATGACTCGGATAGGCTGAAAGAGAACGAACACCCGCTGGCGTGAGCTGGCGGGTGTTCGTTTTGATGCGTCCAGCGTAAGAAAAACTAGTTGGGGTGGCAACTATTTCAAGTCGGCTACTCTCTTACTAGGTCAGATATGAAGTTTGCCGTCGGGCTCAAGACTGATGGAGTATCGATGCTCGTGACGTTGATGAATTTATTTGATCTAGAGGGCAAAGATGAAATTTTACCATGTGCTAATTTCGCACGAAACAGAGCCGGATAGGATGCGTCAGATTTTTGAAGATCTCGATGAAAATGAGCTGGAGCAGAAGTTTTTGCTCCCCTACAGGAAAGGTAAGAGTCTGATATGCGGGGGTGAGGTTGTTCCGGTCAAGCAGATCAAAAAGGTTCGTATTTCTCGTACAGATCAATGTAATGAAGTTGAGCGAGATAAGTTATTAAGAAATTCAATACAACAGATTGAAAAGTTGAATGTTGAGTCTGATGGGGGCTTTGTAATTCCTTCCGCGATGGGCTCCTATCCAGGCGACATATTGGAGGATGGCGAAGATGTGACGGAAAAGTACATCGTTGACGGTCCAGGATACGAGGCCGGTTCATCTCTTTTTTCAAGGTTTGTAGCCCACCCTATGGTTGTGATGGTGGTCGGGAGTCTCGTAGTTGCGTTCGTTGTCTGGGTGCTAGGTTGGGGCAAGTAGAGCGACGCACGATGAACTGACCCCCAAGAAAATCCAGAAAGTACCTTGGGAAAGTCCGGGCAAGCCACTCCGGTGCGTAAGGTGAGAGGTACCCCATAATTCGCGCATGGAACCTGAACGAACGCCCTATCATGGTGAGGTGTTCGGTGATTGGCCTTCACTATCTTCAGGAAAGGGCGTAATAGGGTGTGGCTGTTCGTTTGCCAGCACCCATGCGGCTCGAGGATACGAAAGGCTACTGAGCGTCATGAATATGCCTTTCGTCAGATCTCGTTGGAGGTTGCCGCTAGGAAAGAGCAATATAGGGAGACAAAAAATGTGACCGTCGTTGCAAGAGATGTCTTGTGAGACGTGAAAGCCAACTGGCGAGGATGGCTGGGCAAAGTACTGTGCTGACTGCGTGTTGGCAAAACTTTGCCTTTCCCATGTACTCAACATGCCGGATGGATAAAATGCAACGAGACGATATCAGGAAGTATGCGGAGCGTGCAGGGATAAAGAGTCTCTATCATTTCACGCGGATCGAGAACATTCCGACGATCATGGAGCATGGGTTGCTGTCATTGGCTCAGGCTTTAGGGAGGCGACTGGAGCCGGTAACAAATGATAAGCTGCGTTTGGATGGGCGCTTGAGCGGGACATCGGTTTCTGTGAGCTTTCCGAACTGCAAGATGCTCTACAGGTATAGGGATGAGTGTCCTGAGGCAAAATGGGCAGTCATGGAGATTGATCCATGTGTCTTGTGGGACAAGGATTGTGCGTTCTTTAGGCACAATGCTGCGGATGCAAGGATGAGGCGTACGCCGCTGCATGAGCTGAAAACGTATGATGCGTTTGAAGCGATGTTTCAGAGGGAGGAGATGGAAGGCAGTTCATCGGAGGGAGTTCGATTTTCTTTCGATCCTGTTGATGTTCAGGCGGAGGTTATGGTCTTTGAGGTCATTGAGCCTGAGCTTATGAAGAAGGCGTATTTCGTGGATTCGGACGCCATGTTCTCGTGTATGCCTCATCTTCGAGACGGGATGGCGGTTCATGTTGGAAGCAAGCCGAGTGTCTTTTCATCCAGGGAGTACTATCGTGGCAGTCAAATTCGAAAATTCATGTCCTTTAGGTCATTTTCTGTTTAAACTGAATCTCGGAGTGTGTGATGGTTTGGCGGGAGATGGGTTTCGTCAGTTCTATTCTTCGTGAAGTATGATGTTTGTGGGGCATGATATGGCAGAACGTCCCGTGTTCAAGGTTGTGAAAGGAGTGGGAAGCCCCATTCAGGTCCAGTCTGTCGAGTTTCAATGGTTCCCTGGGCTTAGTCTTTCGCAGAAACGAAAGTCTGTGGAGTCACTGCACGCCAATGCAAAGGAGCACCTGGGGATTGAGCGTGTTCTGGAAGTTTCAACCAAGTCTCCGCAACGGGGGGGCGTCGATGGCACGTTCTTCAGTGCATTTAACCTTGGATTCGTTACCCAGAAAGGAGTAATCGTCAGAAGCGTGGAGGCGGCGTACCAGGGAAGCAAAGTGTTCGAGAAGGGGGGGCCTTTCCCTGACCTGTTTGGCATGTCGCCACGTGATGCAAGGAAGGACAGGAGGCTGGTCGAACATGGGGCTCTGCGCGGCTTCAGATTCTGCGGTCAGGACTGGGGCTTGACGCCAGGTACGGCATTTTATGATTGGCTATACATCAATGCCCTCAACAAGAAACGGGATCTTGCCATCAAGGCCCTGGATTTTGATGCGTTCACTGATATCGAGTTCAATCCTGAGCGACAGCGCAGTTGTCAGGCGCGCTCGATTGCGTTGTTTGTGTCCTTGCATCGAAGAGGAAAGATCGCTCTCGGCGTTCCTATTGGTAAAGAAGATTTCCTGGGAATGGTTAGAGATTTGAAGGTGTATGGCAAGGAGGATGGTGACGACGGCTTTGGAGAACAGCTTCGCTTGGTGTGAACGGGGTTCGTACACTTGGTTCCAAGCGCGAAGTGATCGATGGGGGTATGGGAGTATCATCCTCAATCAGACGACGGGAAAACGTTTAGTGCATAAAAGGAAGCGAGTTTGTCCACTCACGACTAAGGATCATAAGGCCTGTTGAGACATATCCGAAGCCCCGTCTCGACCAGGACGCTGAGCGCCGCGAAGGGCATCATGATGATGGCGATCAGGTAGAGCAGCGGCTGAATGCATAGCGCGATGAAGAACATGCCTCCGATGCCGATCAGGGACAGGCCGGCGGTCAGGATCATTTCTGTCGTGTCTATATCGCGGATATGGCTAATTTGGTGAAGCGTGTATCCCCATATGCCGAGGGCCAGAAGGGCGACCCATAGCAAGGAGTGATCCCCGATCCGTTCATCAAAGAACCGTCCAGGACTCATGCCAAGTCGTGTTTCAATCGTGGACCGGAGGGGCTGATGGCTGTGGCTTACCTGCGGGGTCGGACGTATCTTTGCATTGGGGGGAAGGATGCGGACCAGCATGAAGTTCAGTGTGGCCTTCAGTGCTGTGGCGAGGTTCTGGTTTCGAGATCCGCCCAGCGTACCGATGTAGAGGACCAGGATGAAGCGGCCCAGGATGTTCATGGACGAGCTCAGTTCATGGTCCTTGGTGGGCAGAGCGGTGGTGGCGCCGATGAGGAAAATGCCAAAGGCAGCGACAGCGCCCAGGATGATGCCGATGAGGTGGGTGTGAAGGGCGGGTTCGTCGGCGTCTGCTCTGCGGTTGACAATGATGTTCCACACGCAGACCCATGCCACCAGGGTGTAGAACAGTACCAGGATGGAAGCTACGGGCAGGTTCATGGCAGCGTGATTGCCGGGTCGGCGAGTGAGCCCTTGGGAAGGGGCTTTGAAAGAGACTTTGGTGCCGGACGGAGCGGGTCTTGGCGGCGATGCTGTCATGCCGCTGGTTGTGGGTGTGCAGGCATGCGGCTAGCCGGGCGAGCTCTGCCGATCACCGGCTTGTCTACACACGCCGGGTAGGGCGCTGTTCTTGTCGCAGGTCCGGGTCCATGTTCCTTCTGTCGGCAGTCATGCACAACCTGGACCCATTGTTTCAGAATGCTTCGCCATAGAGGCTGGCCTGACATGGAGGAGCGATCTCATGGCTGTTGCACTCGAATGCATCAATTTCATTGTTCCGTTCAGCGTGATCCGAAAGAAGTATCCGGGCGGGCTGGTGCAGTGCCTGCTGGATCATCGGGGGCTCATAGAGGGCAGTGGGCCCATCTGGTTTGACGAACATCTGTTTCGGGATGGGGCGATGAATGATCTGGACATTATGTTCATCCTGTCACGGTGGGAGAGGCTTGGGGTCAGGCCCACAGTGAAACGCCGGGGGAGGAAGGTCTGGAAGGACTGCTGTATTCCGTCGTTGGGAGGGTCATCCACGCCGTGTGACTGGATTGAGTACTCTGATCAGAAAGGGATTGTGTGGCTGAAGGGCACGGAGCCAGGCGAGACCATGTTCTGTCAGAACTGCACGAAAGAGTACATGTTCAAGCTGATCGAGAAGGAAGAGGAAAGGCTTCGATCGATTGAGGAGCAGAAGGCGCATGACAGGCGGGAGGGCGTCTTGCATGTGCCCGATTTCCTTCTGTTCACGGATAGGGATCCTGGTCCGGGAAGTGTTGGCGTCGTGCTGGAGTTCATGGATCGCCCTGGAAATTCGCGACGTCGGTACATGAATGAGAAGCTGCTTCAGCAGATGGAGCATGGGGTGTACAGCAATAACCTACACTTCATGTCCTTTCGTGGCCGGCTCATGCGGGTTGTGGATATTGCTCTGGCGTATGGTGAGCCGCAAGCGGTCATCCGGCTTCGGGGCGTAACGGCTGAAGATCAGCAACCGAACAAGTGGCGAGGGGTGGAGCCAGACTGGATTCCCTGGCTTTTTTGAGAGGCTGTTGAAGGCAGGAGTGATTGCCCGGCTCCGTGTGGCGTTGAACGAGGCATGGGGCCGCCGGTGTTCTTGACAGCTTCTTGGAAAGTTTGGCTTGATAGTTGAGCACTGTATGCAATAACAGTATTATGGCGTGGCCGTAGCGCTTGCGCATGCCTTCGCTGAAGGGGCGTGGGCTGGCGGTACGGGGACAATCTCTCGGGGTTTTCATCATGCCCATGAGCCATGACCAGAACTTCAAGAACCTGATTCTTGACTATCCTTTGCAGGCGTTGGCCTTTTCTGCGCCAGAAGAGGCAAAGGCCTTGCCGCCTGATGTTGTCATCCGCTCCGTGCGGGAAGAGTTGCCCAAGGACAGGCTGGGGGACCGCTTCTTCGAGCTGGATGTACCGCTGTTGGCCGAGTGGCCGGACGGCAGGCGAGAGGCGCTGCTGTTCGTGGTGGAAGAGCAGACGGATCCGGCGCGCTTTTCCATCCGCAAGCTGGCGTCCTACTGTCTGGCCATTGGCGAGTTCTATGACACCGATCGGGTGGTGCCGGTGGTCATCTTCCTGCGCAGTGGTGCTTCGATTGCTCGCCAGCTGCGCATGGGCAGCGATCAGCAGTGCTATCTGGATTTTCACTACATCGCCTGTGTGCTGCCGGAGATCCCGGTGGAGGATCATCTGAACAGCCAGAACATTGTGGCCCGCCTTAACCTGGTGAACATGCGCCTGAGGAAGGGCCAGCGGATACACGCCTATGGTCATGCCGTCCGCGGGCTCATGACGCTGGAGTCCAGCTGGGAAAGACAGCAGAAGTACATCGACTTCGTGGAAGCCTATGGAGCGCTTGACGAGAATGAGATGCGGCGGTATAGAGAAATTTACGTGACGGAGGATGCGCAGATGATGCAGTGGAGCGAGCGACTGCTGGATCAGGGTGAGCAGCGGGGCGTGCAGAAGGGGTTGCAGCAAGGGCTGCGGCAAGGGCAGCTCGGGCTTCTGGCCGATCTGCTGGCCGAGCGTTTCGGCGCTCTGGATGAAGCCGTGCAAGTGCGCCTGGAGCAGGCCGATGAGGAGACGTTGAAGCGCTGGGGCCGCAACCTGCTCTCGGCCCGGAGCATGGACGAGGTATTTCGGACGCAGTGATGGGAAAGGGGCATCCCGTCAGAAACCTCTGATGGCTTCGTGGGGGCTACCCCTTTGGTGGCGGCTGCCGTCCTGGCCGCTCGGTTATCCAGGCAGACCTATCATGACAGCGGATCAGCCTTACTCGTTGCTGGCCGAACCGACCACGGTATCGCCCTGCAGGCGGATGGTGGTGTCGCCGGGGTTTGCGCTTGGCACGCCCTTCTCGAAGACTTTGAAGGGGGCGTTGATTTCATAGGCTGCCGTTGCGCCCTTGGGCAGGCTGATGCTGGTGGCCATGTGCCGTGCCCGGATGCTGATGAGCGAGATGGGCAGCTGCTGGACATGAATGCTGGAAGTGACGGCACCAGCGGCGTTCAGTTCCAGGCTGTCGACCCGGCCCTGGAGGGTGAAGGTCAGGTGTTCGCTATCGGTGGTGATCTTGCCGAAGTTGCCGTTGGCATAGATCAATGGGGTCTTTTGCCGGACTCCCAACGTGCTTTTTTCGGGAAGGTTGACGGCGACGACGGCGGTGCAGGGCTGGGTATTGTCGACGCGCTTGATGGTGAGGGTTTCGTTACCGTTGTTGTTGGCGGTGGTGAGGCTGACGGGGCATGGCTTGTCGCTTTTCTGTTCGACGTGCGCTCCGGGCTGCAGCGCGGTGTTGGTGGTGAGATTGACGGCAATGTCATCACCCTGCACGGTGAGCGACATGGGATTGTTGGTGGCGAAAGCGATGGCTTCGTCCTGGACGGTAGCAGCATGGGCGCCGAGGCTGGCGGCCGCGGCGAGGGTGAGCAGGGCTGCTTTCAGCGTGGTGTGTTTTGGCAAGCGCATGTATGGGTTCTCCTACGGAGCTTTTCATTGAGGATTTCCGAATGAGACGCCCGGATGAATGAGGCGTCCGATGTGGCGCGGGGCTGAGCCGTGAACCGGCCTTTCGGAAAGTGATGTGCCCTGTCGCGTGGGGTATGCTGCCGTGATGTAGCGTACCTAGGGATTCTCTGAGCAGGCTCGGCGGGCAGGCACGCCATGGAACAGGGAGCGATGGCCGCAAGGCCTGTTTTTCAGAGGATCCTCAGAAGGAGGGCGCCGATCAGGGTAACACCGTGGCGTGATCTGCTTTCCACCACTATTGGTGGGATGGTTGGTGCATCGTTCTAGCCCAACAGGATGTCGATGATGTGGGCGTTGAGCGGTGTCTGCCCGGCATGCATGCGTCGGCTGCTGGCGATGTTCCAGACAATCCCGTCCACCAGAAAGGTGGTCAGCAGGATGGTCAGGACGGCAAGGTTCTCGTTGATGGGGCGGCGGGATGGGGCAGGCGGCTGATGCCTGCCGACTGTCGGTGCTCCGGTGGCGGTCTGATGAAGGGACGGCCGGCGATCTGGTACGCCGGCCTGGGGGACTACGCGAGGGGGCGGTCCTTATTCGCCCGACTTGCCATGCTGATGCCCCTTGGCATGGTCGTGTTTCTTGCTGTGATGGTGGTGGTCATGCTTCTTGCCGCCGTGGGGGTTGATGGCGGTGATCTGCAGGACGACGGGTTCGTTGCCGGTCTTGGCAAAGTGCTGCTGTCCGGCGGGGTGGGTGAAGATGCTGCCGGGGGGCAGGGTCTGCAGCTTGCTGGCGTCGTAGGTGTCGCCGAAGCCCAGTTGCAGGGTGCCGCTGATGACGTTGACGAAGAAGTAGCCTTCCTTGGGGCCGTGAGGTTGCAGTTCCTTGTTGGCGGGGATCTGGATGCGCAGGATGCGGACGTGGTAGTGGTCGTTGGCGTCCAGGATGGCCTTGCCGGAGGAAAGGTCGATCTGCTCGGGGGTGAGGACCTTGTCGACGCCCTGGGGCTCCTGGGCATGTGCGTTGGTGCCGTGGTCGTGCTTGGCGTTGTCTTTGTGGGCGTTGGCCGCCAGGGGCAGGGTGGCCAGGGCGGCGGTGGCCAGCAGGGTGGCGATGGGACGGATGGCGTTCATGGTGTTCTCCTTGGGAGGGTGTTCTGGTTGATGCCGATGGTGGCAGCCATGCTGCCTTTCTCGGGCCATGTGTCTCTCTAGACGTAATGAATGCTAGTTCTATTGATACTTATTCTTGTTGAGGGTTGTCAATGGGCTTTGGCCACGATGAGGCCGGGATGATGGGACAGGGAGGTCGCGGAACGGATCAGGGAGGATCCGTCGAGGACAGGGGCAGACGAGAGGGCAGTGGCCGAGATGGCAGTAGTCGAGCGGCAGTCGAGATGGGGGGGCCGAGAAGGGATGATCGCGAGGGAGGATCAGCCGATGGGGGCCTTGGGAGGAGGTGCCTCGGGGGTGATGAGCCTGACGCTGGGGAAGTAGTTGCGATAGCGACGTGGGTCTCGGGTGAGGATGCTCCAGCCCTGTGGGTGGTGCCCGGGTATTCCCCCGCATGGTGCGCTGCCGGGGGCGTGGTAGGGTAGGATTTGCGGTTTCGATGTGCTGACGGGGAGGTTCTTTCATGAAGCGTCGTGCGTTTGCGGGGGCTGCGCTGGGGCTGGCCGGCGGGATGGTGGTGTCTGGTCGGACCGGGGTGTCGGGTTGGATGACAGAGGCGGTTGCGCAGGAGTCTGGTGTGCAGGCTGAGGCGCTTCAAGGGGCCGGCCAGCAGACGGCTGGCCAGTTGGCAGGTGGTACTTTGGTGCGCAAGCCGCTGGTGCTGGGCATGGTGCTGGAGCCGCCGGCGCTGGATCCGACGGCGGGGGCCGCTGCCGCCATTGCCGAGGTGGTGCTGTACAACGTGTTCGAGACGCTGGTGCATGTGGGGCCGAAGGGGGCGCTGACGCCGCTGCTGGCCGAGCGCTGGTCGGGGTCGGAGGATGGGCTGACGTGGACGTTCCATCTGCGGCCGGGGGTGAAGTTCCAGAACGGGAAGCCCTGTGATGCGGCGGCGGTGAAGTTCAGTTTCGAGCGGGCAGGCCGTGCGGACAGTGTGAACAAGGACCGGGCGTTCTTTGCGGCGATGTCGTCGGTGGACGTGAAGGATGCGCAGACGGTGGTGATCCGGCTGGCGCGTCCGGATGCGGATTTCCTGTTCATGCTGGGGCAGGCGACGGCGGTGATCGTGGAGCCTTCGAGTGCGGCGGGCAACGGGGCGCAGCCGGTGGGAACGGGTCCGTATCGTCTGGGAAGCTGGCGGCGGGGTACGTCGCTGACGCTGCAGGCGTGGCCGGAGTTCCGGGATGCGGCTTCGGTGTCGTTCCCGCAGGTGACGTTCCGTTTCATCAGTGAGCCGGCGGCGCAGATGGCGGCGCTGATGGCCAATGAGGTGGATGTGTTTCCGCGGGTGACGGAGCGGGCCGTGGCGCGGCTGAAGGCGAATCCGGCCTGGCAGGTGGTGGTGTCGGGTTCGCGGGCGAAGACGCTGGTGGCCATCAACCATCGGCGCAAGGTGCTGGCGGATGTGCGGGTGCGGCGGGCGATCGCGGCGGCGATTGATCGGCAAGCGGTGCTGAAGGCGGGTCAGCTGGGGCATGGCACGCCGATCGGCAGTCACTACACGCCGGATGCGCCGGGTTACGTGGATATGACGGCGTTGAATGCGCATGATCCGGAGCGGGCCCGGGCGCTGCTGAAGGAGGCCGGGGTGAAGCTGCCGCTGTCGTTGTCGCTGACGGTGCCGCCGCCGCCCTATGCGCGGCAGGCCGCGCAGGTGGTGATGGCGCAGCTGGCGAAGGTGGGCATCCAGTGCCGTGTGCAGCAGGTGGAGTGGGCGCAGTGGCTGGAAGGCACGTACCGCAACCACGACTACGATCTGAGCATCATTTCTCATGTGGAGCCGCTGGATCTGGGCAATTTCACGAAGCCGGACTATTACTGGGGCTATCGGTCGTCGCGCTTTGATGCGCTCTATCGGCAGCTGGTGACGGCCGTGAACGAGAAGGAGCGGCTGGATCTGCTGGCGCAGGTGCAGAAGCTGCTGGCCGAGGACTGTGTGCTGGCCTGGCTGTATCAGCCGCACTGGGTGTCGGTGGCCCGCAAGTCGCTGGCGGGGCTGTGGGATGACATGCCGATGCTGGTGAACGATCTGCGGTCGATGCGCTGGGTGAGCTGAGATGAAGGCTGTCGTCTCATGACGCGTTTCCTGCTGGGCCGGTGCCTGGGGCTGGTGCTGACGCTGCTGGCGGCCAGTGCTGTGGTGTTCCTGGTGCTGGATGTGCTGCCGGGCGATGTGGCGCAGGTGATGCTGGGGCCGGATGCGGACCCGCAAGCGGTGCAGGCGCTGGCGGTGCAGCTGGGGCTGGATCAGCCGGCCTGGGTGCGCTATGGGCAGTGGCTTTTGGGGCTGTTGCAGGGCGAGCTGGGCATGAGTCAGGCCTACGGGGTGCCGGTGGCGGGGCTGCTGGCCGAGCGGCTGGTGCTGACGGTGCCGCTGACGCTGCTGGCGATGGGGCTGGCCGGCGGCATGGCGCTGCTGGCCGGGGTGTATGCGGCGCTGCATCATCGTCGCTGGGGCGATGTGGGGCTGATGGCGCTGGCGCAGCTGGGCATGGCCACGCCCGGGTTCTGGCTGGGGATGCTGCTGATCGTGGTGTTCTCGGTGCAGCTGGGCTGGCTGCCGTCGGGAGGCTTTGAGGGCTGGGAGGCCGGGCTGTGGCAGGGGCTGCGCTTCCTGTGGCTGCCGGCACTGGCGCTGGCCTGTGTGCAGGGGGCCATTCTGGCGCGCTTCGTGCGCACGTCGATGCTGGAGGTGCAGGGTGAGCCCTTCGTGCGGACGGCGCGTGCCAAGGGGCTGTCGATGCGTCAGGTGCTGTGGGGGCACGTGTTTCGCAATGCCTCCATTCCGGTGCTGACGGTGGCGGGGATGCAGTTTGCAGAGCTGCTGGGGGGCGCGGTGGTGATCGAGAATGTGTTTTCGCTGCCGGGGCTGGGGCGATTGCTGTTCCAGAGCATTGCCAACCGCGACCTGCCGGTGGTGCGCAATGGGGTGCTGCTGCTGGTGGCGATGGTGGTGGTGATCAATTTCCTGGTCGATGTGCTGGCGGCGTGGATTGATCCGCGCCTGCGGGCGCGTGTGCGCTGAGCGGGCGGGCGGATGGTGCCGGTGAACGAGGATCTTCAGACCAGTGCGCCCCGCCGGGATGGCGGGGCAGGGCATGTGGCGGAGTCTGCGGCAGGGCGCCTGTCGGAGGACCGTGGTGCGCGGCAAGGGGAAGACATGCCGCAGCACGGGTATGTTGTCGCGGAAGCGAGGGCAGCCGGTTTCTGGCGGCGGGCCCTGCGGCACCCGGGCTTTGTGGTCGGTGCGCTGCTGGTGCTGGCGCTGGTGCTGATGGCGGGGGTGTCGACGTTCTGGACGCCTTACGGGCCGGAAGATCTGGACATGGAGGCGGTGCTGGAGCCGTCTTCGGCGGCGCACTGGCTGGGTACGGATGCCTTCGGGCGCGATGTGGCCTCGCTGTTGCTGCTGGGTGCGCAGGCGTCGCTGCTGGCCGGGGTGATCGCGGTGGGTATCGGGCTGGGGGCAGGGCTGCTGCTGGGCCTTCTGGCCGCGGCCAGGCCGGGGCGCGTGCAGGGGCTGATCATGCGCACGGCGGATTTCATGCTGGCCTTTCCGGCGATCCTGACGGCGATCATGCTGACGGCGGTGTTCGGGGCCGGACTGGGCAATGCCATCGTGGCGGTGGGCATCTACAACATTCCGTCCTTTGTGCGCATCACGCGCGCGGCCGCTGCCGGGGTGTGGTCGCGTGAGTATGCAATGGCGGCGCGGGCCTGTGGGCTGGGGCCATGGCAGATCACGTGGCGGCACGTGCTGCCCAACATCCTTCCGCTCTTGCTGGTGCAGGCAACGGTACGCTTTGCGGTGGCGATCCTCGCGGAGGCGGCGCTGTCGTTCCTGGGCTTCGGGGTGCAGCCGCCGCAGCCTTCCTGGGGGCGGATGCTGGCCGATGCGCAGTCGGTGCTGTTCGAGGCGCCGCTGCAGGCGTTGTGGCCGGGGTTGGCCATCATGCTGGCGGTGCTGGGGCTGAACCTGCTGGGGGACGGGCTGCGGGATCTGCTGGATCCCAAGCTGCGCCGACGTTGAGGAGCAAGGGATGAGGCTGGGACTGACCAATCTGGCGTGGGATCCGTCTCGGGACGAGGCGGTGGCCGGGCTGCTGGCGCGGCTGGGGGTGGATGCCATCGATGTGGCGCCCAGCAAGTATTTTGCGGACGTGGCGGCGGTGCGTGAGGCCGAGGTGCGCCGGGTGCGCGACTGGTGGGCGGATCGGGGCATCGAGATCACGGGCATGCAGTCGCTGCTGTATGGCACGCAGGGGCTGAACCTGTTCGGTCCGCCGGACGTTCAACAGCGGATGCTGGCGTATCTGGCGGCAGTGTGTCGGGTGGGGGCCTGGCTGGGCGCGACACGGCTGGTGTTCGGGTCACCGGCCAATCGCAACCGGGCGGGGCTGACTGATGCTGAGGCATGGGTGCGGGCGCTGGATTTCTTCGGGCGGCTGGCGGAGGTGGCGGCCGCAGCAGGCGTGACGATCTGTCTGGAGGGCGTACATCCGCACTACGGCGCGAACTTCATGACGGACACGGCATCCAGCCTGCGCATGGCCCGGGCGCTGAACCATCCGTCCGTGGGCATCGTGCTGGACACGGCGGTGGTGCAGCTCAATGACGAGGACATCGAGGCGCTGCTGGCCGAGGGCGCGGCCTGGGTGCGGCACATCCATGCCAGCGAGAAGGACCTGGTTCCGCTGGGGCAGCCTGCTGGAGCGCCGCAGCCAGGGATGCCGCAGGGGCGAGTCCCGGAGGTGGTCGATCATGCCGCCATGGCGGCGGCGATGCGCCGCTGGGTACCGGACCGGGTGGTGTGCGTGGAGATTCTTGCAAGAGGGAATGATTTGCATTTTGAAAATATCGAGCAGTCAATGGCATTCGCACGGCAGCATTACTGATCGGCAGTGCTAGTTAATAAGATTGATTATTGTTATTTAATGCGATATGGGTATTTGGAAGCCGCCAAATCGTTGATTCTTGACGTTTCTCTGAAAGATTGGTGAAACGGGCGTGCTTATGGGTTAATATGCCTCCGTTCCTCTTTGGGGAGTAGCCTGCTTCCGCAATGGAAGTGCTTCCGTCAACAGACTCGGCTGTCGGCATATATGACGTGTTTTACAGAGCACGTCCTTGCATCGACGCTGTGGCGGAAGCGGCCCGGGACGTTTCCGGACAGGGGCCGTCCACGCCATGCTCGGCGTGCCAGTGGCCTGTTCCGCACTTCCCGGCAGCCGGTCCACCTGGACCGGGCCTGGCGAGACCGACGAGCGACACGCCGTGCAGGCATCGGTCGGATGCGCGGCGTGTTGTGTCGTGCCGGCCGCAGGTAATTCCCTTCCCCATGAGTGCCCTTTCCATTGTTGCGCTTGGCATGGCCATGTCCACCGACGCTTTTGCGGCGGCGCTGGCCAGAGGCGCGTGCATGTCGCGACCCCGCCTGTCTCAGGCGCTGGGCATCGGCATCCTCTTTGGCGTGGTGGAGGCCACCACACCGCTGCTGGGCTGGCTGCTGGGCTCAGCGGCCTCGCGCTTCGTGGCCAGCATCGACCACTGGGTGGCTTTCGTGCTGCTGGCGGGGCTGGGCATTCACATGGTCTGGAAGTCGTTCCAGCCTCTGGAGCCTGAGTGCGGTGATCAGGCCGATGCACCGTACGATGCGGCGGTTCAGCTGGGGGCGGATGGCAGTGCCCTGCGGGCGGGGCGTCTGCTGCCGGCCGGCCTGCTGTCGATGGTGCTGACCAGCGTGGCGACCAGCATCGATGCGATGGCGGTGGGCGTGACGCTGGCCTTCGTGGACGTGCCCATTGGCCAGGTGGCGCTGGTGATTGGCCTGTGCACCACGATGATGGTGACGCTCGGCGTGATGCTGGGCCGGCTGCTGGGCACGCTGGTGGGCCGGCGCGCCGAGATGCTGGGCGGCGTCGTGCTGATCGTGATCGGGACGGTGATCCTGTACGAGCACCTGGCCGAAGGGCCCGCGCTGGCGTTGCTGCGCAGCGGGGCCCTGGGCTGAGGGAGCAGGGGCGTCACCACTTCAGGTCGAGGCGTACCCAGGCGGCGCGGCCGGGCTCGTTGATGCGGGTGCTGGAGCCGGCATTGGGGTTGACGCCCAATGCCTGGTAGAACTCGGGAGTCTGCACGGCCTTGGTGAGGTGTTCGGCGTAGAGGCGGTCGAACAGGTTGTCGATGCCGAAGCTGACGCGCAGCTGGCGCGAGAACTGCCAGTGCCCGTCGATGCCGAAGACGGCGAAGCCCGGGGTGGGACCGATGTCCACGCCATTGACGTTGCCTTGGCCGAAGGCAACCCGGTTCTGTCGGGCGGCGGCGCGCAGGGTGCCCATCAGCGCGAAGACCTCGTTGTCATAGCCTGCGCGCAGACGCCCTTCCAGAGGCGGGATCTGGCCCAGCGGGCGTGATTCGGTCTGGTTGCGCCCCCAGGTGTAGGCGAGGCTGGCGCTGCTCTTCCAGTTGCCGGCCAGTGCATATTCGGCACCCAGCTCGAAACCGTAGCGCACGGCATCGACGTTTCGGGCAGTGGATTCTGCCGCCAGGTCGTTCAGCAGCGGGTTGTCCTTCTCGATGAGGATGTAGTCGTTGATGCGGTTGGCGAAGGCAGTGCCGTGCAGATGCAGATCGCCGGTGTGCCAGCCGGCGCCCACGTCCAGCTGCAGGCTGCGTTCGGGCTGAATGGCACGGTTGCGGTTGCGTTCCCAGAAGTCGGGGCCGCGCTCGGTGTAGCCAAGACCAGCCTGGTACTGCACGCCGGCGTGACTGTATTCATAGCGGGCAAAGCCGGCGTTCAGTTCGTAGCGGGTGCGGGGATGAGCCTCGTCGTTCCAGAAGCCCTGGTAGGCTGTGGCGTGCATCCGGTCGTGGCGGGCGCCGGCCACCACGCTGTGGCCTTCGGATAGTCGGCTGCTGTTCTCGATGAAGAAGCCCAGGTCATTGGACTTTTCGCTGAGCGAACGGGGCATGTCGGTGTAGGCACGGCGGGCGCGGTGCTGGTCGTCGAACCAGTCCACACCGATGGTGGCCAGCTGACCATCGGCCCAGGCCAGCTCACCACTGAATCGGGCGTTGCGGGTGATGCGATCGGGGTTGCCCCCGGCCTGCCGGCCCCGGAACTGGCGGCCCATGATGATGTCCTGGTGGCTGCGGCCGGCGTCCAGGCTGATCTTGCGCACGAGAGAGGAGATATCCCGGACCTCGGCGCGGGCGCCGAAGGCATCGCGGTCGGTCTTGCCGGCATCGAGCTGCAGGCTGGCGAACTTGGCCTGACTGCGGGTTGCATCGCCGAACAGTTCGATGCGCGTGTCCTGCGTGGGGGTGAGGGCCAGATTCACCGATGCGCTGCGACGCTTGTACCAGGAGCGTACACGCTCGCCGGCGCCATCCTTGTAGTCGTCACTGCGACTGTGGGTAAGGATGGTGCGCAGCGACACCAGCGGGTTGCCGGCGCTGAGGTCGGCATAGCCGTCGTAGTAATTGAAGCTGCCGGCAGTGATGGCGCCTTCGGCCTCGAAGGATGGCCGGTCGTAGGTGCGGGGATGGCGCACGAACTCCACCGAACCTGCCACCAGACCGGGGCCTTTAAGCACGGTCTGCGGTCCCTTGATTACCTGAAGTTCGTCATATGCTTCGGGATTGATGTAGGTGGTGGGGGTGTCCATGCGGATGCCGCAGCCACCGTAGAGAAACTGGTCGTTGGTGGTGATGGCCAGGCGTGAGCCGCCCAGGCCGCGGAACACGGGGTCGCCACCTTGCTGGCCCTTGCGCACCACGCCCATGTTGGGAATTTCCTTCAGTAGCGATGCTCCGTCGCTCATCCGTGCCGGCTGTGCTTTCAGCCGTGGGTCGAGGCTCATCTGGACGGGTGACGGCCGCTGCCCGGTGACATTGACTTGGGGCAGGCGGTAGGGGGGAGACCCGGATGCGACCGTATCCGTGGTCAGATGTGCTTCAGTCCGGGCGTCAGTATCGGCGGTAGTCTGGGCATGGGCAGGGGTACCTGCGGCTGATAGCGTGCCAGCCACCAATAGGGTGACAGTACGGTGAGATATCGTTCCGTTATGCATGATATTGCCTCGGAAAATCGCGGGGTACGCGCTCCCCGCAGCGTGGTCATGAAGGAGGGGACCTTCCGGAAGCGGCGTCAGCCTTCGGGATGGCTGCCGTGTCTCCTGTTCTAATAGACAAGATAACTCTTAATGAGAAGTATTGCTATTGACGGATATCAATTGCTGAATGGCAAGAGGCTGCTGTAAAGGGCGGCACAGAGGATGGCCGCCCGGGCGATGACAGGGCCAGGTCGGGTGAACGGCCGCGCCTCACACCCAGAAATAGCGCACCACGTGGAAGAAGATGGGTGCGGAGAAGCACAGCGAATCCAGGCGGTCGAGCATGCCGCCATGGCCTTCGATCATGGCGCCCCAGTCCTTGACGCCGCGGTCACGCTTGATGGCGGACATCACCAGGCCACCCGCAAAGCCCATGAGGTTGACGAGGATGGCGATGAGCGCGGCCTGCCACCAGGCAAAGGGCGTGATCCAGAAGAGCGCTGCGCCCAGCAGGGAGGCCAGCAGCACACCACCCACGAAGCCTTCGACCGTCTTGGAGGGCGAGAGCACCGGCGCGATCTTGCGCTTGCCAAAGAGCTTGCCGCAGACGTACTGCAGCACATCGGAACTCTGCACGACCAGAATGAGCCAGTTGATGAGCAGCAGGTTGTTGTTCTGATAGCCGGGGATGTCCAGCACCATTAGCGCCGGAATGCACGAGATGCAGTAGACGGCGATCATCAGGCCCCACTGAACTGATGAGGCGCGGGTGAGGAACTGCTGGGTGTCGTTGCCCAGCGTGGCCAGAATGGGCAGCAGCAGGAAGCCGTAGACCGGAATGAAGACCGAGAAGAGCCCGTACCAGCCGACGCTGATGAAGTAATACTGCAGCGGCAGGATGAGATAGAACGCTGCCAGCAGGGCGTAATGGTCAGCGGTGCGCGTGGGGGCCAGCGTGAGGAATTCGCGCAGCGCAAAGAAGGAGATGCCCAGGAACAGCAGGATGACCGCGCCATGGCCGATGGCGAGCGATCCGCCCATGACGAAGGCCATGACCCACCAGGCCTTGATGCGGGCATTGAGGTTGTCGATGACGCCATGGGGTGTGCTGAACCCCACGCGCCACTTCAGCACGAAGCCGATGAGTGAGGCGACCAGCAGCATGCCCAGGATGAGGCCATTGAGCATCAGGGTATGGTTGCTCATGATTCAGTCTCGAACGGGTTTGAGGGCCTGCAGCGCGTCACGGCAGCGTTGCAGGTAGAGCGTCTTGGAGTCCATGGCATCATCCGTCTGCAGCAGAACCGGTGCACCGAAGTTGACGGTACAGAGCAGCGGCAGAGGAATGACATGCCCCTTGGGCATGACCCGATGCAGGTTCTCCAGCCAGACCGGCACGAACTCCACCTGCGGCCACTCCCGGGCCAGATGGTAGATGCCGGACTTGAACGGCAGCAGTTCATCGCCCAGGTTGCGCGTGCCTTCGGGGAAGATGATCAGCGAGTGGCCTTGCGCGAGCGCATCGTGAAGCGGCTGCAGGGCCGTGCTGCATGTTCGGGGGCTGGACGTTGAGTCTGTGGCTGGGTGGGCCGTATCGGATTCGTCCTGTTGGCAGGATGACTGTACGCCATTGAGAGCCGAATCCTGAGAACCTGTCTGAAGCTCGCGCAGCGGGTCGCTGGAATGATCCTGGACCGTTTCTTCGAGCTGCCGTTGGTTGGAGAAGCGGCCTTGCTGCAGGCTGGGCAGTTGCTTGCTCTCTGGAGTGCCGTGCGATTTGCGCTCTACCAGCACACCGTTGAACACATCATTAATGATGAAGCGGCGCAGCGGGGAGGCCAGCCAGTAATCGGCGCCGGCCACGGGGCGGGTGACGGCCCGAAGCGCGGGCGGCAGCGAGGCCCACAGCAGCAGGAAGTCGGTGTGGCTGGTGTGATTGGCAAAGTAGACGCGCTGGCGCGGCTCAGGCGCACAGCCCGTCCAGAGGCTGCGCACGCCTGTCAGGGCGCGGGCCAGCGTCGTCAGACCGAAAGCGGCCAGGCGTGCAGCCGGGCGGCGCTTCGGGACAGGAAGACTGTGGGGTGACGTGGTGTCAGTGTTGCCCATGGGTGTCTCCGGGGGCGGCGGGGCAAGGTGGCTCTACTGGGCCGTGGGGGGATGGTGCGTGGGGGAGTGGCCGGCGTCCTGGCGCAGAGGACAGGTGGTTGGCCGCTCAGGATGTCCGGGCTTCGGCCAGTCCCTGACGCACGCGCTGGATGCAGGTGAGTGCCAGGGCCAGCGCCAGCAGCGGCATGATGAGGTTCAGCCAGGTGGGCGGCAGCCAGCCCTGGGAAATGAGCAGGCCCAGCAGGCCGAAGATGAAGGCGCGATCGCTCTTGCCGCAGGGGCCGTCGTAGCGGCGCGAGGCCCCGACCATCAGGCCCAGGACACCGCAGAATTCGGTGAGGGCGGCCAGGAAAATCACCAGCGCCACGGACAGTGGCTGGACACCGGGCAGGAAGGCGAAGGGGATATAGAGCGCAGCATCAGCCACCACGTCGGTGAGCTCATTGAGGTAGGCGCCCAGCGGGGTCTTCTGGCCGTGTTCGCGGGCCAGCATGCCGTCAATGGCGTTGAGGCCCATGCGCAGCAGCATCCAGACCGGCAGAAGCAGGAAGAGCCCCGGGTGGCTGGCACCCCCGAAACTGAGGATGATGCCCACCAGCAAGGAGAGGCCGCAAGCCAGCAGGGTGACCTGGTTGGCGGTGGTGCCGCGATGGGCCAGAGCCTGAACACCAGGCCGCAGCAGGCTCTGGAAGCGGGGTTTGAGCTGGTAGATGGTGATCATGACGCTCTGGCCGTGTGCCACGTGGGAAGGAGGCTGGGCCAGAGTGTGACCGATGAAGGGGAGGTTGTCTGTGATGGATGGCCGGGGGGCTTGATCGTGTCGGAGTGGATGGGGACTAATTCAGGTTCAGGTATTGGCCTGCATGTCTTCGTGACGCATGACTACCTGGTTGGCGCCACGGCCCGTTACTGCCTGGGAGAGAAACTGTCTGATGAAACCTGGCCCGGGTTTCTCGAGTGCGTGGTTCTTTGGCAGGAAAGCGATGGCGTCTGTTTCCGGTATCAGGGATGGCAAGGACATCTTCCCGGGCTGAGGCTTGCGGACGCTCAGTGATAGTCCTCTTCCCGCTGGTGCCGGACGGCCAGGATGGTGACGATATCGTTAGGCTCGATCCGGTACAGCGCCACGTAACCGCTTGAGCCGAAGGGAATGATCAGCTCTCTCAGGTAGGGATCGTGGGCCATGGCCTTGCGGCAGTTCCACGGGAAGGTCCGCAACATGTCGATGGCCCGGATGATGGCGTCCAGGGCACGCTCGGCGATTTGCAGATTGTCCGGACAGCGGTTGCAGAGCCAGCCGTAGAGTTCCTGGAGGTCCTGCTCGGCTTCTTCCGTGAAGCGGACTGTGTGGCGCTTCATCGCGGTCAGGTGTTGCGTCGCTGCCTGGCGCTTTCCAGGGTCTGGCGCAGGCCGTCGATGACGTCATCAGCGGATCGATAACGGCCGGTAGCCTGGGCCTTTTTTTCAGCAGCGAGGCCGCGCGCGAGGAAGTCTGCCTGTGCCTGGCGAAGCGCCACCTGGCTGCGCACAGCGTGTTCGATGAACTGGGAGAGCGTCTCGTCAGGCCGCAGGACGCTTTCGGCAGCCTGACGGAACTGGGGATCCACTCTCAAGGGGGGGAGGGTGGCTGATTTCATGGCGGTCTCATTGCGCATTGCTATTGCAATGCACATGATAGTGGGTTGAGAGGATTGGGGCAATGGAGGGCAGGGGCTTGAGTGTTCCCAATTTGGGAAGTACTATGTTCAGACCCAATCACTGCAAGGAGCCTGGCGATGAACATTCTTGGCCTGTCCTTGCTCAAGGCATTCAAGGCGTCCCATGCCGATGCCAGAGGGCCTTTGGCGGCATGGCAGGAGAGTGTCGAGCGTGCCAGGTGGGAGGGGCCGCAGGATATCAAGCGGGTCTATCGCAGCGCAGACTTTCTGGCTGGGAATCGCGTCATCTTCAACATCAAGGGAAACCGTTACCGACTGGTGGTGCAGGTTGTCTATGTTGGCGGGGACGTGATCATCGAATGGGTCGGTACGCATGCCGAATACACGAAGCGGAGGTTCTGACATGCAGGTGAGGCTGATCAAGAACGACCAGGATTGCGCGGCTGCCCTGGCCCGTATCGCGGAACTGGCATCCGGTAACCTGGTGCCGGATTCTCCGGAGCATGATGAATATCGGCTGCTGTCACTTGTCATCAAGGACTACGAGTCCAGGACGGTACCGCAGGAGCAGGCTGATCCCATCGATACGATCCTGTTCTACATGGATCAGATGGGGCTGAGCCGCAAGGACATGGTGGCCTATCTGGGGTCGCTACCCCGTGTCTCGGAGGTCCTGTCGCGGCGGCGGCGACTGACGTTGGCGATGATGCGTCGGTTGAATGAGGGGCTGGGCATCCCGCTGGACATTCTGGTGCGACCTTATGAGCTGGAGCGGGGAGCAGGCAGCGCGATGCGTGTTGCTGGCCCGGAGGGGCTGGCGCTGGTTTGAGCGCCTGCTGTCGGGTTCCTGTGTGGGGGCTTCGGCGGCTGGGCAGGATCGGTCGCTACCCGGCTCCATTGATACCAATATGACCGGCGCCTCTGCTCCGTAGACCTTTCGTGGAGCCCAGCGCCGTTCTTCTTTTTGTTGTCAGCCTTTCTGATTGCTTCCGGCTTTTGTGTTGCGGCTTTTCAGCCGGTTGCGCATTCCGGCTTCAATCAACCTTGCCCAGGGGCAGCTCGTTCAGTTCCATGCGTGCCTCTCTCCAGGAGGGGTAGTGCTGGTCCAGCAGGGAGATGAAGCCCTGGGCCGGCAGTTGCTGCTTGATGCTGTCGTAGGTGGTTTCCTGCCAGCCCAGGGCGTCACGCAGTTTCTGGTTGCCGGCAGAGCTGCCCCAGGGATTCGAGCGTGTGGATGAAGCGCTTGATCTTCTGCTCTGTGGTGTTCAGACATTGAACAGGAAGTTCAGCACGTCCCCGTCCTGGACGACGTAGTCCTTGCCTTCTGCGCGCATCTTGCCGGCTTCCTTGGCGCCGTGTTCGCCCTTGTACTGGATGAAGTCGTCGAAGGCGATGGTCTGGGCGCGGATGAAGCCGCGTTCGAAGTCGGTGTGGATGACGCCGGCGGCTTTGGGGGCGGTGTCGCCTTTGTGGATGGTCCAGGCGCGGACTTCCTTGACGCCGGCGGTGAAGTAGGTCTGCAGGCCCAGGAGGTCGTAGCCGGCGCGGATGAGGCGGTTGAGGCCGGGTTCTTCGAGGCCGAGGTCGGCGAGGAAGGCGAGCTTGTCTTCGTCGTCGAGGTCGGCCAGTTCGGCTTCGATCTGGGCGCAGAGGGCGACGACGGGGGCGCCTTCCTTGGCGGCGTGTTCGCGCAGTCTGTCGAGGTACGGGTTGTTCTGGAAGCCGTCCTCGGAGACGTTGGCGACGTACATGGCGGGCTTGAGGGTCATGAGGCCGTAGGGCTTGAGGAGGGCCTTGTCTTCGGCGCTCAGGTCCAGCGAGCGGGCGGGTTTGCCTTCGTTGAGGTGGGGCTGGAGTTTTTCGAGCAGGGTGGTGAGGCGCAGGGCTTCCTTGTCGCCGGCGCGGGCCTTCTTGATTTCGCGGGCGTGGACGCGCTCGATGGTGGCGAGGTCGGCCAGGGCGAGTTCGGTGACGATGGTCTCGATGTCGGCGATGGGGTCGACGCGGCCGTTGACGTGGACGACGTTGGGGTCGTCGAAGCAGCGGACGACGTTGACGATGGCGTCGGTTTCGCGGATGTTGGCGAGGAACTGGTTGCCGAGGCCTTCGCCTTTGCTGGCGCCAGCGACGAGGCCGGCGATGTCGACGAATTCGACGATGGCGGGCTGGATCTTCTGGGGCTGGACGATTTCGGCGAGCTTGGCGAGGCGGGGGTCAGGGACTTCGACGATGCCGACGTTGGGCTCGATGGTGCAGAAGGGGTAGTTGGCAGCTTCGATGCCGGCTTTGGTCAGCGCGTTGAAGAGGGTGGATTTGCCGACATTGGGCAGGCCGACGATGCCGCATTGGAGTGCCATGGGGTGTCCTTCTTGCTGGGCGATGTAGGGGGTGGTTGTTCCGGCGGGGCAGGGGGGTCAGCTCAGGGGGATCTGTGCCGTGGATGCCCTGGGTGTGCCGGATCGGGATGCTGGGATTCTAGAGCGAGTCGGTGGGTTTGGCTTCGGGGCTGCCTTTGCGGGCGGCCTTGGCCTGCTGCATGGCGGGGTCGGCGCTGTGCAGTTGCTGGGTGGCGATTTCCCAGCCGTCACGCATGAGGATGGGCAGGTGGTCGACGCTGCGGTCGATGGCCTGGTCGATGAGCTGCTGGTCGCTCTGGCTGGGTTTGCCAAGGACGAAGTCGACGACGGATTTGTTGAGGTTGAGGCTGCGGGGATGACCGATGCCCAGGCGCAGGCGCCAGTAGCGGGGAGTGCCGAGGTGGGCGGTGATGTCGCGCAGGCCGTTGTGGGTGCTGGAGCCGCCCAGCTTGAGGCGGGCGGAGCCGGGCATGAGGTCGAGTTCGTCGTAGGCGATAAGGATGTCGGCAGGCTCCAGGCGGTAGAAGCGCGCCAGCGCACCGACGGACTGGCCGGAGCGGTTCATGTAGGTCATGGGCTTGAGCAGCCGCACGACCTGGGTGCCGATGCGGACTTCGCCGACATCGCCCAGGAATTTGGCGTCGGGGCGCATCTGGCCGGGGTAGTGGCGCAGCAGGGCGTCGATGAACCAGAAGCCGGCGTTGTGCCGGTCGTGGGCGTGCTGGTCGGTGGGGTTGCCCAGGCCGACGATGAGGCGGGGGGCGTTCATGCGGGCGTGGCTTGTATGTGCGGGATGTCAGGCAGCTGATGCGCCGAAGGAGGGGGCTGGGGCTGCCGTGAGGGCCTTCGGGACATGCTTGATGGCCATGAGCCCGATCCTTATGAAAAACGGGCCGACTGGCGGCCCGTTGGGGTGGACATCCTGTCGCTGTCGGGGCCCGCATCGGGGGAGGTCCGGCAGCGACGGATGTCCGTGCTTGGCCGTGAGGGCCTTATTTCTTGTCGGCTTCGCCAGCGGCCGGGGCTGTAGCGGCTGCGGCGGCTGCATCGGCCACCGCGCTTTCGGCCTCACCATCTATGTCGGAGCCGCCGACCAGCGAGGCGGAGGCCAGGACGGGATCGGTTCCCGGGGTGATGACAGCGGTAACGCCCTTGGGCAGCTTGATGCTGCTGAGGTGGATGGAGTGCTCCATGGCCAGTTCGGCCAGGTCGACTTCGATGAACTCGGGCAGATCCTTGGGCAGAACCTGGACTTCGATCTCGGTCATGACGTGGTTGACGACAGCCTTGGTCTGCTTGACGGCCGGCGAGTTCTCACCGTTGACGAAGTGCAGCGGCACTTTGACGGTGATCTTCTGGTTGGCAGCCACGCGCTGGAAGTCGACGTGCAGGACCTGCTGCTTGTACGGGTGCCATTGCACGTTGCGCAGCAGCACGCGCTGTTTCTTGCCGTCGATGTCCATGTCCAGGATGGACGAGTGGAAGGCTTCGACGCGCAGGGCGTGATAGAGAGTGTTGTGGTCGAGGGCGACCTGGATGGGAGCGGCTTCGCCACCGTAGACGATACCGGGTACCTGATCGGCGCGACGGAGGCGGCGGCTCGCACTCGTCCCCACGTCCTTGCGTTCTTGGGCACTGATCTGCATTGGGCAGTTCCTTGGATATGTCTGCCGGTCCGCGACCAGATCCGGCAGGGGTTGAGAAAGCGGAAGATGATAACCGATGTCGGCGCCGACGGGCCAAGTCGGCGGGCATCCCCCATTCGGTGCAGGCCTGTGGCCGATTCCGTGTCGGCTCATGGCTGCAGAAGCCGCTGAGGGGAGGGGGTGGAGGCCGTTGGCCCCTCTGGGGCTGTACGGCCAGCGGTGGTGTGCTGGCCGGGCGGATACGCTGGAAGCGCGTCTGACTGAACCGCGCTCACTCCATGAAGAGCATGGAGACGGAGTCGGAGCGGTTGATGCGCAGGATGGTTTCGCCAATGAGCTGGCCGCAACCCAGGACACGGATCTTGCCGCAGGCGCGGCCTTCGTCCGTGAGCGGGATGGTGTCGGTGACGACCAGTTCGTCCAGCGGGGATTCGGTGATGCGCTCAATGGCCTTGCCGGAGAGCACGGGGTGGGTGCAGTAGGCGGAGACGCGCACGGCACCGTGTTTCTTCAGCGCTTCGGCAGCGCGGCACAGGGTGCCGGCGGTGTCGACCATGTCGTCCATCAGCAGGCAGCTGCGGCCGGAGACCTCACCGATGATGTTCATCACCTCGGAGACGTTGGCCTTCTGGCGGCGCTTGTCGATGATGGCCAGTTCGCAATCCAGCCGTTTGGCCAGGGCACGGGCACGCACGACACCGCCAACGTCCGGGGACACCACCATGGTGTTTTCCAGCTTGCGCTTGGTGATGTCGGACAGCAGGATGGGGGCGGCGTAGATGTTGTCGACAGGGATGTCGAAGAAGCCCTGGATCTGGTCGGCGTGCAGGTCCATGGTGAGGACGCGGTCGACACCGGCGACCTGCAGCATGTTGGCCACGACCTTGGCGCTGATGGCCACGCGCGAGGAGCGCACTCGGCGGTCCTGACGGGCATAGCCGAAATAGGGAACGACGGCGGTGATGCGGCCTGCCGAGGCGCGACGCAGGGCGTCGACGAGGATCAGCAGCTCCATCAGGTGGTCGTTGGTGGGCGCACAGGTGGACTGGATGACGAAGGCATCCTTGCCACGGACGTTTTCCAGGATCTCGACGTTGACTTCGCCGTCGGAGAAACGACCGACGATGGCCTTGCCCAGGGGGATACCCAGGTGGGCGGCGACGTCTGAAGCGAGAGCGGGGTTGGCATTGCCCGTGAAGAGTACCGGTCCTTCGGACCAGAGGGCGGGCATGGTGACAGGGCTGGGGCGGTAGGAGCTGCGATGCACGAGAGTCTGACCTGTCTGGGCGCTGGTCCGGAAACCGTAGGCTGCTGCCGAAGGAATCAGGCCGGCGATGCCGGCCCGATGAAAGCGTGGCTGGGGAGGAAGGATTCGAACCCTCGAATGCCGGAATCAAAATCCGGTGCCTTAACCAACTTGGCGACTCCCCAACGGGTGACTGGCAAGCCCTCTGACCAAGTAGAGGGTGCCGGTTTCGGTACGCATTGTAATACGTTCAGAAGCCGACGTTTGCCTGGCGACAACAATTTTTTTGCTGACCCCCTGAACTTCCTGGAGCAGGGCCAGAGCAGTGGCATGACTTTGTGTGGCAGCAAACACACAGGCACCGGAACCCGTCATGCGGACGGTGATGGCGTTTTCTACCTCACGGCCATTGCCTGACACAACCTGATCTGCGGCCTGCTGAAGAAGCTGGATGGCCTGCCTGACGGCGGGCTGCCTGGCTTCCACAACCGGTTGCAGGTCATTGCGTCCTGCCATTGCTGTGAAGCCATGAATTCTGATGGGTTTCGTGTCGCGTGTCAATTCGGGTGCCGAAAAAATTCCGGCAGTGGCCACATGAACGTTGGGCATGAACAACACGAACCAGCGATCGGGCAGGGAAATGGGCTCAAAGATGTCGCCGATGCCGGTGGCGTAGGCGTTCTGGCCGTAGACGAAGATGGGAACGTCAGCCCCCAGCGGGCGGGCGATGTCGATGAGGCGTTCACGCGACAGGCCAAGCTGCCAGAGCTGGTTGAGACCCAGCAGGACGGTGGCGGCGTCGGAGCTTCCGCCGCCCAGACCGGCGCCCATGGGGATCTGCTTGTCGAGGGTGACGCGCACGCCCAGCGGGCAGCCGGTGGCCTCCTTCAGGGCGCGAGCGGCTCGCAGAGTGAGGTCGTCGTCGGCAGAGAAGCCTTCGGGGTCATGGGTGCGGCCGATGGTGCCGGAAGGATCCAGCTCCAGGGTGACGTGGTCTTCCAGGTTGATGAACTGGAAGACGGTTTCCAGCAGGTGCAGGCCGTCGGCGCGGCGACCGGTGACGTGCAGGAAGAGGTTGAGCTTGGCCGGGGCCGGCAGGTGCAGGCGGGTGGGGCTGTTCATGGCTGTTCTGCGGGCTGGGCCGCCGGGTCGACAACAAGCCGGATCTCGATGCGCTGGGGGTTCTGGTGCCAGGTGAGGAACCAGCGGCTGTCGTTGCGCTCGATCTGCCAGCCGGCGTCGCGGGCACGGATGCTGCGGCCGTCGGCCGAGCGTTCATCGACGTTCTGGAAGCGGTCGGTGAGCCAGTCGGGCAGGCGGCTGACGGGCACGGGGATGCCGATGGCGTCCTGCAGGACGGCTTCCAGGGTGGGGCCGGTGTAGCGCTGGTGCTGGGCAGTTTCCAGCCAGGCGGCTTCATTCTGGCGCTGGGCGGCGCGCACCAGGGTCTGGCCGAAGGGCGAGGACAGTTCGATGGAGAGGTTTTCGCCTTCCCGGGTCAGCTGGAAGCGCCCGCTGTTGTGCTGGGGGCGGCTTTGCGGCAGGTTGCTGGTGCTGGTGAACGAGAAGCGGCCGGTGAGGTGCAGGGGCTCGGCGGGGTTGTGGGCCGCAGGCGGCGGGCTGGGCGGTGTGGTGGCGCAGCCGGCCATGAATGCGGCACCCAGCAGGCCGGCCAGCAGCGGGGTCCGCAGCAGCTGACGGCGCCGGAGGCTGTGAGGAAGGGAGTTATGGCGCGGTGCGCCGCTTTGCCGGGGGGTACGTCGCAGGATCAGGGGCATGGGCACGGCGGACAGGGCCTGCCCTGTCCGCGAGGGAGTTCGTGGTGGGATGAGCGCGTCAGGGCTGCAGCGTCACGCCCAGGCGCTTGAGGGTGTCGCGCAGCAATTCGTTGTCGGGGTCTTGCTGCCGGCACTGGCGCCAGATGTCGCGAGCGGCATCCTGCTGGCCGGCGTGCCAGAGCACTTCGCCGTAGTGGGTGCCGACCTCGGTGTCGGGAGATTTCTGCCAGAGCTTGCGGAACACGTCGAGTGCGTCCTGGGTGCGGCCCAGGCGGAAGTAGACCCAGCCCAGGCTGTCCTGGATGTGCGGATCGCCAGGCGTGAGCTGGTTGGCCTTCTCGATGAGGGTGAGGGCTTCGGGCAGGCGCTGGTTGTGATCGGCCAGGGTGTAGCCGAGGGCGTTGTAGGCGTTGCCGTCATCGGGGCGCAGCTTGATGAGGCGGCGAAGGTCCTTTTCTAGGACATCCAGGCGGCCGACCTTCTCGGCGGCGATGGCACGGTCGTAGAGCAGGTCGATGGTGTCCTTGTCGTCCTTGCGTTGCCGGATGGCACGATCAAGCACGTCGAAGGCGGCCTGGTAGCGGCCGGCTTCGCGCAGGATCTGGGCGCGGGTGACAGTCTGCAGCTGGGTCTCGCGCAGGTTGCGGGGCTTGAGCGTGGACAGGGCCGCCAGACCGGCTTCGGGGCGGCTCTGGCGCGCCAGCAGGCTGGCCCGGGTGAGCTGGGCCTCGAAGTGGACGCGGCTGTCGGTGGGCACGCGCTCCAGCCACTGGATGGCGCCGGCGTTGTCGTTCTGTTTCTGGGCGATTTCGGACAGGAACAGGAAGGCGTTGCCGTTGTCGCGCTCGATGTTTTCCGGCAGGGCGACGTAGCGCTGCAGGGCTTCGGTGGCGCGGGCGTAGTCGCGTTTCTGGTGATGGAGCTGGGCCAGGGTGTAGAGGGTGGCGGGGTTATCCGGCTCCAGCGACTGCACGCGCGAGAGCGTGGCGATGGCGGCGTCGTTCTGTTCGCTGGCGATCTGCAGCAGGCCCTGGGCCTTGAGAGCACGCAGGTCGTCGGGGTGTTTCTGCAGGTAGTTGCCCAGCAGGGCGGCGGCACGCTGGCGGCCGCCGGGCTGCGATTGCAGCAGCTGGACGCTGGCCAGGACGGCCTCGATGTTGTCGGGTGCCAGCTGCTGGGCAGCCAGGGCCTCGTCGGCGGCCGCCTGTTGCTGGCCGGCTTCATGGGCCAGGCGGGCGCGCATCAGGCGTGCCTGGACGTTGTTGAGGTCGGAGGCGCTGAGCCGTTGCGCCAGCGCCCAGGCGGCACGGCGGTCGGGCAGGTTCAGGAGCTTTTCCTGCAGCTGCGGGTAGGCGATGTTGAGTGTACCGGCCTTGCGGGCCTCGGTAAGCTGGCGGGTGAGGGCGGGTTCGACCTCGGTCACGCGGCCGTTGGCCAGCAGCAGGGTATCCAGCGCCTTGCGGGCATTGGGGTAGGTGGGGTCAAGGCGTACCCACAGGCGGGCGCTGTCCAGTGCGTCAGCCAGTGAGCCGGCAACGATGGCGATCTCGGTGGCGCGACGGGCCAGGCGGGCGTCGCCGGTCTGGGCAGCCAGCGAGTGGTAGGTGGCGTAGGCGGCACCGGGCTGATCACGCTGCAGGGCGACCTCGGCGGCCAGGATCTCGTAGACCAGGGGCGGGGTGAGGGCCAGTTCGGGCAGGTTGGCTGGGCGGTAGGTGCCGGAGAGCGCGCTGCCCGTGTCACTTTCAGCGTCAGGGGCGACGATGGTGTTGGTGTCGTCGCTGGGCTGGGCACCGCCGGTGGCCTGCTCCTGGGTTGCAAGGTTGCGAGGGGGCGGCGTGTTGTTGTCTGTAGCCTGGTTGCCCTGGTTGGCGGACCTGTTTGGCGCCTGGGAATCCGGGCCGGCCTTGGCCGTGACGTGGGGAGCGTTGACCGCCGCGCTGGCTGGCGGCTGGAAGGCGCTGCATCCGCCCAGTGCCAGCAGGCCCAGGGCGAGGGCGAGCCGGTTGCTGAGGGGGCGGCGTGCCAGGGTGGGCACGGCAGGGGTATGGGCGGACAGGCGGGATGAATTCATCGGGGCATGGTAGAACGAGCGGGGCGCTTTGTCAGCAGCCGCGGCGATGGCCGGACGGTGGCGGGTGGTGGTGGGATTGATGGGCCTTCGGAGCGTGCGATCTTCGGGTTGCCGGATGGGGGGCGGATGGGGCGGCAGAAGAGGGGCTCAAGGGACGCAGATGGGGTCCCGGTCGCTGCCGTGGTTGTGGGCGAGGTTCGTCCGTCAGGCGATGTCGGATGCAAATGCGGCAGGTGGTAGTTCTTTGAAGGATTTTGTAGACAGTACGGAGAAGGTGGTTACTGACCGTTGCAGCATCGGGCCTTCGGTCGTGCGACCCTTCCCTGTTTTTGTTTTGAAGGAATCCCATCGAACAGTTGCGGCAGCAGGGCAGGAGTTCCTTCTTCTGTCCACGGTGTCAACCACTGATCGGGTAGCACTACCCGGTTGCTGGCTGGGCAAGGGGAAGCGGATGGCATGGGCAACGGGCTTGTGTACACTGCCGACATGGCAAAGAAAGGCATCAGCGAGCAAATCGAGGCGTATGGCCGGTGGCGGTCCGATCTCCAGTCGGCGATCGAGCGCTACCGTGACTGGTTGGCGCAGTCGGATGCGGCTGATGCCAGCCTGAACGTCAAGCTTTCGCAGATCATCGAACGGCTTCACGACACCCTGCTGAAGGTGGCATTCGTGGCCGAGTTCTCCCGTGGCAAGTCGGAGCTGATCAACGCGATCTTCTTCGCACAGTATGGCCAGCGGGTGGTTCCGTCGTCGGCCGGGCGCACCACGATGTGCCCGACCGAGCTGTTGTACGACGCCTCGATGCCGGTGGGCATCCGGCTGCTTCCCATCGACACGCGGCTGATGCCGGTGCCGCTGGCCGAGCTGCGCAATCAGGACGAGCACTGGCGCTTCATTCCGGTGGACATGACGGATGTGAAGTCGCTGCGCCAGGCCTTCGACTCGGTGCGCGAGACGCTGCTGGTGCCGACCGAGCAGGCGCGCGAGATGGGGCTGTATGACGGCGACCAGCCGGTGGGCCGGTCGGTGACGCCGGGGCAGGTGGAGATCCCCGCCTGGCGGCACGCCATCGTCAACATTCCGCACCCGCTCCTGGAGCTGGGGCTGGTGATCATCGACACCCCGGGTCTGAACGCCATCGGCGCCGAGCCGGAGCTGACGCTGAACGTGATTCCGAATGCCCACGCGGTGCTGTTCGTGCTGGCGGCCGATGCCGGGGTGACGCGCAGCGACATCGACGTGTGGCAGACCAACATCAGCAAGGCGCACCGCACCGGGCGCTTCGTGGTGCTGAACAAGATCGACGGGCTGTGGGACGAGCTGCGGTCCGATGCCGAGAACGACCTGGAGATTGCACGCCAGGTAGTGTCGGTGAGCAATTTCCTGGACCTGCCCACGGCGCGGGTCTATCCGGTGTCGGCGCAGAAGGGGCTGGTGGCCAAGATCCAGGGCAATCAGGCGCTGCTGCGGCGCAGCCGGCTCAAGGAGCTGGAACATGCGCTGTCGGAAGAGATGATTCCGCAGCAGCAGGTGATCATCAGCGAGCAGGTGCGGCGCGAGTTCGAGGAAGCCTCGGCGGTGACGTTGAACCTGCTGACGGTGCGCCGGCGCAACCAGGTCGAGCAGGCCTTCGAGCTGAACGGGCTGCGTGGCAAGAACCAGGCGATGATCCGGCAGATGTCGCGCCGGGTGCGCGACGAGCGCACGGAGTTCGATGACAGCCTGCGGCATCTGGCGGCACTGCGCTCGGTGTTCACCAAGCATTCGCAGACGATGTTCACGCATCTGAGCCAGGACAGCCTGCGCCGGCACGTGGACCGTACCCGCCAGATGATGATGGCCAGCCAGCTGTCGTCGCAGCTCAAGGACGGCATGAACGCGCTGCTGACGGCGGTGCGGCTGGACTTCGAGGAAGCCGACCGGCTGGTGGGCGAGATCTCGCAGATGATGACGGCGATGTATCAGCGCTTCTCGCGCGATTACGGGCTGTCGCTGGGCATGCCGCTGCGCTTTTCCACGAAGCGCTATTTCACCGAGATCGAGCAGGTGGCGCAGACGCACCAGCGTCAGTTCAGCCTGCTGAAGCTGCTGACGGTGAACAAGGCGGTGCTGACGCAGCGCTTCTTCGATTCGGCCGCGGTCAGCCTGAAGAAGATCTACACGGTGGCCATCCGCGAGCTGGAAGGCTGGCTGCGGTCGCTGATGACGCCGCTGGAGAGTCAGGTGCGCGAGCACCAGGCGCAGCTGCGGCGGCGCATGGAGTCGGTGCAGCGGGTGATGGATGCCGGCGATTCGCTGGAAGAGCGCCTGCAGGAGATCGACGAGGCCCGTGCGCGCATCGAGCGCCAGCTGGCGCAGATGAAGACGCTGGTGGAAGGGGTGCAGGCAGCGATCGACCGGCGGCCGGTGCGCCCGGTGGTGCGCCAGGAGCTGGAGGCAGCGCCGGATCTGCGCGGCGAACCGGCGGGTGCGGGCGATGCTTCGATGGGCACGTCTGTGTCAGGCGAGCCTGTCACATCGGCCGTATCGGAGAATGCGCCTGCCGAGACCGGCGAACAGGTGCCTGCGGCGCAGTCGGCTGAGCGCCAGGCAGGGAGTGCGGATGCCGTATGATGCGGCATCCATGGCACACGACAACCCCCTGAACCTTGCGCCAGCGCTGATCCGCTGGCAGCGCCGGCATGGCCGGCACCATCTCCCCTGGCAGAAGACTCGCGTCGAGCTGGGCACACCGGCGGGCGGCGCAGCCGTGCTGCGCGATCCCTATCGCGTCTGGCTATCGGAAGTGATGCTGCAGCAGACGCAGGTGGCCACCGTCATTCCCTATTTCGAGGCCTTCCTGCGCGCCTTCCCCACAGTGAACGACCTGGCGGCAGCCGATGCCGAGCAGGTGATGGGCCTGTGGGCGGGGCTGGGCTACTACAGTCGGGCGCGCAATCTGCACGCGGCAGCGCGCCAGGTGGCGGAGGCGGGCGGCGCCTTTCCGCAGACGGCCCAGGAGCTGGAGGCCCTGCCTGGCGTGGGGCGCTCGACGGCAGCGGCCATTGCGGTGTTCGCCTTTGGCGAGCGGGCTGCCATTCTGGATGGCAACGTGAAGCGCGTGCTGAGCCGGGTGTTTGCCGTGGAGGGCGACCCCGCCGGCAGCGCAACGCTGGCGCGGCTGTGGGCGCATGCTGAAGCCGCGCTGCCGCCCGAGGGCGCACCGGCGGCGGACCTGATTGACTACACGCAGGGACTGATGGACCTGGGGGCGATGGTCTGCACCCGAAGCCGGCCGGACTGTGGGCGTTGTCCGCTGGCGACGCTTTGCCAGGCCCGGCAGCAGGGCGAGCCCGAGCGGTATCCACAGGCGCGCCGGAAAAAGACGGTGCCGGTGCGGGCCGTGAACCTGCTGTGGGTGGAGGATGGCCAGCGTCAGGTACTGCTGCAGGCACGGCCCGACAGCGGGTTGTGGGGCGGGCTCTGGAGTCTGCCGGAATGGCCGGGCGAGGTACCCGAGAGCTGGCAGGCCGTGGGCAGCTTCAGCCATGTCTTCACGCATTTCCGGATGGAGGCCATGGTGTGGGCGCCGCCACTGGACGTGGTGCGACGGGCCATGGCCGATCAGGTGCGGGCGAACGGGGCGGAAGGCGGCATCAAGGCCGTGCCGGATGCGCTGGCCGAGGCCTTGCCGCTGCCCGAGCAGCAGCGCTGGCTGGCACCGTCGGCACTGGAGGGGGCGCCGTTGCCCAGTCCGATCCAGCGCTGGCTGCAGGCACAGGTCCTGCAGCCGGAGCTGATCAGCGCGTCTGCGTGACGGTGATGCCGGTGCCGCCGGGGCGGCTGTCCAGGGCGCGGTGGCGCACCAGCACGCGTTCGGCACGAGCGAAGTGCTCGGCCAGCGTCTGGGCGACATAGACAGAGCGGTGCTGGCCGCCCGTACAGCCGATGGCGATGGTGAGGTAGTGGCGGTTGTCCTGCACGTAGCTGGGCAGCCACTCGGTGATGAAGCGCGTGATGTCGCCGATCATCTTCTGCACGGGGGGCAGGTCCACCAGGAAGTCCTTGACCGGCTGGTCCAGTCCGGTGAGGGTGCGCAGCTCCACGTCGTAGTAGGGGTTGGGCAGGCAGCGCACGTCGAACACCAGGTCGGCATCCAGCGGAACGCCCTGCTTGAAGGCGAAGGACTCGAAGAGCAGCGTCATCGAGGCGCGGTCGGTGCGCACCAGGTCGCGCACCCACTGACGCAGGGTGTTGGGGTGCAGGTCGCTGGTGTCGATGGAGGTGCCGATGTCCTCGATCTCGGCCATCAGCTCGCGCTCGCGTTCGATGGATTCTTCCAGCGTGGGCGCCAGCTTGGGATCGGCGCCGTGGCTGGTGTTGTTGCTGCGCCCGGGCAGGGTGAGCGGGTGGCGGCGGCGGGTCTCGGAATAGCGCTGCACCAGGGAATCAGTGCGGGCGTTGAGAAAGAGCACCTTCACGTCGTGGCCCTGGGCGCGCAGCTGGCGCACGGCGTCGCGCAGGCCCGTGAGGCGCGTGCCCACGCGCACGTCGATGGACATGGCAACCTTGGTGTGGCCTTCCTGTTCCAGGGACAGGGCGACTTCGAGGACGTAGCGTACCGGCAGGTTGTCGATGCAGAAGTAGCCGGCGTCTTCCAGCACATGAATGGCCAGCGATTTGCCGGAGCCGGAGATGCCGGTGACGATGATCAGTTGCATGGTGGGGCAGAAGGCAGGATAGGCGAAAGGGAGGGCGTATCGGTCGTGTCGGGGCCGGCCGGAGCCTGCGGGGCCGTGGCCAGGCCGGTGACAGGGCGCGTGCACGACGGCGTCTCGACAGGGGACAGGGGGGATTCCTCGGCGGTGTCGTTGGGCATCATCGTGAGTGTGAAGCTCTCGGGGGCCCAGTCGGGATAGGCGGCATCGCCGGGGCTGGGGTCGGCCAGGTGGGTGTCCATCTGGCCGATGGGCAGCGAGGAGGCGTTCCCGGCGGGCCCCAAGGCGTCCGGTGCGTGGCTGGACGGGTGATGGGGCGTTTCGCTCTGGTCGAGGATCAGGGCCTGCTGGCGCCGGGCGAATTCGCGCGTGGTGTCGATGCCGCGCAGCAGCAGCACCGTGGTGCGCACGGCGGTCTCGGTGAGCACGGCGATGTTGCGGCCGGCCGCCACCGGGATGGCAACCTTGCGCACCGGGATGCCCAGGATGGTCTCGGTGAGCGCCTGCAGCGGCAGGCGCTCGTAGCTGTCTTCCATCGTGCGGCGGCCCACCAGGTGGACGATGAGCTTGATGGGCATGCGGCGGCGCACGGCGCTTTCACCGAAGATGGTGCGGATGTCGATGAGACCCAGGCCGCGGACTTCCAGCAGGCCCTGCAGCAGCGCCGGGCAGCGACCGACGATGGCGTGCTGGCTGACGCGCTCGATGTCGACCACGTCATCGGCCACCAGGCCGTGTCCGCGGCTGATGAGTTCCAGGGCCAGCTCGCTCTTGCCCAGGCCCGAGTCGCCAGTGATGAGCACGCCCATGCCCAGCACGTCCATCAGCACGCCGTGCATGGAGGTGTGGTCCTTGTGGGCCAGCGCCTGTTCCAGGGTCTCGATGAGCGGGCCGGCGGCCAGTCGGCAGCCCAGCAGCGGCAGGTGGTTCCGGTTGCAGAAATCCACCAGGGCACTGGGCGCTTCCTGACCGTCGGAGATGATCAGTGCCGGGGGACGGGCGGCAAGAAGGGTCTGGTGCAGCCTGTCGCGCCGATGACGATCCAGCTTGCGGTAGTAGTCCAGCTCGCGCAGACCGAGCACGGCGATGCGCTCGGCGTGCATCAGGTTCAGGTAGCCGATCTGGTCGACGGCGTGGACGCCGGTGCCGTGCAGGGGGCGGTCACCGCCGGACTGGCCGGCCAGCCATCGCAGGTTGGAGCGTGCCTGTTGCGAGGTGACCAGGTTCTGGACCGTCATGGCCATGGGCGGTGTCTCCGGAGGGAAGGGGCGCTGCCGGTGGCCGTGGGCAGGCCGTCAGGCAGCGGGGCGGACCGGCTCCCAGGTTGCCAGCGTGCGGTAGACCTGGGCGGGGTCGGTGGCGGTGAGCAGGGTTTCGCGCAGGGTGTCGTCCGACAGCAGCTCGGCCAGTTCGGACAGGATTTCGAGGTGTTCCTCGGTGGCGTGCTCGGGGACCAGCAGCACGACCAGCAGCCGGACAGGTTCGCCGTCGGGGGCGTCGAAGGGAATGCCGTTCTCGCCGCGCAGCACCGCCACCAGCGGTGTCTTGAGGTTGCGGATGCGGCCGTGCGGGATGGCCACGGCCTTGCCCAGGCCGGTGGAACCCAGCCGCTCACGGGCGAACAGTGAATCGAAGACCTTCTGCCGCTCCAGGCGATGCTCGTTCTCGAACAGCAGGGCGGCGTGCTCGAACAGCCGCTTCTTGCTGGTGGCAGGGACGTCGAGCAGGATGTCGCGTGCTGTGAGCAGCTTCGAGATGCGGTTCATCCGAAATTACCTGTATCTGGTGCAGCGGGACTGTGATAGAACTTTGCAGCGGTTGGCACAGGGGCGAACCGGCGGGAGTCTGTCCCGCGATGCTGTCATTATAGGCGGCTTCGCCGGGCGGGGGCAGCCTGGGCGAGTGCGGCTCAGGGGCGTGCGCAGGCCGCGATGCTGCGGGAAAGGATGGGCATGCAAGCGGTTTCCGTTTGGATTCAGTGGCTTGCGTGCTTTCCGGGAGGGGTGGGCGATAGATGCCGGGACGGCTGCATGCCGTGCAGCCAGGGCGCGCCAGAGGCGCGCCGGGGTGAAAAAGCGGCATGCATCGATCGGAGCCGACCCATGCCGCAGCGCCTGTCAGGCGGGTTCGGGCATGCGCTTCAGCGCGCTGCCACTGTAGTTCTGCCGTTTCTGCTTGTGCTTGATGACCTGCCGGTCGAGCTTGTCGATGAGGGTGTCGACGGCAGCGTAGAGGTCGGTGTGGGTGGCTTCGGCAAAGATCTCGCGCCCGGCGACCAGCAGCTTCATTTCGGCGCGCTGCACCAGCTTCTCGACCGAGAGGATGACGTTGACGTCGATGACGTGGTCGAAGTGGTGGCGGATCCGGCGCAGCTTGCTGGTGACGTACTCGCGCAGGGCGGGGGTGACTTCCAGATGGTGTCCACTGATGGAGAGGTTCATGCCTGGTACTCCTTGGGAGAGGGTTCCACACACGGCCAGTGGGGCAGTCATCGGCTTCGTCGTTGCGCGGCAGGAAGTATCTTGAGGGATTCCCGGTATTTGGCAACGGTTCGGCGCGCGACCTGGATGCCTTTCTGGCCAAGCAGTTCAGTGAGTTGGCTGTCTGACAAGGGCTGGTTGGTATCCTCCTGCTCGATGAGCTTCTGGATGAGTGCACAGACGGCGGTGCTGGATGCGGCGCCGCCGCTGTCGGTAGCCACCTGGCTGCCGAAGAAATACTTCAGCTCGAAGGTGCCGAACGGTGTCCGGATGTACTTCTGGCTGGTGGCGCGGGAAATGGTGGATTCGTGGCGGCCGACGACTTCGGCGATGTCACGCAGGACCAGGGGGCGAAGCGCCTCGGGGCCGTGATTGAAGAACGCCTTCTGGCGATCGACGATGGCCTGGGCCACGAGCACGATGGTGTCGCCGCGCTGCTGGACGTTGCGTGCCAGCGTGCGGGCTTCCTGCAGCTGATGCAGCAGGTTGTGTTCGGGAGCGGAAGGTGACTCGGCATGGCTGTCTTCCGTGACCTGTTGCTCCCATTCTGCCCCAGATCTGCCGGTTTGTGCGGGTGATGGCGCGGCTTTTCGGTGGTTTTTCAACAGCGCCTCGTACTCGTCGTGCACGCGCAGCGAAAGTCGGGCTGAGGGGTTGGGTTCGGCACGCCAGCCGTGCGCGGTCCGGCGCACGATGATGTCGGGAATGATGTAGCGGGAGGGCTCGGCATCGAAGCGGTTGCCGGGGTGCGGGTCCAGTGACTGGATGAGCGTCCGGGCGGCCCGAAGCTCGGCCGGCGAGCAGGACAGGCGCTTGCAGAGCAGGGCGTCCTCGTGTTTTGCCAGCAGCGGCAGGCAGTCGTCGCTCACCAGCTGCAGGGCCAGGGCAATGAGGTCGGTAGGTTCGGGCGTGGCCTCGGTGAAGGTGCTTCCGGATGGGGCGCCGTGGGCTGAGGCCGTTCGGAGGGAGGCGTCGGCGCGGTCCTGCTGCAGGTGCAGCAGCTGCAGGCGCAGGCATTCACCGGGCGTGCGCGCAGCCACGCCGGGCGGATCGAAACCCTGCAGGGTCTGCAGGGCGGCTTGCAGCTCGGCCGAGAGATCGGCGGGGGCAGGCATGTCGGTGGTGTCGCCGGTGTCCTGGCTGCCGGGAGTGCCGGCCATGAATTCGTCGGCCAGGGCGTCCAGCGAGAATCCGGCAGGCAGGTAGCCGTCGTCGCCCACTTCCCAGATGAGCAGGTGGATGAGTGCGCGCTGGCGGGCGTCGCAGTGGATCTCGGCCAGCTGGTCCATCAGGTGCTCGCGCAGCGAGGGGGCTGCCGTCAGCGAGCTGCCGTAGGGTTCGTCGTCATCGCCCTCGGGGGGTGGTCCGGCGCTGCGCGCGATGCCCCAGGGGTCGTCGCCATCCGGACCGCTGTCGAGCAGGGTGACGTCGGGCCGCTCGTCGGATGAGGTGGCGGCGGGGTCATGCTCGCCGAAGGCATCGGTGCCATGGCCTGCCAGGTCGCCGTCCTGCCGGGTGGTGCCTGAGCTGTAGGCATCCGTGCCGATGCCCGGTGCGGAGGCTGCCGGGCTGCCGGCGGGCGGCCAGGCATCGGTTCCGGACATCCGGTCATGCCGGAGGCTGCCGTCGGCGTGAAGACTGACGGTGTCGTGGCGGGGGGGCTCCACCCGTTCCAGGAAGGGGTTCTGCTCGACGGCGCGCTCGATCTCCTGCTCCAGGTCGGGCGTGGACAGCTGCAGCAGGCGGATGGCCTGTTGCAGTTGTGGGGTCAGCCGCAGCTGCTGGCTCTGGCGTGTCTGAAGCGCGGGCTTCATCGAGGCATCGGGTCCGACGGAAAGGGCAGGGCAAGTGAGGTCCTGCCGTGTTTTTACCATCGGATGCCCGGCTTGCGCGCACCTGGCTGACCAGTGGTTTCCCGGATGCCGGCAGCGTCGGGCCGGCGGCAGCCGCGTGGAGGCGGATGCCACAGCGCGCGGAAAGGGGGCGACGCGCCCCGTGCGGCGAGAACGCCGCGGCTTACATCCGGAAGTCTTCGCCCAGGTAAGCCTTGCGGACGCGCTCGTCCTGGATGATCTGGTCGGGGCTGCCCGAGGCCAGCACCACGCCTTCGTTGATGATGTAGGCGCGGTCGCAGATGCCCAGCGTCTCGCGGACGTTGTGGTCGGTGATGAGCACGCCGATGCGCCGGTTCTTCAGCAGGTTGACGATGCGCTGGATCTCGATGACGGCGATGGGGTCGACGCCGGCGAAGGGTTCATCCAGCAGGATGAAGCGGGGTGAGCTGGCCAGCGCCCGCGCGATCTCCACCCGCCGGCGCTCGCCACCCGACAGCGAGATGGAGGTGTTGGAGCGGATGTGCTCGATCTGCAGTTCCTTCAGCAGCGATTCCAGCCGCGCCTTCTGCTCGGCACGGCTGATGCCGCGGCCACGCTTGTCCACCTGCAGCTCCAGCACGGCCAGGATGTTCTCCTCGACGCTGAGCTTGCGGAAGACCGAGGCTTCCTGTGGCAGGTAGGACAGTCCCAGCCGGGCGCGGCGGTGGATGGGCAGGTGGCTGATGGAGTGCTCGTCCAGGACGATGTTGCCGCCGTCGGTGGCCACCAGCCCGGCGATCATGTAGAAGCAGGTGGTCTTGCCGGCGCCGTTGCGGCCCAAAAGCCCCACGACCTGGCCGCTGGAGACTTCCATGGACACGTCCTTGACCACCACGCGGCCGTTGTAGGCCTTCATCAGGTGCTCGGCCTTCAGGCGGCTGATGGGTTCGTGCTCGTGGTGGAGGATGTCGCTCATCGGTCGAAATGCGGATCAGGGTTTCCGGGAGGTCGGCTGGGCAGGGGTGGGCCTGGACAGGCTCTTCTCGGGCTGCAGGGGCAGGGGCGAGCCGGGCTTGCAGGGCTGGTTGGCGGCCTTGCCACCTTCCTGGGTGGTCTGGGGCTGGATGACGATGCGCACGCGTCCCGGGCGTTCGCCGCGCTGCTGGCCGTCCACCGAGAAGGTCTCGGTGCTGGCGCTGTAGACGATGTGGCCGCCGGTGATCTCGTCGACCGGCTGGTTGCAGTTCTGGCGCTGCAGCCGTGCGCGGCCGGTGAGCGTGACCTGGTCGGTGCGGGTGTCGTAGAAGATCTGGTCGGCCACCCCGTGGATGTACTGCTCCATGCCGTCACGCTTCTGGCGGAAGCTGGCCTGGGTGCCGTTGACCCGGGCCGTCTGGGCGTTGCGGCCCACCTGGGTGAGCACCATGCGGTCGCCCGTGATGCGGATGGTGCCCTTGGTGAGCACGACGCTGCCGATGAAGGTGGAGACCTTGGTGGCGTCGTTGTATTCCAGCCGGTTGGATTCGATGTTGATCGGCTTGTCGCGGTCGGCTTTCTCGGCGTGGGCGGTGGGTGCAAGCAGCAGGGCCGACAGGGCCAGCGCCAGGGGCAGAAGGGACGAGTGGCCGGACAGCGGACGGGCGGGGATCATGCGGTTCTCGATCGGAATCCAGAAAGGGCGGGCAGTGGGGCGCAGGCCGGACAGCGGCCGGCGGCATGTGCCGCCAAGGTCGGTTTGCAGCGTGCGGATTGTCTACTGCCCAGGCTCCCAGGGTGATCCTGCAAGTTTAGCGGGTTTTGGTGTCATCGCCGCGTGTGGTGGCGGGGAAATGACCGCGTACCCGGCTCTTCAGCTCAAGCTGGTGATCCTGGTCGCGGATTTCCATGCCCACGCCCTCCAGCCGGTTGTCGCCGGCCTGCATCTGCACCGGGGCGGCGGTGGAGATGAGGTTGTGCACCATGTCCACGCGGGCGGTTTCTGTGGTCAGCTGCATGGGAGGCGCGTCGGCCGTGGCGGCACGCAGCACTTTCACGTCTTCCTGCAGGTCGGCGTAGTCGCCGCTGTCCGGGGCCGACCCCTTGCGGGAGGTGATGGTGGTGAGCGGCTGGGTCTCATCCAGCGAGATGATGCGGGGCCGGGTGAAGGCCATCCGCTGGTCCAGCGGGTAGTGCAGCATGTGGTCGGCCTCGACCCGCACCGAGGGGTTGCCGTTGGCGTCGGCGCGCATCAGCGTCATCTGCTCGACGAAGAAGTCGGGGTCGGGCCGTCCTTCGACGGCGGGGGCACCATGGTTCTGCTCGGCCTGCTTGGCGAAGTAGTAGCTGACCATGCCCAGGCCGATGAGGATCAGCACCGAAGCGGTGGCGGCCAGGCGGTCGAAGAGGCGTGGGCTCATGAAGCGGGCAGTGCAGGCGGGATGGTGGGTTCACGGGGACGGCCCGGCGGGCCGTCAGGACAGGCGATGCGGCAGATTCAGGAAAGAGGAAGGATCATGCCGTCGCATCAGGCCGGGCAGGGGCCAGGCGGTAGCGGGCCAGCAGGCCATCCCGCTCGCCACGGCTGGCCAGCAGGAAGTCGGCCAGTTCGCGCAGGGCACCGTTGCCGGCTCTGGACTGGGCCACCCAGCGGGCGGCGGCCAGCACCTCGGGCACGGCGTCGACAGGCGCCGCCGGCAGCACGCAGGCCTGCATGGCGGCCAGGTCGGGCCAGTCGTCGCCGATGAAGGCCGTCTCCTGCAGGCCGATGCCCAGCTGCGCGCCCAGTTCCTTCAGCACGACCAGCTTGTCGGGCACGTCCTGGAAGACATGGCGGATGCCCAGTTCCTCGGCGCGCCGGGCCACGATCTCGGAGCGGCGGCCGGTGATGATGGCCAGCTCGATGCCGGCTTTCTGCAGCAGCTTGATGCCGAAGCCGTCGCGCACCGAGAAGCGCTTGGCGCATTCACCCTGCGGGCCGATCCAGATGCTGCCGTCGGTGAGGGTGCCGTCGATGTCCATGGCCAGCAGGCGCACCTGCCGGGCTGCGGCGAGTAGGTCCATAGCGATCTCCTTCAGAGGGGGACGGGCTCACACCACCTTGGCGGCCAGCAGGTCGTGGAAATGCAGCGCGCCCACCAGGTGGCGCTGCCGGTCGGTGACCAGGATCTGGGTGATGCGGCGTGATTCCATGATGCGCACGGCCTCCACGGCCAGCGCCTCGGCCCCGATGGTGATCGGGTTGGGGGTCATGACCTCGCCGATGGTGAGGCGGGACAGATCGGGCTGGCTGCCGCTGAACACCCGGCGCAGGTCCCCGTCCGTGAAGATGCCGGCCACGCGGTTCTCGTCGTCCAGGATGGCCACCATGCCCATGCGCTTGTGGCTGATCTCCAGCAGCGCGTCGGTGAAGAGGGTCTGCGGCCGGCAGGTGGGCAGATCGTCGCCCTGGCGCATGATGTCCGAGACGTGGGTGAGCAGCCGGCGGCCCAGCGCGCCACCGGGGTGCGAGCGGGCGAAGTCCTCGCTGCCGAAGCCGCGTGCTTCCAGCAGTGCCACGGCCAGCGCGTCGCCCAGGGCCAGTGCGGCGGTGGTGCTGGCGGTGGGGGCCAGGTTCAGCGGGCAGGCCTCCTTCTGTGCGCCGGCATACAGGTGGATGTCGGCGTATTGGGCCAGCGGCGATTCGGCATCACCCGTCAGGGCGATGAGGGCTGCGCCTACGCGCTTGACCTGCGGCACGATGGTCATCAGCTCGTCGGTACGACCGGAGTTGGACAGCGCGATGAACACGTCCTGTGCCGTGACCATGCCCAGATCGCCGTGGCTGGCCTCGGCCGGATGCACGAAGAAGGCCGGCGTGCCGGTGGAGGCCAGCGTGGCGGCGATCTTGCGGGCGATGTGCCCGGATTTGCCCATGCCGCTGACGATGACGCGCCCCTGGCAGGCCAGCACCTGGCGACAGGCACGGCAGAAACCCTCGTCCAGCGTATCGCGCAGGTGCTGCACGGCATCGGCCTCGATGGCCAGCACCTGGCGGGCACGGTCGAGCAGGGCGTTGTCGTCGATCTGGGCGGGAGGCTGGGAGGTCATGCGCGGACAGGGAAATGAAACGGGTGATGGAGCTACCGACAGTTGGCTTTCAGTATAGAGCGAGTGGTGACGTTTGGGGTCTGGCGGCGGCGGTGCGATTCCATGCGCTGCATATGGCAACGTGCAGCGTCAGGGGCGGGCCGCCGATGCCGTGCGGGGCAGGTGCCGCCAAGAGCGCCCCGTGCGGCAGCAACGCCGTGACGTCCTCGCGGGGTGCGTGGCAGGAGCGGGGCACGCGGCAGGAGCGGGGTGCTGGAAGGTGGGGAAGGGTGTCGCAGGGCGTGACATCTGGGTTATACTGACCCGCCGTTCATTAAGAGCGGGGCAGACGCAGGGCGCGGCTCTGTTGCAGCCGGCGCAAATGAGCGCGGGGCGCGTCCCGACAGAGGGGCGATTCAGCATCAATGAATGGCGAATCGGGCGCCCGATTGTGTGTTTTTGCGGTTGGCGGGGTTTTTTCGTGTTAGCTTGCCAGCTGCCTCTTCCCCTGACAGGACTGATTTGGATAAAGATACCCTTCTGTCCATCGAATCGCTGAGCTTTGGCTATACGCGCGATCGACTGATCCTGGATGACATTTCGATGTCGTTCAAGCGCGGGTCGGTGGTGGCCCTGATGGGTGGCTCGGGGTCTGGCAAGACCACGGTGCTGCGCCTCATCGGCGCCCAGGAACGCCCGCAGAAAGGCCGCGTCCTGCTCAATGGCGTGGATGTCCACAGCCTGTCCAAGCGGGAGCTCTACCGGATGCGTCGCAACATGGGCATGCTGTTCCAGTTTGGCGCGCTGTTCACCGATCTAAGCATCTTCGACAACGTGGCCTTCCCGCTGCGCGAGCAGACCGATCTGCCCGAATCGATGATCCGTGACCTGGTGCTGATGAAGCTGCACGCGGTGGGTCTGCGCGGCGCCGCGCACCTGATGCCTTCGGAGATTTCCGGCGGCATGGCGCGCCGGGTGGCGCTGGCCCGCTCGGTGGCGCTGGATCCGCCGCTGCTGATGTACGACGAGCCGTTTGCGGGCCTCGATCCGATCTCGCTGGGCACCATCGCGCACCTGATCCGGACGCTGAACGAGGCGCTCAATGCCACCAGCATCCTGGTCACGCACGACGTGCAGGAAACCTTCGAGATCGTCGACTACGCCTATGTGCTGAGCCGTGGCCGGATCATCGCCCAGGGCACGCCCGACGAGCTGCGCGCCTCCACCGATCCGCAGGTGGTGCAGTTCCTGAACGGTCGTCGGGACGGGCCGGTGGCCTTCCACTATCCGGCCGGCCCCATCGAGAAGGAGCTCGGACTATGATCGGTCTGCTGGCCCGACTGGGGCGCTGGGCACGCCACGTCGTCAACGACCTGGGCTTTGCCGGGCGTTTCCTCATTCAGCTGCTGTGGGCGTCGCTGCTCTCGCTCAGGCGACCTCGCCTCATCAGCGAGCAGGTCTACTTCGTGGGCAACCGCTCGCTGTCCATCATCCTCATCTCGGGCCTGTTCGTGGGCTTCGTGCTGGGGCTGCAGGGCTACTACAACCTGGAGCGCTACGGCGCTGAGTCCTCGCTGGGCCTGCTGGTGGCGCTGTCGCTGCTGCGCGAGCTGGGACCGGTGGTGTCGGCGCTGCTGTTTGCCGGCCGCGCCTGCACGTCCATCACGGCAGGCATCGGCCTCATGAAGAGCGGCGAGCAGCTCATCGCCATGGAGATGATGGGGGTGGACCCGATGCAACGGGTGCTGGCGCCGCGCTTTATGGCCGTGATGATCGCGCTGCCGCTGCTGGCGCTGCTCTTTTCGGCCGTGGGCATCGTGGGCGCCTGGATCGTCGGGGTGCAGATGATCGGAGTCGATCCCGGGTCGTTCTGGTCCCAGATGCAGGGCGGCGTGAGCTTCCGAGCGGATGTGCTGAACGGTGTGATCAAGAGCTTCATGTTCGCGCTGCTCTGCGGTTTCATCGCGCTGGTCGTCGGTCATGAATCCGACGCGACGCCGGAAGGCGTGGCCCGCGCCACCACCACCACCGTGGTGATTTCCTCGCTGGCCGTGCTGGCCAGTGACGTGCTGATGACCGCGCTGATGTTCGGCGGTCTGTGATCCAAGACAGGTTACTTCGATGGCAATGCAACGCAAATCAATGGACGCGCTGGTGGGCTGCTTCGTGCTGGCGGGCATCCTGGCGCTGGCTTTCCTGGCCGTGCGCGCTTCCGATCCCAACTCCACCAACATCCGCGGTGGCTACGAGCTGGAAGCCAACTTCGACAACATCGGTGGCCTGAAGGCCCGCGCTGCCGTGCGCAGCGCCGGTGTGGTGGTGGGGCGCGTGACCGACATCACGCTGGATCCGCAGACTTACCAGGCCAAGGTGATCATGCGCATGGACCCGCGCTATCACTTCCCCAAGGATTCCTCGCTGAAGATCATGACGGCCGGCCTGCTGGGTGAGCAGTACCTGGGCATGGAGCCGGGCGCCGACACCGAGGAGCTGGAGGACGGCGGCAAGATCGAGATGACCCAGTCGGCCATCGTGCTGGAGAACCTGATCAGCCAGTTCCTGTATGGCCAGGCCGGCAAGGGCCAGGAGAAAGGCCAGGAAGGGGGTGCGCAATGACGGGTGAGGCACGGCCGGACGGCATGACGGCGCCCGTGCATCTGCGGCTGGCCGGCATGGCGCTGGCGCTGGGTCTGGCGGGCTGTGCATCGGTGTCGGGCACGAACGGTGGCGATGCCGCCGGTACGGGTGCTGCGACCGGCAAGGAGGCGGCTTCTTCGGCTGCCTCGGCGTCTGCTGCCCAATCCGCTTCGGGGGCCACATCGACGTCGGCTCTCACCTCGGCGGCTGACTCGCTGAAGTCGGCCGTGGGTAGTTCAGGAAGCGCGGCGGGTGATTCTTCCGCCGGTGCGGCTACCTCTGCTGCGGGTGACGCAGCGACCTCTGCTGCCAGTGGTGCAGCCACTTCCACAGCCGGTGATGCTGCCACCGACGCAGCGACGTCCGCGGCCGGCGATGCGCTGAAGGCGGCCGGTGTGCCGACCGATCTGTCGGCGGACAACGTGACGGGCGGCGTGAAGCTCTCGCACCTGACCACCTATGATCCGAAGGATCCGCTGCAGGCCTACAACCGGGTGATGTTCGCCTTCAACGAGCGGGCCGACCAGTACGCGCTCAAGCCCGTGGCCAAGGCGTACCGCTTCATCACGCCCAAGCCGGTGCAGTTCGTCGTGGGCAACTTCTTCTCGAACCTGGGCGACCTGTGGACGGGCTTCAACAACCTGTTGCAGGGCAAGGGCAAGGCGGCGGCATCCGATACGGCGCGCTTCTTCGTCAACTCCACGCTGGGCTTCCTGGGGTTTGCGGACGTGGCCACCGAGATGGGGCTGGAAAAGCACAACGAGGACTTCGGCCAGACGCTGGGCTGGTGGGGCGTGCCCTCGGGGCCGTATTTCGTGATCCCGCTGCTGGGGCCGTCCACCATTCGTGATGCAGCCAGCCGCCCGGTGGATACCTACGGGCAGCCCTACATGTGGCAGGACGGTCACGATGCGCTGAAGTGGTCGCTGTGGGCGGTGGACAAGGTCCACACCCGCGCCAGTCTGCTGGATGCCGAGGGGGCACTCAACGACGCGGCGCTGGACAAGTACACGCTGATGCGTGACGGCTGGCTGGCCCGCCGTCGCAACCAGGTATATGACGGTGATCCGCCGGATGAGGATGATGCGGCCGATCCCTACGGTGATGACCCGTATGCGGACGACCCCTATGCCGATGATCCGACGCAGGATGAATCGGACAGCGGCGCTGCCGGTGACGCATCCGCCCAGAGTGCTGCCGACAAGGCGTCCGATGCAGGAGCCAATGTTTCGGACAAGGCGTCCGATGCGGCCGACAAGGTGAAGGAAGTCACGAAGAAGAAGGCAGGCAAGGCTGCCGGCAGCGGCTCCTGAGTACACCCGTCAGGGTCGGTGACCGTTGGTGGACACTGGCCCCGGTCTGACCGGACGGCACTTCGCACATTAGGTGGGCAGGCCGTCGGGACGGGGTTTCGATGAACATTGATTGGCGGGGTCATGCCGATACCCCCGATCTTTCCAAGAAAGGATTTCTCATGAAACTGAAACTGATTTCGCTGGTCTCGGGCCTGTTCCTGGCGGGTGCGGTCTGGGCGCAGACGGTGCCGAACGACTTCGTGGAGAAACTCTCCAACGAGGTGCTGACCGAGGTGCGCAATGACGCGCAGATGAAGCAGGGTGACATCGGCCGCATTTCGCAGCTGGTGGACCAGAAGCTGATGCCGCACGTCAACTTCGAGCGCATGACGGCGCTGACCGTGGGTCGTCCGTGGCGTCAGGCCACACCGGCCCAGAAGGAAGCCATCATGAAGGAGTTCCGCACGCTGCTGATCCGCACGTATGCGAACGCCTTCGCCAATGTGAAGGACCAGAAGATCCAGATGCGCCCGTTCCGTGGCGAGGCCGACCAGAAGGACGTGGTGGTGCGCAGCCAGGTGGTGCAGCCCGGCGGTGACCCCATCCAGCTGGACTACCGTCTGGAGAAGCACGGCGACGACTGGCGCATCTATGACGTGAACGTGCTGGGCGTGTGGCTGGTGCAGACCTACCGCAACCAGTTCGGTCAGGAAATCTCGGCCGGTGGTCTGGACGGGCTGATCAAGAGCCTGACGGCCAAGAACGCCCAGGCGGCCAAGGGCGCCAAGAGCTGAGCGGACCATGGCTGAAGCAAGCATCGAGGCCGGCAAAGACAAGGTGCCCGATGGGCCGATGATGGCGGATGTCGGTGACGGCACCACCGCCATCACGCTGCCCGAACGGGTGGACAACGGCAACGTGCTGGCCGTGCTGAAGTCGCTGGAAGCCGAATGCAAGGCACGCCGGCTGACCAAGGAAAGCCGCGTGCTGGTCGATCTGGTTCGGCTGAAGGAATTCGATTCCACCGTGCTGTCGGCGCTGCTGGAAATGGGGCGCTACGCCGGCAAGCCGCTGGCGGTGCACAACCCGCCCACGAAGCTCGTGTCGCTGGCCGAGCTGTACGGCGTGGCGGATTTCCTGCTGGACGACCATCCTGAGCTGCGCCGCATGCGCCAGGAAAGGGAAGCGCAGGAGAAGTGACCGCAGCAGGCAGCAGGGCGGTGTCCGGGGCGGAGGGCGCAGAAGGCGCGGCCGCCCGGCACGGGATATCGTCCCCATCGGGTGTGGATCCCATCGTCGTCGAGGGCGTGACCAAGCGCTTCGGTGATTTCCGGGCGCTGGACGGCATTGACCTGCGCATCCGCCAGGGTGATTTCTTCGCCCTGCTGGGCCCCAACGGGGCCGGCAAGACCACGCTCATCTTGATCATCGCCGGGCTGGCACATGCCAGCAGCGGTCGCGTGTCGGTGATGGGGCACGACGTGGTGAAGGACTACCGGCGTGCACGCGCCTCGCTGGGCGTGGTGCCGCAGGAACTGGTGTTCGATCCGTTCTTCACCGTGCGCGAGACGCTGAGAATCACGGCGGGCTACTACGGCGTGCGCGGGGCCGATGCCTGGATCGACGAGGTGCTGGAAGGGCTGGGCCTGACCGACAAGGCAGAGTCCAACATGCGGGCGCTGTCGGGCGGCATGAAGCGGCGGGTGATGGTGGCGCAGGCGCTGATCCATCGGCCGCCGGTGATCGTGCTGGACGAGCCCACGGCCGGGGTGGACATCGAGCTGCGCCAGTCGCTGTGGCGTTTCGTGCGCAAGCTCAACCACAATGGCCACACCATCGTGCTGACCACGCATTACCTGGAAGAGGCGCAGGCGCTGTGCAACCGGGTGGCGGTGATGAAGGCCGGGCGCATCGTGGCGATGGACGATACCGAGGCGCTGCTCAAGCGCTTTTCGGCCGGGGCGCTGCTGCTGCGCATCTCGGGCGGAACGCTGCCGGCGTCCCTGCAGGCGCGTCGGCTGCCGCCGCTGCCGGAAGATGATCGCTACCGGCTGTCGCTGGACGATTACGCCGAGATCGGCCCGATCATGGCGGCCATCCAGGCCGAAGGGGGCGTCATTCAGGACATGGAAGTCACCCAGCCCGACCTGGAAGACGTGTTCCTGCGGCTGATGCAGGAGAACTGATGCAAGGCTTCCTGACGCTTTTTCGCAAGGAGCTGATGCGCTTCTGCAAGGTGGGGCTGCAGACCATTGCTGCGCCGATGCTCTCGGCGCTGCTGTATCTGCTGATCTTTTCGCATGCACTCAGTGGCCATGTGGCCATCTATCCGGGCGTGGCCTACACCAGCTTCCTGGTGCCGGGGCTGGTGATGATGGCGCTGATGCAGAATGCCTTCGGCAATTCCTCGTCCTCGCTCATCCAGAGCAAGGTGAGCGGCAACCTGGTGTTCGTGCTGCTGGCACCGCTCACGCCGCTGGCGATGTATGGCGGCTACGTGCTGTCGGCCATGGTGCGCGGCCTCGTGGTGGGCGCCGGCGTGCTGCTGGTGGCGTGCTGCTTCGTGGATGTGCCGATGCGGCATCCGCTGTGGATGCTGCTCTTTGCGCTGGGGGCCAGCGGCATTCTGGGCACGCTGGGGCTGGTGGCGGCCATCTGGGCCGAGAAGTTCGACCAGATCGCGTCGTTCCAGAACTTCCTGGTGGTGCCGCTCACCTTCCTGTCGGGCGTGTTTTACTCGGTGCATTCGCTGCCGCCGTTCTGGCAGGTGGCCTCACACGCCAACCCGTTCTTCTACATGGTGGACGGCTTCCGCTATGCCTTCTTCGGGCAGGCCGACATCGATCCGTGGCTGTCGCTGGGCATCGTGGCGACGGCGTGGCTGCTGCTGGCGCTGCTGGCCATGCGGCTGCTGCATCGCGGGTATCACCTGCGTTACTGAACACTCGGTGAACGGGGCAGGGGATTTCGTCGCCCCGGTACAATACGATGTCCTGCAGGCGTCCGGCCTGCGGCATGCGCAGACGGGTTTCCCTCGTGAGAGGCGGCGTTTCTGTCCGGCTCATCCGGCGTGCCGTCAACATCCTTTCCTGGTGTGTGCAGACCCCTGACGGGGCAGCTGGCCGGATGTCCCGCCTGTCCCCATTCCCATCTGGAGAACCATCCGTGCAATCACCCGAAGTCGTTCAGTCCTACATTGCCGCAGGCATTGCGTGCAGCTTCCTGCAGGTGGAGGGCGATGGCCGCCATTTCGACGCCATCATCGTTTCGGACGCCTTCGAGGGCAAGCGCCCGGTGCAGCGTCACCAGCTGGTGTATGGCGTGCTGGGCGACCGCATGAAGGAAGAGATCCACGCGCTGTCCATCAAGGCACTGACGCCGGCCGAATGGCAGGCCCTGCAGGAACTGTGAGCGGCCTGTCGTCATGGACAAGCTGAAGATCCTGGGGGGGCTGCCCCTGGTGGGCGAGGTTCAGGCCGCCGGCGCCAAGAATGCAGCACTGCCCATCCTGTGCGCCAGCCTGCTGACGGCAGACCCGCTGGAACTGTCCAACGTGCCGCAGCTGCAGGACATCGCCACCACCATCCGGCTGCTGAAGCTGCTGGGGGTGAAGACCGAGCGCGACGAGGAGCGTCTGACGCTGCAGGCCGACAGCCTGGTCAGCACCGAGGCGCCCTATGAGCTGGTCAAGACGATGCGCGCGTCCATCCTGGTGCTGGGGCCGCTCTTGGCGCGCTTCGGTGAGGCCCGCGTGTCGCTGCCCGGGGGCTGTGCCATTGGCCAGCGGCCGGTCGATCAGCACATCAAGGGCCTGCAGGCGATGGGCGCGCAGATCGAGATCGAGCAGGGTTTCGTGGTGGCGCGTGCCGCACGGCTGAAGGGCGCTCGCATCGTGACCGACATGGTGACGGTGACGGGCACCGAGAACCTGATGATGGCGGCCTGCCTGGCCGAGGGCGAGACCATCCTGGAGAACGCCGCGCGCGAGCCCGAGGTGGTGGACCTGGCCAAGGTGCTGGTGGCCATGGGCGCGCAGATCGAGGGGGCGGGTACCGACCGTCTGGTGATCCGGGGTGTGGAGCGCCTGCACGGCGCCAGCCACCGCATCATGGCCGATCGCATCGAGACCGGCACCTTCCTGTGCGCGGCAGCCGCCTGCGGCGGCGACGTGACGGTGCGCACCACCGACCCCTGGTCGATGGACGTGACCATCGACCGGTTGCGTGAGACGGGCGCCACGCTGACGTCCGGACCGGACTGGGTGCGGCTGCAGGCAAACGGCCGGCCGCGTGCGGTCAGCGTGCGCACGGCGCCGTATCCGGGCTTTGCCACCGACATGCAGGCGCAGTTCATGGCGCTGGACGCGGTGGCCGAAGGCACGGCCACGGTGGTGGAAACCATCTTCGAGAACCGCTTCATGCACGTGCAGGAGCTGCGACGGCTGGGCGCGAACATCCGCATTGAGGGCAACACCGCCATCGTGCAGGGCGTGCCGGCACTGTCGGGGGCCACGGTCATGGCAACCGACCTGCGGGCCTCGGCCAGCCTGGTGATTGCCGGTCTGGCCGCACGGGGTGAAACCACGGTCGAACGCATCTACCACCTGGACCGGGGCTATGCGCGGATGGAAGCGCGGCTGCAGGCCCTGGGGGCGCGGATCGAGCGCGTGAGTTCGCGGCCGGCAGGCCAGTAGGACGGGCGCGGGGCGTGGGCGGCATGGCGATCCTCTTGTCCTGTCGCTGCCGTTGGCCGTTCCATGCGCTTCGTGCCCTCTGCCTGCTCCTTCCCGGGTATGTCCCGATGGCCAGGGGGCGGGCGGCTTGCCACACTACGACGTTGATCAAACAGGAAGGAAGAAGATGTTGACGCTGGCCCTGTCCAAGGGACGGATCCTGGAAGACACGGCCGGACTGCTGGCGCAGTGCGGCATTCGCTTGGATTCTTCGGCGGTGGACAGCCGCCAGCTCATCCTGCCCACTGACGATCCGGGCCTGCGCCTGCTGATCGTGCGGGCCAGCGACGTGCCCACCTACGTGCAGCATGGCGCGGCCGACCTGGGCATTGCCGGGCGTGACGTGATGCTGGAGCACGGCGGCGAGGGCGTCTTCCAGCCGGTGGACCTGGGCATTGCCTGCTGCCGGCTGGCCGTGGCCACGCGCCAGGGCTTCGACTACCCCCGGGCAGCGGTGCCCGGCAAGCGCTTGCGGGTGGCCACCAAGTACGTCAACACCACCCGCCGTCACTTCGCCCGCAAGGGGGTTCACGTCGACATCATCAAGCTCTACGGCTCGATGGAGCTGGCCCCGCTGGTGGGGTTGGCCGATGCCATCGTGGACGTGGTGTCCACCGGCAACACGCTGCGCGCCAATGGCCTTGTCGAGGTCGAGAGCATCATGCCCATCTCGGCGCGGCTGATCGTCAACCAGGCGGCGCTGAAGACACAGCAGCGGACGCTGGCCCCGCTGGTGGCGGCGCTGGAGCGCGCGGCACGGGCGACATCGGGAGGACAGGCATGAGCTCGCAGAACCTGATCAACCGGCTGGATACGGCCGAAGCGGATTTCGAGGCGCGTTTCACGCGGCTGCTGCACTGGAGCCCGGAACAGGACCAGGGCATCGAGCAGGCGGTCTCGGCCATTCTGGCGGACGTGCAGGCGCGTGGCGACGAGGCGCTGATGGACTACACCCGGCGCTTTGACCGGCTGGATGTCCACGAGGCGGCGGGGCTGCGGCTGTCGCGGGCCGAGTTGCAGGCGGCGCTTGACGGGCTGCCGGCGGCCGAGCGCCAGGCGCTGGAGCGGGCGGCCGAGCGCATCCGCCGCTATCACGAGCATCAGCGGACGTCGTCCTGGATGTACACGGAGGCCGATGGCACCCGGCTGGGGCAGCGCGTGCTGCCGCTGGATCGGGTGGGGCTCTATGTGCCCGGCGGCAAGGCGGCCTATCCGTCGTCGGTGCTGATGAATGCCATTCCCGCCCAGGTGGCGGGCGTGAAGGAACTGGTGATGGTGGTGCCCACGCCTGACGGCGTGCGCAACCCGGCCGTGCTGGCGGCGGCCTGTCTGGCCGGCATCCAGGAGGTCTACACCATCGGCGGTGCGCAGGCGGTGGCGGCGCTGGCCTATGGCACCCGTTCCATCCGTCCGGTGGACAAGATCGTCGGCCCCGGCAATGCCTATGTGGCCGAGGCCAAGCGCCGGGTGTTCGGGACCGTGGGCATCGACATGATTGCCGGCCCGTCCGAGATCCTGGTGGTGTCGGATGGTTCGGTGCCGGCCGACTGGGTGGCGGTGGATCTGTTCTCGCAGGCCGAACACGACGAGATGGCACAGGCCATCCTCATTTCTCCGGCCGCCGCCTTCCTGGACGCGGTGGCCGAGGCCATTGCCCGCCTGCTGCCCGGCCAGCCACGTCGTGCGGTCATCGGCAAGTCGCTGGCGGATCGGGGCGCGCTCATCCATGTGCGCTCGATGCAGGAGGCGGCCGAGCTGGTGAACCGCGTGGCGCCCGAGCACCTGGAGCTGGCGGTGCGCGATGTGGATGGCCTGCTGGCTGACATCCGTCACGCGGGCGCGATCTTCACGGGCCGCTGGGGCTGCGAGGCACTGGGCGACTACTGCGCCGGTCCCAGCCATGTGCTGCCCACCATGCGCACGCCACGCTTCTCGTCGCCGCTGGGGGTCTATGACTTCCAGAAGCGCAGCAGTTTGATCGAGCCGTCGGCCGCTGGTGCCGACCTTCTGGCGAAGGTGGCGGCCACGCTGGCCCGCGCCGAAGGGCTGGAGGCCCATGCGCAGAGTGCCGAGTATCGGCTGGGCGGAGATGCGCATCAGGCAGCGGCCGGTACAGTCTCGCCTGCCCGGATCGCGGCTCGGGTTGAACGCCACGTGCGCCCCGACGTGCAGGGCATGGCCGGCTATCACGTGGCCGATGCCACCGACGCCATCAAGCTGGATGCGATGGAGAACCCCTGGCGGTTGCCCGGGGCGCTGCAGGCCGAGCTGGCGCAGCGTCTGGCGGCGCTGGCCATCAACCGTTATCCGTCCGGCAATACCTATACGGCGCTGAAGCAGGCCATTGCCCGGCATGACGGGCTGGACGGCATTGACGGGCTGGTGCTGGGCAACGGTTCGGATGAGCTGATCAGCCTGCTGTGCCAGCTGGTGGCCCAGCCCGGGGCCACGATCATGGCGCCTGCCCCCTCGTTCGTGATGTACGAGATGGGGGCGCGGCTGGCTGGCGTTGGTTTCGTGCCGGTGCCGCTGCGGCCTGACTTCAGTCTGGACCGCGAGGCGATGCTGCAGGCCATCGAGACGCATCGCCCGGCGCTGGTCTTCCTGGCCTATCCGAACAACCCCACGGGCAACCTGTTCGATGCGGATGATGTGCGTGCCATCCTGCAGGCCACCGACGGTCTGGTGGTGCTGGACGAGGCCTATGCGCCTTTTGCCGGCGGTGCCAGCTGGCTGTCCCAGCTGCAGGCCTGGCCGAACCTGGCGGTGATGCGCACCTGCTCCAAGTGGGGGCTGGCGGGCGCCCGCATCGGCTATCTGGCCAGTGCGCCGGCCTGGGCCGCGCAGCTCGACAAGATCCGCCCGCCCTACAACATCAGCGTGCTGGATGCCGAGACGGCGTGCTTTGCCTTCCAGCATCACGCGGATTTCGACCAGCAGACCCGGGCGCTCTGCGCCGAGCGGCAGACGCTGGTGCAGCGGCTGCAGGCCATGCAGGGGCCACAGGGGCTGTCGCATGTGTACCCGACCGCGGCCAACTTCGTGCTGGTGCGGCTGGCCGGGGGGCAGGGCGATGGTGCCGGGCCTTCGCGCGCCACTCGTGTGGCCGCTGCCATGCGGGCTGCCGGGGTGCTGATCAAGGACGCCAGCCGGATGCACCCGGCGCTGGCCGAGTGCCTGCGGCTGACCGTGGGCGCCCCTGAAGAGAACGAAGCGATGCTGCAGGCGCTCGCGGCGGCCCTGGACGCCGTGCCGGCAGCCTCGGCTGGGCTGGCCGACGGGGCGAGCCGGACGGCTGACGCGAACGGCCGGGCTCACGGAGAACGGACATCATCATGAGCAACGCATCTTCCATTCCCGCCACGGGCGCAGCCCGCACGGCCGAAGTCACCCGCAACACGCTGGAGACCCGCATCCGCGTCCGGGTGGACCTGGACGGCACCGGCAAGGCGCGACTGAAGACGGGGGTGCCCTTCTTCGAGCACATGCTGGACCAGATTGCCCGCCACGGGCTGGTGGATCTGGACATCGAGGCCGAGGGCGACACCCACATCGACGACCACCACACGGTGGAGGACGTGGGCATCGCGCTGGGCCAGGCGCTGGCGCAGGCGCTGGGCGACAAGCGCGGCATCCGCCGCTACGGCCATGCCTACGTGCCGCTGGACGAGGCGCTGTCGCGCGTGGTGATCGATTTCTCGGGCCGCCCCGGGCTGGTCTGGGAGGTTCCGTTCACCCGGGCGCTGATCGGGCGCTTCGACGTGGACCTGGCCCGCGAGTTCTTCCAGGGGCTGGTCAACCACGCGCAGATGACGCTGCATGTCGACAACCTGCGCGGCATCAATGCCCATCACCAGTGCGAGACGGTCTTCAAGGCCTTCGGTCGGGCGCTGCGCATGGCGGCGGAGCCCGATCCGCGCACGGCGGGTCAGGTGCCTTCCACCAAGGGGAGCCTGGTCGGCTGATGAACACGCAGTCCACGGCGAGCATCGCCATCGTCGATTTCGGGATGGGCAACCTGCATTCGGTGGCGCGGGCGCTGGCCCATGTCAGCCCGAAAACCCGCATTGAGATCACCGCGGATCCGGCCGTCATCCATCGCGCGGCCCGGGTGGTCTTTCCGGGGCAGGGCGCCATGCCCGATGCCATGCGCAGCCTGGCGGCCCGCCCGGGTCTGGCCGAGGCCGTGCGCGAGGCTTGTGGTACCAAGCCCACGCTGGGCATCTGCCTGGGCGAGCAGATGCTGCTGGATGAAAGTGACGAGGGCGCCGACGTGCACGGCGCGCCCACGCCGGGTCTGGGGCTGGTGCCCGGCCGGGTGGTGCGCTTCGATCCTGCACGGATGAAGGCGGCCGGCAACCTGAAGGTGCCGCACATGGGCTGGAACCGGGTGCATCCCACCCGGCCGCACCCGCTCTGGGAAGGCATCGAGCCGGGGGCCTTCTTCTACTTCGTGCACAGCTTCCATGCCGAGCCGACCAACCCGGCAAACGTGGCGGCCACCAGTGTCTACGGCGAGGTCTTTACCTGTGCCGTGACACAAAATAATATGTTCGCCACCCAGTTTCACCCCGAAAAGAGTGCGGCAAGCGGCCTGCGTCTCTTTCGGAATTTCATCCACTGGCGGCCCTGAGCCGCTCTGCTGTTGCTGCCATGCTGCTGATTCCTGCGATCGATCTGAAGGACGGCCGTTGCGTCCGTCTCAAACAAGGCAAACTCGACGAGGAGACGATCTTTTCCGAAGACCCGGCCGAAGTGGCCCGACGCTGGCGCGACGAGGGCGCCGAGCGCATCCACCTGGTGGACCTGAACGGCGCCTTTGCCGGCAAGCCGCAGAATGCCAGCGTGGTCCGAGCCATCATCGAGGCCGTGGGGGCCGAGGTGCCCGTGCAGCTGGGCGGTGGCATCCGCTCGCTGGACACCATCGAGCGCTACCTGGACGTGGGCGTGAGCTACGTGGTGGTGGGGACCGCCGCCGTGAAGAACCCGGGCTTCCTGCATGATGCCTGCACCGCCTTCCCCGGCCAGGTGCTGGTGGGGCTGGATGCGCGTGACGGCAAGGTGGCCACCGACGGCTGGAGCAAGCTCACCCGTCACGACGTGGTGGATCTGGCCCGCAAGTTCGTTGGCTACGGCGTCGAGGGCATCATCTACACCGACATCGGCCGCGACGGCATGCTGAGCGGCGTCAACATCGAGGCCACCCAGCGGCTGGCGCAGGCTGTCAGCGTGCCGGTCTTTGCCTCCGGTGGCGTGACCGACCTGTCCGACATCGACCGGCTGCTGGAGATCGAGGACGACGGTGTGGGTGGCGTCATCCTGGGCCGCTCCATCTACGAGGGCACGCTGGACTTCGGTGCGGCCCTGGAACGGGCCAATGGCAACTGAGTACCGCAGCGAGCTGACCCGACGTGTCATTCCCTGCCTGGACGTGACCGACGGCCGGGTGGTGAAGGGTGTCAACTTCGTGGACCTGCGTGACGCAGGCGACCCCGTGGAGGTGGCGCGCCGCTATGACGCCGAGGGCGCCGACGAGCTGACCTTTCTCGACATCACCGCCTCGTCCGACCAGCGCGACACCATCCTGCACGTCATCGAGGCGGTGGCGCAGCAGGTCTTCATTCCGCTGACGGTGGGCGGCGGCATCCGCAGCGTGGACGACATCCGCCGCCTGCTGAACGTCGGCGCGGACAAGGTGTCGGTCAACACGGCCGCCATCCACAACCCGCAGCTGGTGGCCGATGCCGCCCGCTACTACGGCTCGCAGTGTCTGGTGGTGGCCATCGACGCCAAGCGCCAGCCGGAAGGCGGCTGGCATGTCTACACCCACGGCGGCCGCAACGACACCGGGCTGGATGCGCTGGAATGGGCGCGCCGTGTGGCCGACCTGGGGGCGGGCGAGATCCTGCTGACCAGCATGGACCGTGACGGCACCCGCATCGGCTTCGATCTGGAGCTGACCCGTGCCGTCTGCGACGCGGTGCCCATTCCCGTCATCGCGTCCGGTGGCGTGGGCAACCTGCAGCATCTGGTCGATGGCGTCACCCTGGGGGGCGCCGACGCCGTGCTGGCAGCCAGCATCTTCCACTTTGGCGAGCACACCATTGCCGAGGCCAAGGCCCTGATGGCCAGCCAGGGCGTGCCGGTGCGGCTGGATGCCCCCCCTGGCGGAGGCCTGACGGATGAGCCATGACGCAGGCCATGTCCATGGCCCGACCTGCGGGGGCTCGGCGGAGGCTGGCTGGCTCGACCGCATCCGCTGGGACGAGCATGGCCTGGTGCCCGCCATCGCGCAGGATGCGGCCAGCCACCGCGTGCTGATGATGGCCTGGATGAACCGCGAAGCGCTGGCCGAGACGCTGCGCACCGGCCATGCCGTCTACTGGTCGCGCTCGCGCCAGCGGCTCTGGCGCAAGGGCGAAGAGTCCGGCAACCAGCAGCGGGTCCACGAGATCCGGACCGACTGCGACGCTGACGTGATCCTGCTGTTCATCGATCAGGTGGGCGGCGTGGCCTGCCATACCGGGC